>Ga0335081_10000587_pt1 | contig 60785 bp, 63 predicted proteins | sample Lox_Sample_35_FD_206713 | JGI IMG/M metagenome (GOLD analysis project Ga0335081, IMG submission 206713) | Soil microbial communities from Loxahatchee National Wildlife Refuge, Florida, United States - Lox_Sample_3.5 | ecosystem: Environmental > Terrestrial > Soil > Wetlands | place: USA...
TGGCTCAGCCGTTGCGCTTCCGCCAGATACGCTTGGCTACGCAGGAGGTCGTGATGCGATGCGCGGAGAGCTTCATAAGCCAGAGCGTTATCAAGCGCCAAAGAAAGTTGCGTGCCGATCTGCGACAGTAGGTCGAGATCCTCCTGACAAAAAGCGTCGGCTTTGTGACTGGCGACGTTGAATAGGCCCAGTGGGCCGTCGGCGCCTACCAGGGGCACGGCCACGGCCGAAAGGAGGGATTCAACTCGAGCCGCCTCGCGGAGAGCCGGTGGTGTGTCTGATCCCGGAGGTGAGTAGAACATGGGCTTGCCTAGGCGCCACCACTCGGTCTCCACTTGGGTCGGAACGGCGAGCATCACCTTCTCCAGAATGCCTTTGCCAGTCGGAAAATCAAAGAATTTACGTTCCAAGCAGCTTGACTGCTTGTTGAAGAGCCAGAATGAGCTGAGATCGTTGCCCAAGTATTTGCGCAGCGATTGCGCGACAGCCTGAAAGAGTTCGTTGACTTCCAGCTTGCTGACAATGTGATTGTTAATCTCCAGCAATAGCTTCAGACGATCTCGTTCTTTCTCGGCTTCTCGCTCATAAAGTTCCGCGCTGTCCCTCGCGAGCGCGGACTCGAGCGCAACCGCGACGTGGCCCGACATAGCGCGGAGCATGTCAACATCTTCAGGGAAAAATTTCTGCCCGCGGTCCTTTGTCACTACAAGAACTCCGTATCGTTGCCGGGAGGTCGAGACTGGAAACATGTAGGTGCTTCGACCGATAGACTCGGGCGCAAATGGAGCCAGCTCGGGATGGATTAACATTTCTTTCGATACATCCGGAAGGAAAACCGGTTTCTGTTCTTCAAGTACTTGCGCCACCGCGCCAATGCGCGAGATTTTGGTGCCAATCCTGATTGGAGGTGCGTCCGGCTCTCGATCAAACTCAAGCACGTGCAGACTCTCCCCATCACTTCCCAGAACGTAGAGAAACGCTCCATGGAGACGACAGCTGCTGGACAGAACGCCACGGAGGCTGTGCAGGATGGCTCTGACCGTGGGCTGGTCGGCCAAAGCGGTGGACGCATCCAGCAAAGCTCGATATCGGTCTTTAGCCCTCGTCATAACGCGCGTTCTCTACTGCGACCTTCACGCTGCGCATGCGAAAAGCTCAGCGCTCGCGCAGCGATACTGATCCTCACGTCGCGCAATTCGACACACGACTTTCGGCCGCATGAACGGCGGAACCAGAAGCACAAGTTGTTCGCTGGTTATCGCTCTTGAGACATGCGAACCTGATTCGTCCTGAAAGACGGAAACATATAAGGAGTCCATGAAACCTCCTCATACGATGGGTCGCGCGAAGGCGACAGAATTGACAGCGCACTTATTTTGGCATAAAGCCTGAGTTGTGGTCTAGGACTTATGCACTCGCCTTTAAACTCCAGCCTGCGAGCGTCGGCGAAGAAGCGTTCGCCGCTACCGCATTGAGGTAGTTGATAGGACTGTGATCGGCCAGCTCCCGAACTGGAAGGTTGCCGATTCGCCATGCGTACTTGGCAAGATATTCAGACGCGGCGACAATCCGATCCTCAGCCATAACTTTTTTTTGTGGGTCTTCCTTCATTTCGCCGTTGCGGTCTATATAGTATGCGGCGCCATAATGAGCGTAGACTAGTTTGCCCAATTTTCGCGGTGGTATTCGCGTAACGACGTCGCAGCAGTTAACAAACCGGCGGTTATCTAAGCCGTTGAGTATAGCCACAAAGTTTTTGTCACCGACCCTCGGAGATCCAAATGTGTAAAGAAAATCAGGCTTCCTAATGCTCGCTAACAGGGTAGCGAGCGCGGCACCAAGGCTATGACCCGTGTAGAGTATTCGAGTTGAAGTCTGCGAGAGAGCGTTACTCAAGGCAGGCAACATCTGTTGCAGCGCCACAGCAAAGCCCTTATGAACAGAACCGCCTGCTGGCCATTTGGTCTGCAGAAAATCTGCATCAGTAGCGATGTCAGTAGGATCAGTTGCGTCTGTACCGCGAAACGCGACAACGCATAACTTTCTGGCCGGCTGTGGATCGTCATGGAGGGCCAGAATGCAATGCGTACCCATTCCGTCCGCGGTTCTCCCGTTTTCAAAAAACTGAGAGCTAAAGCCTAACGGATCGAGGACTCGGGAGATCTGCTCTCGGTCGAAGCTGAAATGCGGCTCTTTACGACAGTAAGCGAGCCGTGACATTTCTGCGCACAGCGCTGCTTCAGTGTTGGGCAAACCCGACTCGAAGAAACGAGCGTTGCGAGCGGGGTAACATAGGTCGACTTTCTTCGGGCTATAACGAATGAATTCGTCATCATTGTTTACGAGTTCAGTGGTGAGTTGCCGCTTGCCCATATGGAAAGCTTCCTCTGCTTCCGAGACTCAGTTAAAACGGATTTTAGATCTGACCCAAAATGCACTCTGTACAAAGCCTTTCATTCGGCTGAGTTCTGTGGAGAGCAGAAACCGTGACCCTTGACCTCCCGGGCAGAAGGCTGATGACTTCGGTGGGGGAGACCTCCTGTCCCGCGGGGTCATTCCACACAACCGCAAGATAGAGGTCTCCCTGACTCCCCCGTGGAGCACGTTCGATTAATTAGCTCATCTCAAAACTAAAATTTCCGTGACGTTAGTCACAAACGCTGCCAACGCGCAGCCTCTATGCTCCGTCCACTCTTTCCGGAAAGTATGAAGATGGCCTATATTGCGGGCAAGGTCAACTTCCTAGCACGCCTTAACACCTATGGGTAAGGTTGATGGCAACTTTTACCTGCTGTAAACCTGCCTCCGCACACTATTTATTGAATAGCGTCACGGGTAGGTTGACTATGAAGTTGCGATCGAACCCGTTCTTGAGCAGGAAACAGAAATTTCCTCGAGACTGGTATAGAAGTTTTTGCGGAACGCCACGCTGTAGAACTCTTCTTGCATCGTGCGATGAAAGCGCTCGCAGATTCCATTGGTCTGCGCTGATTTCGCTTTGGTACGCGAGTGGTCGATGTTCTCTACTGCCAAGTAGAGTTGGTACTCGTGGCGTTCTCGATTGCCGCAGTACTCGGTGCCGCGGCGACAACGTTCAGTTTTGGCATGGGACTCCTTATTCATCAGCAGAATAGACTACGTTGCCGCGCTGGCGTTTTATATCCGGTAGGTTCTCTATTTTCGCCATTGCAATCCCCTTTAAAGCTAAGGTGATTGTCAGTGGCTGCGTGTATTCTCAGCAGAGAAAAAGTCTTACTCTCGATTTGCCCATGTTGGGCGCAAAACTCGTCCCAACATCTCGCCTTGTTTTGTACCTCGAAATAGTTGAAACTGTCGTCGGGAGATTCACATGAAATCCAAAAGGCGAGAATCCCTCGTTGGTATCCTACTAGATAGCGGACTTGATCTGGTCGATTGGCTGCGTGAGCGTGCGGAAAATATGGATGACATCAAAGGCAGAGTCAGGAACACGTATGCTACCGCGTCCGACCGTGCCAGTCGCGCAGCCGACGTCCTTCGCGGTGAGGAAGATTCGCAAGTACTCGGCAAAGTTGGTGCTCTGCTAATCGGAGTGGGCATCGGCGTGGGAATCGGATTGCTCATTGCCCCGGCTAGCGGGCAAGAAACCAGAGACCAAATTAAGGATACGATTTCAGACATCCGACACAAAGCTGGGCAGCACTTAGAACCGACATGCTGACAATGATGCGCGTAGCGCGCATTCTCACCGCGTGCGCAAGATACTAACCACAGTCAATTCCTCAGCAGCCGCACAGTCCCTATTTGAAACCAAACCTGGCGCAGCGAACGGCTTGTGCGCTCATGCCAAGCGCAGACTGGAAAGCGATGCCCGGGAGTTTCCGCCGTTCTGATGAAAAGTTGTTCGCGGCTTTGGAGTTTGAGCAAGCGGAAGAGCAGGAGAAATCATGTTTGCCAAAGCCAGAAGCTTTCATAAGCCTGAAGATGGACGGAGAGATCATCGAAGCTGAGTGCTCCCTCTGCCGTGATGTTATCTACAAACCAACCGAAAACAACAGAGTTGAAGCTCAACAGAAGGAACTGCGCGAGGCGACTGACCGGCACTGCTCATTGCGGCATTCGGAATTGAAGCGCGAATAGCGGTCCATAATCATCGTAGCAAAGACAGTCAGTTCGAACTTTGTACTCACGATCTGTCAATCGTGCTACTGGTGCACGGTTACTTGATTGTCAATCAAGCCATAAACCGAAGTCTGCGACTCTGCATTCTACTGAGATACTGGCGAGCCAAAGAGTTGGATCAGCGGCGGGTGCCTCGATGCAGGTCCTCTAAAAAGCTGAAAGCGGCTCGAATTGCGGCTTCTTCATTCTTTTCATTGACCCACGGGAAGTCGGGGACGCATTTCCATCCGTCCCGCTTTTCAGAATAAGCTTGGGCCGTCCAAGGTTTTGGTCGGGAGTAGCAATACAGAACTTCTACGCGGTAGGTCGTTTTATCGATCATAAACTCCACCGTTCGACGAAGTTCACATTGCGTAGTAATTCTTTTGAAGTCCGTAAAGACCTTTGACATCTTCATGCTGTTTCATCTCTAGCAGTTGCCATATGTCCATTATCCCGCACAATCGGGATTCTTGCTTGCCCCCTCAGCCAAACACAAAGCTGTTAGTTTGACAGCGAGTGCGCAGAAGCTTACGATTAGTAATTGAGCAAGGTATCTCTTCTTACTCTTTCAGATCCCCTGAGCTGAGTCAGCCTATCTGAAGTATTTCCTCAGTCGACACACCCAGAGAGGTCAACCATGATCGAACCAAATGTTGACTATCGGTTGTCTGAAAGCCGTAATCGTGAACCTGGCCAAGACGAGCAGGATTGGCTTCGAGCCGAGCAGGACGAACAGGACTGGCTGCGAGCCCAGCAGGCGATTCATACACAGTGGCGGTAGAAGCAGGTATCTGGTAGTACCTACGCATTCATAGGCGGAAATGCTGCCAGCATATCAGCGGAGTGCTTCAGACTGCACGAATCTCTAGCCGACTCTTGAATTTAGCCCTAGGAAATAGAAGGAAGCCCATTCCGCAGGCCGTCTACAGGTCAGCACGCAACTTGCAGCTAAGAAAATCATCGACATGCAGCGCGCCAGGAACGATTTTAAAAGAGCATCAGTTGATTACGGTTTCGCGCGGCTCGCAGCACGTCTGAGTGACACATCCCAAGCTCCGACGAAGAACCGTGTTGCCCGGCCCCACAGGCGAGATAGGTAGAGTGTATTTATGAGTGATGATTCTGAGCAGATAACAGCTCTTATTAAAGAGCTGCAAATTTTGAACCGTGGGGAGAGTACTCCGATGATTGGCTCCCCTAGTGAGAAAAAGATGGAGGAACGGAAGGCCAAACGGAGAAGGATCAGGCAAGAGCTGGTGCGAGTTCTCCATCTTCGCGATAGAAAAAAGCTTGAACTGCAGCCGCTCTAGATGCGGGAGTGACTCAGGTTTCTTACAAGCCAGCTTTGCCGACATTGTGCCGCGCAGCATCGATAGACCGAGGTAACCCGCAACTGAGAAACTCTGGTGCTTGACAATGCTGCTGCATGAGACTAGCGTGGTCACTGAGTGAGCATGTTCTTGTTGCTCTTCAGGTCCTCTGAGCTAAGTCAGCCTATCTGAAGCTTTCCCTCTTAGATCATCTTACGTTTGCGCACAACGTTGCCGTAAGCTGGGTATCATGCGGCTTAATTGGGCCAACCACGAGATCAAGGAAGGGTAAACTGGTATTGAAAGTTATAAAGTGGGGTGCAATTGCCGCCTTGATCGAAGCGGCATTCGCTGGACACCTGCCGAATGTTGGACTGCCGGCGCAAATCGTGATCAGTGGCGCAGCCCTCGTCGTGCTCACACAAGCTGCAATCATCCGTGGGTACGTATGGATGACACTTTTCCTGGTGGTTACGTGCCTTTTCAATCCTATTTTTTCTATTCCACTCTCCAGATACATATCTGGCCTGGCGATAACGTTTGCGGCACTTTCGTTTTTCTTTTCGGTGGAATTGCTGAAGCCAAAATCCAGACTATCTGTCGTTTCGACCAGCGATCGCCCTCCCGGGGGGCGAGTCGCTATGAGGCTTAGCAGTGATTGGGCCTTCGACGACCGCCGAAATCCTCACACCGATAAGGAAGCGACGTGAAAAACATATTGGTTGGAAATCTCTCTTCTAATCTGACTCCGCACGAGTTTCGTACCTTGTTTCAAGGCTACGGAACCGTTAACGAAATCGAGATTGTGACGGACCTCGATACTCGCTACTCACGAGGATTTGCATTCGTCGAGATGGCAAACGACTTGGAAGCGGAGAAGGCGAATCAGGGAGTTGAATGGCAGAGACGTATGGGGAAAGCCGCTCAGAGTTGAAGAAGCGGGACCGAAGCTTCAAAGCAGCAAGTCGGCAGGGATTTGAGAGAGGTCACAAACTGGGCCAGACGTCGTTGAAAAGATTTGTTGATCCCGAGGAAGAAAAGGACGGCCTCGCTGATGACGAGGGGGATGATCTCATTCCACGCGACGCGAATTCCTCGCGGGACGCAAATGATTTGCTTACGACGGTTCGCACGCAAGGCCTTGACGTGCTTGAACCCGATCCTCAGTTACCCTGGTTAACTCTGGAAGAAGGGCTGCTTAAGCAAGGGGGCGAGGTCGACCTGACCCCGGCGGCGCTGGAGGCGACCAGCGACCCTGTGCGCATTTACCTGCGTGAGATGGGCGCAGTGCCTCTGCTCACCCGCGAAGATGAAGTGGAGATCGCCAAGCGCATCGAGCGTGGAAAGCTGCAGGCACTGAAAGCGCTTTGACTTGAACCGCGGCCTGCGCTCAATCAAGGAAATCGTCGCCTTCGATGAGGAGGAGATCACCGAAGAGGTTCTGCAGAACCGAGCCGCTGAAATCATCCGCCGCATCGATCACCTGCACAAACATTACAAGTCAGCCCGGCGACTGGCGACTGTTCCGGCGGACAAGAAAAAAGGCACGTACCGCCGGCGTTGGTACTGGCAGCTGGGGCGCGAGATGGTTCGGATTTCGCTCATTATTCGCAACCTCGACCTTACTCCTGCGGAGCACCAGCGCCTGACGGAAGCGCTAAATAAGACCGTGGAGAGGATGCGCTTGCTTGACCGTCAACTTCGTGCCCTGGAAAGCAAGATCGCGAGTACTCGCAGCGAGCAGCTCAAGAAAACTTACCGCCGGACGGAACAGGAACATCGCGCAGACATGGAGAGGCTGGAGAGTGATGCCGGCATGAGCTTCGCGGAATTGCGCCGCACCCAGCGGGAAATCAACCAGGGTGTCATGGCTGCTGAGCAGGCAAAGCACGAACTGGTCGAAGCCAATCTGCGCCTTGTGGTTTCCATCGCCAAGAAATACAGCAATCGCGGACTGCAGTTCCTCGATCTGGTCCAGGAAGGCAATATGGGTTTGATGAAGGCTGTGGACAAGTTCGAATACCGCCGTGGCTACAAATTTTCTACTTACGCGACATGGTGGATTCGCCAGGCAGTCAGCCGCGCCATTGCCGATCAGGCTCGTACCATTCGCCTGCCGGTGCACATGATCGAAATCGTAAACAAGCTGCTTCGCACTTCACGCCGGTTGGTCCAGGCGCTTGGACGCGAACCTACGTCGGCGGAGATTGCTGCACAGATGGACATCCCGGAAGCCAAAGTGCGCAAGGCGCTTAAGGTCATGCGGGCGCCAATTTCGCTAGAGACACCCATTGGACAGGAAGGAGATTCTCACCTGGGCGATCTGATCGAAGACCGTACGCGCGTCTCACCCGCCGAGGCTTTCATCAATGTGAATCTCAAAGAACGGACCGCGGACGTGCTCTCCACCCTAAGTCCGCGTGAAGAGAAGGTTGTCAGGATGCGCTTTGGTATTGACGATGGGTCGGAACGCACCCTGGAGGAAGTCGGCCGGTGGTTCGCGGTTACCCGGGAGCGCATTCGCCAGATCGAGGCCAAAGCCCTGCGCAAATTGCGCTATCGCTCGCGCTCGCTCAAGCTCAAATCGTTTTTGGAAGACACGCGCGAACGCTGAATAATAATTTCTTGCGGCTAGCCTCTAATCATTTTCATTTCCCGTGATTCATCGCTGCCGCGAGGAGAAGCAAAACTGCAACGTCATTCAAGCGCCGTGCACGCCACCGACTCTCTTAAATAGTCGGTTGCCTCTTTTCGACTGCTGCAAATTCGAGAGCGACTGAAACAACTGCCCAGGAAGGGTACTGAAACTCAGGAGTACACCGTGTCATTCTCAGACCACTCGATGGAGCCGGAACAAGAGCTACGCTGGCGCACATGGCAGGAGCAGAGCCGTCTCTCAGATCAGCTTGCTGAAAGACGGATGAAAATTGTGTTCTGGGCTGTGGCTGCGCTCTTAATCACGCTTACTCTGTACTGGAGCCTTCGGCGTAAGACAGCACCTAATGGCGCTCAGCCGATTTTTGCTGTCATGGGAGCCAACGCATGTCCGTTTGACAAGACCAGCGATTGACAAATACGTGGAATGAGACTAGCGTCGGCGCGATTTTGATCGAAGATAACTCTCCCCGGATGGCAGGTCGCCTCGCTGTCGAGAGCGCACCCTACATGGGGAACTGGAGCCTAGTTAAGGCAGTCGATCGTTTGGTTCTTGACGATAGTATCCATGCGTCTCGATGGAACTTCTTCTTCATCGCTGAGGAAGTAAAGGCGATGTTCTTCGGTACGATTGGCGAGGCAAAGGTGCGAAAAGCGCTGAGACGAATCTTGGCCAAGGTGAAACAGCAGAACTTCAATTGCCTCGAAGTAACTGCGATTGTGCCAAGGCGTTTTCTGGGTCTCCCGTATACCACGCTTGCTGCACATTCACGGCACATACAGCAGAGTTGTCACCTAGAAAGCATCGAAACAAGACGCAACAACCGACGGCATGCGGAGTGGGCTACAGGTTGAGCCCAGCCTCAATCTGTCAACTGAGCAAGTTCTCCATTGTATCTGGGCACGAACAGCTGATTCTAAAGGCTTCCAGTGCAGCGTGACCATTCTATCCGCGCGAAAGGCGCCCAAATATGAAAGTCAATCTACGGAAATTTATCTTGGCACCGGTAGTCTGCCTCGGTCTTTGGCCTGCTCTTGTATTTGCCCAGTCGTCCGGTCTCCCGCAGAAGCTCGCGGACTGCAATGATGCCCGTAACACTTGTGGTGGCTCGAGATTGACCCAGGCGCAATCGTCAGAAGTGGCCAGGGCCAACCAACAGCGCAACATTTCGTATTGCAGAGACGGCTTTGAATCATGCGATCGTTCGAAGCTGAGCGACCGTGAAGCGACAGCGCTGGCTGTAGCTGATCACCAGCGGAATGTCTCAAGTTGCGAGAGCGGCCTGGCGTCGTGTGACCAGTCACGGCTGACCCGTTCCGAAGCCCGTGATGTTGCCCATGCGGCAGACCAACGCAATGTTGCCAACTGTGAAGATACTATACACGATTCCCCGCGCCGGCAATGACCACTTCGCGTCCGTCCGTTACGCGAGTGATGACGGCACCGATAGCGTAATCCCCTCGGTCACGGGCACGCTTGGCTTCGGCGATTGCCAACTGCATAAACTTCTTCTTGGGTTTGTAGGAAGCGGCGATCATTCAGGGATCATATCGCACCGCGAACGCTCTCGGAGTGCGCCTTCGACGCTGTGATAAAACATGACGATGACTAGTGACGAACGCATGCAGCGAGAGGCGAACCTGATTGCTACGATCCGAGCGAAGCTCCCCGATTTCGCAAGGATGTGTGCCGATGATTCGGAATTGGTGATGCTGCACCAAGACGCATTCGCGGCAGACTACCAAGAAGACGAGTACGCGCTTCTCGGCATGGCAATCAAGTTCGCTGGTCTTCGTGGCAAGGAAGTACGGGTGATCGGGAAGAACCGAAGCAGCCTCGGCGACGAAGAGAGAATCCAGTAAGAACGTGAGTTCCAAAACGATCTAGTTCAAAACTACAGGAATGATCCGATGATCAAACTGCTGAGGTTCGGAGTCTTGGTTTTCTCGTTTGCCGCACTGTCGATGCCTCTCCTAGCCCAGAACAATTCTGAGCGAGCCTTCGAGACATTCAAGAGTTTGAACGGAAGATGGGCGATTGAATCCAACGGCAAAACGCTTCCCATAGAGATGAGGTGTGAAGTCGGCTCGAAAGAGTCCATCGTGACGGAGCAATTTGGCAAGGAACTTTCGGTGATCTATCTCGATGGAAAGAACCTTCTGATTACCCACTTTTGCAACGCTGACAATCAGCCCCGTCTGCGGCTCAAAGAGAGTGGTCAACCCGGTGTGCTTGAATTCGAGATGTTCGATATTACCAACCTGAAAGACGCAAGTACCCCGAACGTGCAGAGAATTGTGTACAAGATCACTGACGGGAGAACGATGACTCTCGAAATTATTTGGAAGAAGGGACAATCAGAGGAGTCTGAGAAGTACACGCTCTCCAGAATCTTGCGTTTGCTCCCGTCCTTGTGCTCTCCGTCGAAGTCGGCAACGATGCAGCCGATGGTCGCCGCATTCGGACTGGTATGCGCGGTGACTCAGGGAACGAGATTGAATAACGAAAATCAAAACGACCCGGCAACAGGAGTTGATGATGCGTCGGAATCCTAGAAGCTCCACTTCGCAGCTTGTCTCCTGTTCGGTGTCGGAATTCTCGACCAAACAATTATCCAAACGAACATGGAGGGACTTCGAGCGCCTTTTCGAGAGCCATCCTGCACCGGGTGCGTATCCGTGTTGGTGCATGCACAATCACCGCAGTGGACGGGAGAAGAAATCGACTCCGCGAGCCATTTGGGTCGAGCGAAACCACCGAGACCAGAGATCACTTGTGGAGCAAGGGCGCTCCCACGGAATACTCGTCTACTCACATGGGGAGCCAGTGGGGTGGTGTCAATATGGGCTGGCGCAAGAATTGCATCGCGTTGACAACAACCCCAAGTATCGCAAACTGCTGACTGCAAGCGACAGAACGCTGTGGAGAATAACCTGCTTTGTGGTTCACAAGAAATATCGCCGCCGTGGGATTGCTCGTACCGCTCTAAAAGCAGCACTCACCGCTATCCAAAAACAGGGAGGAGGGTTGGTCGAAGCTTATCCAATCAAGCGATGGGGAGCTTACGCAGAGTACCGAGGTACGGTGTCGATGTTCGAGAGGGAGGGATTCCAGATCGTCGCCCCGCTCGGCGAGAGCAATGTGCTGATGCGGAGAATGCTCTGATTTTTTGCCCCAAATCCCATCGCGCAGCCGATGGTCGCCGCATTCGGATTGGTACGCGCAGTGACCGAAAAGCTGACCACGAATGAAATCCAAAAAGCAGCGGTATTACATAAATGGGAGAACAATATGGGCAGCCAAAACCAGCCCGGACGGGGCCAACCGTCCTGCTGCCCTCATCTCTCGCTACTCAATTGCTGCTCTCCGGCTTGTAGCTGAAATAAATGGCTCCTCCGATAATGAGCACACCGCCTGCGATAGCCATCTTCACCAAGACCTCATGTAGCAGCGATACACCCAGAATCGCGCCGACTAGCGGTTCCAAATTCACGAAAATTCCCGCGTGAGATGCGGGAACCCGCTTGAGTCCCCAGTTCCACAAGACCGTTGCGGCTGAGGTAGCAAAGAATCCTTGCTCTACCAAGGCAATCCATGCGCGACTTGAATAATGCAGCGAGGGAATACCGAATGTAGCTAGGACAACGACCGCCAACAGAATAGTGCCGATCCAATACACGAGGGCTGTTACCGTCAGAGCGGAATGCTGTCGCATAAGACGCTTCGATATCAGAATCCATGCAATAGCTGCCAACATTGAAAGCACAACGAGCAGGTCGCCTTGAACGGTCGCATGCGCCGTGCCAGAAGCTCTATTGCTAGACAGTGCAATCAACCCGGCACCTACGGTTGAGGCTACTAGAGCAAGCCAGCCGCCCACGTGCAATCGTTCCCTCGAAAACACCGTGGCTGCGACGGCGAGGAGCATGGGCAGTGTGCCGACCATTAAAGAGGCGTGTGAAACAGTGGTGAGCGAGAGCCCCTCGAACTGCACCAAGAACAGCACTGGTACTCCCAGCACCGATGCTGCGAACAGCCAGCCGAGTTCACTCCCTTCAAAGTGAGGACGATCCCAGAAGATGATTGGGAGCAGTCCAGCACACGCAAACACCAAGCGGAACAAGATCATGGAAGCGACAGACATTTCGCCCAGTGCAACCTTGCCGAAATAGAATCCTGTTCCCCATAGGCATCCTGCCGCTGCCAGAGCGAGGATGGGGATGACACGACCGTGCGGTTCGGACATTGCCTCCGATTGTAGGGCAGGGCGTCAGCGAGCATCCATCGACGTTGATAGAATTCCTAAGCCATGGCGAAACAGCACTTACTTTTTCAAGCTCATCCCGCCGCGCCCCAGCTTCATTCAGGACATGAGCGACGAAGAGAGACGTTTGATGGACGAGCATGGGCGCTATTTTCAAGCGCACTTTGAGCTTGGCACGCTACTGCTCTACCGCCCGGTGATGGCAAGTGGTGGCCTTCGGCAGCAAAGCCGCCATGCCAATTTCGGTGATCGTGGGAATCTCGCCAATGACGGGCCGAATCTCCAATTTGAAATCTTCGGCGAGCACACGACATAACTCGCGAGCCATTTCGAATCGCAGGGCGTCTATCCAAACGTAAGCAACTTTGCCCTCATCGAGCAAAGGTTTCACTTGCTTATCGAACGTCTCTCGCTGGCGAGCCAGCCCCTTGATCGGGTGTTTAGCTTTGCTGAAGCACGTGACGAAGATTTTGGCCATTGCCGACCCGACTTCGGTGTATCGTTGTTCGGCTTTTATGAGCAGTTGGTCGAGGGTCTCATGCTCACCATCTGCCGTGAAATCGAAGTTGTATTTACGGCTTTCCATGTGCCGATGATGAGTGTCGAGCAAGCACCAAGGGCGGGCGGCTGGCCAGGGATTCCCGGGTATCTCGCCGCTCCCGAGGGCCGTTTGGCCCGCAGATTGCCTCGCTTGTAGGATAAACTCGGGGACCTGTGAAGCGCAGAGCGCGTCACAGGTCCGGCGCCCGGTAATCGCGGCCCCAAGTTGATTGTCATATTTTAGAAATAGGGTTCAGCTGGAATATCTCTCCTGTGGCGGGACGCTCAGGCTCATAGTGAGCGGCACAGGCCATATCGGTTTTGGTAGTGAACAGTCACGCTTCCACCAAATCTCGGTAGGAGATCAACTCGATCTTCTGCCGTGCCAAGATCTCCCGAGCACTTGGCGAAAGCAATACACCGAGTTCGACTTTTCGGGACTCTCGCAGTCGAGTCTTCGCCGATCGCAGATCATAATCGTCGTAGCCGGGATGGCAGACGAACTCCCAGGTCCCATCAGGAACACCGGTTGCGATGGCCGTGAACAACGTCTCGTTCAAAGTCCCGGTGACTTCAATTCCCAACGTTCCATCGGGTGTGACAAAGCCTTCCCGCTGCACGGCATCCCGGAATTCTCCCGCAAAGCTTCCCAAGACTCGCATCTCCGCCCAGCGTGTCCAAAGATTCGGTCGCTTCAGAAGTTCACTCGATCGCAGCGGAAGGCGTGGGCCGAAGGGGTTCCGGACGGCTCGCACTCCGCACCCGGCAGCGGCCAGTAAGAGAGGACGCAACAGCTTGGGGAAAATATGGGTGTGCTTGTGAGTGTCGAAATGTGATACGCAGACTCCCGCGGACTGCAATCTGCGGATTTGCGCGGTTGCTTCCGCGGCAATTTCAGTCGGCTCAAACTGCCCTATCAATGCCCGAGCGGCGAACGATTTAAGGCTGTCACAAAATCGCCCTGATTGCGTTACTGAACGAATGTTTGCGGGGAGCAGAACCGGCTCACCATCAATCAGTACTACGTGGCAGCCAATACTCAGTTTCCGATACTTCTGGGCCACTTCCGCGGCTTCGCAGAATGCGCGGCCGTTGGCCATTAATGTGGCGGATGTTACGATTCCCTCGCTGTGCGCCTTAATGATCGCGCGATTTACACCCGATGTGAACCCGAAATCGTCGGCATTAACGATGAGGCGACGCACACCGCGAGTTTAGCAGACGGAAATTTCATATCGATCGGGTGATGAGGTCACCATCGGCGAATGGTGGCACGGCGTTGGAACCTGTCCGAACGAGATCCTCGCGATGGCATTGAACAGCTCCGAATGCTCCTCGCTGACGCGATGACCACAGTGTCGTTTCTGCAGATTCAGGAAAAGATCAACGACAAGATCGACTTTTTCACGCTCAGTACGTAGGACCGGGTTGACCGACGCGGGATTCTGATCACGACAGCTACATTGAGCTGCGGTGCAATCTTCCGTTCTGATATTACGGAATTTAGATGTCGTGCTCGACAGGCGTAGGGAGAGTGCGCAGGGAATGTGACTGGAATACAAAAAGTTTACGACTAAACATAATGTCAGCCTAAGAAGAACAACGGGATCAGACTTAGAGCAGCCAAACCGCTCAACAACGCCAAGCTCTGCAATCCAGTCCTTCGATCAGCGAAGGCATACGCATAGAATCCCTTCGCCATGTTGTTGCTGGCCACTGCGATCAAGATGCCCTTAGCGGCCAGAGAACCCGAAGTGAGAGTTCCGGCAGACTGGGTCATCCCCAAAATAAAAGCGTCCACATCCACAAGCCCAATAAGACTCGCAAGACCATAGATTCCCGTGTGGCCAAAATGAGTGAGCACGAGGCGAGAGATAACCAGAACTGCAAGGAAGAGTACGGCGAAGAAAATCGCGGAGCGGAGTTCCAACGGATTTCTCGGCTGGAACTCCGCACCACTTTCTGGCGATTTCTGGTGTTGAACACGTGACCAGAGCCATCCTGTTATGGCAGCTACACACGCGAGCAAGATAAGTGGCACCGCTAGAAGGTGCAGGAGTATGCGATTGAACAGCATCAGAAGAATTGCCAGGCGGAGGTACATCATGGCCGAGGCAACCACGATGCCACCGGAGAACAGATGAGCTGCCTTTTGAAGTGCCGCTTTCTTCGCTAACGCGACAGTAGTAGCAGTAGAGGAATACGCGCCGCCCAAGACCCCGGAAAGTAGCACGCCGCTGCTCTGCTTGGTAAGCGTGAGTAGCACATAGCTGCCATACGAAATTCCGCACACGGCTACAACCAATAACCACGTCTTGAACGGGTTGAGCCCGAATTGGGTGAAGCGCGTGTTGGGCAGTGCTGGCAGGATCACGGCTGTAAGAGCCAGGAATTTGGTAAACGTCAGGATTTCATGCGGCGCGAGCCGTTTAGACAATCCCTCGAGCACTCCCTTGAGTTCCAACAAGAACAAGCTGACGACGGCGATGGTTGCAGCAATCCAGTAATACCCTTGATAGACCACCGCTCCGAGCATGTACGTAGTCAAGCCGGAGATCTCGGTCGTGACGCCGGGCGCCTCAGCCAGTGCCTCGCCTGTAGACAGCTTGTGCCGGTATGCCATTAGTAGAAATGCGCCTATCACCGCGAAACCGATCGAGAGCGGCAGCAGTTGGTCCTTTGACAACAGAGCCACTGCGTATCCGACGAGTCCAATTAGCGGAAATGTCCGCACCCCACCGAATGAATAATCGCCTTCGCTTTTGTGCTCCTCTCTCTCCAGCCCAATCAGAAAGGACAACAAGAGCACAATAATGATTTTGACGGCTTCGGGCGGCGGTAAGAATTGAGACAACTGTGCGGTCATATTTAGCGCTTCCCGTTCCGCAGCAAGCGGCGCGCTTCTTCGAGCTGCTTCTGCTTTTCTCGGTCCACCTTGGGGTAGGACAAGTCCAAGCCTTCGAGCGCGTCTACAATTGCCGCCGCAACAACCATGCGCGTAAACCACTTGTGATCTGCCGGAACAACGTACCAGGGGGCATATGGAGTTGCAGTGTGCCGGATCGTATTCTCGTAGGCATGCATGTAGTCTTTCCAGCATTCACGTTCGCGAATGTCAGCATTAGAAAACTTCCAATGCTTTTCCGGTTCCTCGAGGCGAACCTGAAACCGGCGGCCCTGCTCGGCCTTGGAAACGTTCAAAAAGAATTTGCGGATTACAATTCCGTTGTGGCTGAGATAGCGCTCAAAACCGCGAATATCTTCAAAGCGTTGTTTCCAGATACCGTTCCGTAAAAGCGATGGCGGGAGCTGTCGCTGTTTCAACAAAGGTTCATGTACTCTTACGACCAATACCTCCTCGTAATAAGAACGGTTAAAGATCCCGATGCGGCCGGATTCAGGCAGGCGCAGGGTGGTCCGCCACAGGTAGTCGTGGTTCGTTTCGATTCCGGACGGCGCTTTGAATGAGTAAACCTCGCAACCGGCAGGGTTCACTCCCGACATGACGTGTTTGATAGTACCGTCCTTGCCGGCTGCATCCATGGCCTGAAAGATCAGAAGCACCGCCCATTGGTGCTGTGCGTAAAGCTTGTCCTGCAGGTCGCTCAATTGCTCAACTCCTCGTTGCAGCTCGGCGGCCGCCTGCTCTTTCGATTTCATATTGCCCGTATCCGCAGGATCAAAATCGCGGAGACGGAAGTTCTTGCCGTCATCGATGCGATACGGCTTGGAGAATTTCCCCAGATTATTCATCGCGCGTTTCCACACGATGGGAGTGCATGCAGGTTGCCAACCGTGATAAGTCGCAAGTCGATGTTTGTAGGCGGGCTATTCGCGAGTGCTTCTTGGCGGCTTGCCCAGATCGAGGCAGTGCCCTCGACGGGGCACCGTAGGGGCAGCAAAGAGATGACGACCAACTAATGACAAGCGGTGTTTGGCATTTCGCTGGGAAATTTGTCGTTTGGAAAGCGATCAGGCGGTTGTCAGCTTAACTCCGACGCGGGCTGCGGCTACTTCGGCAAGTTCTGGAGTTTCAGAAAGAGGAAACCCCTGTTCACGCCAGCGCTTGAGTCCACCTTCCAGCACCCACACGTTATAAATGCCTATACGCTTCAAGCCCATGGCTGCCCGCGCGGGTACCGTATCGCCGCCTGATGAGGAATACAAAACGATATCGACTTCATCGGGAACAACGAGATGTGGAGAGTGCCGCAACCGGGAGGGATCTACCCTGAAAGCTCCTGGTATAGCCTCCGGGCTGGAATTCTCGCTTGCTTCGAAGTCCAACAAGTCGAGCACTGCAACCTTGTTACCAGATTTCAGTTTACCGGCAAGCATCCGCGGAGTAATGCGGCGAAGCCGCAATCGACGGATCATTCCTAAGAGAAGTAATCCCCGCCATCCCGTATAGACGCCTATCGAGAATCCAACCACGGCACCGACGATGATTCCAAAATGTTTGACCCAACCAATTGCAACATCCAGTTGGTTGGAGAAGGCATACCCTAGCCCTACGTAAAGCCCTGACCAGAGGAAGGCGCCTAACGTATCGAGGGCAAGGAAACCAGTGGGCGCCACTCCTTCGGCGCCGACAAGTGGCGGCATCACGAGATTTAAGCCGGGAACAAACTTTGCCACACACAATACAGGAGGGCCATAACGCCGAAATTTCTCGTGCGCGTTCTCTGAGCATTTTCGCGGATTGGCAGTGAAGCGCGAGAGTAGCCGTAATGTTTGAGAACCCCACCGCCGGCCCAACCAGAACCATAGTCCATCTGCTGCCAGGCAACCAATCATACTCACAAGAACGATTATGTCGATTCGCATCTCCCCGTTTGCGGAAAGAGCACCTGCGGCCATCAGAAAGATGACCGACGGAATGGGAAGACAAAGTTGCTCGGCAAAAACAGCAAGGAGAACTCCGACATAACTCAAATGTAGAGACGCGATCACGAGTGCGTTGCCTCATACAGCAAGTGCACTACCAAAGAACTGACGGGCGCTCTGTCTGTCACGGCTTCATCAGACTAGCGTTTATTGTCACAATCGAGGGGCTGGCGTCCTGAGTTTGACTATACGCAATGTAAAATTCCGTGACCTCACGGGAGTTCTTTGTCCAAATCTGCCAGAGAGAATATCGATCTCCGGAGGCCTGAAACACGAGTTCGCTGTCAGGTTCCGATTGGTCTACTGCACGGGTCCAGACTGGGACGACCGTAACTTCTTTCGAATCCGAACTGCCAAACAAAACAGCGTCCCCACCAATGCCCATCGGCTTGATGGTGTACGTGCCAGCGTTGAACGCGATGCTCCCTATCACGAAGTCGAAGGGTATATCCACTTTCAATCTATTCGCCGGCTGAGCATGAACGCTGCCACTTACGAGAAACAAGATTGCGAAAAGCAACACCGTCTGTTTGCGCATGAGCTCCTCACTTGTTGACCAAACATCGAACTTTCGCCTGGATTGAATGCATATCGGGCACCAAAGGCGAGCAACCGGAAATCTCTACTTACCAGGGGAATAGCGGTTGAATACGCGGCATGGTCTGCCCAAATTGCGGCATTGACCTCAACTGGGCACGGAAAGATCACGCATACCCATCGGCCAGAAAAGGATTGAGTGATTTAGCAGCACTCGGATTGGCAGCCAACCTGCAACCCCAACTGTGTGAATGATGATCTCGGCAGCCATGTTCAAGATCACACAAAACACGGTTCGGCGCTTCACCTTTCGTGAGGTTTTGCTGATGGCTGCGATCAATCAACTCGAAGCCAAGGTTGGTGCAGCTGCCAGAGTTGCAAAGGATTTGTCTAGGAGGTGCGTATGTTGATGGAGCAAAAACAAGGCGTTGCAGTCGTACTTACTCCACTGGAGGTCATATGGCGGAATCCGGACGCGCTTGCGCAGGCACACCTGAGATTGCGAGAGGCAAGTGATCCGTACTACGGGTGGGCAGAACAAGCGAAAAAGATTCGCATACGTCGCACTGATTGGAATGCCAAACATAACTGGATTGTATGAACGTGATGATTTTTTCGTTGGCCCGGCCAAGACAAGACGACCGAACAGAGAGGAGTAGTACATGCTGAGATTAAGCTGGGTGATCTGTTTTTGTTTTGCGATCCTTCCGCTATGGAGCGAGTCCTCACCGAAGCCGTTGCTCAGGTATGAGGTGGCAACGATTACTGATGTCCAAAATCACGCCGATAGCAGCTCGGGCACAGTTAGTTATGACGTGTCCGTACGAGTCGGTAAGACGATTTACGTGGTCCTCTATAAACCGCCGATGGGCGTGGATACGGTGAAGTACGCGGCTGGACGCGAACTGCTAGTACAGGTGAACGAAAACAGAATTACGTACAACGACATTCTCGGTCAGTCACTGGAAGTGCCAATCCTCAGCCAAAGGCCCGCCACCGAGCAGGCCAAGTAAACATCCGCGTTACGCACATTTTTATTTGTAGCTAAAAAGGAGGTCATATGTTGGGTGAGTTAACAAACCTTCCGACCACACTTCTTGATATTGTGTTTGTTATCCTCGCTGGGAGACAAACACTGACCTCGTCTGATGTAAGTGAATTGGAACAAATCCAAGTTGAGCTGCAGCGTAGAGGTGAAACTGAAGTTAGCGGCTACCAAGCATAAAGATGGGCCGACAATAGCCAAGGCTGTTGATACACTGCTAACAACTGTCTACCACCCGTTCCCTGAGATCTTCCTCTTAGTTGACGACCAGAACCAGTGTCCCCGAACTCCATCCACTGCAACCCACAACAAAGGTCGGCGCCGGAGATATCACCGAAATCAGCACGTTGCTCCCAAAAGCACCACCGTATGATTTAAAAGTTTGCTGCGTGATCGTCGCTCGCAGATGACTTGAATCTATGACTGTGGTCGGGAGCGGATGCCCGTTCCATAAAATCTGCGAGGTTGACAGAAAGCCGCTTCCGTTTACGGTAAGCTTTGCCGAATCGGTATCAGCAGAAATGCTATCCGGAGATAGCGATACAATTTGCGGCTGTGTCACGGAGCCGGGACAACTGTTGAACCCAACTATCGCTGTACAGGTCCAAGCCGGCAACAACGAGGTTAGAACGAGAACAAAGGCAATCCGGAAAGGCTTTGACGCATGAACGAGGCAAGAACTCATAATTGCCTCCACTGCTGCTGCCTCAATTCTAAAACCCTATTCTTGCCCTCACCAGTCGTGGGCTTTAGTCCTCGAATCTGCAGCTGCACCTTGCACGGATTCTTGACTGTTTACTCGACCGAGAAAGTCACCACCGTGTAATGCTCGATTCGCGCCAGCGTGAACTCGCTTACGCTACCGTGCAGAGAGAGGGAAGTGAGCTGAGGCTGAGCCGAGTCCGGCGAAAGGACGTTCACTTTCCGGCGGCTCAGGTCCTCAACAAGTCCGTTCATGTCGAGCCGGACTTTCACGTTCGCAGCCGCCGCATTGTTATCGTAGTTGAGCAAATGGAGAATAAAAGTCCTCCCGTCAGTCTTGCGAGTCAATTGTCCCAGTACGTAACCTTGCGGCTCCAACGTGAGGCGAGGACCTTTGGCCGCCGCTTCGGCCTGAGCTACGATTCCCGATTCCGGCTTTCCAGCCCTGATAATGATGCCGCCGTTGGCGGTAAACATATCCAAGCGGGCCTTTTGCTCAGCGTTGAGCTTGGGCAGGTCAGCTGGCATCACCAGGACCTTGAACTGGTCCAGGGGAACTCCCTTGTCGAGATGTGCCAGCACTTTAGTCTCGAAGAAGACACTCTGCTTGAGGAATTCGCTAGACAGAGGGTTGTGCGGCTCATCAGATAACAAGGCGATTCGCGCCACGGGCATTGCATCGTGATAAAGGTCCCGATGTTCGACCAGAAAATGATTGTATTGAGCGATGGCTGACCAGGCCTCCCGCGCTTCTGGTTCGCTGTTGATCAATCCTGAGAGGAATCGTCCCTCGATATTTCGCGAGGTCGCCGCGCCGAACGTATAGGCTTCGGCGATGGAGAGCTTCTGCTCGGCCGGGCTAGGGATGCAGGTCTCGCGAGGACCGCAGTGGTAAACGTCGTTCTCATATTTCAGCGGCTGCCAGACTTGTTTCTCGCCAGTCAGGAATTTGATCTTGCGCGCATTGTCCACCTGCCAATGCCCATTCCATACACCCGGAGTGTCTTTGCCGTCCTCCTCCCAGATCACCTCGTTAAGGTCGTTCATACCAAAGCGGTCTGGCGGAATATGGATATTCGCTTCAACCATCACTTTGGGTCGGCCAGTCTGCCTGCCTTTGCGCTCAGCCATCTGCTGCGTGTCATCGAGCAACTGGGCCAGACCATCGTCGTAGCCAATCATGTTGTCCCAGACGATCGCGTCCACCCCAGCATCTATCGCCAGTTCTGCCTTCTTCAAGACATAATCCCGCCAGGCGGATTTGCGCGTATCCGCCAGCCGCCGGTCCCATGAGATGTGCAGGTCGGTCATGCTCGGGCCCGCGTAGAACAACGGAACGCCGTGCATCCAAAGGCCATACTTCTTGGTTTCCGGATCGTCGCGGTAGATGCTGTTGCGGAACATGTTGGAAGCCGAAAGATAAGCGGAGACGTGGATTCCGTTTTGATGACAGCGAGCAATTACTTTCTTAAGGTTTTCCCGGTTCTGGTCCTCGTCTTTGAATGACCAGCCGCTGCTCCAGGTGACCCAGATCCAGTTGAAGTCTGCCTGCTTGAGCAAGCCGAGCATTTTCTCGAAATCGCGATCATAGATGTGACGCAGCGCATCCTTCTCTTCGGAGCTGAAGTTTTTGCCCCACCAGGTTCGCTCGGCTTTCCAACTCTCGATTTGTCCGCCGTCCAGCCGGATAAAACGAAAATTCCCCTGCTCGGCCCAGGGCGGCACGTTCTCCGGCTTGGCGCGATACAGTTTCGGTGCCGGCTCAAATGGCTGGGCGAAGCAGAGCAGGAGGGACGCGGCAATCAAACCGATCAACCCGATGCTTCTTAAGATTTGGACGCGCTGCATGCTTTCCTATGAACATCTAGATCATCACTCTGCCTCAATCGGGACCTTGCTTCCTTCCCGTCTGGATTAAAGTCCGCCGATCCGAACGGAACGAGATAAGCCCTAGACACTGCCGATCGAGTCATAGAACTCGATTGTTCCAAAATGCGACAGCTCATCATTTGTCGGAGATACTGAAACATCAGACCGCCGGAGGGGCGTGCGATGCCAGCGAGCATCAGCGCTATGGGGGAGAGCCGTAGCCAACCTGCATCGCATTTCGCCCAGGGGTCATTACCTCCGACGGGGCCGGCGTGCAAAATCTAATCTCGCATTGGAATGGCTATTGCCGATCAGCACTTCCGATCAACTCCGATTCCGCTTTCAGCCAATCATCGAAATCACGACCGTCGTCTCTTCCTCGAAGTTCATAGAGCTCATAGGCGCGCCCATTATCTGTCGACATTGCCACGAGGCTCAACATCCTCGTACCTCAAATCAGCTCACCTCCATAGCGTTGTGGTTCACCGAGACAATCCGGCGCGGTTCCTCCGTTGATCTCGACATCGCAACCAAACACAAGAAGCCTATGCCCTTCCAGAAAAGGGATCGCGCTCGTCGGCATAGCCCCAGCGTTAACCCTGCACTGCCTGCAACTCCAAGTAGCCGAGTAAGAATTATGTTTCCGGCCTCATAGGTGCCGAAGTTTCCAGGGTTCAATGCGCCAACTACGTTGATTAGTTTCGTAAAAGCTTCAAGCACAAATGCTCCGGCGAGGTTGGTCCTGGCACCCATGAACTGCAGCAGAATATAAACTTCGAGTATCGCCATTCCATGGCAGGCCAAGTTAAGGACTAGGCTCGCGCAGAAAGCTTTGGGAGCGTCGTGGTAGAACCTGAAGAGGTTATCCTCGGCAGAGTCGATGATTGATTGCTTGTCCTCGAGCTTTTTTGGGAACCACGGCAAACGTCCCAGCATTCGTGCAGCGCCGGAGAATACTGGCCAACGCCTTTGAAAGCCAACTGCGGTGAGTACAACCACTAGCGCTAAGACGCTTGCAAAAAAGGAGGCATAGAGCCGCCACGTCCGAGAAAGCGGAAGCAGGAAAAGACCAGTGATAATTCCGGCTACGCTTACCAAGGCTGAAGTCGCGATGTAGAGCCCACGGTCAAGCGTCACCGACGAAATGCTGTTGGCAACCGGTAGTGCAGAACCCAAAAAATACACTCGTGCCGTCTCGCCGAGCACCTGACCCGGAAGGCCAAAGCTTCCTATCGCTTCTGACACTAGGCGAAGCCCAAAAGTACGTGCGAAGGAAACGTTCCGAACGTCGCACAAGAATGTGAACCGCCAGGCCAACGTCTTTGTGAGGTGAGAGATCCCTCCCAAGCCGATAACCAGGGCCACGCCCCAGCCAACGGTCCTTATCTGACCCACCACGGTAGACGGGCCGGTTCTACGTATCAGCGAGACCAGCAAGGCGACCCCAACGAGAGCTGCTGCCATTCGAACCAGTTGCCGAAGTTGCATCTTAGGTTTGAACATTGGTTGAATCCAATTCAACTTCCGCTGGCAACAGCTCTATCGGACGTGCTTTCCTCTGCTCGTGAATCTGGCTAAGACAAACTCCTGGGCTAAACCGAGTGCAACATGGATGCCCATGTTAGTGCCGAAGTTTCTGAAGATAAGACCTGGACCGGTATTCGAGCTTGGGTAGTAGACATTAGCAATAGCGCCCGAAATCAACAGTCCACCAATCTGCGAATAATTCGGCTGCGATTTTCCATTGTCTCCCTTGCAGACGAACGGAGCCAGAAACGCGTGCCACGCACGAGAACCCTTAGTCCCGGAACCTTGATAGAAGTAACGAGGGTCCTGATGCAGGAGAGATGGCAGAATCGCGTTTGCAAACAGGCCTTCAGTAGCTCCGCCGGCAAGGTTGGCACCGAAGCGCTGGCCGTATCCTTTTGTAGTCTGGGGCCAATCAGGAGTGTTGGCGGCCTGCTGTACACCGGACCAGGCAGCCTCCAGCGCGAAAAAGCTTGGATGCGTCAGACCTTTGTACATGAGATGAAACTTCATCTTCGCGGTGAGGGGCTCGGGGTGAGGGTCATAGGTCACGTACATGTTCGGGATGAAACGCAAAACGCGCTGCTGTTCTTCAGCTTTGAGCTGCTCTTGAGCAACTTCCTTCTGCGAATAGCCCACGGTCACCGTCCGCTGCACAGCGGTGATGCGCAGTCTGACGTCAGTTAGAGTTTTGTCTTGCCCCGGTTCGACGCTAGCGGTCGAGGTCCACTCGGCAAAGCCTTCAGCGGTGATAGTGACCTGATACGGAATTCCCGGCGTGACATCGTGGATTGCAAAAGTTCCGTCGTCCTTTGTTACAGACGTAAGACGGCCACCGGCAGGTCCTTGAAGGACAACGTTAGCCTCTGCAACCGGATCGTTGTTAATATCGTTCACCGTACCCAGGATGTTTCCTGATTTTGCCTGCGACGCTTGGGCAAGCTGCGCGGATGCCGGAACAACAAGGACAAATACGCCAGCGCAGATGATCAGCAGCAATAGGTGCGTTGTTTTCAGAACGGATTGCAAATATGGTCTAAGTATCGTAAGCGTTTTGTAGTAATGTCGTGACACTGGATTGCTGCCTTTCTTCATAGAATCTGACGTGCCATACTCGTACTTTTTAACCGCCAATCTAGCTGGACAGCGTGAAGTTGATCGTGATCCGGGAATCAACTTCAACCGGTTCTCCATTCAAGAGGTACGGTTTGTAACGCCACTGCTTCACCGCATCGATCGCGGCCTGTGCCAGTATTGGCAAACCACTCTCGACTCGCACGTCTTCGACGCTCCCGTCCTTGCCGATCACGGCCAGCAGTACTACAGATCCTTGAATCCGCGCCCGGCCAGCCTCAGACGGATAAGTCGGCGCAACATCATGGATCAAATTGGCCTCGACCACCCTTTGGGCGAGACGGACTCTCTTAACCGGCAAGGCCCCGGGCGCTTTCGCGAGAACGGGTGCCGCAGTGCCGGCGCTAGCCAGTACTCCGCCAATTACTCCCCCGGGCGCTCCACCGATTACTCCCCCAGGAACGCCCCCGACCACTCCACCAACAATGCCGTCCGAAGTTGGTGGCACTTCTCGAGTCTTCTGCACTGGGCTGGGCAGGCTGATGCTGGTGGGTTTGTATGTGGACACGGGCACCGGCCTTGAAAACCTCGTCGCAGTGGAGGCTGCGGGGGCCGGAGGCGGCGGTGGTGGTGCATAGAGCATGGTCACCATCTCCATCTTCGGCAGTATTTCCGTGTGATACAGCGGAATGATGATTACGGCGGCTAAGAGTAGTGACTGCAATGTAAGCGACCCGACTGCTGCCCAAGTATTTCGCGGCCGCGACTTCTGCCCCGACACAATAAGCGTGTCCTCAAATAGCAGGCCCTCATTGTTGGTTACTTGCGGTTTGGAGGAGACGGGATGTTTTTCTTTCTTCTCACGCGCGACTGCCGCACCCCATGCATCAATTCGCAACCCTGGACCTTGATAAACCGGGTATGAAATGGACTGAACCAAGTGCGAATGATGGTCAATATAACTTGGCATTGCTCATTGATCCCTTTCCAGGCGCGATCGTTCTCGGCTGCCTTTCAGTAGCCCAGCACTTCACGCGCCGGATCTTGCCTTACTACGCGTCTTGTAAAAGCAACTGGTGGGCCAAGCGGAATCCCTTGCAGAGAAAGGGCATTGGCACTGGACGTTAGCTCTGCACTGCCCAGATGCGGGCATCGGCCAACCCAAGGTCATGACGAACCGTTGTCGGTTGACAGCCAAGGTCGGCGAATGGTCAGTAAGCGATCCACCAATGCCGGAAAGGTAGCGGTTGAGAGTACAAGTAGAAGCGGATGTCAGAAATAGCGCGAAGACATTCAGCTGTGCAGGCCCACTACACGGAATCATTGTCCGCTGGTGAGTTTCTCTGTAGATGAGTTTTCTGCTGACGCTTCGGTGATTTGGTATTCCCCATAGGAGATGGTCAGGACAGCCGTTCCGAAGACGCGCACCTTTGTCTGGCTCTGGTTTGAATCAGGGAGCCAGAAGTTGCCGATCTTTTGATAACTGCGTTGGAAGTCAGTTCTCTCAGTCCACCAGGACGGATTCTGGGCCGGTTGGCCCTCGACTCGAGTGACTGCGAAATCCTTGGCATTTACCCAAAGACGTCCTCGAATGAGAAATTTGTTCTTAGTCCTGGGCTTCGCCGTCAACACGTAAAATTCGTCGCTGTCGGTCTTCTGGTAGTCGACTAGCTCAAAGCTGTAGTTCTCCGGTGTTATAGCCGAACGCTCCTGATTTTTCTCGCGCATCGACTCTTGTTCGGCCTCGAGCAGCTTCTTGAATACTCTATTCCGCACCGTGCCAGAACCGCTTTCAGAAACAATTGTGAATTCCTTCTGATCGGGTGCTTTGTAATCGGCACGAACCACCATGTCGGCCTTCTTATGCGAAAGACAGTGGCATTCAAGGTGGTAGGTACGAATGCTCGAATAGTTATCAAGTGCCTTGGCGCGGGCTGCATTCATATCAACTACTCGCTGGATCACTTCGTCCGCGGTCAATGGAGCTGATGCGGTGGTGCTCTGACCGTTTGCTGCAAGGCACGGAAGAAGGAATGCACTCAGAAGGGTTCGTGTAAAGGAGTTTACGATTTTCGGAAGCTGCATCATTGTTGTTGCCTCACTAATGGATGCCAGAAGTAAGCGGTTAATACACCCGCCCAATCTGGCTTGTTAAGATTTCGGTAGGCCGAAGACTCTGGTTTTGGCGATTGTGCCGCCATGAGTTCCTGGTTCGTGCCACTTGGAAAATTGCCGGAGTCCTGAAACACATAAATCGTACTCGCCAGAACTGGGCCTACACGGACCTGCTGGTTAGCCATGCGGGATCTGGTGAGAAAGTCGAAATACCACTGTGTTTCTAGGAATCGGCGGGAGGGCTCCAGGACGATCAGATCGCCCTGATGAGGCGCGTAGGAACGATCATACAATGGCACAACCTGAATGTCTGAGCGCCCGCAGCTCTCAATGTAGTAACCCATACTCATGGGGCGAGCTGTCGCGAGCCTGGCACCCCGCGGCGCCATTGGGCAAATTTTTTGCGTGACCTCACGCGTGTCGAATTCGGATACCTCATCCGGAGCAAAGTAGCGTGCGATGTTCTTTGACCCGCCACCAATCGAGTTCAAATAAAAGGGGTAATAAGGTGCCCATGCGCGTGTTTCGATCAGCGGCCACGCAAATAGGATGATGGCCGCCATCCCGGCGGCGAGCGCAGGTACTTCTCTACGCCTTGCGTATTGCCAGATCTTTTCAACCGCATATCCGGCGGCGAGGAATAGAAAAGGCAGCATGCTCAGTGAGTAGCGAATCCACTTTGCACCAGAAATGGAAAGAGCGAATAGCTGCAGCAGGCCAAACCCAAGGAAGAAGCAGGATGCGAGAGTCTGGCGATCTCGCAGGAGCAGGATGCCCCCAACCACAATGGCCAGCAAAATTGGAATTGGTGTTTTTACCGCGAGCAACCAGAGATAGAAATACCAGGGTACTCCGGAAAGCAAACGCCCCGGAAGATTTACATACAGATTGCCATCGAAGGCGTACCCAATATGATGAATGCTATCGTGATGCAACCAATGAACGATCTCTTTGAAGTTGGCAGGCGAGAAAAAGACCGGGTTCACCAATAGAAAGGTGAGAAAGATCAACAGGAAAAATCGCTTGTAACCGGATCCCAACGGCTTGTGATCGATGCCCGCTCGACCGGCTAAGTGCCAGGCCAGCTGATTCATGCCGAAAAGGTGCACAATGTACTGCGAGGCAAACGCAAATCCAAAGCCAATAGCGCTCAGGTCGTACCAGCGCCGGGTACTTAGGCCATTTGACTGTTTAGCGCGGCAGTAGAAGTAACACGCCAGCAGGGTGAAGAAGGTGAGCGGCGTTTCTTCTTTCGCGAGTCGATTGATTGAGACGGCGAGCGGAGCAACTGCCCAGAAAAATGCCGCTGCAAATGATCCCGCGATTCCCATTATTTGACGACAAAGTAAAAATAAAACCGTGGCGGTGGCAGAGCCGAATAATACGTATGGCAGACGCAGCCAGCCTTCCGGGTTCATTGAAGGCCAGCCCATGCGCGAACTAACTCGTTCCCACTTCTCACCGACTGTGAGGCTGGCCCAAGCGAGCATCTTGGGCACCATGGGATGTTCGCTATTCACACCGATGAAGTGTCCGTGCCGATACTCCTGAATCGCCGCCCACTTCGCCACCTCATCCTCAGACAAACTGTTGAATCCGATGCGATCGATGCGAAACGCAAATGCGAGCAGCATCAGCAGCAGCGCAATCGCGAGGTCCCAGCGGCGCCACTCAGAGAAATGATCTTGCGTTCCAGTTAGCATAGCCGGATCCCTATACGTTGAGCGTGCGACCGAATGGTTCGGCCCCTCAGCCTGGTCATCGTTCGTGACTGGCTCCTTTTCTTCATACGGTCAGTGCTCCGGTTCGGTTCATGATGGGAGTATCCGGCCAGGATTGACGAGGGACGTCCGCATGCATCGCGAAGACAGTAGACACGGAATACGGTTTCCGCTCAGCTGGATTGAAGTATTGCCAGACTTCCAACTCACCAATGAGCCCGAGGGCGACGAGTTGCAGACCGACCAACATCAGGACTGCGGCAAAGATCATGAGCAATCCGTGTTCTTGCAAGACCGGTGTTCCGAAGGTCACCTTCCATGCAAGAAGCCCAACCGCGATCGCTGACCCGGCAGTCACGTTTATCAGGCCGAGTCGGCCGAAGAAGTGGAGTGGCCGTGACATATAGCGGAGAAGAAAGCGAATCGTCATCAAGTCGAATAACACGCGGAAGGTCCGCGAAATGTTGTAATGGGATACACCGTGCTTGCGATGGCTGTTGTGAATGGGAATCTCACAAACCGAGGCGCCATACCATGACGCCAGGGCCGGAATAAACCGGTGCATCTCGCCATAGAGCGGCAATTGATGGAGCACCTCGCCTCGATATGCCTTGAACGTCGTTCCGAAATCATGAATGTTCACGCCGCTCAACTTCGCCATCAGCCAGTTGGCACAGCGTGACGGGATCTTACGCAGCCAGAGATTGTCGATGCGGTGCTTGCGCCAACCGCTGACAATGTCGTAACCCTCTGCAAGCTTCTCCAGGAACAAAGGAATATCGTTCGGATCATGCTGAAGGTCGCCGTCCATAGCAATGACATATTCACCCGTACTATGTGCAAAGCCGGCAGCCAGCGCTGGAGTCTGTCCGAAGTTACGACGCAACCTGACGACGGTTATGGCAGGATCGATCAGGGCAAGTTCCTTCAGCAGTTTGTAGGTGAGATCGGTACTTCCATCGTCTACAAATACGAATTGGTAGGTCCGATTTGTGCCTTGCATCACGGCATGCAATTGGTTGTAAAGTTCGGTGACGTTATCCTCCTCGTTGTGAAAGGGGACAACGATTGAAACTAGAGGGTTGTTCAGTTCAGGCATGTTGCACTTTTCCTTTGAAGGCGCGATCCATCTTCTTGAGCCACTTGCGGTCGCTGTCGGATAGCAGAAGTTCCGGCTGATGGTCCTCCAACTGGTTGAGCAGCTCACAGAGCTCGAAGGCAAAGGTCCAATCTTGATTCCAAACACTCAACACACTTCTTCCGTCGTATTGAATCGCTGGAGTACCGCTCAAGGACTTGGTGGAGTACATAACGCATTCCTTTGTTACTGATTGCGCTGACATGACTTTCTACAGCGCCCGTCGCTGGCTCGGCAGCGACATATTGGCGAAGGCATTTAGCTCGCCAAAAAACTGACTGCGGTAAACTCGTTGACCTTACAGGCAGATAGATCAGTGTGAGCTCCGGTAAATCACTGCCCTCATTGAGGCATTGCCCTCAAAAGGTCACTTACTTCGGCGAAAACAGACTGGGGTGGGGGCCACGATGACCACGGCTCGCCATAGCCAATGTTGCCGCAGTTTGGCCGAGCATTTGGCAACTGACAAGTGGATATGCGCCCCGCGCAACAGGAAGGCGATCGCGGGGCAACGAAACAGGTTGTTGCGCCCCCAACGCAGGGGAAGGTAAGGCAACTTTTCTCAGCAATGTATGACGTTCGGGTTCTGGATGCCTCGTGTTGCGTTTCGCGTATCCACGACTAACTGAGATTCGGCAACGATTTTGTCGTAATCATAGCTGGAGTGGTCCGTAACGATCAGCACGCAGTCGTACTGCCGCAGATTTTCCATCGGTGATGATGTCATCTGCAGATCGTATTTGCGCCCTTTCCCGACTGTCGGGATGTAAGGATCGTTGTAACTGACCTCAGCGCCTTGCTTCTGGAGTAACTCAATGATCGTCAAAGCCGGCGACTCCCGAAGATCATCAATATCTTTCTTATATGCCACTCCCAGCACCAGCACACGGGACCCCTTCAGCGACTTCCTTTGCTGATTCAGTGCCGAAGCGACTGCCACAATGACGTGATAGGGCATTGCAACATTGATCTCGCCTGCCAGGTCTATAAAGCGAGTTCGGAAATCCCATTCTTTGGCCTTCCAGGAAAGATAGAACGGATCGACAGGAATGCAGTGGCCGCCCAGGCCCGGTCCCGGATAAAAGGGTTGAAATCCGAAGGGTTTGGTAGCTGCTGCTTCGATGACCTCCCAAATGTTCAGGCCCATACGAAGAGAGAGAAGCTTGAGTTCATTCACCAGTGCGATGTTAATCCAGCGATAGGTATTTTCGAGCAGCTTGGTCATCTCTGCGGCCGCAGGCGAGGACACTGGTACAGTGCGATGGAAAATCGAACCGTATAGGGTCGAAGCCAGTTCTGCAGCGTGTGCGTCCAGTCCGCCAACGACCTTTGGAATATCGCACCGTGCGACAGTTGTGTTTCCCGGGTCTTCGCGTTCCGGCGAGAAAGCGACGTAGAACTCCGCACCGGTTTCGCCGGTAGCGTGGTTGCGGGCTGCCTTCAGACCAATTCCGTTTTCTTTTTCGAGAATCGGCACCAGCACCTCCTCCGTAGTTCCGGGATATGTCGTGCTTTCCAAAATTACCAACTGGCCCGCTCGCAAATGGGGCGCTATGGCATGTGCGGTATTAACAATGAAGCTGAGGTCAGGCTCGTGATGTTCATCGACCGGCGTGGGCACGCAGATGATGATCGCGTCCATCTCGGCCAGTTTGGAGAAATCTGAGGTTGCAACCAGCCCCTTGCCTCGAGCCTCCTGGACTTCCTCAGCAGGAATACGATAGATATAAGATTTGCCGTTCGAGAGCGCATCCACTTTGCGCTGGTCGATGTCGAAGCCGGTAACCGGAAAGTTCTGTCCGACGTACAACAAGGCCAACGGCAGCCCGACATAGCCGAGTCCAATAATTCCGACTTTCGCCTCGCGCGCCAAAATTTTGGCCTTCGTTCCCGCAACTGAATCAATCGCAACGATGTTCGTACTCATAGCGTGTCTCCTTTTGACTCAGACCTCCCGGTGCATTTTGGATACCGAACACTGGGCATGGCCGGATCTGTACTTTGCTAACAGATACGTCACTCCGGATTCGGAGATGCATGCCCGCATTACGGCAGTGCCCCCGTGAGGTCAATTCCTATGTTGCGACAGGGGAGAAGAGGCGCTGGAAGACGCGGTTTGATGAACGGCGCATTGGCAGGAAACCTGCACTACAGAATGCGATATGAAAATACGATCAATTCTTATTTCCCTACTTTTGCTGGCGACGGCAGCATTCGCGGCCAGTGCACCGGCCAGTTCCAGTTCCAAAGCAGTCACACCGCCGTTGCCAGAAAGGGTTTACGGCAACAGTGACGCGAATGACACGGTGGCAGGCATTGTTTCGGTCGCACCGGAGATTCCGCGCGGCCCCGCTGAGATGCTCGAAGAGTATCGAGGCAAAATGACCCTTACTGCGCAAACTCTCAGCTCGGAATTGGAAACGATTTCGACGGCACTTCACAACGGGCAGATCACGCGCGTACAGGCGGAATATTTGATCCAGCAGAGGGCACAACTTGCGGCGATGCAGTACGAGGTGTTCAGCGCATTGTACGACGCGCTGGCATTCGAGGTCGCTAAAGTCGCGGCCAGCGCGGTGCAACTCCCACCGTCGCCACAGCCCGACTCGACTGTTGTTTTGCAAGTTCCTACTACTTTGTCTAGTGCCAATAGGAAACGGTCCAAGTAGGTGAAACGCGAGCAGACTCACACCGGCGGGTTTGTCGCAAGTCTGGCAGGACCCTCGACCGCTCAAACAGCACGACGACAAGCACATGCATGATGGCGGAAGAATAAAGTGCTTACGCACAAACCCGAATTGGCAATTCATCTGCACGGTCAAAGATGAACTCGGTCCGGATAGGAGTTCCGTCGCAGCGCCTATTAATAAGGAGGGACGATGACGCGCATCATAAACGCCCTGGATTTCATCTTCGGTTGTCACCACGTCCACCTCAGCCGAGTTTTTACGTTATGCGGTGAGACCTACCGCGTCTGCTGTGACTGTGGGGCGAGATACGGCTATTCGCTGGAAACCATGTCCATCAAGCGCCGTCTGCCACAGCCGCGAGTCGCGACCAGGTTTCGAATCGCATGAGGAAGCACAATGAACGTCAACTTCGGTAAGTTTAAGGACAAACAGGAAGTGAGCTCCGGCAACGCCACCGAGAGACAGTCGATAAAACAGAGAGCTCAAGATGCAACAAATATCGCAGATCGTGATCCGCTGTACCTGTTTGCGTGCCATTTAGAGTGGCGCAGCAGAGGAAATTTGGCTGCATACGAGGATCTCCTTGCGGCGCTCGATGATTCCGACTGCGACATTCGTACTGTTGCGGAAGTAGTTCTAGCCGAAGCTCGCCAACACGTGGGCCAAGCGGGAGAGGTGCTGAAACATGATGAAGCAGCGAAGTAACTCCTCACAGACGCAACGGTGGGCATCTGGACACATATCTGCATTGGAGTTCCAGTATGGCAAGTGAAGCTTTAGAGCGCGTGCAATCAGAAATCGCCGACTACGGAATTTTCTGGCAGTTATGGCCGCTGGTTGATCTCAGGTCATGCGAGCATCGTCCGGTTGGCGTTGAGGTGGAGCTGATCGGTGCTCACACTTTGGATGTCAATCATCTCGATCCTGCATGTTCGAAGTGTCATAACGTGAAATCTCTACTGCTCATAATTGCGAATCGCATTATTCACAATGTGGTCAAACACAATCATGTAACTTGCGATGTCGATTCTCGTCCGAATTCAATTTTATGTTTGCTTGCATTAGGAAATCGCCCGGCAGTTTCAGTCGGTATCGATGTTTGGTGGAATGATGCGAACGGCAAAACGCTTGAGACGGATTTATTGAGCAAAATCAAGACATTTCTCGCTGAATACGGGATTCATCAGCACTAGTCCTTACCCGGAGAGAAGATGGCTCCCTCGCAGCCCTGGCGAGCTGTGTTTCTTCGTCGTACTGCGCAGTCACGCAGCTTCATGCCTTGCTTTTGATCGCGACCTCGAACGATCATCAAAGTGCTCTGATAAAAACGAAATGCTACGGAGCAATAGTCCTCTTTTTCGGTCTCTAGAAACCAGAGAGACGGTGTTACGCACACCACGAATCTGCTCCGGCACTGGAACGGCTGCCACTCTCTGGTCTTCTGCCAGGGCCAGAGTCATGTTCACCGAGCAGCGTTCGCAAAGCCAGAAGTACTCTGTGCGCCTGAGTTTGTCCGAAGGAAAGGCTGGCTCGGGCTCCAGCCGAAAAAGCGTCCCCTTGTCAAGGTAGCGAAACAAGGCAAAGCACGAAGGATTGCTGCACTTCGCAAGCATTACTGCCACCCAATATGGCTACTGAAACCGGAAGACATGCGTAGCGACTCTCCAATCTTCAGCCGCTACTTTCCTCCGCTGCAGATCGTTTGCCAAACCTATTTCAGCCCACAAACTCTGCCGCATAGAACTTACACACAATTCGAGCGGCAGCATGGGCTTTGGATGCTCAAGCGGGTTTGTCTAAAACGTCCGCGGTCGCTGTGCAATTTCAAGCAGGTGTTCTGACCTTCGGTGGGCGAGGAAAGCCCAAATACGGGTAGCGCTTCACGCGAGTTTCCAGTTCAAAGGAGCGGGCTGGCTTTAAATCGAAGTGAAGTAGCCGCTTACGAGAGAAACAGACTGGCCCCCTATGTGCAGTACGCCTGTTCGCGTTGGGTTTTTCGGAAGCGAGCCTGAGGGTTGCGGCTGGTAAGTAACTGCGAACTCCCGCAGTCAGCGACATGTAACCGCATGGCAGTCCCTCAGGCTCGCTGCAAATTTGAGGCTCTGCAGATGTCAACGACAGGATGGAACCTTAAAGCCACAGCCGCCGTGGCATTCCTGGTGTTTCTCGCTTCCGGCGTTGGTTGCGACTGGTTTGTAAGTCCCAGTTTGAGCACCGTCGCCGTTACTCCTTCAAGCACATCCCTCACGGTCTCGGGCGCGACCGAGCAACTCACGGCAACCGGAACATATAGCGACGGTACGACGCGGAATATCACTACCGGTTCAGGAACAACGTGGAGCAGTTCAGATCCGAACGTGGCAATTGTAAGTACAGGCGTGGTAAAGGCCGTATCCGTTACCAGTTCATCCGCTACCGTCACGATTACGGCAACGAACGTCTCTTCTGCGGGCGCAGTTAGCAATACAGCAACAGTCTGCGTCGGAACGCTGTGCACGAACACATCCAGCGCGGTCACTGTTACGTGCACATCGTGTACTTCGGGAAACACTGTCAGCCTCACAAACGGCACGACTCTGATGTTCACAGCGGCGAATGAGAATGGCGACGATCTCACAACTGAGGCCACTTGGAGCGCCACCCCGTCAACAATCATCAGCATCGCACCAAGCACGGCTACCAGTCCTGTTATGGCAACGCTTGAGGGCGGCACGGGATTCGCGAACGTCACTGCAACCGTGAATGGTACCAGCGGCAGCGCAGTATTAAAGGTTGTGCAATAGGAACGCGCTGCAAGGTTTTTTCTCATTGCGCCGGGTCCTCAAGCAGTCACATCCAGCCATTACGTACCTGATAAGTTCTGCCCGCATGCGAACATTGCCCGCCCTTGAGGCAATCGGCTGAGTGTGAGACCGCGAAGGCTTGATTGTTATCAATGACATAACCCCCAACATTCTTGGCAATTGAGTTGCGCCTTGCATCGCCGGGGAGAGTAGGACGAGGCGCTTCGAGGCAAAAGCAATGTTTCGCGCAGAGATTCACTGGCTAGCAAATGGTCCAACACTCAAATTGGAGGGTAGAGTTATCGGCGCCTGGGCAGAGGAGGCGAGATCTCTAGTCACAGAGGACGTAGTGCCGAAGGGTTTGATTGTCGATCTTTCCGACGTGAGCTACGTGGACGTTGTCGGAGAGGACTTGCTGAATTGGCTTGGCAGCATCGGAGCAAAGTTTGTGGCAACAAATGTCTATTCGGCTGGGGTTTGTGAACGGTTAGGTTTGCCGGTTGTAGACAGGCTTTCTCCCGCGCACAAAAACCAGTTCGAGTACACGAATCAGGAAGCGCCATTCGAGTGATGTCGGAGAGATCGCCATTGAAAGGGTAATGCGGCACGATCTCGAATGCTGATTAACCCGCGTTATTCGACCATTAATTTTCCCGCCACTTTGCTGAAATGCATTTCCACAACGTCTCCTTACCCCGCTCCACATTTGCAACACGATTTTCTGAATGTGCCGCACGTCTGTACTGGTTGCGGCAGGCTCCGGGGCAAGCGCCGAAGTCTCGATGGTGCTGAGTGTTGCAGAAACCCGATCTGTTGCCCGCATTGGGGCAATGACCACGACTGGGCAGAATTCCCCCGCGAAGAGCCGCGATTCAAATCGAAGTATCAGTGGTTTACACGAGGGGCAGTGTGGCATGCAATCTGCCTTTACCGCTGGATGAAAGGAACACCCCTGACTCGGCACTGCTCCGGTAACGATCGACGCTACTGCGAGTGCATCCGTGCTTCTTCTGAATCCAGTTGTGTCGATTCTTGGGTGATTCCAAAACTTCTTAAAGGAGTGACGCCTGGACGGTGATCGACCAGGGCAACGTATATGAATGCCATCTTCATGAGCAATACCTCTGACGAATATAAGAATAAGGAGGCATCGAAGCATCGCGAGCTCCTGCTTCGTGTGCTGCCACTCATCGTGATCACTGCCATTTCCTTTGCACTCGCTGGATGCGGGCGCGGGAACGCCGCGATCAAGCTCCCGGACACCGAAGTGCTGGTTGCGTCTCCTGTCCAGCAAGACGTGCCTGTGCACAATGAGTGGGTCGCGACACTCGACGGATACGTGAACGCCGAGATTCGTCCCCAGGTTTCTGGCTACCTGATTAAACAGAACTACAAAGAAGGTTGGTTTGTCAGCAAGGGCCAGGTCCTGTTTGAAATTGATCCCCGGCCGTTCCAGGCAGCACTTGACGGTGCCAAGGCAGAACTTGCCCAGGCAGAAGCGGCGCTGGCGAAGAGCACGATCGACGTGGAACGCGATACGCCTCTGGCAGAACAGAAAGCCGTCCCAACAGAAAAGTTGGATAACGAGATTCAGGCCAAGCGTGCGGCCGAGGCTGCAGTCGAAGCGGGCAAGGCCGCGGTGGAACGGGCACAGCTTGATCTTGGCTGGACAAAGGTTACGTCGCTGGTCGATGGCATCGCAGGAATCTGCGAAGTTCAAATGGGCAATCTGGTCGGCCCGTCCTCGCACCTGACCTCTGTTTCGCAGGTCGATCCGATCAAAGTTTATTTTCCAGTCAGCGAACAGGAATATTTGCGGGCAAAAAATGTCAGTACTACGGGACAACCGATGGACTTATTTGACAGCGCACCGGAACTCATCCTGGCGGATGGCACCGTGTATCCGCACAAGGGAAAGATTCTGCTGACAGACCGGCAGGTAGACACGGCCACGGGGACAATTCGCCTGGTTGCGGCTTTTCCTAACCCGGGCAATATTCTGCGCCCCGGCCAGTACGGGCGTGTGCGAATCCAGACTAGTTTCAAGAAGAGCGCTCTGCTGGTACCACAGAGCGCGGTCAAAGAGCTTCAGGGTGGCTACCAGATCGCCCTACTAGGCGCCGAGAACAAAGCGATCATTCGCCCGGTTAAGGCCGGCGAGAAGGTCGGGACGATGTGGGTCATTGACAATGGTTTGAAGGCAGGTGATCAAGTCATCGTGGAGGGCGTGGAGAAGGTGAAAGATGGGACGCACGTAGTTCCGAAGTCTACAGAAATTCAGGCGGAGGCACGTTAAGCCATGTCTAAATTCTTCATTAACCGACCCATCGTCGCCATCGTTATCTCAGTCTTGATGGTGATCATTGGTGCGATCACAATCATCGGCCTTCCAGTCGCGCAGTTTCCTGATATCGCCCCACCCGAAATACGCCTACAAGCGATATATCCGGGCGCCGACGCCGAAAGCATGGAGAAGGCCGTCGCCACCCCCATCGAGCAGCAGATCAACGGCGTGGACAAGATGGACTACATGTATTCGCTGAACTCGACCAACAACTCGAGTACGACTCTGATGGTCGATTTTGATCTGAACACCGATCCGAACATGGATCTCATCCTGGCGCAATCACGCCAACAGCTGGCGAATGGACAGCTTCCTCCTGAGGTCAACGAGATCGGCATTGACGTGAAAAAGTCCTTGACCTCGCCCATGATGCTGCTCGCTTTGTACTCCCCGAAGGGAACTCACGATGCGAAGTTTCTATCGAACTATGGCTACATCAATGTTAAGGACTCGATTGCGCGCTCTTACGGTGTAGGACAGGTTCAGATCTATGGAATCGGCGAGTACGCGATGCGCCTGTGGGTAAAGCCTGATCAACTGGCGAAATTGGGTATCAGTGTTAGTGAGATTGCCAATGCAGTCCAGACGCAGAATACGGTCAATCCGGCTGGGCAGGTCGGAGGTGAACCAGCTGCTGCAGGCCAGAAGTTCACATATGCGGTACGCGCCCAGGGCCGCCTTAGAACCCCGGAAGAGTTTGGCGACATTGTCATTCGCGAGAGCGCCGATGGTGGTGTCGTGCGAGTGAAGGACGTCGCCCGAGTCGAATTGGGTTCGCAAGACTACAGCTGGCTGACGCGACTCAATGGTCAGCCTTCCGCAATTGTTGGTATTTACCAATTGCCCGGTTCGAATGCTGTGGAAGCTGCCAAAGGCGTCCGGAAGCTGATGGCCAAGATGAAGGAGAGCTTTCCGGCGGACGTAGATTACGCGGTAACGCTGGATACAACGGACGCAGTACGGGCCGGCATGCACGAGATCGTCGAAACTCTCGTGATCGCCTTCATACTTGTGATCATTGTTGTGTACGTCTTCCTGCAAGACTGGCGCGCCACCATGATTCCCATGCTAGCTGTGCCGGTGTCGCTGGTGGGCACCTTTATCGTGTTCCCGTTCTTCGGGTTCTCGGTCAATACTCTTTCGCTGTTCGGACTCGTGCTGGCAATCGGTCTGGTAGTGGACGATGCCATTGTCGTGGTCGAGGGTATCCAGCGCCACATTGAAGAGGGCCTGCCCCCCAAGGAAGCGGCCCGCAAGGCCATGGAAGAGCTGACCGGTCCGGTGGTTGGGATCGCGCTGGTCCTCTCGGCAGTATTCGTGCCAACCGTATTCATCCCCGGCATTACCGGACGGCTCTATCAGCAATTTGCATTGACCATCGCCATCTCCGTGATTGTTTCGGCGTTCAACGCGCTGACCTTGAGCCCGGCGCTCGGCGGATTGTTGCTCCGGCCGAAGAAAGAAACTCATGGACCGATTGCCAAATTTTTCGGCTGGTTCAATCGCGTGTTTGCCAGCGCCACGAACTTCTATACGCGGTCCTGTGGTGCATTGATTCGGAAGAGCGCAATAGCGGTATTGGCGCTCGCGGGTTTTGCGGCCGCCGGTCTCTTCTTCGGCAAGGTGCTGCCTTCCGGCTTCTTGCCCGATGAAGATCAAGGATACATGTATATCCAAATGCAGCTGCCCGAAGCGTCTTCGCTTGAGAGCACGTCCGATGCGGCTCGGCAGGTGGAAGCGGTCCTAAAAGCCACGCCGGGAGTCAAGTACTGCAGCACGGTGATGGGATTCAGCCTTCTCAGCCTAACCCGCACCAGCTACAACGCGTTCTTCTGGGTGACCCTGAAACCTTGGGAAGACCGGAAGACGATCGAGGACGAGTATCAGGTGATCAAGGCGAAGTTGAACCTGAAGCTCATTACGCTTCCGCAAGGAACGGTGTTTGCCTTCTCTCCACCGGCAATTTCGGGCGTGGGCACCTCCGGTGGTTTCCAGTTTGTGCTGGAAGACCGCGCGGGAAAAGATCCCGAATTCCTGGTGAACAATCTGAACAAGTTTCTGGAAGCCGCTCGCAAACGGCCAGAGATCGGAATGGTCACCACCACCTATATACCGAGCACACCGCAGAAGTTCGTGTACGTGGATAAGGAGAAGGTGCTGAAGCAGGGCGTAAAGCTCAGCGACGTCTACGACACTCTTCAGACGTTCATGGGTGGACTGTTCGTCAACTACTTCAACGATTTCGGTCGCGCCTGGCAAGTGCGGGTGGAGGCAGAAGCGCCCTATCGTTCCGACCTGGGCAACGTGGGACAGTTCTACGTTCCCAACGCGAAAGGTGACATGGTGCCGTTATCGGCGCTGACCCGGTTCGAGTCCCGTTATGGCCCGGAATTCAAGATGCGCTTCAACGAGTATTCATCCGCGCAGGTCATCGGCAGCGCGGCGCCGGGCTACAGCTCGGACCAGGCGACTGCGGCTCTGGAAGATGTCTTTCATCAGACGATGCCCTCCGAAATGGGTTTCGATTACATGGGCATGTCCCGGCAAGAACAGAAAGCACGCGAAGGCATTCCGTCGTGGGTTGTCTTCGCGATGTCGTTTGTGTTCGTCTTCCTCATCCTGGCAGCGCTGTATGAAAGCTGGTCACTGCCGTTCGGTGTATTGCTGAGCACGCCGGTCGCAGTGTTCGGCGCTTTCGGATTGCTGTGGCTGCGTCGCACCGTGATGGGCATGATCTTCCCGGCGTTTATGGTCCAGATCGACAACGACGTGTATTCGCAGATCGGACTGGTGATGCTGATCGGGTTGGCGGCGAAAAACGCCATTCTGATCGTCGAATTCGCCAAAGAAGAATACGAGCATGGCAAGCCCCTGGTGGATGCCGCGTTGGAAGGAGCCAAGCTGAGGCTACGGCCAATCCTGATGACGTCCTTCGCATTCATTCTCGGTTGCGTGCCTTTGTTCATCGCTACCGGAGCAGGTTCCGTCGGGCGGCAGATCATGGGCACCACGGTCATTGGCGGAATGTTGGCCGCAACTGGCCTTGCAATCTTCATTATTCCCACACTCTACGTGCTCGTTGAGCGTTTCGCGGGCGTAAAAAAAGCCGACTCGCATGCAAACGAAAACCTTCCCGAACCGCACCCGATGGAGGCAGATTAACGTGAAAAAGATCATTCCTTTCGTATTCCTCACTCTGTTCACATGCGGGTGCACCGTTGGGCCCAATTACAAGCGGCCGAAGGTCGATGTTCCCGTCACCTACCGCGCAGCTGTGCCGCAAGACACAACGCAAGCTCAGCAGGATTCTTCGCAACAAGCATCGCAGCCTGCTGAGCAGTCGTTAGGAGACCAGAAATGGTGGGAAGTATTTCAGGACCCGCAACTGCAGGAACTGATTCGCACCGCGATTCAAAATAACTACGACGTTCGCATTGCAGCGGCTCGAATCCTCGAAGCACAGGCGCAGTTAGGAATTACGCGGGCTGACCAGTTGCCTACGGTAAGCGCCGGAGCCAGTGCTGAGAATGATCGCTTCTCGGCGAAACAAAAAGTCTATCCGCCTGGCGAAGAAACCAGCCTGATTCAGGCGAACGCTTCCTTTGCGTGGGAACTCGACTTCTGGGGGAAGTACCGCCGTGCTACGGAAGCTGCGCGGGCCAATCTGCTCGCAACCGAGTGGGCGCGCCGCGCCGTCATCAACACACTGGTGAGTGACGTTGCCGCAGCATATTTCCAGCTTCGGGCATACGACCTGCAGCTTGAGATCTCTCGTCGGACGCTGGCTACACGCCAGGAGTCGCTGCAACTTACGCAGACGCTTTCCAATGGCGGGGCCGGGACCATGCTCGATGTTAGACAAGCGGAGCAACTGGTCGCCACCGCTGCTGAATCGATCCCTGACTTTGAGCGACGCATCGAGCAACAGGAGAACTTTATCAGCACGCTCCTGGGAAAGAATCCCGGCCCGGTTGCGCGTGGGATGAAGCTGACCGAGCAGCCGCACGTACCGGAAATTCCTGCTGGAATTCCCTCCACCTTACTGGAGCGGCGCCCCGATATCCGTGTGGTTGAAGGGCAGTTGATGGCGGCCAACGCTCTGATCGGAGTGGCCAGGGCTGCCTACTTCCCGCAAATCAGCTTGACTGCGCTCAGCGGTTTCCAGAGCTCGGCGCTTAGCAACTTGTTCACGGGCCCCGCTGGGTTTTGGAGTTTCGGTGGATCGTTGGCGCAACCCATTTTTGCCGGAGGAAGAATCAAGTCTGGCGTGCGATTGAGTAAGGCGCGGAAAGAAGAATTGGTGCTGACCTATCAGCAGACGATACAGCAGGCGTTTCGGGGGGTTTCGGACTCCCTGGTGGAGTATCAGAAGGATCGCGAGTTCCGCATGCATCAGGAAGAGCTGGTGTTCGCGGCCAAAGATGCGGCGCAACTTTCCGAGTTGCGCTACCAGGGCGGTGCCGCCAGCTATCTGGAGGTGCTGACCAACGAAACCAATGCATTCAATGCCGAACTGGGATTAACTCAGGCGCAATTGAATGAACTCTTAGGACTCGTCGACATTTATCGAAATCTTGGCGGAGGCTGGCAGTCATAAGACCCGCGAATCTGTGCGGTCAGGCAAGAAAACAGATCAAATGAGCACACATCTTCCAGAACCGCTCCCACTTTTCTGGCAACTCAAGCCGGTTTCTTCGGCCCGCGCCGGGATCGAGACCCTCAAAGACGGTCGAAAGAAGATCTGGATCAAGCACGACGTCCTCAAAAACGTCACCCCGCGAATGCTCGCCTGGTGGTTCGCTAACTTGGAGGGCGAGATCGAGATCCAGGGACGGCGGTTCCCGCGCTACCGCGTATGGCATCCGCTGGACCACGTGTATGCGCGCTACGTCCGCACCGCGCCAGATTGCGCGGTTGGCGCTGGAGCGCAGATCGCCTTGTGCGAGTACCTGGGTCGCAACCCAGCGTACAAGATCGAGGCGGTTTCGACGATCGAGAAACTCGATGACAGTGGGTTCATTCATAATGTGATCCAGGGCGGCGTCCGGATTGCGCGAATGGAGCACGTGTTCACGAAAACCGTGGGCGGCACGCGTGACGAGAATTGCCTGATTATCCCCGGGACTCCGCGACTCGGGCCCTTCGCTAGGCTGCTGCTTCCGTTCCTGCTTCCCGAGGGAAAGGGCCAAGCGTGGATCAAGCACAACATCGAAGAAATAGGTAACTTGGAGAATTTCTTGCCGGGACTCTACGCGCGCGAAGCGAACGACGAATCTGCGGACCGGGTCCGGTCGATTGATCCGTATTTGGTGGAGTTTCAGACTCGCTGACCGGAAATCGTGACTTCCGTCACCGATAGGAGAAGTTGGTGTTTGCGGTACAAGCATCATTAGCGAGGCTCAGCAGATCGTGAGCAATGCTCTTGTTTAATCCCGAGGACCAGTATGCAAATCAATGAAATGAAGGCAGAAGAATGTAACGCATTTCTGGAGCGCGTTTCCGTCGGCCGCGTGGCGTGCTCGTTTGAGAACCAGCCGTATGTAGTTCCAATTTACTTCGCATGCGAGAAAGGCTACATCTATGTTTTCTCGACGTTGGGCCAAAAAGTGAAGTGGATGCGCGCGAATCCAAAAGTGTGTATCCAAGCGGATGAGATTCAGAATCAGAGCGAGTGGATCAGTGTCATTGTTGATGGTGAATCGCAGGAACTAGCCCTGCCGCAATACACGGCCGAACGTCAGCGTGCTACTTCACTGCTGGCAAAACAGTATCAATGGTGGCTAAATGCGTTCGGTGAGCGGCAAGCAAAAGTGGGCGACAAGGCAATCGAACCGCTCTTCTTCCGCATTCGCATTCAATCGATGTCGGGGCTGCGCGCTACGGATGAGAAATAGAAGAGCTTGAGTTGTCACTGTGCACCATTCTGCAGCAACGCGTTGAAGACGTCCGCAGCCAAAAGGTCGAGAGATCTTACGACAACATCAGCGGGCAGATGCTTGCCATCGCGATTCACACCAATGCTGCGCATGCCCGCGGCACGGGCAGCTTGAAGCCCGTGCGCTGCGTCTTCCACGACGATGCAATGCTCCGGCCGAACTCCGAGTTTCCTTGCGGCAACGAGGAATACTTCAGGATCGGGTTTACCCCGCTGCACATCCTCAGCCGACACCATGGCCTGAAAGCAATCTGTTGCTTGCAGAACGTCGAGAATCGTTTCTATGTTGGCGCGTGGTGCCGCCGAGGCGATAGCTTGTCTCCAACCCTGCTGCTGCAGCAGACGTACCCACTCCAAGGCTCCGGGAAGTGGCGCCAAGCCCCGATCACGGACGATGCGCCGATAGAGCTCTTCTTTGATGTCTCCGACCCGCTGGATTACTGCGGGCGTGGCTTTTTCACCCAGCCACTGCCGAAGAATGGAATCGTTACGTTGTCCGAAGGTGGCCAGGAATTGTTCGTGCGTGATAGGGACGGATTGACGGGACATCGTGCCGCGCCAGGCCTGCCAATGGTATTCGGCAGAGTCGACCAGGGTGCCATCCATGTCCCACAATACTGCGCGATCAATTGCCATAACCGCTGCCTCGACGCTTCGGTGCGGGTTGTTCACCGTAACGCATATTTGTGTTTCTTCGGGCATGATCTCACGGCGGACTAGCACCGTCCAACCTTCTGCATCGTGACCACATGAGGTCCGGTGCTGCCCATTTTATGGGTGCTGCCAACGATCGGTGGCAGCACCCTTCGGGCAGAAGCCTCAAAGAAATGAAGGACTTCATTGCATTAGTACATTCGGTGATCCGCGTGCCTAAGTAGCGTCGTGGAACTTTCGCTTCTCCCAAGGAGGTTGTTGAAATATGAGAGCAACACACCCCAGATTCGTACTGCTCACGATTATCTTCGCGACGTCCGTGCTGTCGAGTCTCTCCCTCGCTCAGGCTGACGACCCACAGCCCAGCTTTGACTCGACCATGGCAGTCGTCAGGGCCAACATGCAGGCAGACAAAGCAACCGTCATCAGTGCAGCGATGCAATTCACCGACCAGGAAGGTGCGGCGTTCTGGCCCATCTACCGGGAATACGAGCATGAACGATCCACGCTGGGTGACGCTCGCGTAAGTGTCATCAAGGAGTACACCCAGAAGTACCCGAATGTGAGTGATGCCGAGGCCAAAGACATGGCGGAACGCATGTTCGAGTACGAAGCTCGTCTGACCGCATTGAAAAAAACGTATTACAAGAAATTCAACAAAGTGCTTCCCGCGCTTACGGTCACAAAATTCTTTCAACTGGATCACCGTGTTGATTTGCTAGTGGAGATGCAAGTGGAATCGTCACTTCCTCCACTAACTAACGCAAAACTCGATCAGGCGAAAGAACACGCAGATCCCAGTCAGGAGCAATGACCGGAAATGTTAGACAGCAATTGTCAATGGATCTGCGCGATGGCTCAGATCACGAGGCGCACGGCATTCGTCACCGGCATAATGCTGACATTGGTGCTGGCGGCATCGGCACAAACACAGCGCCAGAGCGAAGAATTGTCAATCCAAGGTTGCCCCGGGCAGGCCAGTATTGTTCGATTGCAAGGGCGCGTGCTCGTTGACGTGCAGGAGTTGGCACGAATTACCAACGGCTCGCTCAGCTTTGACAATGGCCGAATAGTTATGGCCCTGGCACCGTGCGAGCCTTCGCAGGCGGCCCTTAATGAGGAAAGCAAGGCAGGCTTCTCGCGCGCTTTTATGAGGGCCGCGATTGAAGCGATGGCCTCCATCCGGGAATGGGGCGGGGTTCTCCAGGTCATTGTCCAAAACGGGTATCCCGTGCAAAAGACCAACGCAGGAAACACCATCGGCGTGTACCAAGGTCGAGCCGCTGATAATGTCGCATTAGCCTCGACAGCAGTCTCGACGGATTCTGATTACCGTGGACTCGAGTTGCTGAAAAACGAGTTCAAGAACGTGGAGGCCTGGTCCGACGCGTTTGTTGAAGCCCGGAATTCGATGAGCGCGGTGAACCTGACCATGTCTGACGATCCACTCAACAAAGATGAACAAGCTCGAAAGATTGTTGATTGCGGACAATTTCTGGCGCAGATGTTCGCCGCGGGTACTTTCCAAGACGATGCGGCGTGTCACTAAACGTTTGAATATGCAGAACGAGCATGAGTGCGTGAGCACGCACGAGTGTTACCCCGCTTTGCCCCTATCCGTTGTTCGGCGCGAAAGGCGGCGTAGTTGGGCACAAACCGAAGGGGTATCGTTGCCGCTCGGCGCTACATGGATTGAAGATGAGTATGCAATCAACTTTGCTGTGTATGCCACGCATGCGGAAAGTGTGACTCTGCTCCTCTACTCCAGAACCGATCTCGTGAACCCTGTTTTGGAGTTCGAATTCGATCCTCTCCGCAATAAGTCGGGACGGATCTGGCACTGCAGAATTCCGCTTCAGCAAATGCACACTGCACGTTACTACGCCTACTCAGTTTCGGGACAGAGGGCGGTCGGATTCCGGAGTGTCGACGATCAGAAAATTCTTATCGATCCCTACGCTAAAGGTGTTTTCTTCCCGCCGGAGTTCGATCGAAACGTCGCGATCAGTGCTGGGAAAAATGCAGGACAGGCACCACTCGGAATCTTGCCTACGCATCATGTTGCGTTCGATTGGACCGGAGACGTTTCACCGCGGCCGGAATCCGACGCGATCATCTACGAACTTCACGTCAGGGGTTTCACGAAAAATCCCAATTCCGGTGTTCATTCATCTCGCGCCGGAACCTACGCTGGCTTGATCGAAAAGATTCCTTATCTGAAGGATCTCGGCATAACTGTCGTTGAACTGATGCCGGTATTTCAGCGCGATCCTCAGGAAGACGACTACTGGGGCTACATGCCTTTGAACCTCTTCGCCCCTCATTCGCAATATTCGTCTGATCCTGACGATGAGCAACATTTTGAGTTCAAAAAGATGGTCAAGGCATTTCACAAGGCCGGAATCTTTGTGGTGCTCGATGTTGTTTACAACCATACATGTGAGGGCGACAGCCGCGGCCCAACTTATAGCTTCAAGGGATTCGATGCCGCTGGATATTACATGCTGTCCGGTGACCCGGCTAGTCCCTACGCGAATTATTCGGGCACAGGGAATACCTTGAATTTCAGCCAGCCGCACGTGCGCAAAATGGTCATGGACAGCCTGCGGTATTGGAAAAACGAGATGCACATCGATGGATTTCGTTTCGACCTGGCGTCGGTGTTCAGCCGTAACGCGGACGGCTCACTGAATTGGGGAGAGGCTCCAATCTTTAGTGAAATCGCCGCAGATCCTGAGTTGGGCCGATTGGCTTTGATCGCAGAACCCTGGGATACCGGAGCTTACCAGCTTGGACGCGGATTTCCGGGCACTACATGGCTGCAGTGGAACGGGTGCTTTCGCGACCACGTTCGTCGTTTTGTTAGGGGCGACGAAGGGATGGTCCCTGACCTGATGCGGCGTATCTATGGCAGCGATGATTTATTTCCCGACAGCCGAGCCGACGCCTACCATGCTTTCCAAACCGTGAACTATGTGGATTGTCACGACGGGTTCACCCTCTACGACCTTGTTTCTTACAACCATAAAAATAATTGGAGCAACGGTCACGACAATCGCGACGGCACGGACGCGAATTACAGCTGGAACTGCGGACACGAAGGGGGCGAGGACGCGCCAGCGGAGGTTCTGGCATTACGCCGGAAACAGGTTAAGAACTTCTGCTGCCTTCTGCTGCTGTCAAATGGTATTCCGATGTTCCGTGCCGGGGACGAGTTCCTGAATACACAGTTCGGAAACAATAATCCCTATAACCAGCACAACGAAATCAGCTGGCTGGATTGGACCCAGCTCCACGCGAATGAGGACATCTTCCGATTCTTCAAACGCATGATCGCGTTTCGGAAGTCTCATCCTTCTCTGTGTCGCAGCAGGTTCTGGCGTGAGGACATTTCCTGGTACGGTGTCGGCCCCACGGTCGATCTCTCGCCACATTCACGGAGCCTGGCATTTTGTCTGCACGGCGCGTCCCAAGATGATGACGACATCTACGTAATGATCAATGCCTATTGGCAGGCGCTGGAGTTCCAGATCCAGGAGGGCACTCCCCAAGATTGGTTAAGAATTGCGGACACTGACCTGCCGAGTCCAATCGATTTTTCAGAACTAGGCGTTCCGCTACAGCAGTCGAAATATCAGGTAGCTGCACGATCGATCGTCGTTTTAGTTCGGGCTAAAGCAAAGACGCATTCTGCTGAGAGCTACCAGGCGGACCCGAGCCACTAGAGCATATTAATAAAGGATGCAGGGAGTCATACATGTCAAAGAAGCGTATAGGCATACTCACAGGAGGCGGCGATGTGCCTGGACTGAATGCCGTGATTAAGTCAGTCGTCTACCGCGCGGCAGAACTCGGGTACGAAGTGATTGGCATCCGCCGCGGCTGGGAAGGATTGACGAACGTTAATCTGAAGGACCCTGCGAGCAAGGAACACTACATCCTGTCATTGAATCGCGAAAACTCGCGCACGATTGACCGCACCGGCGGAACATTCCTGCACAGCTCACGCACAAATCCCGCTAAGATGAAAATCCTTCCTCCTGCTCTGGCCGGTCAGACGTTCGAAGCCAAAGAATGGACGAAGAGCGGCGTTAGCAATGCGGTTTTCGATGTGACACCGGCAGTACTGAAGAACATCGACATGCTTGGTCTCAATTACCTGATCGCGATCGGCGGAGACGACACCCTGAGCTACGCATCCGTACTCGACCGAAACGGCGTAAAGGTCATCGCAGTGCCGAAAACGATGGATAATGATGTTCGCAACACGGAATACTGTATCGGCTTTGCAACTGCGATTACACGCGCCATGGACGCGATTGAGCGCCAGCGTACCACAGTCGGCTCGCACGAACACATCGGAATCTTCCGCGTCTTCGGGCGCGATGCCGGCTATACCGCACTCTACACCGCGTACGTGACCGGGCTGCGTTGCTGCATTCCCGAATACAAGGTCGATCTCAAGCACCTAATTGAGTTGCTCATGGATGACAAGCGCAATAACCCGAGCAATTACTCACTCATAATTCTTTCCGAAGGTGCCGAGTGGCAGGGATACGCGGTTAAGGAATATGGTGAAGCTGACGCGTTCGGGCACCGCAAAAAGATGAGCGTTGCGGAAGACCTGAGTGACGAGATCAAACGGGCCACCGGTGAAGAAAGCGTCATCAGTGATTTGACTTATGACTTGCGCTCGGGCAGTCCCGACTTCATCGATCGTCTTGTAGCTTTCACGTTTGCGGCGATGGCGATGGATGCGGTGGAAGAAGACAAATCGGGATTAATGACCGTCATCAACGAAGGCTGCTACGCCATGGCGCCGATTCCCGATCTGAAGCTGGGCCCGCGCAAAGTGGATCTCGCCTCAATGTACGACACCGAGTGCTATCGGCCGCAGTATGACTACAAAGCTGACTTGCCGATCTTCCTTACACGGCCGTAGCTCAGGTTGGCAGGCGAGTAACCATACTAGGCGGGCGCCGTGGCAAGTCACGACTTGTGCTAACGTCACAGACTTCACTTGATTCTTGTGCTAGCAACTTTTTAGGAGGTGAGCCATGGCCAAATCTGCCTGAAGACCTCCAGAACTGGCGCGAAATGTACAAGACTGCGCTGTTCGAGACCGACACGAGCAAGTTACCCAGGCGGATCGAGGAAGCGCGGAAGGCACTCGTTTTTCGTTGCCGAGAGTTATTTGAAAGTTCGCATGACGGCGAAGATGAGGCGATCGAGAATGCGCTCTATGCGCTAGGGCATTGGAGAACCGCTTGAGATCGAATACGAAAGATCGCAGGCACGCTCCCCGCGATTAGACGGGTCCAGCTTATAAGACTTGCTGCGCTTGGGATAAGATTGCCATGTCTAAGCTGGCGGTATAGATCTATCGAAAACATGGCTTCCCGCCGACCACTTACGCTTGGCTTCAAGTGGCTGTGCCGATTAATAGCGGCTGCGTTGGGCAGTTGTGTCTTCCTATTAGGAACTGCTCCGGCTCACGGCCTTGACCCGAACAAACATCTCACCCAGTACATCCATACTACTTGGCGAATGCAAGACGGCTCCGCACCGGCGGCCATGTTTTCGATTACACAAACCTCGGATGGTTTTCTCTGGTTTTCAGCGATTCCCCAAGGCGTATACAGATTTGACGGAGTTCAGTTTCTTCCCCGTTTTCTGAATACCAATATTGTTTCGATGCACATTGGTAACGTCTTCGCAGACCAGGCAAGCGGGCTTTGGGCAATAGGAGACCACGAGATCGCTCATATTAAAGATGGAGGTGTCATCGCTCATTTTGAGTTAGAAGGCATCGGGGGCCGTTCCGGAATTACCCGAGATTCCGACGGGTCGTTATGGGTAGTACGAGCCTCAAACCGGGTCGTCGACGCGCCGCTTTGCCACATTACTGACCAAGCCGTGAAGTGTTTCGGAAAGTCCGATGGACTGCCGATCTCTCCGGCTGATGCGCTGCTCGCCGATGGAGAAGGTGGTTTTTGGGTGGGAGGACAGACGTCCCTCGCCCATTGGCGTGCCGGCGTCGCGCACGTCTATCCCATTGAAGCACTGAAATCCAATGGAGGTGATGTGGGAATAAACAGCCTCCTGTCTGCTGCCGATGGATCGCTATGGGTGGGCATCGCTGCAGCAGGGCCAGGGCTTGGATTACGACAATTCAGGGGCGGTGTCTTTCGACCATTCGTCACCTCTAAGTTCGATGGAAGTAAAGTTGCCGTCTACGACTTGCTTCTCGATCATGACGGCAACCTTTGGGTCGCTACTCTCGGAAAGGGACTCTTCCGTATCCACGGCGATGTTGTCGAGCACTACGGACGAAATGAAGGCATGTCCAGCGATACCATAACGGGTCTGTTTGAAGATAGAGAGGGAATCGTATGGGCCGGGACAACGAACGGAGTCGACAGTTTTCGCGATCCGCGGATTGTCACGATCTCATCGCTGGAAGGCTTGGGGAAGGATGCAGCAGCAGGTGTGCTCGCCGACAAAGATGGCAGCCTCTGGATTGCAAACTCTGGATCGCTCGACCACCTTATTAATGGGAGTGTCTCGTCCATTCGTAGCGGCAATGGTCTTCCGGGCCATCAGGTTGCATCGATGCTACAAGACAGCGCCGGGAATATGTGGGTGGGAGTGGATGACGGGCTATATCTTTTCAAGAGTGGCCGATTTCGTCGGATTCCGGAGCCGAATCGACAGCCGCTTGGACTGGTGGTCGGTATAACCGAGGACAGCGACGGGAATATCTGGGCAGAGTGCGCGGGCAATTCACGAAAACTTGTGCGTATCCGCGATTTCCACGTAGTCGAAACCTTTACTTCATTGCAAGTCCCACCGGGCCACACACTCGCGCCAGATCCAAATCGAGGGATCTGGGTAGGAACTCTAAGCGGAGACCTCGTACGGCTTCGCGACGGAGCTTCGCAGAAGTTTCCGCTCCAGTCAAAGGGTAATCCAGTCAGCCACCAAATTGTCCCTCGCGCAGACGGCTCGGTTCTCGCCGCCTCGGATGACGGACTAGTCGGCTTGCGGCAGGGTACCGTGCAGAAAATGACAAAGAAGAATGGGCTGCCCTGCGACGCCATAAATTCGTTTACTAAGGACAATGCGAAAAAATGGTGGCTTTACACCGAATGCGGGGTTATCGAGTTGCCCGATGCCGAACTCCAGCGGTGGTGGGCGGATCCAGACACCGTCGTGCAGAACCGTGTGTATGACGTGCTCGACGGAGCCCTGCCGAATTCTCCTTCTTTCAATTCCGCCGCTGTCTCTCCTGATGGTCGGGTATGGTTTGCCACTGGTTTCGTTGTGCAGATGATCGATCCATCCAGACTGTCGCAAAAGGCGTTCCCGGCCCAGACATACATCGAGTTGGTGGTTGTCGACCGAAAGGAGTTCCAAGCGAGCGAGAACCTGAAGCTCTCGCCGCATCCACGCGACTTGCAGATTGATTACACTTCGCCCACCTTTGCGATTCCACAGAGAGTGAAGTTCCGTTATCGTCTCGACGGCTATGACCGTGATTGGCACGACGCCGGTACACGCCGGCAGGCGTTCTATACCGATTTGCCTCCGAGAAAATATTCATTTCGCGTAATCGCAAGCAATAGCGACGGCGTCTGGAATGAGAACGGCGCCACGTTCGACTTTTCCGTTACTCCAGCGTATTACCAAACAACCTGGTTTCGCGCGTTATGCGGCACTGCATTATTAGCGCTTTTGTGGGGAACGTACCAGTTGCGTGTCCGGCAACTGCACCACCAGTTCGAGATGACATTGGAGGCGCGTGTCGGCGAGAGAACAAGAATTGCACGTGATCTCCATGACACACTCTTGCAAAGCTTCCACGGGTTGCTGCTTCGGTTTCAAACTGTTTTTCAGTTATTGCCAGAGCGTCCGGTAGAGGCGAAAGACAAGCTGGGAAGCGCAATCGAGGCGGCGGCTGCCGCGATCACAGAAGGCCGCGATGCCGTGCAGGGATTGCGGGATTCCACGATCCAAAGTAATGATCTCGCACGGGCCATCAGCACGCTCGGAGAAGATCTCATAACGCAATCAAACAACCAGCGGCCTGTATTCCGTGTAGCCGTCGAGGGCGAGTCACGCAATCTGCGTCCGATCCTTCGTGACGAAACCTACAAGATTGCTGCCGAAGCGCTGCGAAATGCCTTCCGGCATGCACAAGCGCAGCAAATCGAAGTTGAAATCCGTTATGACGATCAACAATTCCGGTTGCGCGTGCGCGATGATGGAAAAGGCATTGACCCTGCTATCCTCTCCGGCCACCGCACTGAGAGACACTTCGGTTTGCAGGGTATGCCGGAACGCGCCACACTTATGGGAGGAAAGCTGGAGGTGTGGAGCGAAATCGGTGTAGGTACAGAAGTAGAACTACGCGTTCCTGCCAGCCGTGCCTATGTGACTAGTAAAAGAGGTTCCTGGTTGTCAGGGAAGTTTGCGGCTAAGACTTAAGCTCACGGACTCGTCATGACTGCCGACGTGTCTAAAATTCGAATTCTCACGGTTGATGACCACCCAATCGTGCGCCAGGGCATAGCCGGCCTGATTGCCATTCAAGCGGACATGCTTCTAGTAGGCGAAGCGTCGAATGGTCGCGACGCAATCCAGCAGTTCCGAACACACCATCCGGACCTCACACTGATGGACTTGCAGATGCCGGAAATGAACGGGCTCGATGCACTTATTGCCATCCGCAGCGAATTCCCCGAAGCAAAGATAATTGTATTGACAACCTATGCGGGCGACACGCAAATCCTGCGGGCGCTTAAGGCTGGTGCGCAAGGGTACTTGTTAAAAAACACGCTACACAAGGAATTATTGGAGATAATCCGGTCAGTCCATGGGGGGAAAAAGAGTCTTTCCCCAGAGGCTTCGTACCAAGTGGCCGAGCATGCGACTGATGACACACTCACGCCAGCAGAAATTGTTGTATTGCGCTTGATCGCAGCGGGAAATGCGAACAAGCAAATTGCCGATCAGCTCTCTATCACCGAGGAAACGGTTAAGAGTCGAGTGAAGTGCATCCTTTCTAAATTGGGCGCTAACGATCGTACGCACGCCGCAATGATCGGCTTGAAACGAGGAATCATCGAGTTGTAGTGTTCTTGTGTCTTCCTGCGCGGAACAAGCAACACCCGAAAGAGTGATGATCGCCACCCTTTGTGGGGTTTCCATATCTCCATGTAACGTCCGATTATGGTTATGTTTAGAAAGGTGCGTCGTTGCGACGCTTGTATTCTACATTCGCTGGTGGTTGGCCTGGAGTCGGTCTGCTTCTGCTACGCTTCGTTGGCGGTTCTGCCCTGGTTCTCCGCGCGAGCTCAAGGCTTTGGGGAGATCCGCCTATAAATGTAACGATTCCCGCGGTGCTCCTAGTAGGAGCAGGAGTTCTTCTAGTCGTGGGTTTATGGACACCCATCGCTGGGAGCTTGGCGGCCCTGGTTGAAAGCTGGAAAATACTGACAACACCCGGCGACAAGTGGGTTTGGATGTTGTTAGCCACGGTTGCTGCCGCTCTCGCAATGTTAGGACCGGGATTGTGGTCAGTCGATGCTCGCCTTTTCGGGTGGAAGCGCGTCGAAGCTCCACCTCGCAACAATAATTTTTAACCCTCCTTCATAGCTCCCAAACAACCAAATTTTCCGACTCAAAAGAAGAGACCTTTTTGCCCTCAAGAGTTGACGATTGCTCCCGATGTGGGGCTGCGCCCAAATGGAAGTTGATTCACAATGGCTCCGCAGTTGAACAAGGAATTCAAGACCCAGTTCAAGGCCGACGGTTGGAAAGGAGTACAGAGTATGACTTACATTCCCACACAAACCGGTTATATGAACCTGGAAGATTCCGAAAAGCTGTTACACGCCATCTTCCCAAACTATCCCAGTCTGGAACCCTGCCGCCGGCCGCCAACTCTGGAACCAATTATGCAGGACGCGCAGATCGGAGAAATTCGCCATGTTTTACATAACTGCTGAAACCTGCCGACGCTTCACATTCGCCGAAGTTCTCATTATGGCGGCTATGAATGTGAAGACCACCCGGCCGGTACGCCGGAGCCGTATCCAATTTAAGAACGTGATAGCGCAGAGAGGATAGGAGAAAACCATGGCATGCGCGACTGTTGATTTCACAAATGTCGGAGACCTCGCAGCAACAAGCTTTGTTAATGCTAGCGGCCTTGAGGACGATCAGTTCTATTTCGACCTAGAAATCAGCCCTGAGTACTCTTTCGAAGGGATCATCGGCAAAAGCCTGGCTATTAAGAAGGTTTTTCAACAACTGGCGATCGTTGCGCCGACTGATGCCACCGTCTTACTACACGGTGAGACAGGCACCGGGAAAGAGTTGATCGCAAGCGCCATCCACAATCTCAGCTCGCGGCGCGACCGGTCCTTTGTGCGCATGAACTGTGCTGCTATTCCCTCCGGGTTACTGGAAAGCGAACTGTTCGGTCACGAGAAGGGCGCGTTCACCGGGGCCCTGATGCAACGAAAAGGCCGCTTCGAACTGGCGAACGCGGGTTCATTGTTTCTGGACGAGATTGGCGACATTAGCCTGGAGTTGCAGCCGAAATTGTTGCGTGCGGTCCAGGAGCAGGAGTTCGAACGGCTGGGAAGCGCTAGCACAATCCATGTCAACGTGCGGATGATCGCTGCTACCCATCGCGACCTCCCTGCCATGATTCGCGAGCAAAAGTTCCGTGAGGACCTTTACTATCGCTTCAATGTCTTCCCGATTGAGATCCCGCCTTTGCGCGAGCGACGGGAGGACATCCCACTGCTGGTGAACTATTTCGTGGCGAAGCTCTCCAGGCAAATGCGAAAACAGATTCAGTCGATACCGAGGCAAACTATGGAGCTTCTGATGAACTGTCCCTGGAAAGGTAACGTTCGAGAGCTGGCCAACTTTATTGAACGTGCCGTGATCCTCACACGCGGCGATGAGTTAGAGGCCCCGATTGCTGAGCTTAGCCCGTCTTCCGAGGTGCATGTTTCGGTCCTCTCGACCTCGACCTTTCGAGAAGCAGAATCCGGTGTCATAATCGGCGCTTTGAGAGCCGCGTCGGGACGGATCGCAGGAAAAGGGGGAGCCGCCGAACGGCTCGGGTTGAAACGTACGACTCTGCAAAACAAAATTCGCCGGCTCGGCATTACGAAAGCACATTACCAGCATTAACGGCGACTTCCACGTCTGCACGAAACATCGATCTTATTGCGCGAGTAGCGGGCTGATTGCAGTTCTAACCCGAGGGGGTCACATACCGATGACGAACGACGAACGGCGGTATCGAGCGTTGTTGGACGCGGCTAGCTTCTTGGCCGATCAGCCTACAGTCAAAGGCGTCCTGCAGAGCGTGCGTCGCGTTCTGGCCAGCATTTCCAAATTGCACGGAGCCGAACTCTACGTTTTGAGCGACGACGGACAAAGTCTGTATAGCTTCGAGTGCGATCGAGATCCGGACGCGCCCGCCATCAAACTTGGTGCCAAACTGTTACGGACGGGCGCGGTGGCGCAAGTGCTTGACGAGCAGCGACCAGTTTTCGTTCCGGATCTAGCTCAGGAAATGTTGAAACATCCAGACTTGGTTCCATTTGCAGGCGAATGCGTCGGGCGAAGCACGTATCTGTTTCCAGTGTCTTCCAGCCAGAAACGATACGGAATTCTGTCAACACCAAAATTGCCGGGCCAGCAATTTGCGCCCGAGGAAATCGAAATGCTCCGTTCTTTGGCCTCGCATGTCGCAATCGCGCTCGAATGCGCCCGGGCCAAAGATACGGCGGAGCTCTATCATCGTCAAGTCGTGAGTCAGAGAGATCGGCTCGGCTTCTTACTGGAAATTAATAACCACATCGTTAGCAAGCTTGAGGCAGAGGAACTCTTTCAGGCGGTTGCAGGTTCGATGCGTAAGCACCTCGGCAACGATTTCACATCCTTGTGGCTCCTGAACAGGCAGACAGGGTCTTTGGAACGCAAGTTTCTTGATTTCCCCACTGGCAAGGGCTTCCTGCAAAAAGTCGTTGTCGCCCAGCCCACAAAGCTATGGAGCGAATGGTCGCGCTTCCACACACCGCAGTATTACTCACCATTGGAAGCAGAGATACCTCCAGCTGTTCGCGAGGCTTCTCGCGCTGAATCTCTCGTTTCGGCAGTCCTTATACCCCTGGTCGGAATCGATGGTCCTTTAGGCCTGTTGACCATGGGGAGCAAAAAGGAAAATGCGTTCAGCGAGGCGGATCGTGACCTGCTGTCTCAGATCGGCACTCAGATTTCCTTGCTGCTCGCTAATGCTCTAGCCTATGGTCGGCTGCGCGCGTCACGCGATGATTTGCAAGATCAACGCGAGTACCTGGAGTCGGAGATTAGCTCGGAATACAACTTTGAAGACATCATTGGAAATAGCTCGGCCATCAAGAAGGTTTTCGAGCAAATTTCGATTGTCGCCGCAACGGACTCCACCGTTTTACTTCAGGGCGAGACAGGTACGGGCAAGGAACTGATCGCACGCGCAATTCACAATATAAGCCCCAGGCGGGAGCGTACTTTTGTCCGCATGAACTGTGCCGCGATCCCTTCGGGATTACTCGAGAGCGAACTTTTCGGACACGAGAAAGGTGCCTTCACGGGAGCCCTGATGCAAAAGAAGGGCAGGTTCGAACTCGCTGACCACGGTTCACTCTTTCTCGACGAGATCGGTGACATCAGCATGGAATTGCAGCCGAAACTGTTGCGTGCCGTTCAGGAGCAGGAGTTTGAACGACTGGGTAGCGCCAGAACAATACATGTTAATGTGCGGATGATCGCCGCCACACACCGGGATCTCCCCGCAATGATTCGCGACGGCAAATTCCGCGAAGATCTCTTTTATAGACTGAATGTGTTTCCGATCGAGATTCCCCCGCTTCGCGAGCGGAGGGAAGACGTTCCGCTGCTGGTGAATTATTTTGTTTCCAAGCTCTCCCGACGAATGGGAAAGAAAATCAGGTCTATTCCCCGGCAAGCGATGGAGGTGTTGGCGAATGCTCCTTGGCCGGGCAATGTGCGAGAGCTACAAAACTTCATTGAGCGCGCTGTCATCCTTACACGGGGCGAGGAATTGCAAGTGCCGCTCGCGGAACTGCGTAGCTCTTCGGAGATGGCGGCTACCAGCGGCTTGACGTCTAGTTTTCGACAAGCCGAGTCCAGGGTAATTATCGAGGCTCTACGGGCCGCATCGGGAAAAATAGCAGGTAGAGGAGGAGCCGCCGAACGGCTCGGGTTGAAACGTACCACTCTGCAGAACAAGATTCGTCGCCTCCGCATCACAAAAGCACAATACCGACCGACTGCGTAAGTTTAATTTAGAGAGCAGTCACTACTTGGACGATGCCGGCCGCGTTGAAAGCGTTCGGTGTCTGCTCGAATATGATTCCAGCTTAACAGCACTCGTGACGGTCAAATGCCTGAATACGGGCACACTCCGGAAGGCAGCATCCTGCCATGCGCTTACTGACGAGTGACTTGCAAACTTGCGATTTTGGCGTCCGGCTTGCGACTACATACGTGGCCATTTCGATGCTCACTGAATCACACACCACTCGTGGTTGTCGTGCTCCATTCGTCGGGCGCCTAAGCCAAGTGTTACTGCTGGCAATTGCTACATATTTTTCTTCTGATGTCGCACTTTTAGCGCAGATTTCCGCTTTACGCACAACAGAAAACGTGAACAAGCCTTGGACAGCCACAACCGATGTGGAGCGCGACAATATAAATCCCACGCGGATCATCGAAAGCCACAGTCAGAACGAGAACCGCAAAGTAGACACACAATCCATCCAGATCCGCGGCCTGGATGGATATTTGGTGCCTTACCAGGAAATCGAAAAGGAAGCGCTGCAGGTTGACGCTACAACGGTGCGAACCACAACTCGCACATTCGGTCGAGATGTGAATGGGGCCAAAACACTCGTTCAAGTAACAGAAGAAGAGAGCCACACGCATCCAAGCGGCGACTCAACCGTCCTACGCATCACTTCCAATCCCGACGTGAATGGCAAGCTTCAGGAAGTTCAACGAGAAACGGTAGAGACGAACAGGATCAACAAGGACCTGGAGGAAACCCAGAGTACAGCATCGATCTCAAACATCAATGGCGGCTTGGCTCCGGTTCTGAAGACGGACGAACTTCGCAGACGAGGTGAGACCGATAATTTTGAATCTCAAGAAAACACGGTACTTCTCGACGGCAATGGCGACTGGCAGCTGAAGGAATTGCGGCAAACCTCTATGAGACAAAAGGGAGAAGAGCTCAGGGGCGAAGAGCGAGTCTCGCGCCTCGATGCGGAGGGGAAGCTACGAGAGGTCTCTCGCAGCGTGGATGCTCAATCCGAAAACACTTCCGGAGAAAAGCGAAACACTGTAGAAACCTATTCTGTCGATGTGCCCGGCAGGACTCCGGACGGTAGCCTGCATCTGGTTGAGCGCACCACGACTACTCGGTGGACCAACCCACCTGGTGAGCAAATCACCAACACGCAAGTGGAACAGCGTGATCCGGGCAACCCCGACTCCGGTCTGCGCGTTTCAATGTTGATCAATGACACCGTGCAGCCAGGACCTTCGGGTGAGCAGGCCACCTACACCATTCAAATGCGCGACGCAAACGGGAATATTGGCGTTGTGTCAGTTGACACGACACAATTAGATAGGGTCCCCTCATTTCAATTTGGGCAAAGCCGCTAAAGTCCGCGTGGCGAATTGCGAAGTCTCGTTCTGCAATTCCAAACATTGAGCAGTATGAACACACCGGGGTCTTTCCACTGCCCGCATTCGGGCAGTGCCTTGTGAGTGGCATTGAAGACCCCCGTAGAGCTAGCTACAACGCCTCCTTTTTTCTTGGGCTTGCAACTGCTAATGGTTGGCCTTCAGATTGCGAACTGACAACTGGGCCGACGCAGGATCGGATCATGCTGGAAAGGACTAATTCATTGGTCAGCCACAACGCTGAAACGATGGTGAAGCCGGGAATCGAGATCGACACTCGGCCGGATGAGTCTCTGGTGTGCGTCTACGGGCGTGTCGATATCGAGTCGTCACCGGGGATTCACGACCGGCTTCTCACGGTACTGCAGGATTCGGCCCGGAAGAAAGTCAGCATCGACTTTTCGGCAGTTACCGACATCGATAGCTCCGGGATAGCCACTTTGATTGAGGCCCTAAGAATCGCACGAAGCCATGACACAGAACTGAGATTGCGGGGCTTGAACGATCGCTTACATCGATTTTTTGAACTCACCGGCCTTCTACCACTCTTCAATGGGAGCGTTTGAACATGGGCCAAACTGATTGCGAGGCGCTCTAATGGCCAATCTTCTCGAAATCACCGGCAGAGACACGCTCAGCCATCTTGATTACGTGGGGAGCTTGAATATTCAGTTATGGAATACGTTGCGCGGCATGCGCTCGGCTTTGCCATTTTTTGGAAACCGGCACCGGTGGCGTGCAGCCGTCCAGCAGATGCTGGAGATCGGGGTTCAGGCACTGCCGATGGTCGCCCTCTTGGCAGTATGCAGCGGATTCATCCTGGCTATGCAAGGAGCATCGGAGCTGCGGCGGTTCGGAGCCCTGCATTACGTCATCGATCTGGTCGCAGTCGGTTTCACTCGTGAACTCGGCCCGCTGCTGACCGCGATCGCGGTCAGCGGACGCTCAGGGTCGGCCTTCGCGGCCGAGATCGGCACGATGAAGGTGACGGAAGAGATTGATGCATTGAAGGTCATGGCCTTCGAACCAATTGAGTTTGTACTAGCGCCCAAGTATCTCGCGGCATTGGTGGCTGTTCCGTGTCTCAGTATCGTGTCGAACTTTTTTGGCATTCTCGCGGGTGGCCTATTTATGTTCTTCAGCACGCGTCTCGGTCTCCTGCTTTATTTCCATGACGTGCTCACTTCCATCGAGTTACGGGATGTACTGGCAGGGCTTATCAAGGCGGTGGCGTTCGCGACCATCATCGCTCACGTGGGATGCCTGGAAGGATTTCGCGTGCGCGGCGGCCCGGAAGCAGTGGGTCGCTCTACAACTATGGCGGTGGTGCGATCAACATTCATGGTCATCGTGGCCGACGCGGTTTTCACCACCATTTTTTACTTCATGGGGAAAGCGTAAATGCCGATCATTTCCGTGCGCAATCTGGTAGTGGAATATGATGGCCGGCGTGTGCTCGATGGTGTGAACCTCGATGTCGAGCCCGGCGAAGTTATGGTTCTGCTGGGGGGCAGCGGTTCAGGAAAAAGCACTCTCATGCGCCAGATTCTCGGTCTGGAACGACCGAAGTCCGGCAGCGTTTCGATCAAAGGCACGGATGTCACTAGCTGCTCGAAAAGCGATTTGACACGAATCCGGCGCTCGATCGGAGTGGCCTTTCAGAGCGCCGCTTTGTTCAATTCACTCTCGCTTGAAGAGAATGTTGCCCTCAACCTGCGTGAGCACACTGACCTCGCGCCTTCAGTTATTGACTTGATGGTTTGGATGAAGCTGGCGGTAGTGGGGCTGGCAGATTTCGGCAAACTGCACCCACAGGAATTGTCGGGCGGCATGAAAAAGCGTGCGGCGGTCGCGCGGGCTCTGGCACTGGATCCCGAAATCCTGGTTCTGGATGAACCCTCCGCAGGGCTTGATCCGATTGTCGCAGCGGAACTGGATGAACTTATTCTCTTTCTGAAAGAAACTTTTCAGATCACGGCGCTGGTTGTCACCCATGAGTTGCCCAGCGCTTTCCGGATCGCTGATCGTATCGCGATGCTATTCAACGGAAAATTCCTGGCTGTCGGCACCAAAGAT
>Ga0335081_10000588_pt1 | contig 60783 bp, 57 predicted proteins | sample Lox_Sample_35_FD_206713 | JGI IMG/M metagenome (GOLD analysis project Ga0335081, IMG submission 206713) | Soil microbial communities from Loxahatchee National Wildlife Refuge, Florida, United States - Lox_Sample_3.5 | ecosystem: Environmental > Terrestrial > Soil > Wetlands | place: USA...
CCTGTTCGCCCGCCGCCCAATCGCCAAGATCGATAAACCTCCACCGGCCAGCACAGCCCAATCCAGATTCTCTCCTGATCAATTGGAGTTCTGCTATGGTTGATTTTCCCCGGACAGTCCTGCGCAATGACGAGGGGAGGGAACTCGCGCGTCAGCTCAAATCCGATCCGGGAACTTGATGATGAAGTTGTCGCGGTTCGGCATTTTCACCTTGGGCAGCGTCTGGGCGTTCATCGGCTCGTCTTCCGGGATGAGCTTGTTGCCGGCGAGCAGATAGGCGCAGAGCGCGTAGACCTCGTCGTCGCTCAAGATGCGCGGCGCCGGCCACGGCATAGCGCGGCGGATGTAGTCGAACAGCGTGGTCGACTGGCCCCAGAAATTGGCGATGGTCTTGTTGGACGCAATGCCGTCCTTGGTCAGCGACGGGTTGCCGATCAGCATGTTGGCGACGCCGCCCTTGGCGCCCTGGCCGTGACAGAGCGCGCATTTGTCCTCGAACAATTTTGCGCCTTGCGCCGCGGTGCCGCTGCCGGGCGGCAGGTTGGTGCCGTCGGGCAGGATGAAGATGTTCCAGGCCTTGAGGTCCGATTGCGAGATCGGCTTGCCGAGCCCGGGCGTGTCGCCGGCGCGTGCGGCGGTCGCCGCCAAGGCCAGCAGAGCGGCGACAGTCAAGGAGACCAACAAAGTTTTCATTTTCATGCCAGCAATCCACGCGTTTCCCGGATGCGGTGCACCCCTGATCCGGGATCGTTTCAAACTCCGAGTTTGTGACGGTCCCGGGTCTGCAGCGCACCACTGCGCTGCGCTCCGTGCTGCGCTGCGCCCGGGAAACACAACGGGGGTTTCATCAAACATAGACATGCTTGATCTCTCCCTTGGCGTCGATGCCCCATGTGGTGAGGCTGTTGTAGTGCTGGTTGGGAAAGCCGTACGGGCTCTTCACCGGCTCTTTGGTCTCGCCGCGCTTGGCGACGAAGTCGGCGCGCAACGGCTGCACCGCGCCGGAATCGTCCCAGGCGCGGCTCGTTATGGTCGCCGACTGGCCGTCCCAGCGCCACGGCATGCGGAAGCGCGTGAACGCCTTCGGCGTCGCCGGGCCTTCGACCGCGGCTTCGCCCCAGCTCTTGCCGCCGTCGGCCGACACCAGGACTTTGACGATGGTGCCGGTGCCCGAATAGGCGATGCCGGAGATTTCATAGTAGCCGGGTCCTTGCATGCTCATGCCGAACGACGGCTTGGTGATGAACGACTTCACCTCGTTGACGAAGTAGAAGCGGTACGCCTTGCCGTCCGGCAACAGCGGCGAGTAGTTGCGCGTCTCGTAGAACGTCATCGCCGGCTGGTCGGCGATCATGATGCGGCGCAGGAATTTGGTGTTCATGTTGCCTTCGAAGCCGGGCAACAGGAGCCGCATCGGATAGCCGTTGCCGGGCATCAGGCGCTCGCCGTTCTGATAGAGCGCGATCAGCGCGTCCTCGTAGCCTTTCTTCAGCGGAATGCTGCGGGCCACCAGGAGCGAATCGGCGCCTTCGGCGACCATCCATTTCGCCTTCGGATCGATGCCGGCTTCGTCGAGGATGGTGGACAACGGAATGCCGGTCCATTCGGCGCACGACACGAGGCCGTGCAGCTGCTGGATGGTGGCCTGCAGCGGCTCGTTGGAGAACATGCCGGCCGAATTGCCGCCGCATTCGACGAAGTGCTTGCGCGTCACCATCGGGTAACGAAGGAGCGACTCGACCGTATATTCGAGCGGCTGTTTGACCATGCCGTGGATGACGAAGCGGTGTTGCGCCGGATCGATGTCGGGAATGCCGGAATGCAGGATGGTGAAGTGCAGCGGGTTCGGCGTGATAGTGCCGTCGAGATATTGCAGCGGCGCGCGGGCGTGCTGGGTGCGCGGCTCGCCCTTGGGATTGGACAGGATGCGCACCACGTTCTTCTCGAAGCGCGACGGCGTTTGCAGCACCGGGGTGACTTCGCCCGGCGTCAGGCTCCATTGCGGATCCTTGAGCGGTTCGGCCGCGGCGCCCGTTGTCGCCGCGCCGCTCGCCATAGCGCCGGCGAACACGATGCCGCCGGAAAGCAGCGCACGGCGATGAAGGAGGCCGTTGCCGGCGACGAAGTCTTCGAGCGGCGGCGTGCCGCCTGCTTTGCGTTTCCTCATGCTTTCACTCCCGGGCGAATCGGCGTCCATCGATGCCGTTCGGTTTCATTGATCGTTGGAGCGGACGGGACATCTCCCACGCGCATGTTGCGCTATTCGTCGGCGCTTGTGAAGCGCGAGTTTCCCGGATGCGGTGCAGCGCGCAGCGAAGCGCAGCGGTGCACCGCTGATCCGGGATCGTTGCGAACGCCGAGTTTGCAAAGGTCCCGGGTCTGCAGCGCACCACTTCGTGCTGCGCTGCGTCCGGGAAACGCGTCACGCTAGAACTTCACCCCTTGAGCCGCGGCAGGAGCGCGAGCGCGTTGCTGCGGTCGATGGCGGCGCGGTCGGCGTCGGAGAGCGAATCCTCGCCCAGATGTTTGACGCCTTCGGCCGGCTTGACGAACGGATAATCGGTGCCGAACAGGATGTGGGAGAGCGGCGCCATGGCGCGCAGCGCCGCCATCGACGGCGCCGTATCGGCGGCGGCGGTGTCGTAATAGAGCTTGCGCAATTCGGCGAGCACGCCGTCCGGCATGTACTTCTTGGCGTTGGGATGATGGCCGACGGTGTCGACCATGCGGCCGGCCAGCATCGGCGTGGCGCCGCCGCCGTGGGAGAAGATGAAGCGGATGTCCGGATTGTTGGCGACCGTGCCGTTGATGAGCAGGCTCGTGATGGTGCGCGTGGTCTCGAACGGATATTCGATCGCCTGCGGCGGCACGGTCGGCAGCACGGCGCTGCAGCACGCCGAGGTGGTCGGGTGGGTGTAGACGATTGCCTTGCGGCGGTTGAGCTCGGCGAACACCGGCGCGAACGAAGGATCGCCCAGATATTTGCCATCGTATGAGCTTAGGAGCCCGACGCCGTCGGCCTTGAGCGTATCGAGCGCGTATTCGATTTCCTTGAGGCTGCCGTCGGTGTCGGGCAGCGGCACCACGGCGAACAGGCCGTAGCGGCCCGGATAGGCGCGAATTTGCGCGGCGGCGTAATCGTTCCACATCCGCGACAGGCGGCGCGCCGCGGCGGCGTCGCCGAACCATGGGCCGGGCGTGGTGACCGAGACGATCGCGGTGGCGATGCCGCTTTGATCCATGGCCTCGAGCGACTGGCTTGGAGTCCACGAGAGGAGCGCATTGGTCGACACCGCGCCGTGCGAAAAACTGATGCGCTCGTGCTCCTCCTTCATGTATTGCGGCGGCAGGAAGTGATGATGCACGTCGATTCGTTGCGCCGGCTTTTTGACCGCGGCCACCTGCGCGAACGCGCGGCGGCTGGAGAGCGCCGCGGCGGCAGCGAGGCCGCCGAGAAACTGGCGGCGCGGCATGCAGCACGTGCACGAGGAGAAGAGCGACATTTGTTTCCTCCCTACGATTTTTTCTCCGTCGCGGCCATATTCGTCGCGGCGGGTTTTGTTGTCCGCTCGTCCCCGCGAAAGCGGGACCCAGCGCATAATGAGACGGCTCACACGTTGCGCTGGATTCCCGCTTGCGCGGGAATGAGCCGAGGAGGGGCGCTTCGCGCGTCAGCTTTTGCCGCGGACCATGGCTTGGGTCATGATCGCGGTGTAGCCGGGCTCGACGCGGACGTCGACGACGGCGACCTTGCCGGCATCGACTTCGGCGATGGCTTTTTTCAGCGCAGATGCGAGATCGGCCGGCTTGGTGATCGGGCCGAAGCCGACGGCGCCTTGGGCGCGGCCCATGGCGGCGAGATCGACTTCCGGCTCGTTCATGCGCTGACCGATCCACTTGTTCTCGACCGGCCGGTTGCGCATGCGCGCCATCCGCTCCTGGTGCAGCTCGTCATTATAGAACGAGCGGTTGTTGGCGAGCACGAACAGGAGCGGGATCTTGTAATGCACGGCGGTCCACACCGCGGTGACGCCCATCAAAAAGTCGCCGTCGCCGCAGATCGCGATCGGCAGCCAGCCGGAGCCCTTGAGCGCCAAAGCGGCGCCGACCGAGATGCCGGGGCCGCCGCCGACGCCGCCGCCGCCGTCGGAGCCGACGTAATCGAGCGGATGCTTGAACGTCGCCCAGCTGTCGTCCCAGGACAGCGGCAGATGCGTATACGTGACCGCCCGGTCGCCCAGCACTTTACGCAGGGCGCGCGCGATGTGCTCGTTGGTGAAACCGGCCGGCTCCTTGTCGGAGATTTTGCGCGGCGCCGGCACCGCGTGCGGCTTGGTGCTCTTGCCGATCTCCTGCACCAGCTCGGGCACGACGAGATCCGGATCGGCGGAAAGCAAGAGATCGATTGCGGGCAGCGCCTGGTGGTCCATGCTCCAGCCGTTGTGGATGCGATGGTCGAGCGAAATCTGCACGACCTTGACCGACGGCGTCGGGCCCCAGTGCCGCAACGCGCCGGCAAGATCGACCCAGTCGAGGCTGAGCACGACGTCGACGTTGTTGAGGCCCTCGACGGCGTCCGGCGTGATGGCGCGCGGCGAGCCGGCATAGAGCGGATGATCGGTCGGAAAAGTCGCGCCGATTTTCAGATCGGTCACGACCCGCGCATTGAGCGCCTCGGCAAGCGCGACGCGGGCGTTCCAGGCGTCTTCGCTGCGCGAGGCGCGGCCGGCGAGGATGAGCACCTGCTTGGCGTCCTTCAGCAGCGCCGCCGCCTCACGCACGCGCTCGGCCGGCGCCGCGGTCGCGACCGCCGGCATATAGCGCGCCGGATCGATCGACGGCAGCGGCTCGGCGACTTTGGATTCCTGCAGCTCGGCGTCGAAATTGATGTAGACCGGACCCTGCGGGACGGTGTTGGCGATCCAGGTGCCGCGCAAAATCGCTTCGCGCGCGGCGCCGGGCGAAGCCGGCTGATCGTCCCACTTGGTGTATTCGCGGATGAGCGCGCCCTGGTCGCGCGCGGTATGGATCCAGTCGATCCACGGCCGGCGCTTGGCCGCGTCGACCGGCCCGGTGGCGCCGAGCACCACGACCGGCATGCGGTCGCACCAGGCGTTGAAGATCGCCATCGAGGCGTGCATCAGCCCGACATTGGAATGCACCGCGGTGACCATGGCCTTGCCGGTGACCTTGGCGTAGCCCTGGGCGATGGCGACGGCCGCTTCCTCGTGCAGGCAGAGCAGCATCTGCGGCTTGGAGTTGCCGAGATAATTGACGATGGAATCGTGGAGCCCCCGATAGCTCGCGCCGGGCGTGAGCGCGATGTACGGAATGTCGAGCGAGCGCAGCGCGTCGGCGATGACGTCGGAGCCGAAGCCGGGCGCGTTGGCGCCGGCCGGCGTCGGGCGCTCGAGGCCGGCGACCGCCGGATCGGCTTTGGTCTCGGCGCGGGCGGCGGCGGTCGCGGAAGGGGGAGGCGTCATGCGGGCAGTTCCTCGTGCTGTGGGGCAGTTGGGGATTGTGGGGCGCATCCAACCGGATCGCGCGGCAATTCTCAAGGCGGTTTAGAGCCGCGCTCTGGGGCCAAATCGCACGGGTTTCCCGGGCGCAGCGCAGCACGAAGTGGTGCGCTGCAGACCCGGAATCGTTCCATGCTCGGAGGTTGCGAAGGTCCCGGATCAGCGGTGCACCGCTTCGCGCTGCACCGCATCCGGGAAAACCAAACATTTTGTGCTATGAACCCCGGCGCAAACGCTCCAACAAGCTCACCCCGGCATAGCCGTCAGCGGGCGCGATGCCGACTTTCTTTTGATAGTTCTGCACCGCCAGCATGGTATCGTTGCCGATGCGGCCGTCGGCACCGCCGGTATCGTAGCCGAGCGCGGTGAGCCGGCGCTGGATCTCCTCGACTTCGGCCAAGGTCGGTGCGCGTTCGCTGCCGGGAAATTTTTGCACGAAAGGCGCGCCGCCGACGCAGCGGTCGCCGAGATGGCAGAGCGCCAGCGCGTAGCTCAGCGCCGGATTGTAGCTTTTCACCGCAAAGAAATTGGCGCCAAGCAGAAAGGCCGGTCCGCCCGGCACCGGCACCCACGGCCGCGCCTTGGCCTCTTTTTGCGGGAACGGCTTGCCGTCGGCGCGATGCACGCCGAGTTTCTGCCACTGCGCGTAAGTGCGGGCGTTGCCGCGCATGTGCTCCGGCATGCGCACCTCGAAACCCCACGGCTCGCCGCGGCGATATTTGCCGCGCTCGACCAAAAACTTCGCGGTCGAGCCGAGCGCGTCGTCGGGCGGGCCGAACGGCGACACCTTGCCGTCGTGGTCGTAATCGATGCCGACATGGAGCCAGACTTCCGGCATCCACTGGGTGTGGCCCATGGCGCCGGCCCAGGAGCCGACCATCTCGTCGGGCGTGCTCCAGCCGCGCTGTACGATTTCCATCGCGTTGATCAGCTCGCTCTGCCAATAGGGGCGGCGCCGCGGCTCGGCCCACGCCAGTGCGGCGAGCGACGGGAAAATCGGCCGCATGTGGTTCTTCTGCACCACCGGGTCGCCGAACGCCGACTCGATGCCCCAGACGCCGAGCAAAATCGACGGCGCGACGCCGAAATCGCGCTCGATGCGGGCGAACAGCGGCGCGTAATCCGTGGCCTTCTGGCGGCCGGCGATGATGCGCCAGTCGGAGACACGGCGGTTGAGGTATTGCCACAGCTCTTCGTGAAACTCCGGCTGGTTGCCGATCGCCTTGACGCCGGTCATGTCGGGCTTGATGCCGCGCATCACCCGCGCGTAGGTCGCCTCCGTGATGCCGCGCGCTTCCGCCTTGGCACGGAACGCCGCAACCCACTCATCGAATGATTCCTTTTTCGCAGGCCTTGCCGCTTTTCTGGTCCTCGCGCCCGCCGCAAACGGCAGCATCAACGCGCTGGCGCCAGCCAGGGTCGCCAAGCAACCGCGCCGCGTGATGGCTGGTCGTCGCCTGATCATCAGAGCCTGAACCCCCGCCTACATCTGATAAAGCGATATGCCGAGCGCGCGTGCCGCAGCGATCATGCGGCGATCGAAACTTGCCAGCGCTACATCATTACCTTGCACCCGCAAAAACGCGATGGTTGCAAGATGCAAAGAATCAAGCGTGCGGATGCTGACTGGGAACGGTTCAAGCGCGCGCGCCAAGTGTGCGGCGGTCAGCTCGACCATCAGCATGCGGCCGATCAATACACGCGCCGTTTGGTGGGCGCGCGCCGCACCTCGGGCATGAATGCGATTCCAGACCTCGTATTTGAGCAATTCGCTCGAAACAAGCTGTTGATCCCACAGCGACTCAGGGGGAGAGCGTGATTCCAAGAAAACGTGAGCGAGCGCAACCGAGCTATCAAGGTAGATCACGGTCGGCTCTGGACTCGTCGAGGTCCTTGAGAAGCTCCTCCAACGTCAGGCCCGGTATCGGCGCGCGCGGCGGAGGGCCTTTCCCGGGGTGAGTAGGGGCTGTGAGCCAGCCTTCACGGATGCCGCGCGCGATAAATTCCTGCTCAGACTCTTTGCGAGGCTTGGCCGGCTTGGGCGGCACCAACTCGGCCACCACGCGGCCGCGGTCAGTCACCTGAACGGTCTCGCCCTTTTCGGCGAGCCGGACATATTCGCTGAGCTTGTTCTTCAAAACCTTGATGCCGACGGAGCGCATGAGGGCAAAGTAGCTACTGGTAGCTACTTTGTCAATGTGAGCATGGTGCGTCGGGGCAGCGGCTCAACAAGCTTCGTATTGCGTTTGCAGCTTCTGCACGATTGCGTCCGCCAGCGGATGTGCAATCGGCATTGGAATTGGCCGGTTATCCTCCGAATAACGAACTGTCTCGAATACCGCATACCAATTTGCGGCTGCTGGATTGCGCCGACCCGTCTTGCGAATTGTTACGCCCTTAAACTCCTGCAATTCCTCATGGAGTCCGACCTCCTGCATGACGATAATGATCAATTCTGTGGTCGTCTTTGTCTGCCTATCCATTCGAGGCCTCCGTTTCTTACGTTTGCCCCTCCATCGCAAAAACCGCCGCCTGCAACTGAAAATCCGGCTTACTGAGGTTGATGGTAGGTGAGGCGCTTGCCCTCGCCACCGCCCACCGTTTCAATCGTGCGCTCCATAGAGCGATCTTGCGCGTGTTGTATCCAAAATCATTCCTTCGCCCGCTCGACGTAGCTGCCGTCGGCGGTCTGCACCACGATTCTGGTGCCGGTGGTGACGAACGGCGGCACCATGGTGCGCACGCCGTTCGACAGCAGCGCCGGCTTGTACGACGAGGCGGCGGTCTGGCCTTTGACCGTGGGCTCGGTCTCCACCACTTCCAGCACGGCCTTGGGCGGCAGTTCGATGGCGACCGGCGTGCCCTCGTGCAGGCTGATGGTGACCTCCATCTCCGGCTGCAGGTACGACGCCTGATCGCCGATGATGTCGGCCGGCAACGTCACCTGGTCGTAGCTCTCCATGTTCATGAAATGGAAGCCGTCGCCGTCCTGGTACATGAACTGATGTTTCTTGTCCTCGACGAAGGCGCGCTCGACCTGGTCGGTGGTCTTAAAGCGCAGCGAGACCTTGACCCCATCAGCAATGCGGCGGACATCCATTTGCGTCACCGGCGTGCCCTTGCCGGGGTGAATGTTCTCGGTGGCCACGATGACCCCGAGCTTGCCGTCGAGATCGACGATATTGCCTTTGCGGAGCGAGCTGGCGATGACTTTCACGGCAAAAATCCTCAAGCTTATTGGCGCCTTGTTTCGGGGCGCACCATAACGATCTTCAAGCCAATCGCTAGCTATTTCCGCAAACCGCCGCAGACAAGGGATGACGGACAAAACCCCCGGATCGTCGCCGTTTTGGGCGGCCCACGTCCACGCCGACCGCCGGCCGCTGCTGTTGGCGCGCAGCCGCATCGTGGCGGCGCTGCGCGCCTGGTTCGCCGCCAACGGCTTTGTCGAGGTCGAGACCGGCGCGCTCGCCATCTCGCCCGGCAACGAGACGCACCTGCATGCCTTCGCCACCGCGCTCGTGGCGCCGGACGGCACCGCGGCGCCGCTCTATCTGCGCACCTCGCCGGAATTTGCCTGCAAAAAGCTGCTCGCGGCGGGCGAGAGCCGCATCGTCGAGTTCGCCCGCGTCTTTCGCAATCGCGAGCGCGGCGCGCTGCATGTGCCGGAATTCACCCTCGTCGAATGGTATCGTGCCGGCGAGTCCTACGGCAGCCTGATGGCTGATTGCGCGGCGCTGTTGCGCGAGGCGGCGCAGGCAGCGGGCAGCTGGCACTTTTCGTTCCGCGGCCGCTCGGCCGATGCGTTCGCCGAGCCGGAGCGAATTTCCGTCGCCGAAGCGTTCGGACGTTTCGCCGGTATCGATCTATTGGCGACGTTAGGGGAGGGCGAGGCTGATCGCCCGGCGCTTGCCAGCGCCGCCACGGCGGCCGGTGTCCGCATCGCCGACGACGATACTTGGGGCGACATTTTCAGCCGCGTCCTGGTCGAGCGCATCGAGCCGAAACTCGGCATCGGCCGCGCCACCATCCTCGACGAATATCCCGCCGCACAGGCGGCGCTGGCGCGGCCGTCGAGCGATCCGCGCGTCGCCGAACGTTTCGAGCTTTACGTCTGCGGCGTCGAAATCGCCAACGGCTTTGCCGAGCTCACCGATCCCGTCGAGCAGCGCCGCCGGCTCGAGGCCGAGATGGAAGAGAAGGCGCGCCGCTACGGCGAGCGTTACCCGCTCGACGAAGATTTTTTGGCCGCGCTTGCGCAAATGCCCGACGCCTGCGGCATCGCGCTCGGCCTCGACCGCCTGGTCATGCTCGCCACCGGCGCCTCACGCATCGATCAGGTGCTGTGGGCGCCGCTGGGGGGCGTAATGGCATGACCGGCAGAAATAATGAGCTGAGGATCGATGTTATTCTTTCCGATAGACGTAGACAGAAATGCTAGGACTGCGGTAGCCGCGCCGCCATTGATCAAAATGCTGGCCTGCGCTGCGACGCGCAAATTATCATTCGATTGCCGCGCATCTTGATTGCTGCGTTCTATGGCGAGTTTTCTCCTCGCCTCCGCGCGCTCTTTTGTGACCAAATTGCTCATGGATGCCGCAATGTAGGAATTTCACGCAGCATCAGTATGTAGTACAACTTGGAGATTAAAAGCTAGTCGTTCGGCGGTCCCGCCTTTTGTGGCTGACGAGGTGCCGAGATCGGACTCAGAAGGAGGTCAGTTCGCTCTCTGCATCGCCGCGCTGTGCGCCCGTCCGCAGCGCATCGACTGCACGAGCACTGCGGCGAGCACGAACAGGCCGCCGGCGGCGCCGGCGGTGACGCCGAGCGCGATTTCCTGTCCGGAGAACTGCCAGAGGTGGGCGATGGCCAAGAACGTGGCGTCGAAAAAGGCGATCGACACGGCGGCCGGGATGGTGAACTCTTGCAATTGCCGCAACATGGTTGCGCTCCGAAATCGGTTCGAAAATTTTGCCCGGTGGCGGCTGGGCCCGCGGGCGGACACTGATTACCTTTGTAACCGATAGGTCTTAGCCGGCGGCTGTTGCGGCCGTTCGAATTGACGGATCGCGGATCAGCCGATCTTAACCAAACCGGTAGCGGCCCCGGTTCGGACCGGTCGACTTGGGACGCGTCGGGTGCCGGCGGCCGCCCGCGAATTGGCGCTCGCCGTGCTATGATCGCGGCATTGGCGCACCACGCGCACAAGCCGAATAATGGGATTTTCAGCATGCCGTCATCGGACAAGAAACTTCGGCTCGGCGCCTTCATGCGTCCGGCCAGCATCCACACCGGCGCCTGGCGCTATCCGGACGCCTGGCCGGACATGAACTTCAACTTCGCGCACATCAAAAGCTGCATCCAGCGGCTGGAGGAGGCGAAGTTCGACGCGTTCTTCATGGCCGATCACATGGCCGTGCTCAACATGCCGATGGACGCGCTCAAGCGCAGCCACACCGCGACCTCGTTCGAGCCGTTCACGCTGCTGTCGGCGCTGTCGCAGGCGACCGGGCGCATCGGCCTCGTCGCTACCGGCTCGACCACGTTCGATGCGCCGTATCACATCGCCCGGCGCTTTGCCTCGCTCGATCATCTTTCCGGCGGCCGCGCCGGTTGGAACATCGTCACCACGTCGAATCCCGACGCCGCGCTCAATTTCGGCCTCGATGAGCACATGGAGCACGCCGAGCGCTATCGCCGCGCCCGCGAGTTTTACGACGTCGTGACCGGGCTGTGGGACAGCTGGGCCGACGATGCGTTCGTGCGCAACGTCGAGGAGGGCGTTTTTTTCGATCCGGCAAAAATGCACGTGCTCGATCACAAGGGCAAATATCTCTCCGTGCGCGGCCCGCTCAACATCGCGCGGCCGATCCAGGGCTGGCCGGTGATCGTACAGGCCGGCGCCTCGGAGTCCGGCCGCCAGCTCGCCGCCGAAACCGCCGAGGCGGTGTTCACCGCGCAGAGCGATCTCGCCGCCGGGCGGAAATTTTACGCCGACGTGAAAGGCCGCATGGAAAAACTCGGCCGCGCCCGCGACCACATGAAAATCCTGCCGGGTTGTTTCGTCGTGGTCGGCGACACGGTCGACGATGCCAAGGCGAAGCGGCAAAAGCTCGACAGCCTGGTCAATTACGCCAACGCCATCGCTTCGCTGTCGATCGCGCTCGGCCACGATGCCGCGAAGTTCGATCCCGACAAGCCGCTGCCGGACGACATTCCGGAGAGCAACGCGTCGAAAAGCGGACGCGAGCGCGCCATTGCGCTCGGCCGGCGCGAGAATTTGACGGTGCGGCAGCTGGCGCAGCGGCTTGGCGGCTATTCGGGCCTCGCCATGGTGGGCACCCCGCAAACCATCGCCGACCAGATGGAAGAGTGGCTGCAGACCGAAGGCTCCGACGGCTTCACCGTGATGTTTCCGTACTTGCCCGGCGGGCTCGATGATTTCTGCGACCGCGTCGTGCCGGAATTGCAGCGCCGCGGCCTGTTCCGCCGCGACTACGAAGGCGCAACCTTTCGCGAGAATTTGGACCTGCCGCGGCCGACCAACCGATTCTTTCAGAATTGAATGATTAAGCGACGCTGAAGCCTTGCTATTGGCTGCAATCGAAAATTGTGAAAATATTGTGATCGGTAGGAGACGCTTGAAAATTCGGAATTCATTTGAATGGACGAACTCAAACTGACGTCGTGGCGCGGTAAGTGGGCCAAAGCAGCGCCTTGGTGCGCGCTGATTGGAGCAGCCGCGGCCGGTTTGGCCGCATTTGGCGCGGACGTTGTGTCAATTAGAGAAAGCGTTATTCGACTATTTTCTCCCGCGCAGATCGTCACTCTCCTGTCAATTAGGGACGTGAGGGCGGATGAAGCCTTTTTGGAAAAAAATGGAAAAATTTCCGTTGCTATCGAATATGTGGTCGAGAAAACGGGCGGTAAGATTACGTGCATGGGTGGGCTCCTCATGAATTCATCGGTGTATCCTTCGATTGGCATGAGCGTCGGAGGCAAGTACGTTGATCTGGGTGGCAACGTGTATGGATTCGACTCTGGATATTTAGGTGGTGGATATTTTGGAAATGGTTCATACGCGGACCCTATAGCCCACGCGGTGTTTGGGGAGGGACAAATTCAACAAATCATGGGGTTCGATTTTGAAATACCGAAACAAGCGTTCAATCGAGAGGCGAGGTTTCGGCTAGACTGTAAAGATATTGTCACGCCGTGGATTGCTACCTCGCTTTCAGATCCCGGCCCTCACTAAAATTGAAGCGCGGGCAGCGACGCTGCGCAACTCGGCCTATCGCGACCGAGCAATCGCGCCTCTGCCAACTGACGGAATTGAAGGCCGCCACTCCGCCTTTCGCGTTGGAGGCGCCCGGCGGGTTTGCTACATCGCCTTGCCCATGCCGCGGATACGCCGCGCCATGGCGCCCATGATGTAGAGCGCGAAGTTCGGCACCTCGTCGACCATGAAGCGGAACTTGCGCTGGTCGATCACCGAAAGCTCGCAGGCCTCTTTGACGCGGGCCGTCGAGGAGCGCGGCGCATCGTCGATCATCGACATGAAGCCGATCGCCTCGTTCGGCCCGCAGACTTCAACCACCTTGTCACCGATGACCATCTCGATCACGCCCGACTGCACAACGAACATGGTCGAGCCGGGATCGCCCTTGTTGAACACCACGCCGCCGGCCGGAAAGCTGATGCTGACGCCCGCTTTCCGTGCGAACATCCGCATGTCGATATCGTTGCCGTCCATCCTCGCGCCCCTGAGTCGCCACCGGCCCTGTCATGGTTCCGTCATGATTATGCGAGCCGCCCGGAAAAATCCAGCGGCGGGCGGGGATGATCTGACAGACGGCTCGGCGCGCAAAGCCTGGCGCAGACGGGTAGCCGTGGACTCGTCATGCCAAGCGAGCGCGGTTGCCGGCCTATTCGCCGTTACGATGCCTGTCTGGTACGGACCGCCCCGGCTTTCTGCTCGACCTCGGTGCGCATGAAGTCACTGCGCTCCATGAATTCACCGAAGCGCGTGCTGCGGAATCTCGGCGGAGTTCTGCGGAGCATGCGCTCGATGCAACGCCACAAAATGATGGCGTGGACAGGCGACGCCAAGGCGGCTTGTCGGGCTGCGCCTTCGTCGTAGCCGAGAAGCTTCTCTCCGAGGTCGCACCACGCCTCATGAATCGCCGTATTGCGGTCAGAGGAATTCAAATGCAACGGCTCGAACGTTATGGACGGGAGCAATTCGATGGCGTTAGCGCGCTTAAACCGCCAAATCTGCATCGTAGAGGCAAAGGCGACGAGATGCAGCCACTCGTGAAGAAGCGTGAGGCCGAGGAGCTGACCAAGGCGGCGATCCGGCTTGTAGAGCACGATCAGGCTGAAATTGGTGGCATGTCCGAGATTAAAGTACTCCTCCCCTCTGACCTTGCGCACCCAAGGATCGAGGAACGACCGCTCGTCGCTCAGATGTAGGCGCCGAACAAGACGCAGATCAGGCAATTCGCGCAACAGCGCCAATGCTTGCGCGGCGTCGATGCGCTGGTAACCGGCGGTCCGATCGGGAATCTCGATCTCGGTCTTGCAGCCGGCGACGCGATAAATTCGCATCACAACAGGCTGCTGCACCGGACCGGCGCGCAAGAAAGCCTTCAGGGTTGGGAAGCGCGCAGCATCGGACGCCACGAACACCGTCATCGCGCGACCATAGATGCGCGAAAAGCCGCGCGGCAGCGCTTGTGGCGGATCGATGGTTCGGCTCGGACCAATCTTGCCGCCGACCCTCGGCATATTGCGGTAAAGAAAACCGCGGACGAGCAGTACCAAAAACAGAATGATGATGATGATCTGCAGCGCGATCATAACCTGCATCGCCGTGCAAAGGCATGGTGACCCGAAGCGGTCGTAGCGCCGAATATTTGCATGGGACAGTGGCTGTACCGTCAGGCTCTAGGCAGCGCCTTCGATAACGATGATACAGCGAAATATATTCACGTCGCCGCTTGGCGCAAACGGCAGCTCCCTGGCGCTCCATTTGCGCCGATGCTTACGGAATTCGCGGCCTCACCGAGTCGGATTTATGGAATACGCGGGCTAGGCCGGATGGCCGTCGAACTTGCCGGACTTCGGCGTCTCCTTGTCGCTCCGCGGCGTCATCTTGGCGGTGTCCTTGCCACCGGGGATGCCACGCGGCCCGAGTGCTTTGCGGGCGAGATCGTCCTCGGTCGGCCGGTCGTCTTCGTTGATCTGGCGCGGCATGGGTTTGCTCCTCGTCGGACTATTGGGCCGCCGTCACGGCAAGCGCATCGAAGCGCGCGCGCTGCTGCTCGGTGAGCTTGCTTTGAAATTGGGCAAGCGCAACCTGCATGGCAAGGGCGGCACGCCAGCTGGCGTCGAGCCGCGACTCCATGGCTTCCAGGCGCGCAAGCGGCATCGCCAGCGACGATTTCGGGCAATGGGCGTCGAGGTCGCTCGCCGCGCCGGCGAAGGCCTGCTTGAGATCGGCGACCGCGCCGCGCTGATCCTCGCTCGGCGCCACCCGTTGCTCGATCTCTGCGACCGGTCGATCGACCGCGGCCTGCGGCGTGCCGCAAGCTCCGGCAGCGGCGCTCTCGGACGCGAAGGCCGCAAAGTGCGAGCGCTGGTCGGCGTTCAACGATTGCTCGAATTGCTGCAGCGGCGGCCGAATCAGATCGAGCGCCATGCTGAGCGTTTGGATCTGTGCCTGCATCAGCTGCAGGCGTTCGACGGCCTGCGGTGGAATAGCCTTCGGGCAGGCTTGCGCCAAATATCCGGACGCGGTGCCGAGCGCCTGTGCAAGTTTTTCAACGAGCGGCATTTGCGCGTCGCTCGGTTTGGTTTCGGCCCTGATGCGCCCGACCACAGCGTTCGGATCGCCCGGCTGACAGACTTGCGGAGTAGCATCGGTCGATTTTTTGGCAAAGGCGCTATCGACAATGGCGTCATAGCCGAACGGCCAGGAGGCGGAGCGAGCAGGCCAGAAAATCTCGTCGTAAAGGCCGGGCAGGGCGTGGCTCGGATAGAGCAGCGCCGAATTGTCAGCAGCGTGCACCGGCTCGGAGCTGCGAGCGCCGGAGGGCCTCTCGGCGACCGCCCTGTCGTAGATGCGGCTTCGGTGCAGGGCGGCATGGTGACGGTGCCGCGAATGACCGAAGAACGGCAGGCCGAAGTGCAGCGGTCCGAGGTGCAAGCCGAAAGCTGCACTTGGCGTGGGTGAGGAAAGCAAGGCGGCGAACGCGCCAACAACGATGTATGCGCCGATGTTGCGCATGACCGGGCACTCCAAACGGCAGCCCACGTCAACGCGATCGAGGCTAATTTGTTCCGTTCAAGCGGGGCTCACCGCCGGCTTGCCTTGCGGCTTGTCGCCGAGCCGTAAGAGCGGCACCAGCACGAAGGCGAACGCGGTAAACGCCGCCGACACGATCACCAGCGGCGTCAGGTTGCTGTGAAACAGATGCGTATAGAGAAAGGAGCCGACGTTGTCCGCAAGCGCGGTGGCGAGGTTGATGATCGACATCAGGACGGCGAAGGTAAATCCTTCGGCGCGCTGCGGCGCGTAATCGGCGGCGAGCGTCAGCGTCGCCACTGTCGCCAGCATCGCGGAAAAACCGCTGCAGAAATTCAGTATTGCCGCCGAGGTCTCGTTCGACAGCAACAGATAGGCGGCGGTCGTCACTACCCCGAACGCGATGCTGACATTGAGCAGGCTTCGAAGCGTGAGGCCGCCAAACAAGCGGCGGTAGAGCAGCGCGCCCAACACCCAGCCGGCCGATGCGATCGAGCCGAGAATGCCGATATAGGCTTGCGAAAATTTCAGGTGATCGGTCATGTGATAATAGAGCGGCGTGGCGAAGCCGGGACTGAAATAATAGAGGAAGATGAAGAGCGCGATGACCCACAGCTCGCGCCGCCTGAAGCCGGCGACCAGGCCGCGGGCGGTGTCGCGCATGCCGGCAAGATTTATCGCGACCTTTTGCTCTTGGATCAGAAACAGCGTGCCGAAAATGACGGCGAGCGGCGCCACCCCGACGATGGCGGCGGCGACATGCAGCGCCGACGTCGGCGCCAGGTGCTGCACCAATTGGCCGCCGACGATCGCCGCCGCCATGGCGGCGATGTTGAACCACAGCCATTGCTGATTGACGAAACGGCCGCTCTCGTGCAGCCGCTGCCCGTTCTCCACCAGCACCGCGCCGCACAGCGTGCTCGAGATCGCCATCGCATAGGCGGTGATCAGCAGCGCGAACACCAGCACGCCCGGCGCCTCGATCTGCGTCGCCCAAATATAGCCGGCGATCGCCGCGGCATTGGCGAGCAGCAGATAGCTTTTGCGGCGATAGCCGAACAGCGGCAGAAAATCCGAGACCAGGCCGTAGAGCGGCTTGATCACCCAGGGCAGATTGAACAGCGTGATGAAAGCGGTGACCTGGACCGGCGTCCAGCCGTGCACCTGCTTGAGATAATAGGTCAGCGGCTGCGAAATCAGCCCCACCACCTGGCCGAGGCCTTCGACGATGTAGACCAGCGCGAAGAACCACAGCAGCCGCTCGACCATGCGATGGTCGGCGGCGTGATCAACAGCTGGTGCGGCTCGATCGTCGGTCTGCGCCTTGGCGATAGCGGTTTCGCTCGAATTCATGCCCAGGTGTCGAGTGCTCCCTTCCATGTCATCATCCGCGCAAGCGGATGATCCAGCATTCACCGCACATGATGTGTTTACTGGATGCCCCGCTTTCGCAGGGCATGACAGTCAAAATATTGGCGCTTGCTGCCGTCCGCGTCCAGGGACGTGACGTTACACGCTCGGAATCACTTTCAGGACCGGGAACAATGTGCCCAGAAGCGTCGGCGGCCACGGGATCGCCAACAGCTGGTCGAACACCACGTAGATCAGGATCACGACGACGGCTGTCATCGGCAGGATGATGACCCAGGGCTCGGGGGTTTCCTTGCGCTTATCTGCCGAAAGCCGGATGTACTCCGCCAGAAGCGTGCGCAATTTCTGCGCCGATGATTTCATGCCCATGATCCGTAGCCCGCCAACAAACACGGCGGCGATGAATTTGGCCATCCACTCGCGCGCTTCGGTTCGCATGTAAGAGATGATGAAGATCGGCACGGTCGGAATGAGCCCGATGATGGCCATCACCGCCATGAAGCTGAGCATCCAGCCGAAAAACGCCAGGCCGCGGATCAGCACGATGGCGCCGGGCAGGTGCGAGGTTTTGGACACGATGTCCATGTGAATCTTGTGCGGCCGCTTCGGCTCGGCGTCGATTTCCGCCGCGCCGGCCACGGTCCCGGCGGCGCCGGCGCCGGCGGCGGCCGTCACCGCGCCCGGGCGCTCGTGCAGGCCGAATATGTCGTTGATCAGGCTCAACGAGCAGAACAGGATAGCACCGACACCGACGATGGTCGGCACGATGCGCGCGGCGAACGCCCAATCGAACGATTGCGACAGCATCACCACGAACAGGATCAACAGCGCTGCCGGAAACAGATTGTTGGCCGAGAATTGTGCGCTGCCGAAATTGGTCAGCATGAACTTCAGTCCGGCTTTGGTCGTCACAAGTCCGTTCCAGAAGCGCTTGACGAAGCGGAACCGGCCTGTCGCCGGCGCGGTCCGTGCTGAGCGTGGCGCGTGCGAGCGAATGTCCTGCAGGAACGGGCTGAGCAGAGAGAGTGCCGCAAATGCGAACATGATCAGCACGAACGGCTTGACCAGCCAGTCGACGCCGTAGCGCTCGATCGAGATGAACATGTAGCGTTCGATCGGCTCGCCGAGAATGAAGCCGAGCACGAACGGCGGGCGCGGCCAGCGGAAATGCTTCATCGCCCAGCCGAGCATGCCGAAGAACAACAGCGAAAACAGATCGCCCCAATTCCGCGACGATTCGAACGCGCCGATATAGACGAGACTCAGCACGCCCGGCATGAACAGCGTGTAGCGCAGCGTCGCCACCTTCGCGAGCTGGCCGGAAAGCGCGAAGCACAGGCCCGAGCCCAGAATGTTGGCGATGGCGATGCTCCACACCATCGAATAGGTCAGGTCGAGGTGCTTTGTGAGCATGTCAGGCCCGGGTACCAGGCCGTGGATCAAAAAGGCGCCGAGCAGGATCGCCATGCCGGCGCTGGCCGGCACGCCGAACGCGACGGTCGGCACCAGGGCGCCGCCCTCGCGCGCGTTGGTGGCGCTTTCGGCGGCGATCACGCCGCGCACGTCGCCGGTGCCGAACGTCTTGGCGGCGTCTTTTTCGGTTTTCAGGGCGTGGCCGTACGAGATCCAGTCGATCACCGAGGCGCCGATGCCCGGTATCGCGCCCATCGCCGAGCCCAGCCAGGAGCAGCGCAGGATCAGAAACCAATGCTCGATGCAGTCCTTGATGCCGAGCAGCATGCCGGTCTTGGTATCGAGCGTTTGGCCCTGCTGCACGATGGCCATGCGGCCGACGGAGAGATCGCACAGCTCAGGCAGGGCGAAAATGCCAAGCGTGAGCGGCACCAGCGGCAGGCCGTCCCACAGATAAAGCGTGTCCATAGTCCAGCGCAGCGTGCCCGACTGCGGATCGGTGCCGATCATGCGCAGCATCATGCCGAAGCAGGCGAAGGTGAGCCCGCGCAGCGGCGCGTTGCCCGACAGCACCGCCACCATGGAGATGCCGAACACGGCGATCGCGAGCAGTTCCGGCGAGCCGATGTAGAGAATGATCGGCCGCATCACCGGCAGCGCAATCGCCATCAAGGCAGCGCCGAACAGGCCGCCGATCAGCGCCGCCATGTAGGAGGCGCCGAGCGCGCGGCCGGCCTCGCCGCGCCGCGTCATTGGATAGCCGTCGAGCGTGGTCGCCGCCGAAGCGGCGTGGCCGGGCGCGCCGAACAGGATCGCGGAAATCGGATCGGCCGTCGTCGTCGTGGCGCCGAGACCGAGGAGGAGCGCAAATGCCGTCGGCGGATCGAGGCTATAGGTGAAAGGCAACAGCAGCGCGGTTCCGGCAATGCCGCCGATGCCTGGCAGAATGCCGAGCGACAAGCCCATGCACACGCCGGCGAACAGATACAGCATGCGCATCGGGTTGAGGATGATGTAGAACGCGGTGTGCGCCGAATGCAGCGCCAGGCCGGCACCGTCAACGAAGTCGTGCCCGTAGGTGTGCAGTGCAACACCCACGGAATGCAGCAGACTTGGATCCATCGACGGCACTCACGCGCGGGGCCAAGGAGGCGTCGGTTTTTCTTTAAGAACGCTCCGACGCCGAATAGGTTGTCGCGGCCCCGCTCCCCCTACTGAACCGGCCGATGTTAGTGGACAAAGGCCGCGGCGGCCAGCGCGGACTTTTCGATCGATATGGGCCGGCAACGCCGCCGTCCAGGCGAATAAGGGCGCTGCGGCATCTTGCCGTGGCCGCGCGCCGCTAGTTGCGATTAATGCCGCCGAATCTCGCTGCGGCGTCGGTTGCCGCCGTGCTTGCACAGCCGCTTTACATATCACGCATCTTTGAGTGGTGTTTAGAGCGACATCAAATGTAACTTGAGAGCGGTCGGCACAGCGCCGACCAGACACCAACCAGGGGGAGACTCATGTCGCGGATTTCACGCCGTTCTTTGCTCGCGGCGGGCGCGCTTGGCGCCGCGGCCGATGCAATTCCGTTCTCGAGCTGGATCAAGCAGCAAGCGTGGGCGCAGGGCACGCGGGTCCGCCACAACGCCTACAGCAGCCAGGGCAAGGCGATGCTGGTGAAGTATAGAGACGCCGTCGCGCGCATGATGAATACGAGCGTGACGCCGGAGCGGAGTCCGCTGTCCTGGACATTTCAATGGTACACGCACTGGTGCGGACCGGGGAAGGCAAGCGAGCTCAATCGGATTTATCCAAATCCGTCGCCGGAGCGCACGCTTGCCAACGACATGTGGAACACCTGCCAGGCTCACGGCCCTGGGGAGAGAGAGGACTTTTTTTTGCCGTGGCATCGCATGTTCGTCTATTATTTCGAGGAGATCATCCGGGAAAAGTCGTCCGATCCGAGCTTCACGCTGCCGTATTGGAATTATTCAAACGCGGCCCAAGGGGCGATTCCGCCGGAATTCGCCGTTACATCAAGCCCGCTCTACCGGGCAAACCGCAATCCCGGCGTCAATACCGGAGCTAAGATTCCCCCGAGTTACGTGACGCTCGGTGCGCTTACGCAACAGACCTACAGCGCCAACGGTGCCAACCAGGGATTCTGCGCCACGCTGGATTTCGGCATCCACGGCAACGTGCACGTCTGGGTGGGAGACAGCACGAACATGGGCTCCGTGCCATGGGCGGCACGCGATCCCATTTTCTGGATGCATCACTGCAACATCGACCGCTTGTGGGCGAGCTGGAACCGCGGCAACTGCAAAAATCCAACGCAAGACAGCAGCTGGATGGACAAGCAGTTCGTCTTCGCCGACATCCACGGCACCAAGGTGGTCGCGACCGTGAAGGATTTCGACGACATTGCCAAGCTGCATTACACCTACGCCGAATTCGAGCCCGCCTCTTGTCGGCCCACCATCAGAGCGGTCAATCCAGCACTCCTGGCGGCTCTCACATCGCAGACCCAGGTCGCGCGCACGCCGTTGCACCTCAACCTTGCCCGACCCGCCGCACCCGCAGCCGGCGCCAGAACGCTGACCGACCAGATCAGGTCGCTCGACGACAAGAGCGTTTATCTTGTTCTCCAGGACGTGCAGGCCGAGGCGGCGCCTGGCGTCGTCTATGACGTCTATCTCGGCCTGCCGCAGGGTGCGTCGCCGAGCCCGGAAAGTCCGAATTACGTCGGCACCATCAATTTCTTCGGCGTCACCATGACAGGCCCCGATATGAGTGGCATGATGCCGCGAACGTTCAGCCTCGACGTCACCGACAAGATCAAGGCACTGCAGGCCAGCGGCGCGCTCAACGAAACTCCGGCGGTGACGCTCGTGCCGCAAGGCGAGCCCGCCGAAAACGCACGGGCAAGCATCGGTCAAGTTCAGTTGGTTACGCAATGAGGTCGCATCGGCTGGGCGGCACAGCGAGGCTGCGCGCGATGCAATAAGCGCGTCGCCTGGGTATTTCGGATGGCGGCGCGCACGTCGTAACGTACAAGGCGAGCGACGGATGGTCGCTCGCCTTGTGGTCGCTGATTTGCGCAATAGATAATGGGCCGGTGCCTGGGAACGTGCCGATGCATCTTTTGTTATCGAGGCTGTCGCCATGGCCAGATTGTCGCAATGCGTCAGCGGTTTTTTGGTGCTCGCCGCGCTGGTGGCTTCCGGTTGCGCCGCCGCCGCCCAGCCTGCTGCGCCCGTGAGCGGCCAGATCGTCGCTGCCGCCAGCGGGGTGAACCTTGCGGCAGAGGTCACGCGTGTTCAGCTTTTGCCGAACGGCAATGCGGGCAATTTACGCGGGCAGCTGGCCGAATTGGTTCCGCAGCATGCTCTGTTTCTGGTGCTGGACGACCTACGCGCGGCGCAGCAGCCCGGAATAATTTACGAGATCTATCTCGGGCTGCCGCCGGCAGCCACGCCGAGCGCGTCCGATTCGCACTACGTCGGCACGCTCAACTTTTTCGGCGTCGCCCCGCCGAACACGGCCCGCCAATCGCGGAGCTATAATGTAACGTCGCTGATCCAACGGCTCCTGTCGGAAGGCCTGCCCGAGAATAATCTCGCAGTCACCATCGTCGGCAATCGGCAAGGCGCCTCGGACGCAGCTCCCAGCATCGGCCGGATCACCCTGGTGGCTCAATAACATCCTGAAGCCGCGTTGGTATCGGAACTGCGGCCGAAGACGCGGCCTTGCGGTTCGTCGACCGGGCTTGGCGCGGCATGCCGCCAACGGCTCGCTTAAGCGGCCGCTGACAGAGCCCAAAAGACCGATTAAGATCGGTGTGACTAGACGGTGACGGCAACGAGCGTCTCGAGATCATGGATGCCGAATTCGCGATAAGGAGACCACGGGGATGAAGATCGTTCATGCCGACGAAGTGGAGTGGAAGCGCGGCCTGCAGCATCGCGGCGGCACCTTTCATTACCGGCATCTGCTCAACGGCACGCCCGGGTCTCCCGGCAATTTCCAGTTCAACGTCGGGCAACTCGAGGGCGATTTTTCCTCGCCGCGCCACCGGCATAATTTCGACCAGTTTCGCTTTCAGCTCGAAGGCACGATGAATTTCGACCGCAACGGCAAAATGGCCGCCGGCAGCTTCGGCTATTTCCCGGAAGGCGCGCCCTACGGCCCGCAAAGCTCGGACGGCCGCTCGACCACCGCGGTGCTGCAATTCGGTGGCGCCAGCGGCAGCGGATATTTGTCGCGCGAGGAAGTCTACGCCGGCACCGAGGAACTGAAGAAGTACGGCACGTTCGAGGGCGGCATTTTCCGCCGCAACGACGACGTCGAGGGCCGCCGCGCCACCGACGGCTATCAGGCGATCTGGGAGCACGTGCACGGCGAGCGCATGGAATATCCGAAGCCGCGCTACCGCGATCCGATCATGGTCGATCCGGCGAACTACGAATGGCTGCCACTGTCCGAAGCGGCCGGCGTCGTGCACAAGCCGCTCGGCTCATTCACCGAACGGCAATGCGCCGCCGCGCTCGTGCGCCTGCAGCGCGGCGCGACGTACCGCGCCGACGGCCGCAGCGTCTATCTGGTGCTGCGCGGCTCGGGCATCGTCGGCAGCGCGCCGTTCCGGCAGCTGAGCGCATTTCATGTGGAAGACGGCGAGCACGCCGAACTTATCGCGCGCGACGAAACCGAAATCCTGCGCCTGGTGCTGCCGGATCTCGCCGGCATCGCAGCGCGGCGGCCGGTTGCCGCCGAGGCCGCCGAGTAGGGGCCGGGACGTCAGCAAAAGAAAAACAACAAATGGAGTTGCGGCAAAGTGTTCGTTGAAACGTATGCCCCCGCCATGGCCGGCCTTGTGCCGGACATGACGGCTTAGAATTTCCCGTTGGTGAAAAAATGCCGCTGCCATCGTTTTATCATTCAGACGACGGTTTTCGTCCGTGGCGCATCACCCGCGCCGCCGCCTGTGGCGCTGCCCTCGGCGCGCTGGCGGCGTTGTTCAAGAAGTTGGCGCCGCTCGGCGTCGTCGACAGCTTATCGCATCGACCTGCCGGCATCGCCGAGATCGCCGCTGTCGCGCTTGCCTTCGCGCTGCTTTGCGCGGGCGCGGCCATGCTGCGCAATTATTTGGCGCGACGGCTGGTCTGGCACGAAGGCCGTTAAGCGAAAACCGTTTGCCCGGGCTAGCCGGCGTTAATGTTACCAAACAATTCACCGGCCTAAAGCGGCGGTTGTAAACCAATTCGGCCGCCGCGTTCCCTACAATACGCGTGACTTGCCGTTCTCCGGGCCACTCATGCGTTTGTTCTGCGCCGCGTTCTCTTTGCTGGCCGTCACCGTGTCGTCTGCGCTCGCGCAGCGCGCGCCGCAGATCGTCATTCCCGGCCGGCCCGACGTGCCCGTCTACATTCACGGCATCGATGCATCGTGGGGCATCGTCGAAGGCGAATTCGGCCTCGATCGCCCGAACATGGTCACCGAGACGGTGATCTGGCGGCCGTATCCGCCGACACTCGTCTATCCGACGCCTGGCTATTATCCGGCGGACGGACGGCGCCCGCGCGTCGGCCGCCTCGAAATCCCGCCGCCGGCCAATCGCAAGCTGCCGCCGCCGGCGCCGACCTATTATCGCTACTGGTCGAGCGAATCCCAGCAATATCCGGCGACCGAGTACGCGCCCAGTTACGGGGGCGGCATCGTCGTTGAGCCGCAGGTCGGTGGCGGCGGCGCGAAGCCGGAGCGTGACCATCAAAACCAAGGTGAGCACCAAAACCAAGCTGGGCAAGCTGGGCATCAAAGCCAAGGTGAGCACCACAAAGGGCCGTGAAATTATCTTTTCGGCAGTCCGCGTTGCGGACTGTCGCAATCCGCCTCCACGAACTGGAGGCTCGTTAGTCAGGGAGTGTCATGTCTTTACATCGTGTTGTTCTTGCGGGTCTTGCGGCAGTCTTCACCGTCAGCATGACTTCGCTCGCGTCGGCAGGCGGCTGGGGCTGGGGCGCGGGCTGGGGTTCTGGCTGGGGCGGTGGCTGCGGCATCTGTGGCGCGCCGAGCGCCGCTGTCGTTTATGCGCAGCCGGTCGCGCCCTTGCCGCCACCGCCGCCGCCGATCGTGGGCCCGGGATGCGGCTGTCATTCGGTCCTCTTCGCCCCGCCACCCGCGCCGCCGATCGAGCCGCTGCCGATCGCGCCGGCGCCCATCTATGTCGTCAATCAAGGTCCCGAATATTCCGGCCCCGGCATCATGGTGCCGTACCACACGTGGCGGCCGACGCCGGGCTACGGTCCGCCCGGTTATCACTACGCGCACTACGGCTACGGCTATCGCTTTCACTACGGGCCGCGCTGGGGCTTTCGCTACGGCTATCGCTACGGCGCCCGCCCGTGGGGATACGGCGCCCATTTCGCCTATCACCGGCCTTTTATCGGTCGCCCGTACCGCCGTTGGCCGACGTATCCCTGGAACAAGTAACGCTTGCCAGGTTCGATGAAGCGGAGGTCCGCGCGAGCGGGCCTTCTTTATTTTGAGTGAAGCGTCGGCGCGGCTTCCAAACCAGCGTTTCGACTGCCACTCCGAAGTGTGACGCGCGTCACTTCGCACTAGCGCCTTATCGGCATGCACTGACGCCAGCGATTGGGGAGCTGAGGGACAAAGCCCATGCTGGTGACGGAGAAAGAAGCTGCCAAAACCGGTTGTCCGATCCTGACGCTCGCGTTCGGCTATCAGGGCCGTTTTACCGAAGCCGACTACGTTCGTTGTCAGGGTAGCCGCTGCATGCTGTGGCGATGGCATGCCGAACAATCGCCGCCTGAGGTTGAACGCAAGGGATTTTGCGGGCTCGCAGGCGAGCCTTGATCGCGTGCCGAGGCGATGCGCCGCGCGACGGCAAACTTGGCGGCGCTAGTCTCGACACCAGGCGGCCGCACCGTGAAACTGTTGCAGTTCTGCAACTCGCCCGGCAATTTTCCGAATAATGAGTTGAATCCTTGGGAGGTTTTTGTCCGAATGACTGCCCGGCGCCAGGCATGAGCGATAGGGTGAGCTTCACGTCGACGGTCGGGTTTCTCGATCTGCGGCGTCGCCGCCGACCAAGGTATTAACTTAAATCGATGCTCATGCTGCGTCATCCGTCCGATAAACGCGTACTCATGATCATCTCCGTGCTTGCCCGCGGCGGCTGCGAGAGACAATTGCTGGCAACCGCTCGCGGGCTCCTGGAGCGCGGCTATGCCATCGAGATTTTCAAGCTTGACGTTGGACCAAGCGGCGACAGCAGTTTCGAAGCTGAATTCGCGGCGCTCCCGATCATTATCAGCTGCGCCGGGGATTTCGGCGACACGCATGCGCCGCCGCAGGACGGCCGGGATCCGCATGGTCTGGCGCGGTTCACGCCGATCCTGCAGAACCTCAATGTCGTGCAATTGGGCCTCGCGCTCGAACAAGCGATCCGCCGTTTCCAGCCCGCGATCGTGCATTGCTGGTCGGAGCCTTCGAGCGTGATCGGAGGCCTTGTCGCCGCTTCGCTTGGCGTGCCCAGGATCGTGATCCAACTCGTCAACGTGCCGCCGCTCCGGCAAAGCTTGCCGGGCGCGGCGCTTTATTACGATGCCTACCGCATGCTGTTAGGCAAGCCAAATGTCCGGCTGCTCAACATCAGCGTCGCCAATGCGCGAAATCTCGAGCGATGGCTGGAAATCCCATGCGGCACGGTCAAGCTGCTGCGTAACGGCTTTGTCCCCGACAGCATCCGGATTCGCACCCAAGAGGAAGCCAGGTCATGCCGCGAGGGCCTCGGCATTCCACGCGATGCGCCGACGGTTGGCGCGGTTATGCGCTTTGCGCCCGAGAAGGATCCGGATCTTTGGCTGCAAGCCGCTCGCCTTATCGCCGCCGAGCGCCCGGATGTCTGGTTCGTGCTTGCGGGATATGGCGCGCTTGCCGAGCACGTTGACCTCAAGCTCAAGCAAATGGGCTTGTCGCAGCGTGTCAGTCTGCTCGGCCCCACGATCGACGTGGGCGCCGTTTATGCCTGCATCGACGTGTTCCTGATGACCTCGCAATACGAGGGCACGCCCAACGCTTTGATCGAGGCACAGGCCGCGGGGGTGCCGGTGGTCGCTCCGGACGTCGGGGGCATCGGAGAAACCATCGTTGACGGACGTACCGGCCTTCTTGTCCGCAGCCGCGACGCCGCACGGCTGGCCAAGGCTGCTTTGGACGTGCTCGCCAATCCGCTGCTGCGGCAGAGCGCCCGCGCGAGCGGTCCCCGCTTTGTGTCGCAGCGGTTCAACTGGCGGCGCAAGATCTACGAAACGATCGGGCACTACAACGGTTGTGGCAATATTCGGGTCGCCCGGCGTTGAGTGCCGATCTTGTCCGCAGCGCTCGCCTCCGGCGTTGCCGATAAGCAGACCTGATCCGCGTCCCGCTCATCCGTCAGTGATGTCGTTTAGGCCTCTGAAAGTCCTGACGCCGTCAGGCCTTTGATCGGTTTTTAAGACACAAAGAGAACATTTGCGGAGGTCATCGCGAGCCTTCGCTTACCTGGCATCATGCATGGTCCCTGCGGCTTGAGTGCAGGGGTTGCCGGTGGAGTACAAGCAGTTCACGATCAGCGCCTACGAGCGAGAGCCCGGCAAATGGCGTGCTCGCGTGCGGCGCACGAGCGGGCGGCCTTTGATCTCGGGCCGCACGAGACTGCTGGACTTCGTGACTGCAAAAGACGGCGCTTCGGAAGCCGATGCGATGACCATGGCTATCGAGGCCATCGATGCCGGGGCGTTCTCCCGTGCAACCAAACGGAGCTCAGAAAAGTTTTGGCGACGAACGGTAGGGCGTAAAAATCGCGCAGAGTAGGCGATCGCCTCGGGCCTGACGTTTTGCTTTAAAAGTTTGCCGGTTCGCAAGGTGTTTCTTCACGCGCTGTCGCTATTGCCGGGCACCATGCTGTTGCGCGCCGCGATTACTGCTTTGCTGTTTTTGGCCGCCTTTGATCATTACATAGGCGACGACCAAGGAGCGCTTTTCATCGGCGCAATCATTCGGCACCTTTTCCACTAATGTTTCAATGATGCAATTATCGACTGTGTCTGTAATAGAACAGAGTGCGTAATGTTTGCTTAGACTTGCAATGATCTACTGAAGTCACGGAGGCCGTCTATTTGCTTTGAGGAAGCAAAATGCTTCTGCAGCGGCGGGACCAACGGAAAGCCAGACGACGCCAGATGCGTCGCGCTGCGCTGGTCCTGTTCGCGCCGGCCGGCAAGCCCCTGTCATGCGTTGTTTGGGATATGTCTGACAATGGCGCGCGTCTTGCCATTGCCCGTCCTACGGCCGACGTGCCGCGTGAGTTTGAGCTCATATTGACGAGGGACGGCAGCGTCCGCCGGAATTGCCAAGTCGTCTGGGCCAACGCGCGATTTGTCGGCGTCAAATTCCTGTAATCTTGGCCAAGCGCTGGGCGAAGCGGTCGCCCCCCGCCAGATAGCGGCGAAGTGCTACCAGCTAAGGAGACAATTTTTGTTCAGATAATTTCGAAGGGTTGGCGCAGTTCGTAAGCTTGGTTTTATCTGAAACTAAAAAGGGCCGCAGCCGCTCGATGCGGCGATCAGCTACGTCGACAACCAAACACAGCGATTACAAATTTGTTTAAGATGTTTAGAGCCCGGAATGATCATTGGGAGTTAGGAAACGCACGGCTGGCGACGTAGAGCGCGAGCGCGGCGGCGTTCGACACATTGAGGCTTTTGATCGCGCCGGGCAGGTCGAGCCGCGCCAGCCGGTCGCAGGTCGTTGCCGTCAATTGGCGCAAGCCTTTGCCCTCGGCGCCGAGCACCAGCGCCAGCGGCGCGTGCAGACCGATCGCGGCAAGGTCGTCCGGCGCGCTGCCATCGAGCCCGACCGTCAAGAAGCCGCGCTGTTTCAACGCGCTTAAACCACGCGCCAGGTTTTGCACGGTGACGATTGGCACGTGCTCGAGCGCGCCCGAGGCCGCCTTGGCGAGCACGCCGGTCGCCTGCGGGCTGTGCCGTGCGGTGGTGACGACGGCCGCCACCGCGAACGCCGCCGCGGTGCGCAAAATCGCACCGACATTGTGCGGATCGGTTATTTGATCGAGCACCAATACGATGCCGGACGGCTCGAGCTCTTCGATGTCGGGCGAGGGTAGCGCATCGGCCTCGGCGAGCAGGCCCTGATGCACGGCGTCGGGGGTGAGCCGCGCATCGAGCGCGTCGGGGCGCACGAGTTCGGGCGTGATCGGCAGCGCGATGCCGTCGTCGGCGAGCCGGCGCACGGCATTTTCCGTCGCCAGCAGCCGGCGAATGCGGCGCGCCGGATTTTGTAGCGCCGCGGTGACGGTGTGCCAGCCGTAAAGCAGCACCGGGGCGTCGGCTGCATCGCGATGGTCGCTGCGATGAAAATTACGAGGCGCAGAGCGCGCGCCGTGTGAACGTGAATGCGCGCGCCCGCGCCGCGTTTGCTGGTGAAAGTTTTTGGCCATCTGCCGCGCCGCGTGCCGGCTTCTTTAGGCTCAATCCTTGAACGGATCAAACTCGCCGGCGCCGGCCATCGCTACGGCGAACGGCCGCAAGGTGTGCAGCACCTTTAGGGTGCCGGCGTGCTCGGCGATGACTTCCGGCAGCCGCCGGTATGCCATCGGGCTCTCGTCGAGGTCGGCACCGACCAGCGCGACGCCGCGGTCGCGCAGCCAGGCATCCATCGCTTCGCGCGTAAAACGCCGCTTGGCCTCCTTGCGGCCGAACAGGCGGCCGGCGCCGTGCACCGTGGAATAAAGTGAGGCGCGCGCCGCCTCGCTGTCGACGCCCTCGATGATCACCGCGTCGTCGCCCATCGAGCCGCCGACAAAGCCGCGCTGGCCCGGAAACGCCGGCGTCGCGCCCTTGCGCACGACCCAGAGGTTTCTGCCGTCGTGCGTCTCGCGCCAGGCGTAGTTGTGATGATTGTGTACCGTGTCGGTGACGGCGCCGCCGATGATCTGGCGCACGCGCTCGACCACCCATTCGCGGCCCGCATAGGCGTAGCGGCCGGCAAGCTCCATGGCGGCGATGTAGCGGCGGCCGAGCTCGGAATCCTCATCGACCAGGGCAGGCGGCACGTTCATGCCATCCTTGCCGCCGGCGGCTTTGAGGTAACGCGTGGCGCTGGTGTGGCCGAGGCCGCGGCTGCCGAAATGCACGCCGATCCAGACAAAGCCGTCCTGGTCGCGCATCAGGTCGACGTAATGGTTGCCGGAGCCGACGGTGCCGAGCTGCGCCGCAGCCTTCGGGCGGTACGCCGCCATGTCGGATTCACGCCACGCCTCGGCATCGTCGAACAGCGCGTGCTCGGCGCGCTCGTTGTTGCTCCGCCCGATGCCGAACGAGATCACGCGGGAGACGTCGCGGATGATGTCGCCCACCTTGTCTTCGATCGCGGCGAACGGCGTGTCGAGCCGCGCCGCCATGTTGCCGCAGCCGATATCGAAGCCGACGCCGGAAATGCTGATCTGGCCCTCATAGGCGATGACGCCGCCGACCGGCTGGGCATAGCCGAGATGGCCGTCGGCGCAGACCACGCCGGCGACGACGTTGCCGACCGCCATGCAGTTTCTCATCTGCGCGACAGTCGCCGCGTCGTGCGTGCCGAAGATTTTGAGCGGGCTGTTCTGGAATTTTTCCGGCTGCGGGCGCAGCGACGCGATGTCGGCCGCCGCGACCGCGGCCTCGCGCGCCAGCTGCTCTTTGCGCGCGGCGTCGCGATAGAGGCACCACGCCGGCATGCCGCGGCCTTCGCCGACCCGGCTGTCGGGATCGACGCCGGCGGCAAGGCAGAGCTCGCGCGCGCGTTCGCGGTATGGGTCGGGCCTGGTCATGGCACTCTATTTGGCACGCATTTGGGCCGCCGCGCCAAGAGAGCAACAGCATCTACGGCAGCTCATGGAACGAAATAAGCTGTGGACAGTTTGGCACTGCGCCGCAGGCGTAAAACCGACTTACGGTCTGCCGCGCGATGCTGGCCCAGTGGCCGCAAAAAGCTAACTGGAGTCAATGGATTGCCGACAGGTGCTGGAAAAATGAGCCATTGGCAGCAAGCAATTCAGGCTTCCGCCGCCCGCGGTTTCGACCGCAAGTGGGTTGGCGGCGCCAGCCAACCCGGCGGCCGCGTTCTACCTTTGACGAACCGGCGCGACCATACGGTCGCCATTATTCCTTTGAATCCTTCCAAGCAGCGGGTCGGGAGAGGGGACCAGAAAAGGGTTCGACCTCGGAGGCTCGTCGTGTTCAAGCTCCCTGCCTATGATCCTGTCGCCATCGCCGTGATGGGCTTTGGCATCGTCTTTGCCGTGGCGCTGGCGCTGGCGTTTTGAGGCGAGCGCAAGCTCCAATCCACACCACAAAGCACGCGCTCGCCCCGTGCCATCGTGTATTGAGTCGAATGTATTTTCGGGCAGACCGGGCACAAGCGTCGTACCGCTTTGGGCCGAGCAAAAACATCCGGCAACTCAACCTATGATACCGACGATGGTGCACCAAGGCCAAACGGGGCACTGCGAAATCATTGTTCAAAAGCCGGCGATAGGCCGCCTGCGGACCACTGGGCAACGCGTCGGTCATCGGTCCTTATCGTTCTGCAGTAGCGGCAGCCACGTGTCCTGTTGTTGCTTGACAAAGGCCAGAACCTGATCGGGCGTCATCGCGTGCGAATAGCTGCCGATGGCGGCGAGCCGTTTGTGAAATTCCGGGTCGCTGACCAGCTTGCTCAGATCGGCGCTGATTTTGCTGACGATCGGCTGCGGCGTACCCTTTGGCGCAAGCAAAACCTGCCAGCCGGTTGCCGAAAACCCCGGGATCGTATCCGCAACGGGCGGCACGTCGGGAAATTCCGGCAGGCGCTTCAAGGACGCGACCGCTATCAGCTTGACCTGGTTGCCCTTGATCGCGCCGGCCATGCCTGAATATCCCTCGATGATCATCGAGACGCGCCCGCCGGCAACGTCGGAGACGGCGGCCGCGGTGCCGCTGTTGTAGGGAACGCGAACGAAGCTCACGTTTTCGCGCTGCTGCAGGAGACGGCCGGACAGGTCGGTCAGACGACCGGCCCCGGTAACCGCGATCGAAATCGAGCCGGGCTTCTTTTTGGCGAGCGCGATCAGTTGCGGCAGCGTGCTCACGCCGAGCGACGGATTGACCGCAACGAACATGGGATTCTCGGCGGTGAATCCGATCGGGATGAAATCGCGCGGCAGCTGCAGCGGAACGTTGGCCGCAGCTCCCTTCCGGGCGACAAAGGTCGCCAAGGCCGGCATGTAGAGCGTGTAACCGTCGGCTGCGGCTTCGGACGCCGTGCGAGCCCCGATACTGCCGAACGCGCCAGGATGCTCGATGACCACCACTTGGCGGCCCCACATCTTGCCGAGGCCCTCGGCGACAAAGCGCGCATCGACATCCGGTGTCGAACCCGGCGGCGCGTCGGCGATGATCGTGACGGGCTTGGTAGGATAGCTAGCAGGCTGCGCAGTGGCACCGGCAGCGGCGCTCAACGCCACCAAGACAGCCGTCGCCGCGGCGGAACAATAGCGAACTGCGTTCATGTCATCCTCGAATGTGTCGGGCGGGTGCGGCGGTCCTCATCGCACCCAATCCTCTTCGGCTTCGCGGCGCACCGCTGGTAGGTTCGGATTTTTCGCTTTCACGCAATGTCGCGAGTTGCCGCGTCTGTAAGCGGAGCGAGCCGCTTTGACACGACGCCCTCGCAACCGAGCGCGCAAGCATGCTTGGAGATTATCGAGCCGGCGCGCTTGCATTGCTCGTGAACGTGGTGGGGGAGGTAGGACTCGAACCTACGAAGGCGTCAGCCAGCGGATTTACAGTCCGCCCCCTTTGCCGCTCGGGACACTCCCCCGTCCGGGCGCGTAGTTAAGGGCTTCCAAGGGCTTACGCAATAGCGCCAGCAACGTTCCGCAATCCGCCGCGGCAACGGTCGCGGCGGCGACAATCGACTAAAGGGTTGGCTGGCGACCCGACGCTTCAACGTCGGGCAGCTTTCGAGGGAACCGGCAGTTTCGCGCCGCATTGCATTGGCAAGAGGGTCCGATGCCGGCTGCCGGATTGCGCCTTTTATCCTTGCTGGCCGTGTTTGTTGTCGTGCCGGGCCTGGCCTCGGCCGCACAGCCGCGGCACGGCGCGCATCACCATCATCATTGGCAGGATTATTATTCCGGTGGGCGCGATTTTCGTGCCGCGGCGCGCGGCGCGCCAAAGCAGCCGGAAGCCAACGGCTTTGCCGTTCCTACCGAGCAGACGATCCGCGCCTGCGACGCGCAGGCCACGGAACTGAAAAAAATGCCGATCAGCACGGTTCTCGAAACCGTCCAACCAAGCGATACGCAGCGCGCCGCGCTGGAGCAGATCCGGGTGACCGCGGCCGATGCCGCCAACAAGCTGACGGCGACCTGTCCCAAGGAGGTACCGGCCAAATTGACCGACCGGCTCGACACCATGCGGGCGTCACTCGACTCGATCAAAGCCGCGCTCTTGGCGCTCCGCCCGGCATTCGTTTCCGCGTATGCGGCCCTCGATGACGAGCAGAAGGCGCGCCTCGTCGTTTTGTCGATGTCCAAACCGTCGTCGCAGCCGCAATCTGCCGCAGCCGCCGACGGCCCCGGCGCGAACGACCAGGCGCAGCCGGTTGCGCTCGACTGCGGGCAATGGCCGGCGATGCTCAAGAGCTGGCCGCTCAATCGGATCGAAGCCGAGCTGTCGCTCTCCGACGAGCAACATGCGGCGCTTTACACGCTGATGGCTGCGGTCTACCGCGGCGCCGCATCGTTGGCGGCGTCGTGTCATGACGACAACCCGCTCACTCCAGTGCGGCGCCTCGACGGCGAACTCGGCCGCGTCGACGCGGTGCATCAGTCCGTCGACACCATCGCGCCGGCGCTCGCGGGCTTCGTCAATGCGCTCAACGACGAGCAGAATGCGAAGCTCAATGCCATGCTCGGGGTAGCGCCGCAGCCGGAGACCGCCGCACGCTAGCACTTATCGTTATAAGACCAAAGGAGACAGCGATGAGATCGACAGCCCTTGCGCTTGCCGCATTTGTCCTCGCCGCCGCACCGACCGGGGCGCAAGCACAGAATTATCCGTGGTGCGCGCACTATGACACCGGCGACGACGGCTGGAATTGTGGCTTCGTCAGCTTTGGGCAGTGCCAGGCGACCATCCGCGGCATGGGCGGCTTTTGCGAGCTCAATACGCAATTCCAGCCGCAGCTTCCGTCAGACCGCTGACAAGGCGAGCGCGATCGCATGCGTAGCGGTGGGTAGTGCCGCGCATCGTTCGGTTTATAGGTCATGAAAAATTTAGCGTCTGCGCTTGCCGTGCTGGCGGCGATCTTCGCCTTGGTCGCGGCATTCTACCGCCACAAGGCCAAAGCGGCCGGGACAGAAGCCTCGCGCGAGCATGATCGATCGCTTGGCGGCACATCCGCGCCGCGGCATCGTTTCGAATTGGCAAATGCCTTCGGCTTGCCGCGCTTCGTGCAAGCCGGCTACGACGCCACCGCGGCCGCGACCTGGGCGGCGATGGCGTTGATTTTCACGTTGGCCTCGATCGCCGCCGCCTGGGCAGGCTCCGCGCAGTGAACGAAAGGTCAAGAGATTCGCCGCAAATTGACGCCTATTCGCGCCATCAGCGCGGCGAATAAACCGACTTTTTAGCCTGTTATTTAAACTGATCTTAGCGCGGGCGCGGTAGGGTCTTGATCAAAGTGGCGGGAAAACAGGGCCCGCCGGCGATAACAAAATCGTAGTTGGGAAAGGCGTCACCTATGAAAGCCGTCGTCAAGACGGTCGAGCCCGCCGATCGTGAGGCGCGCTTCGACCATATCCGGCCGCACTATCTGGAGGCGCTGACCTTGGTCGAGCGCCTGCATCGTCGGCTGCTCGACGTCATCAAGGACGAATTCGACCGCCGCGGCCGCGCCGACATCAATTCGGTGCAGGCGCTCTTGCTCTACAATATCGGCGACAAGGAGCTGACCGCCGGCGAGCTGCGCACCCGCGGCTACTATCTCGGCTCCAACGTCTCCTACAATCTGAAGAAGCTCGTTGAGATGGGCTTCCTCGATCATCAGCGCTCGCGCGTCGACCGCCGTTCGGTGCGCATCAAGCTCACCGACAAGGGCCGCGACGTGAGCGACGTGGTCGATGCGCTCTACCACAAGCACGTGCGCACCGTGGAGCAGGTCGGCGGCATCAGCGCCGACGAGTTCTCCGTGCTCAACAAGGCGCTGCACCGGCTCGAACGCTTCTGGACCGATCAGATCCTTTACCGGCTGTAAGGGCGGTCGTCGTCGCCAGCCATTCTCGAGGTACTGGCGTACCTTGCCCCGGCAGCAATGCCGGGGCTTTTTTGTTTGATTAGAGTAGTACGTAAGTGAAAGCCATAGCGTTTCTTATTGTCGAATCCATCATTCTGTTGACGTTTGTAGGATTCTCGCTGCGTTTGGTTTTAACGCGGTGGGGAAACTATCTAAGCGTTAACTTCACTATGTGGCTTCTGGCCTTTGTTGCTGTCATGGCGATGTTGAAGTGGCTCTGGCAAATGCCCTGATCAAACCCGCTCACCGAGCCAGGTCAGCACCGGGAACGGCGTGAACAACTGGATCAGCACCGCGATCAGCACGATCAGGATCACGTAGGCCAAAACCTCGCGCAGGATGCGCCAGTGCAGGGGAGGGTAGGGCGGCTTGTCGCCCTTGGGCCAGGCGAACTGCTCCTCCCAGACTTCCTGCGGGCAGTCGCGCGGCCGGATGCGTTCGAGCGGCAGCCAGGCGCGGTACGCCGCAATGCCGCGCTCGCGGGCGATGGTGTTGCGCAGCCACAGAAAATTGCTCCAGCCGGCGACGTCGATCAGCAGCCGGACGACAAAGCGCAGAACGGTGAAGATCACCAAACAGATGACATAGACGTAGATGATCATCACGCTGTCGGTCAGCAGCGATTTGCTGAACGTGCGCAGCCGCAGCAGATGATCGGAGACGAGTTGCACGGTGCCGTCGACGGCCTTGTCGAGCATGTCGGCGAGCTCGCTCAAGAAGGCGCGATTGTCGGAAAAATTCTCCAACAGGAGGATGATGGCGACGACGACGCCGAACTGGACCAGCCGCGAGCTCGCCAGCCGCCGGATCGGCGCCGCAATCAGCCGGATCAGACCCATGATCGCACCTTGCGCGAAAGGTTCGGGCGCGCGCTCGCGTTTGTGCCCGACTATAGGGGCGGTTTGACGGCCACAAAACCGCCGGAGCCTCAATGCATGGCGTTGCCTTTGGTTCGCCGGGAGGCTGTGCTAGGTGTTGTGCCAATTCCTTGGCTTAAGGGGCGGCTTCGGCGCATTGGCCGGGCTGGCGGTGCGATTTCAGCGGGTTCGCGCTTCATGAGGGACAGCAAGCGTGCGTTTTTTGGCGCCGCACCGAGCCGGCGGCGGTTTCTGCGGCGGCTAGCCGGCGCGGCGGCGCTTAGCCCCGCCGCCAGTGCCGTAACGCGAAAAAAAGCCGCGGCCGATCCGGAGCTCGATGCGCTATTCGGCGACCAGGGCCACGGCGATTTCGGCCAATCGTTCGACCAGCGCTCGCGCACCATCCGCATGCCGCAGCGCTCGGCGCCGATGCTCTCGCCGCACACCGCGGACATGACCGCAGAGGCCGTCGCCACCTATGACGGCATCGTGGCGCGCGGCGGCTGGCCGCAGGTGCCGCCGGTCGACGAATTGCATCTCGGCATGCGCCACCCGAGCGTGGTCGACCTGCGCAACCGGCTGTCGGTGTCCGGCGATCTCGATCCGAACGCGGTCGGCAACGACACTTATGACTCGTACGTCGAAGCGGCGGTGCGCCGCTTTCAGACCCGGCACGGGCTCGACGCCGACGGCGTGGTGCGCCCGGCTACGCTCCTTGCCATGAACGTGCCGGCCGACAAGCGGCGCGATCAACTGAAGATCAATATCGGCCGGCTCAAGACGCTGACTGGCAATCTCGGGCCGCGCTACGTCGTCTGCAACATTCCGGCCGCGCGCATCGAGGCGATCGAGCACGACGTCGCGGTGTCGCGCCACACCGCGGTGGTCGGCAAGCCGGACCGCGCGTCGCCCGACATCAACTCGAAGATCGTCGAGATCAATTTCAATCCGTATTGGACCGTGCCGGTCTCCATCGTGCGCAAGGATTTGATCCCGCTGATGCAGAAGGAGCCGGATTACCTGACCCGGTATCACATCCGCATCTTCGACAAGAAGCACGACGAGCTGCAGCCGTCGCAGATCAACTGGTACTCGGACGACGCCGTCGACTACATGTTCAAGCAGGATCCCGGCTCGTTCAACTCGCTCGGCTCGATCCGCATCAGCTTTCCGAGCCCGTACGGCGTCTACATGCACGACACGCCGCTGAAGAATCTGTTCGGCGACAATTTCCGTTTCCATTCCTCGGGCTGCGTGCGGGTGCAGAACGTGCGCCAGCTGGTCTACTGGCTGCTCGACGAGACCAAGGGCTGGACGCCGGACAAGATCGACGAGGCGATCGAATCCGGCGAACAGAAGAACGCGCGGCTGACAAAACCGGTGCCGCTGCACTGGGTCTACGTCACGGCGTGGTCGGCCTCAGACGGCGTGGTCCAGTTCCGCGAAGACATTTACAGCCGCGACGGCCTCGGCGGCCCGGCAATCCCGGCCACGACGAAGCTTTAGGGCGCGATGATTTGAGGTCGATCCATTCCATCGTCATTGCGAGCGAAGCGAAGCAATCCAGTGCGGCGCCGCCATTTTGGATTGCTTCGTCGCTTCGCTCCTCGCAATGACGACGTACTGAATCGCCCTCGCGAGATGGCGCGATGCCGCTTTCGTTGAACCTTTATCACGATCAGGTCGGCGCCGAGGGCGCGAGCGCGTCGGCGCTGGCGCCGGTACATCGCTTGCTTTACGTGCGCCATGGCCGCGTCATCATCAACGATAAGACCCTGGGCGCCGACGAGGCGGCTTACTCCGACGCGCCGCTTGAGCTGAAATCGGCCGGCGAATGGAGCCAGGTTTGGCGCTGGGAATTGGCGCCGCCGAACGCGGCGCCGACCTTGCTCGCGGGCACCGGCGTTCTCTCCAGCCTGCGCATGTCGCGCGTCATCACCAGCCTGGCCATGCCGGAGGGAACGCGCTGGCTGTTCCGGCTCGACCGCATCGTCAGCGCCGCCGGCCGCGTCGCCGACCGCCACCAGCATCCGGGACCCGGCATCCGCTGCCTGTTGGAAGGCACGTTCAACGTCCAGCAGGACGTGGAATCGGCGCGCGATCTTGGCCCGGGCGACGCCTGGTGGGAGACCGGGTCGGACACCGTGATCGCCTGGAGCTCGCCGCAGATGGCGGCAAAATTTCTGCGCGGCATGGTGTTGCCGGCCGAATGGGAGGGCAGGGTCACCGGCATCTGGCTTTCGGGAAAAACCCCGCCGCCCGGCAATTGGAAGCTTTACGTCGACCGCGTGATTGCCGTTTAACGATCCGTCGATTTTGCGGCCCTTGCCGCATTTCGCTCCCGCCCGTTCTGGGCTACGCTCCAAGGCAACGACTGCCGCAGGTGTTCGTTGGCGTGGGAGGATAGCGTGAGCGATCAGATCAAGTACGTTCTCGACGAAACCCAGATCCCGAAATTCTGGTACAATCTGGCGGCCGATCTGCCGAAGCCGCTGCCGCCGGTTCTGCATCCGGGCACCAAAGAGCCGGTCGGGCCCGGCGACCTCGAGCCGCTGTTCCCGATGGCGCTGATCCTGCAAGAGGTATCGGCCGAGCGCACCATCGAAATTCCCGAGCCGATCCGCGACGTCTACCGCATGTGGCGGCCATCGCCGCTGATGCGCGCGCGCCGGCTCGAGCAGGCGCTCGGTACGCCGGCGAAGATTTACTACAAATACGAAGGCGTCTCGCCGGCCGGTTCGCACAAGCCGAACACCGCGGTGCCGCAGGCTTGGTACAACAAGGAGCAGGGCATCAAGCGGCTCTCCACCGAGACCGGCGCCGGCCAATGGGGCTCGTCGCTCGCGTTCGCCGGCGCGCTGTTCGGCATCGAGGTCACGGTCTTTCAGGTCCGCGTGTCGTACGATCAAAAACCGTATCGCCGCGCGCTGATGGAAACCTACGGCGCGCGCTGCATCGCCTCGCCGTCCAATGAGACCGATTCCGGCCGCGCCATTCTGGCCAAGACACCGAACAACCCCGGCTCGCTCGGCATCGCCATCTCCGAGGCCGTCGAGATGGCGGCCAAGAACCCGGACGTCAAATACTCGCTCGGCTCGGTGCTCAACCACGTGCTGCTGCACCAGACCGTCAACGGCCAGGAAGCGATCAAGCAGTTCGAGATGGCCGGCGACGATCCCGACGTGATCATCGGCTGCACCGGCGGCGGCTCGAATTTCGCAGGCCTGGCGTTCCCGTTCCTCGGCCTGCAACTGCGCGGCGGAAGGAGGCGCCGCGTCATTGCGGTCGAACCCGCGGCGTGTCCGTCGCTCACGCGCGGCAAATACGCCTACGATTTCGGCGACACCGCGCATCTCACGCCGCTCGTGAAAATGCACACGCTCGGCTCGACCTTCATTCCGCCCGGCTTCCACGCTGGAGGCCTGCGCTATCACGGCATGGCGCCGATGGTGTCGCACCTCTACGAGCTCGGCCTGATCGAGGCCGTCGCCTATCACCAAAAGGCCTGCTTCGACGCCGGCGTGCAGTTCGCCCGCTGCGAGGGCATCGTGCCGGCGCCGGAGGCCACCCACGCGGTGCGCTGCGCCGTCGACGAGGCGCTGCGCTGCAAGCAGATGGGCAAGGCCGAGACCATCCTGTTCAACCTGTCGGGCCACGGCCATTTCGACATGGGGGCCTATATCAGCTACTTCGAGGGCAAGCTCATTGATCAGAAATACGATGAGGGCGAATTGGCCATGGCGCTCGCCGGGCTGCCGAGCGTCGCGGCTTAACCATCATTGCATTTTGCCGTAGGGGCGCCCCTTAAGGGCGCCCTAAATACAAGCGGGGCGGGCCGCAAGGGCCGGTCCCACCCAGAGGGCGCCATGATTGAACCTTATAATGCCGTCGGCCTCATTCCGACTTTTTACGGCATCCGCCGCCGCGACGACATCGAGCACAACATCGAGCATCTGAAGAGTTTGACCAAGGCGGCGTTCTGGCTGTCCAGTCTCGACATTCCCGTAAAGCTGCTCGCCATTCCCGAAGGCGCGCTGATGGGCTTCAACGATGAGGTGCTCGACGTCGATCACGCCGATTACGCCAACACTTGCTGCATCGACATTCCGGGCCCCGAGACCGCCGAGATCGGCAAGCTCGCAAAGCAATGGAACGTCTACATCATGGCGCAGGCCAAGGCGCGCCATAAGGATTGGAAGGACCGTTTCTTCAACGTCGGCTTCATCGTCGATCCCGACGGCGAGGTCATCCTGCAGCATTACAAAATCTCCGCGCTGTTGCCGGTCGAGCGCTCGGTGTCGCCGCACGACGTCTATGACTGGTGGATCGCGAAATATGGCCGAACGCTCGACGCGTTCTGGCCGGTCGCCGATACGAAGATCGGCCGGCTTGGCATCATGATGGCGATGGAGGGCAATTATCCGGAGAACGGCCGCGGCCTTGCCATGAACGGCGCCGAAGTGGTGTACCGCGCCTCGATGCCGTGCCCGTTCACCGAGAATGACGTGTTCGAAATCTCCAACCGGGCGCGGGCGCTCGAGAACAACATGTACATCGTGGCACCGAACATCGGCTCCTATCATCTCTATCCGGAGGGCCGCCATTTCGGCATCGATGCCGGCGGCGGCCAGTCGATGATCGTCGACTATCGCGGCCAGCTGGTCGGCAAGCAGCGCGACACCAACGGCTCGACCTTCGTCTGTGGCGTCATCAACATCGAGGCGCTGCGCCACCACCGCGAATCGGCGCAAGTGACAAACTGGCTCAAAGACGTGCGCGCCGAGCTCGCGCAGATCATCTACGAGCAGCCGATCTATCCAAAGAACCGTTACCTCGACAAAATCCCCGGCAAGCATGCCGACTACAAGCGCGACGTCATCGACAAGCAGGTGACGCTGATGCAGAAGCGCGGCATCTGGAAAAAGCCGGCGCATAGCCCGGGGTGAGCCGCAGCCCCGTTTGAGCGAAGCGATATCAGGGAGGATCAGGCGCAATCCGCGATCCCCTCTACACGTTGTTCACTCGCCGCATACAAAATTAACGCGAATTAATTTGGCGGCCATTCTCCGTTCAGGTGGACGGCTTATGCTTTCCATTTGGGGACACACCCTCGGCGCAACGCCGATTTAAAAGGAGTGTGTTATGAAAGCGCTCATCCAAAGAATGCTGGTTTCCACGGCCGTTGCGATCGTCTCGCTGGGATGCGGCGGCTATGCGATGGCGGCAAGCCCGCAGCACAAGGCAAACGGCAATCACACGGCTGGCGCGTCGGCTGCGCAGGCGCCTTCCCGTTATCAGACCCCGACGGTAGATGTTGCTGCGATACCGCCCTATCCAAACTATTCTTCGTTCGCCGCGCCAAGCCCGCGCGGCCGCGCCGGCTACGATATCGCGGCGAACGCGCCGTACCCGCAATGGGGCCGCTCTTATCCCGTTCTGCAATGGGCTCCCGGTTATCCTGTTGGCGGAGCGGGCATTGATATCGGGGGATTGATTGCGGCGCTCTCCGGCGGCGGCTTTCCGCTGCACTACGGCGGCATGGTCGCGGCTTCCGGCTCGGACTCCTATGATTATTCGCCGGCCTATGACGCCGCACCGGCCGATGCTGGTGCGGCCGATGTGGGCGCGGCTGCCGAGCAGGCTGCGGCCGACGCCGTGACCGCTGCCGAACAGCAGGAGGCTACCGACCTCTCTGCCTTGAACGCCTCGATAGCGGCAGCGGAAGAGCAGAACGATGAGGCGAATGCCGCGACGGAGCAGTACGAGATCAATAACGGCATGTAAGGGGCCGTTGCGATCGATAACCGAGGGCGCCGCGCCTTGGCGGCGCCCGGCGACGTTTGCGGCTGACGGTCGCTTCGGCAAAGGTGACTGAGGCACGCCGACTACAAGCGTGCCAAATTTGATGTCCGGTTCGGCCCGAAAGCAACCGATTGCTGCGCAGCAGCGAAATGACGTTGTGTGCCAGAACCGATGCCCACAGCGCGGACCCGGCTCCCGCTTTCGCCGAGCTCTGATAGGTTTCGCGTAGATGTTTATTGACCGCGCGCGCAAAACGGGAACCATACCGGTGGGGTCGCTCTTATGCATCGCGACAGGCCGCGGCAGAGGCTTGGAGCGAGGCATTTAAGCCGGAGCACGGCATGACAAATCGATTCGCCAAGGCGCAATCCACCAGGGCGGTTCGGAGTGGAGGCCTTACAGCTATCGCGACCATCGCGGCCACGGCTGCGCTGATGGCACTGAGCGCGGCGGCTCCCATCGATGCCGCGGCGCATCAGCTGCGCCACGCGCGGCCCGTCGAGGCGACGGCGCCGCGCGATGCCGGTGAACCGGTCATGGCGATCGTGTCGCTCAAGACCCAGCAGGTGACTATCTACGACGCCGACGGCTGGATCCTGCGCGCGCCGGTGTCGAGCGGCATCAGGGGACGCGAAACGCCCGCCGGAGTGTTCAGCGTCGTCGACAAGGACAAAGACCACCACTCGAACCTCTATGACGATGCCTGGATGCCGAACATGCTGCGCATCACGTGGTCGGGCATCGCGCTGCACGGCGGGCCGTTGCCCGGACATGCGGCCTCGCACGGCTGCGTGCGGATGCCCTATGGCTTTGCGGAGAACTTGTTCGATCAGATTCCGATCGGCACGCGCGTGATCATCGCGCCAGACGATACGGCCCCGGTCGCGTTTTCAGATCCGGCGCTGTTCCAGCCGAACGCGCAAGCGCTGGCGGCTGCGGCGGCCCGTGCCAAAGCGCTCGAGCGCACGGCGGAGGACGCCGCCAATAGCGCCGATCAGGCCAAGGACGCGGCCGCGATGGCGGCCGACGAGGCGGCGCCGCTGCTGGCATCGCTGCGCCAACTGGAAAAGCTCAAGACCCGCGCCGACGCCGAACTGGCGCTCGCCGAGAAAGTGCTCGCCGCCGCCAAGAGCGACCAGGCCAAGGCGCGAGCGGACGAGCGCAAGCAGAAAGCCGCCGCCAAGGTCGCGGCGCTGCAGACGCAAGCCGATGCTGCCAGGGCGAACCCGAAGCTCGCCGCGGCCCTGGCGGCGCAGGACGCCGCTAAGGCCGCCGAAGCCAAGAAGGCCGACACCGCCAAGGCGGCCAAAGAGGCCCAGCTCATGCTCGAGCCGGTCTCGGTCTTCATCAGCCGTGCCACGCAGCGGCTCTATGTGCGGCGCGGCTTCGGGGCTGACTTCGACGTCCCGGTTGCCATCCGCAATCCCGACCAGCCGATCGGCACCCATGTGTTCACGGCGGTCGCGCGCGACGGCGCCGGCTTGCGCTGGACCGCGGTGACGATCGACAGCGGCGACAACGCCAAGGACGCGCTCGACCGCATCAGCATTCCGCAGGACGTGCTCGACCGCATCGCGCCGACCGCATTGCCGCGATCCTCGCTCATCATCTCGGACGAGCCGCTCAATCGCGAAACCAACTATCGCACCGAGTTCGTCGTCGTGCTGAACAACCAGCCGCAGGGCGGCCTCGCGATGCGCCAACACCCGGCAGACGTCGTTGCGCGCGGCAGCAATCCCTGGGGCGACGACGGCTCCGGTTTTGGCGGCTGGCGCGCTTGGAACTCCCCATACGGCGGCTATACGCGCCCGCGCGGCGAGTACTATTACCCGCAGCGACAGGGTTGGTGGTGAAGACGAAAGCGCGTCGCGGCGCTGGCTTGCGGCGTTAGCGACGCCATGAGGGGCTGCTAGTGCGCGGCGTCGTCTTTATGTGAGGCGTTGTCGGGCTCTGCTCGATTCGTCGTTGCAGATTGCGCAGCCAGTTCCTTCACCTCGGCCCGAATTGGATCGAACGGACCGAGCGTATGCTGCTGTACAGAAAAGCCGTCGGCGTAAGGACCGTATGGGGTGTCGATCGGCTTTTGCAGACGGATCGGAAAATCCTGGTCGAGATTCTGCTTGTTCGGCCGCTCATGGCTGACAATGTAGCCGGCAACGTCATAGGCTTGCTCGTCTGTCAGCACTGGGGCATCAAACCGCGTGCCAAGCGGCATGTTATGAAGGGCAAAGGCGGCAGTGGTCAGCAGCCGGCTCATTCCAGCCCCGTTATTGAAACTGTCCGGACCCCAGAGCGGTGGAAACTGATAACCGAGGCCATTTTGTGCATGCCGTCCCAGTCCGTCGGCGCCATGGCATGCTGCGCAAACTTGCGCATAGACTTCGGCACCGTGTCCGATATCCGCAGCGCGCGTTGGCTCGTTGATCCGCAAAGTGCCGGCACCGACGAGCTTGGCGCCGGCGGGAACGCCTTCGGAGAGCCAGCGCATATAGGCAGAGAACGCTTTCATCTCGCGGCTATCGAGCGCCAGCGCGCTGCCGTTCATGCTGCGCTGCATGCAGCCGTTGATCCGGTCTTCGAGCGTGTCAACGGCGCCCTCCCGTCCCCGGTATTGCGGAAATTGGCCCCAAACGCCTGTCATAGGCATGGCATAGGGCTGTGTGCCAGCCTGCAGGTGACAGTTTGCGCAGGAAAGATTGTTGCCTGTTAAGCGCTTTGGCGCGTCCGAAACCGCCGGACCAATCTCGTTCGCCGTATCGGTGAATAGCCGGTACCCGTATTTGACAAGTTTGCCAAAGGGATCGTCGCCAACTGTACTGATGTTCGGAGGCGTCCATCGCGTCAGATCGATCACGATGGTCTCGGCACGCGACGGCTGACTGCCTGCTATCAGGAAGGCGGCGCTGAGCGCTGCGAAAGCGGACCAAACGTCCTTCATGACACCCATCCAGCGCAACCGTCATTGGCGGCATGTCGAGGAGCACTACGCTGCCAGCAAACAAATGATTGTCTTTGAGGGGGCAAGTGTTGTGCATCACAGGCAATTTTGCAAGCGCGATGATGCACGCGCGTGACGCGGCGCGCCAGAACACCGAAAGAAAAGAGGCCCCGCCTCGGAGCCCCTTCGGCTGAACCGTTTCCGTAGCGGCCGCCATCACGACCACCAACGGCTCCAGCGCCACCTCTTAAAAGAAGGAGCGGACGCTATCGCCCGGGCAGAGCGGCTGCGCGAAGCTCACATTATCTTATTGGGCTTTGCTGGGCAGGTGGTGGTTAGCGTGGTGGTGCTTCAAGCGATAGTCGTTGGCCCACGGATTGGGATTGCGAATGGGCCAGCCTGGCCGTGCATTGTAGGTGTAGTCGCCACCCATGGCGAATGCCGGGGCCGCAACGCCCATCGCGGCGATCGGAGCCGCAACGCCTATTGCGGCAACGACGGCAATCGCACCAAGTTTTGAGCTGATCATCGGTCTTCTCCTGATGACGTACGGGATTCGCCGCGGCTTGCGGTGTGAGCTTCCGCCAGCGCGATAAGTCCGAAGGGCGAATTTCCTACAGACGGGCGGCAACAACGGTGCCGCTGATGTGCAAACACCGATCGAAGGCATAAAGGTGTCCGTGCCTATGTGTCGCAGGCGGTCCGCCCCTCGCGCCGGTGGGGAGAGGACGACTTGCGCCCGCAGTGAGCAGGTTCGCTGAGGGGATTCGTGGATTGGCGACTTTTTCTGCCAAGAATTTACGGATTGAAGCTTTTTTCGACAAGAAGCGGTTAGTCCGTGTGACGAGAAGATTTTGGGTCGCGGCTCTGCGCATGTCGAGGCGCGGGAGCTCGATTATGTCCCGCAACACCTCATCGTGATCGGCGGCGGCTATTCCGGCCTGGAATTGGCGCAGGCTTATCGTCGCTTCGGCAGCGATGTGACCGTCATCGAGGCTGGTCCGCAGCTTCTGGCTCGTGAGGACATCGATGTGTCACAAGAGGCGCGCCGCTTTCTCGGCGATGAAGGCATTCAAGTTCTTGTCGGCGCGGAGTTGCTCGAGGTCCCGCGGGCGATCGGGAGACGAGGTTACGCTGAGACCACCTATCAGCGGCAAGGCTTTATGAAAGCTGTTGTCGCCGACGGCGAAGATCGCATCCTCGGCTTCACGATGATCGGCGCCGCCGCCGGTGAAGTCATGGCTGCGGTGCATACGGCGATGTTGGCGGGCCTTTCCTATGCCAAACTTGCCGATGCGGATTTTGCGCACCCGACGATGGCCGAGGGGCTAAGCTCATTGTTTTCGGCCGTACCACCGCGCGCGGTGCAGACCGAACCGAAGGCGGCGTAGGAAGGCCCGCGGCGAGAGCTTTTGTGCGCGGCTTCGGCCCGGCGGGCCCCGGATTTCGCTGGCGCTCAATCCGGCCTACATTATATTCGAGTCAACGATTTCCCCTCCCGCAATAAGGAGGAAGCGCCGTGAACATCGAAGCGCGACAGGTCGAGCGCAGCGCCGCCGCGAAAAGCGCGACCAAGCTCAAGATCATCGACTGCGACATTCATCCGAAAAGCTCGCTCGAGGATTTGCGGCCGTATTTGAGTAATCGCTGGTGGGATTACGCGCAGACCTATGGGCAGCGCTCGCATCACGGCTACGTCAAGGGTTTCCCGTATCCCAAGGGCCAGCCGCTCGCCTCGCGGCGCGACGCCTGGCCGCCGGACGGCGGGCTACCGGCCAGCAATTACGAGTTCATGCGCGAGCAGCACCTCGATTTCTACGGCATCGAGTACGGCGTCATGAACCCGCTGTCGCCGTCCGGGCAGGGCGAGCAGAACGACGAGTTTTCCGCGGCGCTCGCGTTCGCCGCCAACGAGTACCAGATCAATCACTGGAACGCGCTCGATCCGCGGCTCAAGGCGTCGCTGATCGTGCCGTACGAGGATCCCGAGGCGTCGCGCCAGGAAATTCGCAAGCGCGCCGGCGACCGCCGCTTCGCGCACGTGCTGATGCTCACGCGCACCGCCGAGCTGATGGGCCGCCGCCGCTACTGGCCGATCTACGAGGCGGCGTGCGAGGCCGGCCTGCCGGTCGGCGTCCACGTGTTCGGCTATAGCGGGCGCGCCGTGAGCAATACCGGCTGGCCGTCATTCTATGTGGAGGAAATGACCGAGCACGCCTCGGCCTGCCAGGCGCAGGTGACGAGCCTGATCATGGAAGGCGTGTTGGAGCATTTTCCCACGCTGAAATTCGTCTTCATCGAGGGCGGCTTCGGCTGGCTGCCCACGCTCGGCCATCGCCTCGACCGCAACTGGACGCGCATGAAGAGCGGGTTGCCGCACGTGCCGCGCCGGCCGTCGGAATATCTCCGCCAGCACTTCTGGGTGACGACGCAGCCGATGGAGGAGCCGGAAAAGCCGGCGCATCTCGTCGAGGTGATGGAGGCCGTCGGCTTCGACCGCATCCTGTTCTCGTCGGATTACCCGCACTGGGATTTCGACGATCCGTTCGTGGCGCTGCCGGCGAGCTTGGGTGAGGAACGGCGCCGGCAGATCTATTCCGGGAATGCGCGGGCGCTGTACGGTTTCGCCTGATCGGGTGAAGCTGCCGGCCAATCCTGACGACGACCAAGCTTTAGGATTGCGGCGTGGTGAGCGGCGCGAAGCCGAGACTATGGGCTTGTGGAATTTTCATTCATGCACTTTTGTAAAAACGTCGGGTAGTCGGAATCCTGCAAATGCAGCGTGCCCCATTTGAAATCGCAAGCAGCGCGCTTGGGGCCATGATCCGATAAGACGTCGGTTGGCGGTGAAGGCGTGGCGGGTTGCGCCGGCTGCTGCAGTTGAGGCGAAGGCGCGGCGGATTGCGCGTGCTGCAACGCGTGAACAAATTTTGGATAATTGGCGAGCGCCAAACCGCCGCTCGCGACAAACAGGAGAGCGCCGACGACTGAGACGCCGGCCGCAGCTTTGCGGAACTGGGGAATGCGCGCACCCTCCGGCCAGCACTTCAGCAAAACAAGCGCAAGCGCGGCGCCGCTCAGCGTGCCGCCGATGTGCGCGCCGTAATCGATGTGCTCGACCGACGACGTCTGCAGGAACGGTAACAGCGACGGAATGAGAATTCGCAGCGAATTGAACTGGAGCCTGGTGCGGGACGCCGTTCCCGACGCGTAACGGAAGCTAGCGACAAAAAGCGCCGCGAACAGCCCCATGAGCGCGCCCGATGCCCCGACCGACACCAGGTTCACGGGGTTTATCGCAAGTGAAACCAGCGATCCGCCGAGCGCGCCGATTGTGAAAAAGGCGAAGAACCAAAGCCGACCAACAAGCCGTTCCAAGAGCCAGCCGCCCCACACCAATGCGATGCCGTTGCCCAGGATGTGCGGCAGATTGGCGTGCAAGAGCGGCGCGGTGAACAGGCGATACCATTCGCCGTAGGAGACTATGAGTTTGTGGCTCAATGCACCGAACGCGACCAACGTCGCAATACTGGGAGTCAAGCCGCGGCTAGCTGGCGTCGCCGGGAACATGTTCTCGATCGTGAAAACGGCGACGAGGACAACCAGGATGGCAAAGGTGAGCCACGGAACCTTGAACTGCGCCAGCCCTAGGGACGTTTCCTTGGCTTTGGAGTCCTTGATCGCAGGTGCGCTATCGCCGCTCGCCGGTGCCCGCGCGGCGTTGAGTTCGGCGGCAATCGCGTCAATCGGTACGGTGAATTGGTCGGGTATGGTGAAAGTGCGTGCGCGCCGCAGGCTCCGACCTGCGGCGGGTCCGGCGATTTTCGCCGATGCTGTGCGGACTTGCCTGAACCAGCCAGCATAGATGGTTTTGACTGCGAACGGCCCGACACTGTCCCAACTTGCCCATTTGGTCCGGATGCCGCTCTCGAGCTTTATGCCTTCCGGCGTCACAGTGAGCCGGGGCAGCCCGCGCAGCGCGTTCAAAGCGCCTAGGATACCGATCGGAATAAAGAACAACAGGGCGCCAGCCGCAGCAAAGAATGCGCCGCGTCCCGGTGTTGCACCGCCCGAGAGCCAATCAAAAATCTGCTTCAGCGGGATCAATCCGAACGCGCCCATAACGAGAGCGAGGAGAGCTAACCGCCACTGGGTACCCGATTTCGCGTGGTACACCTTTATACCGGCGGAGGATTTCTCCGCAGGGCGATCGGGCAGTATGGCAGCGAAGTCGACATGATCTGACAAAAGATGTCCGAACGTCGGGTCGTTTCGCGCCTCGATCCATTCGGCCCCGCCCTCGGGACAAAGATAGTCTCGCGCCTGGAGCTGGCGGTTCTGGATCATCCGCGCGATGTCGGAGCGCCCGTAGGGACCGAAGCTCTGGCCGCCGACGTGTACGTACCAGCGCGGATCGCCATTGGTGGGAGAGGCCAAGACTGCTGCCCTGATGGGTTGTGTTGCGTCCCGATGCAAACCTAGCACAGGCGCGGTCGGGGCAGTCAGAACCCGGTCTGCGTCTGCCGTTCTGGCTTGCGGCGGAGCCAGCGAAATCCCTAAATATACGGGGTTATCCGCCGAAATATCCCAAGCCCTTGGGCTTGTTCGCTGGCATGAGGCCGGGGGGCGGTGTATTACCGCGGCAGCGGCCAGGAGCATGGAATGTCGGTTCCTCAGAGTACCAAGAATGCCAAGCTGACCGACGAGGGTTTCTTCACCGAAAACCTCGCCGAGAGCGATCCGGAAATCGCCGATGCAATCGATCGCGAACTCGGCCGCCAGCGCGACGACATCGAGCTGATCGCCTCGGAGAACATCGTCAGTCGCGCCGTACTTGAGGCGCAGGGTTCGGTGCTCACCAACAAATACGCCGAGGGTTTGCCCGGCCGGCGCTATTACGGCGGCTGTCAGTTCGTCGACATCGCCGAGCGGCTCGCCATCGAGCGGGCGACCAAGCTGTTCGGCTGCCGCTTCGCCAACGTGCAGCCGCATTCCGGCGCCTCCGCCAATGCCGAAGTGTTCATGGCGTTGATGCAGCCCGGCGACACGTTCATGGGGCTCAACCTCGCCGCCGGCGGTCATCTCACCCACGGCTCGCCAGTGAATCTTTCGGGCCGCTGGTTCAAGGTCGTGTCCTACGGCGTGCGCCGCGACGACCATGTGATCGACATGGACGAGGTGCAAAAACTCGTCCGCGCGCATAAGCCCAAGGTGATCATCGCCGGCGGCTCGGCCTATCCGCGCATCATCGATTTCCGCCGCTTCCGCGAGATCGCCGACGAGGTCGGCGCCTACCTCATGGTCGATATGGCGCATTTCGCCGGCCTCGTCGCCGGTGGCGTGCATCCGAGCCCGTTCCCGCACGCCCATGTGGTGACGACGACGACGCACAAGACGCTACGCGGCCCGCGCGGCGGCACCATCCTGAGCGACGACGAGGAGCTTGCCAAGAAGCTCAATTCCGCCGTGTTCCCCGGCATGCAGGGCGGGCCGTTGATGCATGTGATCGCCGCCAAGGCGGTGGCGTTCGGTGAGGCGCTGCGCCCGTCGTTCAAAGCCTACGCGCGCAACGTGGTCGAGAATGCGAAGGCGCTTGCTGAAACGTTGAAGGCACGCGGCTTCGACATCGTCTCCGGCGGTACCGACACGCACTTGATGCTGGTGGATCTGCGCAAGAAGCGCCTGACCGGCAAGGTAGCCGAAGCCGCGCTCGGTCGCGCCCGCATTACCTGCAACAAGAACGGCATTCCGTTCGATCCCGAAAAGCCAACGGTGACTTCCGGCGTGCGGCTCGGCACGCCGGCCGGCACGACTCGCGGTTTTGGCATTGCCGAGTTCAGGCAGATTGGCGACTGGATTACCGAAGTGCTTGATGCGCTGTCGCAAAAGGGCGCCGAGGAAGATGCGGCGGCGGAGGCCGCCGTGCGCGAGAAAGTCGGCCGGCTGGTCGATCGTTTCCCGATCTACGAAGGCTAAAGCGGGCCGGCAAAGGAAACGGGGGCAGGGCATGCGTTGTCCGAGTTGCGGAAGCCTCGATACCCAGGTCAAGGATTCGCGGCCGACCGAGGATTCCTCGGTCATCCGCCGCCGCCGCGTTTGCCTGTCCTGCAATTTCCGCTTCACCACCTTCGAGCGCGTGCAGCTGCGCGAACTGATCGTCATCAAGCGCAACGGCCGGCGCGTGCCGTTCGACCGCGACAAGCTCCTTCGCTCGGTGCAGATCGCGCTGCGCAAGCGTCCGGTCGAGCCGGAGCGCATCGACCAGATGGTGTCGAAGATCGTGCGCGAATTGGAAAGCCTCGGCGAGAGCGAGGTGTCGTCGGAGACGATCGGCGAGACCGTGATGGCGCAGTTGCGCGAGCTCGACGACGTCGCCTATGTGCGCTTCGCCTCGGTCTATCGCAATTTCCGCGAAGCCAAGGATTTCGAGACGGCGCTCGCCGAGCTGTCGGCGGACGAGGCGGCCGAGCTTGTGCGCAAGTGACGGCGCGAGCGCGCTTACGCGGGACCGAGCAGATCCTCGACCGAGAGATCAAGCCCTGGGGGGTCGAGCCGTAGCGGTCCGCTGCTCATCAGGGTCGGCGTGCTGTTGCGGATGTAATGCGTTACCGTCCGCGCATCCGGGTCGATGATCAGATAGTGCGCGACGCTCGGCAGCTTGAAATAACCGATGAGCTTGGCACTGGTGTCGTGATGGCTGGTTGTCGGAGACAAGACCTCGACCAAAATTACCGGATTCGGGATCAGCATCGAATTTGGCGGCGGCGTGTCTCCACAGAAGACCAGCGCGTCGGGTTCATAAACAGTATGATCATCGATACGAACCCCTGGCCCATCCGGCAGGGCTTTGCATGGCAGGCGCGCAGCCGCGATGGCTTCGCGCAGAGCCAAATATACACTCGCCTTCACCGCAGTGTGGACGAGTCGTTCGGCCGGCATCGTGACGATCTGTCCATTAATCAACTCCGTGCGCTGTCGCTCGCTCTGGCTGTCGCTCCAGGCGAGATATTCGTCGACGGTCATCGCGCGGCGAAGTGCGACGTTCATGGACCAAAATTTACCACGGGATAGGCCGCTGGCGCAAAACGATGATCTTCGGTTCATGACCTTGGCGCTGGCGCTTGGCCGGCGCGGGCTCGGCCGCACCTGGCCGAACCCCGCGGTTGGCGCCGTGATCGTCAAGGACGGCGTCATCGTCGGGCGCGGCTGGACGCAGCCCGGCGGGCGGCCGCATGCCGAGGTCGAGGCGCTGCGCCGGGCCGGCGAGGCGGCGCGCGGCGCCACGCTCTATGTTACGCTCGAGCCGTGCTCGCATTATGGGAAATCGCCGCCCTGCGCCGACGCGATCGTTGCCGCCGGCGTCTCGCGCGTCGTCTCGGCACTGGAAGATCCCAACCCGGAGGTCGCGAGCCGCGGTCATGCGCGGCTGCGCGCCGCCGGTATCGCGGTCGAGATCGGCGTCGGCGCGGCGCAAGCGCGGCGCGATCACGCCGGCCACATCCGGCGCATGCGGGATGGCCGGCCGCACGTGATGCTCAAGCTCGCGGTGGCCGCCGACGGCAAAGTGGCCGCAGCCGGCCGGCGTCCGCTGCCTATTACCGGCGCGGCGGCGCGCGAGCGCGTGCATCTTTTCCGTGCGCAGAGCGACGCGATCCTGGTCGGCATCGGCACGGCGCTAGCCGACGATCCGATGCTGACCTGCCGGCTGCCCGGCATGGCAAGCTATTCGCCGGTCCGCGTCGTGCTCGACAGCGCGCTGCGGCTGCCGCCGGGGTCACGCTTGGTTAGAAGCGCAGGCGAAGTGCCAGTCTGGGTGATCGCCGGGCTTGAAGCGTCACGTTCGACCGAAGCGAGTTTGCGGTCGCAGGGTATTGAAGTGGCTCGGGTCGAGGCGACGAATGGCCATCTCGATCTCGCGGCCGTACTCAAGCTCCTTGCGGAGCGGGGCATTACGCGGCTTTTGGTCGAGGGCGGTCCGACCGTGGCCGCCGCATTGCTTGCCGCAGACCTCGTCGATGAGGCAATGCTGTTTCAATCGCCAAAATCCGTCGGGGCCGAGGGCCTCGATGCGTTCGACCGGCCGGTGGCGACGTCGCTGTCGCGGCTCAAACTTGCCGAGACGGAACAGATCGGGCCTGATCGGCTCGACATTTATCGACGCGAGTGAATTCGATGTTTACCGGCATTGTCAGCGACGTCGGCGAAGTGATTGATGTTGAGGAGAAAGCCGAAGGGCTGCGGCGGCTGACGATCGCCTGCGGCTACGACCCGGAGACGATCGAGATCGGCGCCTCGATCGCCTGCTCGGGAATCTGCCTGACTGCACTGGCGCGCGGCAAAATCGGCAACCGCGCCTGGTTTGCGGCCGATGCCGCCGCCGAGACGCTGCGGCTCACCACCGCCGCCGACTGGCGGCGCGGCACGCGGCTCAATCTCGAACGGTCGCTGCGGCTCGGCGACGAGCTCGGCGGCCACCTGGTCAGCGGCCATGTCGACGGCATCGCCGAACTTTTGGCCCGCGACGATTTCGTCGACATGGCGGCGCTGTCGCTGCGTACGCCGGACAAGCTGGCGCGCTTCATCGCGCCGAAGGGCTCGGTCGCTCTCGATGGCGTGTCGCTGACGGTCAACAAGGTCGAAGGCGATGCGTTCTCGGTACTGATCATCCCGCACACGCTCGCGGTCACCACGCTCGGCGCGCTCGAAGTCGGCGCCCGGCTCAATCTCGAAGTCGACCTCATGGCTCGCTATGCGGCGCGGCTGTTGGAGCGCAGCGAATAGCGGCGCGAACCGCGGCTTGTTCGCACCCGCTGCGCTTGCTACCACCGCCGCGGCACAACGGAGCGCAGCGATGGCCGGTCCGCGGCGAGGCAGGCGCGACAAGAGCGACGGCAAAGGGGCGCGCATGCTCGTCGTCGAGGCGCGCTTTTACGAAGAGATCGCCGATGCGCTCATGGCCGGCGCCACGCGCGCGCTCGACGAGGCGCAGGCGAGCTTCGATCGCATCAGCGTGCCGGGCTCGCTGGAAATTCCGATCGCGATCGCGATCGCTGCGGATGCGGCGCGGCGCCGCCGGCGGCCGTATGACGGCGCGGTGGCGCTCGGCTGCGTGATCCGCGGCGAGACCATTCATTTCGAGATCGTCTCGCAGCTGTCGGCACGCGGGCTCATGGAGCTGTCGCTGGCGCGCGGGCTGCCGATCGGCAACGGCATCATCACCGTCGAGAACGAGGCGCAGGCGTTCGCCCGCGCCCGCATCGAAGAGCACGACAAGGGCGGCGACGCGGTGCGCGCAGCGCTCGCACTGGTCGCGCTCAAGCGGCGGCTTGCGGAGCGCTGACATGGCGCTGCCGGCCAAGCAAGCGAACGAGGGCCGCAAGGCCAACAAACGCGGCGCCGCGCGGCTTGCCGCCGTGCAGGCGCTTTATCAGATGGACCTGGTCGGCACCGGCTTGAACGAGATTTTGACGCAGTTCGAAACGCACTGGCTCGGCGGCGAAGTCGAAGGCGCGCAATACCGGCCGGCCGAGGCCGCGTTCTTCCGCGACATCGTCGGCGGCGTGGTGCGCGAGCAGGCCCGGCTCGATCCGCAGATCGATGCGGCGCTCACGCGCGGCTGGCCGCTCAAGCGCATCGAGGCGGTGTTGCGCGCGGTGCTGCGCGCCGGCGCCTATGAGCTGGCGTCCCGGCCTGACATCCCGGCGCGCGTCGTCACCGCCGAATATGTCGACGTCGCCGCCGCCTTCGTCGACGAGCAGGAAACCGGCATGGTCAATGCCGTGCTCGATCAATTGGCGCATCAGATGCGCGCCGCCGAATTTTCCGCCGGCGGCTAGGCGCGCGTCATGGCCGCTCGCGATCAACAATCGGCCGAGGAGCGCCTGATCGCGCGTTATTTTCGTCCGCTGGCGACCCATCCCGGCGCTTTCGGTCTGACCGATGACGCCGCGGTCCTAACGCCGCCGCCCGGCTGCGACCTGGTGCTGACCACCGACGGCGTCATCGCCGGCGTGCATTTCTTTGCCGACGATCCGCCCGACACGATCGGCCGCAAGGCGTTGCGGATGAATCTGTCCGACCTTGCGGCCAAGGGGGCAAAGCCGCTCGGCTTTCTGATGTCGGCGGCGTTGCCGGCCGGCATTGAGGAGAAATGGCTCGCCGGCTTTGCCGCAGGTCTCGGCGCCGACGCCGAGCGCTACCAGTGTCCCTTGCTCGGCGGCGACACCGACCGCACACCGGGCCCGACCGCGATCTCGATTGCCGCATTCGGCGCCGTGCCGCAGGGCAAAATGGTGCGGCGTTCTACGGCGAAGGCCGGCGACTACGTGGTGGTGACCGGCACCATCGGCGACGCGGCACTCGGTGTGCTTTTGCGCAAAGAGCCTGGCCTGGGCGATCGTTTGCGGTTGGACGAAGCCGTGCGCGAGTATCTGCGACAGCGTTATCTCTTACCGCAGCCGCGCAATGAATTGGCCGAAGCGGTGTTGGCGCACGCCTCCGCCGCCATGGACGTTTCCGATGGGCTCGCCGGCGACCTGGCAAAGCTGTGCCGGGCTTCCGGCGTTGGCGCCGAAATCGACGTCGCAAGCGTGCCGCTGTCGGGCGCCGCCCGCACCGCGCTAGTCGCCGACCCGGCGCTCATCGACACGGTGCTCACCGGCGGCGACGATTACGAGATCGTGCTGACGCTGCCGCCCGAACGAGTCGCGGCGTTTAGCGTCGCCGCCGAGCGCGCCGGCGTCGCGATCAGCGTGATTGGTTGCATCGTCAGCGGCGAGGGCGCCCGCTTCATTCGCAATGGCAATGAGCTGAAATTCGACCGGCCCTCATTCAGCCATTTCTAAGTTGGCGACAAAAAGTCCGCATCGGATGCGCAGCGTCTCCGGCAGCCAGACCAGTTCCTGGCCGGCGAGAAAGCCGATCGTGAAAGCGCGCTTCTCCGGGGGCCGCCGCGCGGCGTGCGGCTTCGCCCGCTGCATCGACCTGAAGCAGCGCCAGCCGCGCATGATCGAGAAAGGTACGGCCGGCTGCGGTCAGCGCGATGCCGCGGGCGATGCGCTCCAACAATGGGACACCGACTTCGAGTTCGAGGTCGCGGATGTGCCGGCTCAGCGATGGCTGCGCGGTATGGAGCCGCCGCTCCGCGGCATTGGTCAGGCTGCCTTCCTCGGCAACGGCGAAACTCTCGACCTCAGTGCTTCTGCAATCACAAAAGAAAGCTGCCGGCCTTCAAGGCCGGCAGTTGCTTCAGGACGCGAGCGTAGAGCCGTCTGCAAGCTCGGCGGCGTCCGCCTCTGGGCGGAGCCGTCGACCCTGGCGACTTCGGTCGTAATCTAAACTTTTAACGTCACGCCGTATGCTGGAGTGGGTTCATACCCATGATCAAACTTGCACCGGCCTCCGGACATGGCGTGGGAGAAAAATCCATCATCGGTTCCGGCGTTGAGAGGAAGGCGCTCAGCGGCGGCACGAGGTCGGAGAAAGTGCTCGTCGTCGAGAGCGATTGCTGACTTGATCCGCCACTCGCGCCCGTGGGACCGACATTGCCGGAGCCGGCCAGTGTAGACCCGAACTCGCCGCCGGGCTGCAGAAAATCGCTGAGCGGCGGTACGACCGATGATGGGTTCTCAATCGACACGAGGCCCAGCTCGCCGGCCGGCGGGCTTCCGAAATTAGTATCCGGGTCCATTGCCGCTGCCCCACCTTGCGAAGTTCCGTCGAGCCATAAGTTTGCTGAACCGAACGATCCAAGCCAACCTGTTGTTTGGTCCCAACTTGCGCCATCGATGTTGTCGGTAGCATCTGCGAGCGTCTGCGTGCTGGAGGAAGTCGAAGGTATCCCGATCACGCCGTCGCCGTTGAGATCCTGATTGAAGACCGGCTCTATGGACTCCAGCGAGGGATCGTTTCCCGCCACCACGCCAACAACATTGCCAGTCTTGTCGCCGCTGCTGTCAGTGCTCCAAACCGTGTACTGATTGCCGCCCGGAAGTTTCCAGGCGACATCGTAGCCGGTTGCCGTCTGCACCGCGCCAAACGGCACCCAACTGGCAAATTCGCCAAATGTGACCGGACTGCCGTTATATTGCAGTGTGATCAGCCCGCTGCCGCTATTGAGGTAATATCCGTTCTCCCCCTGGCTGAGCGTCGTCGATCCGTCCTTCTGGATCAACACGCCAATCGTTCCGTCGCCGTTGAGATCCTGATCAAAAACCGGTTCCATGGACTCCAGGGAGGAGTCGTTCCCCGCCACCACGCCGACAGTGTTGCCAGTCTTGTTGCCGCTACTGTCAGTGCTCCAAACCGTGTACTGATTGCCGCCCGGAAGTTTCCAGGCAACATCGAAGCCGGTTGCCGTCTGCACCGCGCCAAACGGCACCCAACCGCCAAATTCGCCAAATGTGACGGGACTGCCGTTATATTGCAGTGTGCTCAGCCCGCTGCCGCTATTGATGTAGTATCCGTTCTCCCCCTGGCTTAGCGTTGTCGATCCGTCTTTCTGGATCAACACGCCGATCGTTCCGTCGCTATTGAGGTCCTGATCGAAAACCGGTTCTATGGACTCCAGCGAAGGGTCGTTTCCGGCCACCACGCCGACAATATTGCCAGTCTTGTTGCCGCTGCTGTCGGTCGACCAAACCGTGTACTGATTGCCGCCCGGAAGTTTCCAGGCAACGTCGTAGCCGCCGCCGGCCGCCTGCACCGCACCAAACGGTACCCAACTGCCAAATTCGCCAACCGTGACCGGGCTACCGTTGTATTTCAGGGTAATCAGCCCGCTGCCGCTGTTCACGAAGTATTCGTTCGCCCCCTCGCTGAGGGTTGTCGATCCGTCTTTCTGGATCACCGTCGTCGTCACCGGGCCGATGGTTCCATCGCCATTGAGGTCCTGGTTGAAAACCGATTCTATGGCCTCCAGCGTGGGGTCGTTTCCCGCCACCACGCCGACGACGTTCGAGGTCTTGTTGCCGCTGCTGTCGGTCGACCAAACGGTGTACTGATTGCCGCCCGGAAGCTCCCAGGCGACATCGTAGCCGGTCGCCGTCTGCACCGCGCCAAACGGCACCCAACTGCCGAATTCGCCGACCGTGACCGGATTGCCGTTGTACTGCAGCGCAATCAGGCCGTTACCACTATTCACAAAGTATTCGTTCGCGCCCTGGCTGAGCGTTGTTGATCCGTCTTTCTGAATCAGCACGCCAATCGTTCCGTCGCCATTGAGGTCCTGGTTGAAAACCGGCTCTACGGACTCCAGCGAGGGATCGTTTCCCGCCACCACGCCGACAGGGTTGCCAGTTTTGTTGCCGCTGCTGTCGGTCGACCAAACCGTGTACTGATTGCCGCCCGGAAGCGCCCAGGCCACGTCGTAGCCGGTTGCTGTTTGCACCGCGCCGATCGGCACCCAACTGCCAAATTCGCCCGCCGTTACCGGCGCGCCGGCAGACTCAAGTTCGGGACCCGTTGATGTGGTCGCGGCACAAAGGAAGTAATTAGCGCCACCCTCGATCAGGCTGGTCGGTCCGTTCGTCTGAATTGTCAAAGGAGCTACAGAACTAAATTCCGAGGCCAAGGTCATCAGGGCCTGGTCCGCGGTTTGAGATGGTGGCGAGGAAGGAGCTGTTTCCGCCTCGGCCTGCTGGGTCATGGTTTGAATTTCTGACGCGGTGAAGCCGAGCGACTCGAGCAAACCGGTGGCGGCCGAGGAGCCCTGCGTCGTCAGCTCATTAATCGCGGTTGTAATTTGTTGCGAGGTGACCGCTTGCATACCCAGGCCGTTCGCCTGGAGCTGATTTGCGAACGCCGCGATGTCGGTGTTGGCTGCCTGCGCCGCGCTCATGTACAGGCTCAGATCATTTAGGAAAGCGGCATACTGCATGGACGCGGCGTTCGTGTCGCCATTGGCGAGCGCCGTCGCATACCGGTTTTCAGTTACGTCGATGGCGTACATCCACTGCGTTGCTTGGTCCGTGTCGGTTATCGCCGACTGAGCTGCTGTCACCAGACCGGCCGGCAGGCCAGTCGCCGCCATTGGATCGACTGGGATTGGCGCCGGTACAAACACCTCCTGATAATCGGGATCGGGAGGATCATTGCCTATGGCAGCCGCCGTTACATCCTGCAGCAAGTCAATGCCTAGACTGAGACCGGAAAGGGCAAACCCCACATCAGCTACCGGGTCTGTCCCGCCCGAAAACACGACTTCAGCCCCGGAGGTCAGAACGTCTATGCCGTCATTCGCGAGTTGCAAGTCCTCACTTGTTGACGCCGAGAGATCATTTTGCGCCTCCGGCGTCTGCAGTAATAAACCTGCTTCGGTTTCAGCTAGGTCCAAGGCGCTCGATGTCGGGTCGACAATTGTAATAGCGTCACCTAGATCCCCGATGACTTGGCCTCCAACCTCCAAGTCCGTATTAACTGCTCGCAGTGTGTTCTTATAATTGTTGTTATCCGTGCTCAGTTCCGGCGTTGTGATGCTTGTATCAGTATTGAGATAGGAGCTTAAATTCGACGATGTTTGCTGAAGCAGCGGATTGTAGAACGTTGAACCTTGAGAACTGAGAAGAGCAGCGGGGAATTGCGAGCCGGTCGGCCCGGTGGTCGGAGTCGGCGGTGCGCTTGTGGCCGCCACGATGGTGGCCGTGCCGGTGGCGAATGCTCCGCCAGTTTGAGTATTCTGCAGGCCGACGCTGAATGTATCCGGATGCGCGTTCTGCGTGACGAAGGTCGGAATCTCGATCTGCTGCGTGTTCGAACCGCCGGGCGTGAAGGTCAGCGGCTGGTCGACATAGGTGCCTGGATAATCGCCGTCCGCAGCCGAAGCCGTGCCTTTGAACGTCGAGTACCAAATCGTATAAGGCGCGCTGATGCTGCCGCTCATCGTGATGGTGAAAACGGCGTCGTTGCCTTCGGTCACGTCACCCGCATTGCTGATTGAAAAACTCGGCGATCCACTGTTTGAGACGATCGTGGCGGCGGCGGTTGTAAAAGCCCCTCCGTCCTCGCTATTTTGCAGGCCGACGCTGAACGTGTCGGGGTGTGTGTTCTGCGTGACGCTGGTAGGGATCGAAATCTGCTGCGTGGTCGAGCCCCCCGGCGTGAAGGTCAGCGGCTGGTCTACAAAAGTACCAGGATAGTCGCCGTCAGCCGCCGATGCCGTGCCGGCAAAGGTCGAGTACCAGATCGTATCGGGCGAACTGATGCTGCCGTTCATGGTGACGGTGAAAACGGCTTTGTTGCCCTCGGTTACAGTACCCGGCCCGCTGATTGTGAAGGTCGGCGCCCCCGCCGTGACGGTGAAGGAGGCGGTGCTGGAATTGCCGCCTGAGCCGTGGACCTGCACGGTCCAGGTGCCCGGATCGTCGCCGTCGTTAAAAGCAGTCTCGATCTCGCCGCTGGAAACGAAGGTGGTCGGCTCGTTGGCAAAGACCTGACCCTGCGGGTCCACGAAGGTCAACGTATCGCCGACAACGAAGTTGCTGCCCAGCAACTCCATCGTCTGGCCAACGTTGTTGGCGGGGTACGAAGTCGGCGACACGCTGCTCAGCGACGGCGCTGCGGCGGCGGCTGCGACGGTGAAGGAGACGGTGTTGGAATCGCCGCTCGAGCCGTCAACCTGCACGGTCCAGGTGCCTGGATCGTCGCCGTTGTTGAATGAGGCCTGCAGTTCGCCGCTGGAAAGGAAGCTGGCCGCCTCGTTGGCAAAGACCTGACCCTGCGGGTCGACGAAGGTCAGCGTGTCGCCGCTGACGAAGTTGCTGCCGAACAAATCCATGGTCTGGCCAACATTGTTGGCCGTATACGAAGTCGGCGACACGCTGCTGAGCGACGGCGCTGCGGCGGCGGCTGCGACGGTGAAGGAGACGGTGTTGGAGTTGCCGCTCGAACTGTCGACCTTCACGGTCCAGGTGCCTGGATCGTCGCCGTTGTTGAATGAGGCCTGCAGCTCGCCGCTGGAAAGGAAGCTGGCCGCCTCGTTGGCAAAGACCTGACCCTGCGGGTCGACGAAGGTCAGCGTGTCGCCGCTGACGAAGTTGCTGCCGAACAAATCCATGGTCTGGCCAACGTTGTTGGCCGTATACGAAGTCGGCGACACGCTGCTGAGCGACGGCGCTGCGGCGGCGGCTGCGACGGTGAAGGAGACGGTGTTGGAGTTGCCGCTCGAACTGTCGACCTTCACGGTCCAGGTGCCTG
>Ga0335081_10000589_pt1 | contig 60767 bp, 48 predicted proteins | sample Lox_Sample_35_FD_206713 | JGI IMG/M metagenome (GOLD analysis project Ga0335081, IMG submission 206713) | Soil microbial communities from Loxahatchee National Wildlife Refuge, Florida, United States - Lox_Sample_3.5 | ecosystem: Environmental > Terrestrial > Soil > Wetlands | place: USA...
CGGGCGCTCGGCCACGAATTCGAGACCGCGCTTCTCGTCGAGGCGGGCCTTCTGCGCCGGCCTGAAAACGGCGACACATTCGATTTTTTCCGCGGCCGCGTCATCTTCCCCATCTCCGACCGGCAAGGCCGCGTCATCGCCTTCGGCGGCCGCCTCATCGAGGACGGCGAGCCCAAATATCTGAACTCGCCGGACACGCCAATCTTCGAGAAAGGCCGCACGCTTTACGCTCTGCACCTCGCCAGGACCGCGCCGCGCTCCGACCTCGTCCCGATCGTGGCCGAAGGCTACATGGATGTGATCGCGCTGCACCGCGCGGGGTTCACGGGTGCCGTGGCACCCCTCGGTACCGCGCTCACCGAGACGCAGCTTGTCGAGCTGTGGCGCCTGGGCGACCGGCCGATCCTGTGCTTCGACGGCGACAAGGCCGGGCGCAACGCCGCCGTTCGCGCGCTCGACCGCGCCTTGCCGCTGCTGCAGCCCGACAACAGCCTGCGTTTTGCCCTTCTGCCAGAGGGCGAGGATCCGGACTCCCTCGTCAAGTCGCATGGGACCGAGGCGCTCAAGACGCACCTCGAGGACGCGATGCAGACCTCGGAGTTCATCTGGCGCATCGCCACCGAGGAGCGCGACTCGTCGTTCTTCGACACGCCGGAAAAGATTCTGCGGCTCCAGACGCGCGTCTATCGCCGCATCCGCGCCATCGCCGACGGCCAGGTCCAGCGCGAATTCCAGCACCATCTGATGGACCGCATTTGGCGGCTGCGGCGCGGCGTGCGAAACGCGCGCACCCTCAAAGAGACTGATGCGCTTCCGCCTGCACTCCGCGCGACGCGCGCGGCCGGATGGGCCGAAACGACGCGCGTGCGGCGCCAAGAGACCCTCCTCGTCGTGATCGCGCTCAATCACCCCGAACTTGCGCGGGACAACATCGATTCCTTTGCCGCGCTTCGTGTGCGCGACCGTGAAATGAATGAGCTGTGGCAGCACGTCATAGACCGGATTTCGTCGGAGGAAGGGCTCACCGGGAGCGATCTCCTCACCCGGCTCGACGTTCGCCTCCGCAGCATTGCGGACCGGCTCAACTCATCAATTCTCGATAGAAACCATTATGCCCATCTTGCCGGAAACCGCGAGTTCGCCGGGCACGTTTGGCGCGCGGCACGGGCCAAGTACGAGCTGCCGGAAATCGAACGCGAGCACTTGGCAGCAGTAAAAACGTGGGCCGAGAACGGTAGCGAAGAAAATCTCGCGACCGTCATCGGATATAAGAACGAGATCGCCCGCCTTCGTGAGCAATCCGTTACCGCGGAGTTAATGGCGGGCTAACGCCGGCCTCTACGGCTTGCCTTTCCCGCCGCACCGCCCGAGTGGCGCTTGACAAGGCTTTTCCGGCGTTCTTTAGAAGCAATTACCTTCCTGGCCTTGACGCCGCGCTCGCGAGGCTCCACCTCTCCCACGCGGTTCAGGCCCGGACGCAGTTGACGCGAGAACTGGATGCGGCTGCAACGAGCGTTGCTCGAGTGGAAGGGCGGGGACGACGGCACCACGGACGGGGCGATCCGTTTGCAAGGACCGCGCAACGCGCGAAGGTTCGGTGCCCGATCAGGAAGAAGAAGCCACGGGGCGCATGTTCGCCGCGGCGGGTTGGCCGCGGGACGTGCAGTCTTTTTGTTTGTGATGGCAGGGCGGGATCGCGATGGCTAGCAAGGCGGCGAATACAGCGGAAGTCCCCGAGGCTCGAGACGACGCCGCTGAGGCGCCGATCCTCGATACGCTCGCTGCGGCGATCAAGAAGATGGTCGCACGCGGCAAAGAACGCGGCTATGTGACCTACGACGAGCTCAACGCGGCATTGCCGCCCGAGCAGGTGTCCTCGGAGCAGATCGAGGACACGATGACCATCCTTTCCGAGCTTGGTGTCAACGTCGTCGACAGCGAAGAGGCCGATGACGCGGGCAGCGACGGCGAGGATGCCGACGGCGAGCCGCGCTCGAGCGGCAATCTCGACGACGAAGATATCGGCCGGACCGATGATCCGGTGCGCATGTACCTGCGCGAGATGGGGTCGGTCGAGCTCCTGTCGCGCGAAGGCGAAATCGCCATTGCGAAGCGCATCGAGGCCGGCCGCGAGATGATGATCGGCGGCCTGTGCGAAAGCCCGCTGACGATTCGCGCGCTGCTCGGCTGGCGCGAGGCGCTGGTCGAGAGCAAGATGCTGCTCCGCGACATCGTCGATCTCGACGCGACCTACGGCAACAATACGTTCGACGCCACCGCCGAGCCGCCACCCGGCGAAGGCGGGGATGCCGGCGAGGCGGCGGAAGACCAGAGCGACAGCGAGGAGGCGGGCGCCGAAGGGCCTACGCCCAATGGCGAGGATCCCGACGCGGATGCGGACGCCGAGGAGGCTTCGATCTCGCTGGCGGCGATGGAGGCGGAGCTCACGCCGCAGGTTCTGGAAAAGCTCGACAATATCGCCGGACTCTATCGCCGCCTGCAACGCCGCCAAGAGGAGCGGCTCACCTCGCTCCGCGACGGCGAGGAACTGCAGAAGCCGTCCGAGAAGCGGTACGACAAGCTCAAGGCGGAGATGGTCGAGGCGATGCAGAGCGTGCGCCTCAACAACGCCCGCATCGAATTCCTGGTGGGCCAGCTCTACTCGCTGAACCGCCGGCTCGTTTCGGCCGAGGGCAAGCTCCTGCGCATGGCCGAGCAATGCGGCGTGAAGCGCCAGGATTTCCTCAATCACCATATCAGCTTCGAACTGGCGCCCGATTGGGTCCAGCGTGTACGGCGGCTCCACGGCAAGGGCTGGTCAGGCCTCATCAACAGGTACGGCCCCGAAGTAAAGACCCTGCGCACCGAAATTGCCGAGATCGCGGGCGATGCCGGATTGCCGCCGTTCGAGTTCCGCCGCGTGGTGCAGACGGTGCAACGCGGCGAGCGCGAAGCGGGCCGCGCGAAGAAAGAGATGGTCGAAGCCAATCTCCGCCTCGTCATCTCGATCGCCAAGAAATACACGAACCGCGGCCTGCAGTTCCTCGACCTGATTCAGGAGGGGAACATCGGTCTTATGAAGGCGGTCGACAAGTTCGAATACCGCCGCGGCTACAAGTTCTCGACCTATGCGACGTGGTGGATCCGCCAGGCCATCACACGCTCGATCGCCGACCAAGCGCGCACTATCCGCATCCCGGTCCATATGATCGAAACGATCAACAAGCTCGTTCGCACCTCGCGTCAGATGCTGCACGAGATCGGGCGCGAGCCGACGCCCGAAGAGCTCGCCGAGAAGCTCGCCATGCCGCTCGAGAAGGTGCGCAAAGTGCTGAAAATCGCCAAGGAGCCGATCAGTCTCGAGACGCCGATCGGCGACGAGGAAGACAGCCACTTGGGCGACTTCATCGAGGACAAGAACGCGGTCCTGCCGGTCGAGGCCGCCATTCAGGCGAATTTACGCGAGACGACGACGCGTGTCCTCGCTTCCCTCACCCCACGCGAGGAGCGCGTGCTCAGAATGCGGTTCGGCATCGGCATGAACACGGATCACACGCTCGAGGAAGTGGGTCAGCAATTCTCGGTGACACGCGAGCGCATACGTCAGATCGAGGCGAAGGCGCTCAGAAAGCTCAAGCATCCGAGCCGCTCGCGCAAGCTTCGCAGCTTTCTCGACACCTGATCCATTCGCCCGCGGCATCGGGCCCGTAGTTCAGCTGGTCAGAACGCGCCGCTCATAACGGTGTTGTCGCAGGTTCGAGTCCTGCCGGGCCCACCATCGCTGGAATGTACATCGCAATTTCGGGCTTGATCCGCCTTCACTAGCTAGCGCCCATAACAGTGGCGGCTCGTATATTGGGCGACTAGCAACCAAACCGTCCGCGAAATTTTCGAGGCCGGTGGACTCGAATGGGATCCGTCCTATTCGGTACGACTGATTGAGATTCCGGCTCGACGCGAAGGCGGCGTGTTCGATCACGTCCCACCGGGTCGAACATCTTCGCAATTTGCGGACTACATCCGCAACCGGACGCAGGCGGCCTACGGAACACCGATAGATCGCTTCCTAGGGACGGTCGTCACTTGGCGCGCCAATCATCAGGCAGGCATGCGCCGGTGACTGATCGCCAGAATGAACGAGCTGCGGACATCGGTCGACGTTGGTGGCAATGACGGACTGCAATCACGCCGGTTAAAAGCGTTTGGCGCGGTGTACGCGGCCGGTTGCCTCGCGAGCAAGGCCGGGATCCTGCCGTGGACCCGGGACACGATTAAAGACGCCGTGCTCAACGCGCACGCTGCACATGTCGCGCATATGATGGGGGCGCAACGACCCGACGGAGGTGTTAAGAGCTTACATCAGATCGCACCGTGTCGACTTCGTCGATGTGGATATGACCAGTTACGATTTCGATTCTGCGGATGTCGAAGCAGCACCAGGGTTCATCACTAGGACCGGTGGCGTCAGCGAATTCAGTTTTCTTCCGGACACGATCCGCAGGATTGTCGGACCACGTAGCCTCGGCCCCCTATTAAAGGCGTTGAAACGGGACGGACTACTCATTCACGATCACGGTATTTCCGAAGGGACACAAAAAAACCAGACAAAGCGACCGCTGTGCCGTGCTCGTCCCGGCGACAATGGCCGCCGTAGGGTCTATTGCATCGACGGACGGATCCTCGATTAATCCCCCTACCCGGTCGCGTAATTCGACTTCGCAGCGACCAGGAGGCCGCGCTCGACGACTGAAGCAGGTATCCGCGACCGAGTACGAAACCGGTATTTTCGCCTCGGTTGGGTTCACGATCACGGCGCGACACAACAAGGCATCCCGGTTGCGCGAGGCACAAGTCTGACAATAGCCGGCATCGAGCCATCGTCGTGTTCGCGCCGATCCCGGTTGTTCCTCAGGCGGCGTTCGGTCGCGGCCCAGCGTTATACCTCGAGCCGCAGCGCGGCGATGTGTGCGGGATCGGCGATAAGGCTGATTTCGACGACGCGGCCTTGATCGGTCACGAAATCGAACACGACCTGCACCTTGCCGCTTGGCGCGAAGACGAGGCCTGGCTCACCGTCGATCAGCGCTGGACGCGCGGCTTGAGCCCGGCCTCGGAACGTGTTCGCGATAGCGGCACTGCCCCGGATCTCCCTCCTTAGCGCTGGCGTGGGGCGCCGGCCCTAAACCGTCGGCCACATCGGCTTTGCGAGGGCGAGGTCGGTCGGGAAGACTGTGACCGGCACGCCTTTCTGCCACTGCGCGAAGATCATTGGCACGTCGACGCGGCGGCCTTTGGCATCGAACTTGATTGGGCCCGGGAAGCACGCCGCCGCTCGACCCGTGGTCAGGTTCATCGAGCGGATCACCTCGGCGACCTTGATCTTGTCGGCCGCACCCGCAGTCTCCAACGCTGCAGCCAGGATCGAGGGATGGCCGTAGCCGCATAGCGCGTCCTGGGTCAGAAAGGGCTCGCCCGTCTTCTTCTTGAAGCGCTCGATAAACGCCTCCTGGCCCTTGAACGGCCAGTCGGCAACGCTGAAGAGCAGGCCTTCGAGCAATTCGGGGCCGATTGTCTTCAGCAGTTCGGGCGAGCCCAACGGCGCGCCGTTGCCGACCACTGGGATTTTCCCGTGGCCGAGGTTGAACTCGTCAAGTTTTTCCAGCACCAGCTTGCAATCTGGCATCGCCGAGGTCACGAGCAACAGGAAATCGGGCTTGGCCGAGCGCACCTTCTCAACCAGCGGCGTCGCATCCGATAGCGGCGGCGTGAAGACCTCATCGACCGTCAATTTGAGTCCCGCCTTCTCAAGCCCGCCGGCGCGCAGCGGCTTGGTGAAGCTGACCGGCGAGGCGGTATTGTCCTGGATGATACCGACCGTCTTCGGGGTCTTGCCGGTGGCGTTCGCGGCCAATTTGAGCGCTGTCGGCACCGTCTCGGCGGCTTGGAGATCGGCCGTCGGCGAGGTCTGGAAGATGAATTTGAAGCCGCGGTCGGTGATCGCGTCGGAATAGCTGAGGGTCAGCCACGGGATCGACGCGCGCTCGGTCACCTCGGTCACCGCAAGCGTGAAGGAGCTGAGCCAGGCGCCAAACCCGCCGACCAGGTCCGGCTGGTCGGAAACGAGACGCTGCGCGGCGTTTTTCGCCTTTTCCGCGGTGTCGCCCGCATCGGCATAGATGATTTCGAGCTTGGCGCCGCCGAGCGACTTTATGCCGCCGGCGGTGTTGATGTCCTCCATCGCCAGGTCGGCGCCCATTTTCAAGAGCTGACCCTGGCGCGCCCACGGGCCCGAGAGCGGGGCGATCATCGCGACCTTGACCGATTTCGCCTGTGCGCGCCCGATCCTCGGGGCGGCAAGCGTGCCGATCGCAGTCGCCAATCCGGCGGTCACGCTGCGCCGTGTCGGATAGTGTTTCGTCATCTTCTCCGTCCTCCCCTGCTAATTGGCCGCCGCGGCCACCCGCTCGACCCATTTCTTGCCTAAATAAGCCTCAATCACGCGTTTGTCGCGCACGATATCGCCCGGTCTGCCCGCTGCAATGAGGCGGCCGTGGTCGAGCACGGTGAAGTGATCGGCGAGGTGAACCATGGCCTGCATCGTGTGCTCGATGATCAAAACCGTAATGCCGTCGGCGCGCAACTGTCGGATCACGCCAAGGACGCCGTCGAGGTCCTCGGGGCCGAGCCCAGCGAGGGTCTCGTCAAGTAGCATCAGCCGCGGATGTGGCGCCAGCGCGCGTGCCAGCTCCATCAGGCGCAGCTCGCGGGTCGTCAGCCCGCCGGCGATCGCGTCGGCCTGCGCGCTGAGCCCAACGCGGTCGAGCGCGGCCAGCGCCATTTTGCGCGCGGCGGCGTTGTCCGTCGTGCCGACCAAAGCGCCAGCGATCACGTTGTCGAGGATGCTCATGCGGGGAAAGGCGCGCACCACCTGGAAGGTGCGACCGATGCCGCGCCGGCAGATGCGGTTGGGCCTAAGCCCGGTGACCGGCGCGCCGGCGAATTCGATCGTGCCGCCGCTCGGGGCGAGAAAGCCGTTGATGACGTTGAAGAGCGTTGTCTTGCCGGCGCCATTGGGACCGATGATGCCGTGAATTCCGCCTTCCGGCACGGCGAGGTCAATCTGATCGAGCGCGCGCAGTCCGCCAAATGACTTCGCGATGCCCTTGAGCACGAGGAGGTCGCCGCAGGTGACGGCGTGCGGCCGCGCCTGGGCGATGGGCAGGGCGGCGGTGAGGTTCGCGCGCGACGCGGGAAGCCTGTTGCGGCTCAGCCGGTCGAGCACCCGCCAGTACACGCCCTCGGGCGCGCAGAGGATGATGACGATGATCGCGACGCCGTAGACGACGCCCTGGATGCCGGGCAGCACATTGCCGAGCTCGGCATTGAGCCCTTCGGCCAGCGGCACCAGCACGATCGCGCCGATCACGGGGCCCCACAGGCTGCCGACGCCGCCGAACAGCGCCAGGATCAGCGCCTGCGCCGAGACCAGCACGCCGAACACGGTATCGGGCGTCAGCACCAGCAGCACCACCGCGTAGAGCCCGCCCGCCGCCGCGCCGATCGCGCCCGACAGCATCAGCGCCAGCATCTTCCATTTCCAGGTGTCGATCCCCGCAGCCTCGGCAGCGGGCTCGTTCTGCTTGATCGCGGTCAGTGCCATGCCGAAGCGCGAATTCTCGACCTTGAGCGAGATCGAGAGCGCCACGACCAACAGACCCAGCGCCAGCACGACATAGATGCGCGGGTCCGCGAATTGCATGAACAAAGCCGGCGCGTCCCGCTTCATCGGCAGCGTCAGCTCCTGGAGACCGAGCCACTGGAAGATCGGCAGCATCGCGAGCGGATAGGCGAGCATCGCCAGCGCGAAATAATGCCCCCTGAGGCGAAAGGTCGGAAAACCGATGATCGCGCCCGCGACTGCGCCGACCACCGGGCAAAACGGGATCGAGACCCAGGGGCTCAGGTCGAGATCGATCATTGCCAAAGCCACCGTATATGCGCCGAGTCCCCAGAACACCGCGTGCCCGAACGAGAAATACCCGCCATATCCGCACAGGATGTTCCAGCCGAGCGACATCACCGCCCAGAGCAGGACCTGGGTCAGCACCAGCTGGTAGTAGTCGCTATGCAGCACCAGCATTAGCGCCAGTACCGCCGCCGCGACCGCGGCGATCGCCCAGCGCTGCCGGTTGCTTTCGGCGCCCGTTCTCACGTGCGCTCGCTGAGCCGGCCGAACATGCCGCGCGGCCGCAGGAAGATGATCAGCAGGAAGACGATGAAGATGCAGGTGTTCTGCAACTGGTAGGGAAACACCAGCGTGGAGGCCTGTTGGACGATGCCGATTAGCAGCCCGCCCCAGAACGCGCCGAGGATGCTGCCGAGGCCGCCGAGCACGACCCCGGCATACATGACGATGACGAAATCGAAGCCGGTATAGGGCTGGAAGGACTGCGAGCTGGCGATCAGGCCACCGGCGACCGCGGTAATGCCGACCCCGAGGCTCCAGGCGAGGCGATGCGCTCGGTCGACATCGATCCCCATATAGATCGCGGCCTGGGCATTGTCGGCGGCCGCGCGCAACCCCTTGCCGAGCCGCGTATGACCGAGGAACAGATAGACCGCGCCGGCCACGACCACCGCGACGACGAAACTGACGCAGCGCCCGCGGTTCAGCAGCACCTCGCCGATCTCCCACGATGAATGCGACAGCGGCGTGCGTATCGCGGTCGGGGTCGAACCGAACACGATCAGTGCACCGTTCTGCAGGATCAGCGACAGGCCCAGCGTCGTCAGGATCTGACCGTAAGCTCCGGCGCCGGCACTCGCCTCGGCCCCAGCGCCGGTGACGCGCGACACGATGAAGCGATGGAGGAGCCAGCCAACCGCAAACACGATCGGCCCGGCGAGAAAGGCGGCGGCGATCGGGCCGGCATACGGGCCCATGAAGGCGAGCACGCCGTAGCCGGTCGTCAGGTAGAAGGCGGCGTACATGCCGAGCATCAGGAAATCGCCCTGGGCGAAATTGATCACTCGCATCGCACCGAAGATGATTCCGAGCCCGACGCACATCAGCGCGTAGGCACTGCCGACCAGGATCCCAGCGCTCAGCGCCTGCAGGAAGTCGACGAGGGAGAACGGCATCGCGACGAAACGATCCTTTCCGCCGCCGACGATAGGCGTAAGGCCGGCACGAGTCATGGATTTTGCTCGCTTCTGCCCCGCTATCGGATTCCTCTGCGAAGAACGTGTGATTGCGAAGAGCGCGGCTACGACGCAATCTCCGCCACGGTTCTTCGAATCCGGCTCGAGATAGCTTAGGGCCGCAGTGCGAAACGGACTGGGGGGCGATCGATGCTGACCATCGAGGGATTGTCGGTCAGCTATGGCGGACTAGCGGCGCTGCGCGGTGTCTCGCTCGAGGTCGCGGAGGGACAGTTCGTGGCGATCGTCGGGCCGAACGGCGCGGGCAAGACGACGCTCTTCAAGGCGGTATCGGGCACGGTCGCTCCCCGCGCCGGCCGCATGCTCTTTGACGGTCACGATCTGCTCGCGGTGCCGCCCTCCGAACGCGCCCATCTCGGGATCGCACATGTGCCCGAGGGACGGCAGGTCTTCGCCGCCATGACTGTGCTCGAAAACCTCGAAATGGGCGCCTATTCGACGCGCGGCCGCGCCGAATGGCGGCGGAATCTCGACCGCATTCTGGCTCTCTTTCCGGTCCTCGCCGAGCGCCGCCGCCAGATCGCCGGCACGCTTTCGGGCGGCGAGCAGCAGATGCTGGCGATCGGTCGCGGGATCGCCTCGGCGCCTCGACTACTCCTCCTCGATGAACCCTCGATGGGACTCGCGCCGACGATCGCCGATCTGATTTTCGACCGGATCGCGGAGCTGCATCGCGAGGATAAGACCACCCTGATCCTGGTCGAGCAGCGCGTCGCCGAGGCGCTCGAAAGCTGCGACTACGGTTATGTGCTCGAAACCGGCCGGGTCGTGCTCGAGGGCACGCAAGGAGTCCTGATGGCCGATGACCGCATCAGACGAGCTTATCTCGGGATGTAAGCGGCGTCAGCGTTTCCGCTAACGGTCCCGCGGGATGTCTTTGTTGGATCACGATCTGATCCTGGTCGATGGCGATCCGCTGCGAGACATTACTCGCTTCGGCCTTGGTCCCCGCGTCGCGGTCATCCATCGATTTGCTGGGCCAAATTCGATGCGCTCGCCGAAGGTGCTCGCCGGGCAAGCAAGATTTTATGGGGCCGCGTATAGGGACATTCGCGCCTGTTAGGGCGAAGCCTCACGGTTCGCTTTATGGCGATGGGAACACCATCTCGCGCAGCGCTCGCCTATTTCGGAAGATAGGCTTCGGTATAGAGCTTCGATATGTCGAGTTCGCCTTCAACGAGCTTCATCTCGCGGAAAGACCGCTTCAAGGTCGCGAGCGATTCCGCGTCGAAGCGACAATCTTTAGTAAACATTCCGATCGTGAGATCATATTCCCGCGACATCACGCTCTCGTCGAAATGGTTGAGCGCGCTTTCGATCTTCACCGTCTCGGCCTTGTGCGCCCGCATGTAGTCGATAGTCTCGATCCAGGCAGCTAGGAAGGCACGGATCGCGGCGGGTAGTGTCTCAGTTTGGCCGGATGCGCCGAAAAGCGTACGGGAGGCACGTTAGATGCCTGTACGTCGGCGCTATGCCTTTCCGCTCAAGCATGATAAAGTTTCGTCTTCGCGAGGGGATAGTCAGCGGGGGCGCTTTATGACGGTCTGCGTAGCTGCGCTAGGAAGCGGCGGGGCAACGATAGTCTGTGTCGCCGACAAAGCCCTCTCATATGGCGATTACATCCAGTGGGATTCTGATAGCACCAAACTGGTGCCGCTTGGCACAGGTGATACCGTGGCTCTCGTCGCGGGGACGGAATTATATATCACCCGATTTTTGGGCCGCATCGAAAAATGGGATGGTTTTGCGGGCGAGCGGGAGGAGATTAAACGATTTCTCGAAGATGAATTTCAGAAGTGCCTTATCGAAATGCAGAACGTCGAGGTCCTTTTGCCACATGCGCTAACGCGCCCAGAATACGTGGCGGCGATTTCTGGTGGCGATATTAATCAGCACATCGAATCCGTCGCCACCAAAATGGCGAAGTTTGATTTTGATTGTCAGTTGTTGGTGTGCGGATACGATTGCGACAGCAAGCCATATATCTTTGACGTAAGCCCGCCAGGGAAGGTAACTGATTTCACGAATACTGGCTTTCACGCAATCGGGTCTGGCGCAGAGAAAGCCATATCGCGGGTCTTGTTTTCAGAGCACACGCGTGACCACGGGGTAAGTCAAACCTTATTTGACTGTTTTGATGCCAAGGCGAACGCCGAGATGGCGGTTGGCGTTGGGTACGCTTGGGATGCGAGCTTTGTAACGATGCGCGGTTCGTTTACGGCGCATGACGGGGTTAAGCCGCTTATAGAGAAAGTGTGGTCCAAATTCTCGCGGTCGCCATTTGCGAAGCGGAATAAGGACGATCTGCCCGACCCACCAACGAACTGGCAATCGCAGTTGCGTGAATTTATTCAAGCGTCATTTTTCCAGAAGTCGCCTGACGGTTGGAATAACCGACAAGGCTTCTTTCATAGAGATGCTTTTGGCAGTCCACTATTGCAGCCCGTCACGGTTTGTGTGCTGCCCGAGTCCTTTGAATTTCTTCCGGTTGATAGGTGTGAGAAGTATGACAGTGAGGACACGTTACCGAAATTGTAGTGGCTTTCGGCTTCTTAAGTTGAGAGGGCGATGGCGCTTCGCCGACGCTGAAAAGTTGTTGCGTCGAGGGGCATTGAACGACGTAGTACCAATGACCGGCTTGAATTTCCGCCACGCTCACACGCTCCTACGCAGCCGCTGCCAACGAACTGTCAATCATAGCGATAATTTCGGCAACGTCCCAAACATGATCTGCCAGCCCAGCTTCCATAGCGGGCGTGACCCGAAGCGTCTTATGGATGCGGCAGAAATTGTAGAACATCATGTGCAGGGCAACCGCGTGTGCGTGGTTCTCAACCTTTTTCGAGAACGCGTTAGTGAGCCGCGTAAAGCGCCGCATGTGCATCCGCATCGTGAGGTTTTGGCGCTCAACGTAAGACGTGCTGATATGGTCGGGATCGGGGTTGCCCTCGACGCTATTTTTCTTCGCGCCAATGCATTGCGCGGGGCTGTAGCGCTTCTCTTGCTCGACCGGCTCGCCATAGAGCTTCACAAGCTGCGCATAGTCCACGTCGCCGCCGAATGCGCCCTCGACCGCTTCCAGATAAGCGCGATGACCGTCCGTCGTAAGCTGGATACGGTTTTCGAGGCGCGAGCGCAGATCGTCCATGAGCGCCATCGCATACTCGCCGTCCCGCCCGCCAACGAGATAGGACACCAGCAATTTGCTATCGGCATCAATCGCGGTCCACGTCCAAATGTCGCCCGCCACGCCACGCTTGTGCTCAGGGACGTTCTTTTGCTTCGAGTAGCAGAACGCCCAAATTTCGTCGCACTGAATGCGGCGGCTTTTCACGCCGCGCACATGCGCATCATGGTAGGCCGCGCACGCTTTGCCAGCGTCAACCAAAAGCTTCGTGACGGTGTTGATAGAAACGTCCGCGATCCGGCTTGCCGCCCGCATGGACGAACCTTCGCAAAGCAGCGCCAGGATTTGGGTCCGTTTTGTAAGTGGCAGCTTGTTCATGGCGAGGATAATAACCCGCCATGCATACGCGGTCAAGCAAAAAAATCAGTTTCGTTATTTTCCCTTCCAACGGGCCTTTGCCGCCGCTCTGGCAATCTCGACCCGCTTGCGCTTGCTGAGGCTCGCCGCCCTTGCGCGACCGCCCCTCATACCGCCCAATCGGCCCAGAGCGACGGCAGCGGGGTTCTTGCCGTCATCCGCCACGGTATCGGGCGGGGCTTCGCCAGTCGCCATGTCTACGATGAGCTTGGCAAGCTGGTTAGGGTCGCGCGGTCGGCGCGGTCTTTGAGCGCTCATGCATGGGAAGATGGCACGTCCGCGCCATGCCGCCAAGGGCCACGCATGCGTACGCTACCGTTCAAACTGAGACACCACCTCGCGGCGGCGTCGCTTGCGATGAGCCGGTTCGAGGCGTAGAGTGCGCCCGAGGCGACATTTCCCTCGTAGCTCGAGACCTGTGCCAAAAGGCGCGCCTCCTTCGCCTCCTCAAAGGTCAGCAACGGCGACGTGTTGGCGACAACGGCATCGACTTGGCGCGTGCGCAAGGCGGACTGAACCGATGCAGTGCCGCCGCCGATGGCGACCGTCGTCAGCCCATTCTCGCCCCAGCCCTCCTTGCGCGCCAGCTCTCGCGCAGACCAGTCGCTGAACGAGCCAGGGCTCGAGACACCTACGATCTTGCCTTTGAGGTCCTTGAGAGATTTGATCGGCGAATCCCACGGCACGCCAATACCCAGAAACGGCGCGGTGGCCGTGCTTTCGCATACCGCGATCATTGGCGCGCCCTTCGCGACGAAGGCCATTTCCGTTCCAGCGCCATCACCTATTTCGATCGCGCCCGCAGCGATCGCCTGAGCCATCTTGCTGCCGCCGCCGAAATCGGTGATCTCGAGATCGAGGCCGTGCTTCTTAAAGATGCCGAGTTCGTTCCCCACATTCACCGGAATGATGGCGTCCGACGTCGCGGAAGCCTTGCCGACAGTCAGCTTCGTATCGGCGGAGACCGCGGACGCCGTTGGAAGCGTGAAGAGCAGCGCCATGGTCATGACGGCCGCGCGAGGGCCACGCCAGTAGGGTGCGATCGTTCCCATTGCGCTACTCCAAATCCGGGACGGTGGGCGGTTTGTCCCAGCCGGCGATCGGGTCATAGTCATAGTCCCAGACGCTCCGCGAGGAAACGTATCATTCAGGTTTCGGCGCCGCCGTTTGCGCCGATCATCTGGCCGGTGATGAAGCCGGCCTCGCAATCTGGTCCAACCCGAGCCGCCGTCCGAAAAGGTCGTGAAGACCGCGAGCGAGCCGGGACTAGAGGGCGACGTGCTCCGATTTCGCGTATGGACGAGTAACGTCTTTATCTTCGTCCCGGTAAAAGTGGACTGGTTTCAAGTAAAGTTACATCCGGCGTGGCGCTGCCAAAAGATGACGTCGCGGGGCTGGCTGCCGGTTTGCGTTTTCGAGGTGAAGGCGGAGCGGGTGCCGCCTGGGGACGATACGACCTTCGTGCGCCTGCTTCCGGATTATTTCGAACCCGAAGCGACGGCCCAGAATGCTGTCGTCACGAAGTCGTCGCGTGTCGAGATTTTGCGGGCCGCTGGAATAGTGCTTTGGACGGAAACGCCGGACGTCATCGACCTCAGCGTTGCAGAAAATCTTTGGCTGAAGGTCCGCATAGACGACAAGGAAGGCTGGATTCACACGCAAGAAGACTTCAAAGCCATTGGCTTGCCCCAGGCGGGGTGAAAACGACCGCTCGGCGCTCTACTGAGAGGCGCGGCCCAGATGATGAACCACAACGCGCCGAAGGGTCTGATTGGCCGATAGCGGTGGGTCAGCGTTCGGCAGCCAATAAGTTGGAGCGCCTAGCCGGGCTGACGCAGCGGTCGGACCTTGTGGCCGTCGGCGCAGTTGCGATGCGAAAGCGCCTGGCATCATTTAGCCGTTCAACGCTCTCTCTCCGCCCCGACACTCCACCGCGTCTCATCGCGCGTGAGAGCCGTATATTGTTCCGCGTTTTTTCGGCGTTCGTAGGCCTCTGCCTGCTGCGCGAGTGCAAGGGCGCGATCCCCGAGCCTCCGCTTCAGTTCGTGATCTCCTGTCGAGTACGCGGCGTCACGAAATTGTTCGGACGCAATGCGCCACGAAATAACCAGTAGAAGATCAACCCGCGACATGAATCGCCGTTCCGCCATATGCTGACGTTACGTCGATGAGGCTGGCTTATTGCCTCCATTCAGGAAGGAAAGGCTGTCGCCGACCATCTCAGCGGTCAAACGTGACAACTTGCCGGCTTCGTCGAGGTACGCTTTCGTCGCTCCCTCGGCAAACTGCCGTTGGCACTCCAATAATTCTCGTGGTTCCTTGCACCCCATGAGTCTGGTCCAGGTGCTTATATCCTCCCGGAGCCGGGTGCGCGCGAACTCACAGATCTCGGATGCGAACGCGCCCGTGCCCTTGGTCCAGGCCTCAAAAAGTTGCTGGCTGGCTCTGAAAGCCAGTAGCGGGTCAAGTCCTGTCTCCGTTGACATGCCTCTCTCCTTTTGTGCTGTCCCCGGCTGCATCTACGTGCGGCTCTCGTTGTTTGATGTGTCCGCGCGGATGAGATCGCGAAGCTTGCGCACCGCTTCGTTCGCGCGTTGGAATTGAATGGTGGATTTCTCAAGCGCTTCGGCGAGAGTCCCGCGGGCATCCCCCGGCACGGCCGAAACGACGTGGTTCGCGGCCGCGAGGAAATTGCCAGCGGCGCTCAGGGCCTCAATCAGCTCGTGGAGGAGCGTGAGTGCCCTTTCAGCACCGAGGTCGGAGGCCGGTTCATGCCCGGCCCGTTCGTCCCGAACGTTGTTGGGCACCTCTTTGCCTTTGACGCTTGGGGTGCTAGCGAAGACATCTTAAGAAAGGTTGCCCGCGCCGGGCCAGTATCTCCGAGGCCCAAAAACTTGATCATGATCGGAATCGGGGGCGGCTTTTCGCCGCGCTATGGCGATAGGTGTTACAGGTCTGTGACCGCGGCCCAGCGGGACAACAACGGGGGGATCCGCGTGGCGAGAACCAATGCTGCTGCTCCAAAGAATCCACCATCTGTCGGCCCTTCAATAGCCGCCATTGCATTGTGGGGCTCATCGGGGGCGAAGCGAATCAGCCTCCTTACGGACGAGGAACGCGCAGAGCTCGTCGTGATTTCGTCGATCGCGCGCTTCAAGAAGGGAGAAAAGATTTATCGGCAAGGAGATCGCGCGAATGCCGTCTTCAACATCGTAAGCGGGGTGGTCAGGACCTGTAAGGTCCCCCGGCGCGGCGCTCGCCACATCACCGCCTTTCTGTTTCCCGACGATCTGTTCGGACTTGCGGAGGAAGGAAGATACGTAAACGACGCCGAAGCGATGACCGCAGTCACCCTCTACCGGATACCCGTAGCCGGTCTTGAGACCAAGCTCCGAAGAGAACCAACCCTCGAGTTTCACGTCATCTGCAAACTGTGCCATGAACTGCGCGAGGCTCAGCGCCACGCATTCATTCTGAGCAAACGTCGTGCGCTCGCGAAGATGGCTCTCTTTCTCCAACTCATGGACAACCATCAAGCTGCGATAGGGGATGACCGGGAGGAGGTTTACTTTCCGATGAGCCGATCTGATGTTGGCAATTACGTGGGAATGTCTTCGGAGGCGGTAACCCGCTCTCTCAATGTGCTGTCAAGCAGGGGGCTGATCCGTATTCGGGACCGCCGTCATGTTCGCATTCTCGACCACACCGCATTAGAGGGCGTCGCCGCGGAGCGAGGCGTGCGCGGGTTATCGCGATACACGAGGTAGGAGCCCACCTGAGGGCCTGGCCCGGGTCAACAGCTACATCGGCGGCGGCCATTTCAGGCCAGCATGTCCGCTTCGGAGACATCGGCCCGCTCGGTTAAAGGACCGAGATGGGCGCAAAGGTGGCCGGAACCCGACTGTCTGTTTCTGATCAGGACATTCTGGGACGCGGACATCCGCCTCAAAACATGTGGTCGTCTCGCCCTGACCCAAAACTGACGTCGCTCAGCTTGGATGGTCGGCGAATTCCTGACCCTTTGGTAGCTCCCGGCCACTAATTATTTCTTTAACTAAATTTGCGAGCTTGATCGGTCATTGGGCTGGCACGCCAAAAGCGCGTGGGTCGCATCAGGAGTTTGGCGCTCGGCCCGGACGACTTTAGGGGCGTTTGCCGTGACCGCCGAACCTGGTTCCATTGAAACGCCGACCTTGGTTGCTTACGGAAGCCACGACGGCGCGCGCGCCGGTGAAGGCGGCGCTTCCGCCGCGAGTTTGTCGCTTGTTGCCGCGAGCCCTCGCGAACGCCGAGTGGCCTTCGCTGTCTTGGCTCTCTCTTTGGCAATTTTCGCCGCGACGGTGCCACTGGCACGCGTTCCGGTAGAGCGTTTCACCGCCTTCGTCCCAGCCTACCAGGCCGCGATTACCATCAACGATCTTGTCACCGCGACGCTCTTGTTCGGCCAGTTCGCCGCGTCCCGTGCCAGGGCGCTGCTCGTGCTTGGCGGCGGTTATGTCTACACCGCAATCTTTGCCTTCATACACCAGCTCACCTTCCCGGGGGCCTACTCCCCGGCCGGTCTTCTTGGCGCCGGGCCACAGACGACCGCGTGGCTCTATATGTTCTGGCACGGCGGCTTCCCGCTGTTCGTCGCCGCCTATGCCTTCCTCACGCGGGAGGCTCCCGCGACTTCCGTCCGCATGGTGCAAGCCATCGTAGGCATCGTCGCCGCAGTCTTCGCCTTCGCCGGAGGTATTACCGCGCTGGCGACCGCGGAGAGCGCATGGCTACCCGCTCTCATTGTGAACAACACCTATACATCGACCATGATCTGGGTTGTTGGCACCGTCTGGGGTCTGAGCGTGCTCGCGCTTGCAATTCTCTGGCGCCGCCGGCCGCATTCAGTGATCGACCTTTGGCTCATGACGGTCCTTTGCGCCTGGATCTTCGATATTGGCCTCGGCGCCGTCTTCAATTCGGGGCGGTTCGATGTCGGCTTCTACGCCGGCCGTATCTATGGTCTGCTCGCGTCCGCGTTCGTCATGATCGTATTGCTGGTGGACACGACGCGACTGCATGAGGCGATGGCTGCTTCCGCCCAGCAACTCGCCGATCTCGCCGGCACGCTCCAAGAGCGAGTTCGTGAGCGCACCGCCCAGCTCGAGCGTACGAACGAATCGCTTAAGAGCGAGATCGCCGAGCGGCAAAAGACAACGAAGCAGCTCGTTCAGGCACAGAAGATGGAGGCGATCGGCACGTTGACCGGCGGCATCGCGCACGACTTCAACAATCTTCTCGGTGTCGTCATGGGCAATCTCGGGCTTATTCTTGATGTGCACCGTGAGGATGCCGAAGTCACGGAACTCGCCGGCGACGCGATCGCGGCGGCTACCAGTGGCGCCGAGCTGACGCGTCAACTTCTCGCGTTCTCGCGCCGGCAGCCGTTACAGCCGCGGCGGATCGTGGTCAACGATCTTGTGTCGGAGATAACGAAGCTGCTCCGCCGCACGCTTGGCGACAATATCGAGGTCAGCCTCGATCTTGGTGCCGATGCGTGGATGGTCGTCGCCGATCCCGCGCAACTCCAGTCCAGCCTCGCGAACCTCGCGACCAACGCGCGCGATGCAATGCCCAAAGGCGGACGGCTCACGATCGTTACCGCCGCTCGTTACCTCGACGCCGATTACGCGGAGCAACACGAGGAAGTCTCGGTCGGAGACTATACGATGATCGAGATCAGCGACACCGGCCAAGGAATTCCGTCCAAGGATCTCGGCAGGATCTTCGAGCCGTTCTACACGACCAAGGAGATCGGAAGAGGCACCGGGCTCGGCCTCGCGATGGTGTTCGGCTTCGTCAAACAATCGGGCGGCCACATCAACGTCTACAGCGAAGAAGGCGTGGGTACGACCTTCCGGATATACCTGCCGCGCGCCCTAGAGACCGGGGAGCTCCGAACTCCGCAATCCCCGATCGAGATCAGGCGCGCGCGAGGCGAAACCGTCCTCGCGATCGAAGATCAGCCGGCGATGCGCAAACTCGTCGTCCGTCTGCTCCGCGAACTGGGGTATCGTGTTCTTGAGGCGGAGAATGGCGCCGCCGCGCTCGAGATACTTGAGCGGGAACGTGTGTCTCTCATCTTCAGCGACGTCGTCATGCCCGGCGGGACGACCGGCCTCGACATCGCCCGCATCGCGGCGCAGCGCTGGCCGTTGGTGCGGATCGTGTTGACGTCCGGCTTCCCGCAGGCACATTTCTCGGACGAAGTAGCATTCCTCGGAAACCTTCGCATGCTCAGCAAACCCTACCGCAAGGAGGAGCTGGCGCGTGCACTGCGCGAGGCTTTGGACGGCGCCTCGGGCGATGCGGAGCCGGCCCTTACCGGCTGAGATCGTCGGCAGCTCCGGTTGCCGTGGCCGAGCCCTCAATGACCGAACGGTAGGCGTCCCCAAGGCTAAAGTGCGAGGCGGTCTCCGGACGCTGAACCATCTTCGCGACGCCCTCGCCGTCGATATAACGGAACCCTGCGCCGACTGCGGCGCCCATCAGGCTGACCGAGCGCAGGCCATGGACAAAACAAGCTATACCGGCCTTCTCAGCGGCGCGGCTGAAGCGCGCCAAAAGCTGCATTAGGTTGAGCTCCGACACGTTGCTCGTGCCGATGTCGCAGCCAACGGCATGGACACGCGAGCTGGTGAAGGCGGCGAAATCGGCGCATTCGATTCGGGCCCTCGCGCTGACACCACGACAGTACGGCCGCAGCGCGACCGCAAGATCATGGATACGCGACGGCGGGACGCCGTCGGGCACGTCGACGATTTCGATGACAAGCAGTCGTGCCATCTCGGAGGTGATCGACTTCGTGAGCGTCTCGACATAGCGCCGCCGGCTCGGGCCTGCGGCGAGCGTCTCGAAATGGACACTCGGAACGATAAGCGCCCGACATCCCTGCTCGAGCATGCGCGTGAGTGTGGCGACCACATGTTCCTGCAGCGCAAAATCGAGCTGCGCTGCTTCTGCTGATGTCGCAGCTCCGGCGGCGAACGATGTACGCACTTCCACGCCATGCTGCACCGGCATGCACAGATAAGCCGAGAGCGCGCCAAGCGTCGTGTCCCATATCGGGCGATATGCAAACTGTAAGGCCCGCGCCGCTTTGGACGATGCGACGGTCGCCGGCTTGGTCTCTCCAGCAGTCGTTGCCTCCTTGCCGGGTGTCTCGTGGGGAGGAGAAAGCTGGTCGATTATCGATCGCGGCGACCGGTCGCCGCCGCTTTCGACCCGTGTCACAGCGCTGTCGATCATGACGATGTCGGATCCTGCCTCGCCGAAGAGCGCCTTCATCATCTCGTCAGCGATAAGCATGCACTTCATGCGGGCCCGCTCGAGGTCAAGGCTCGCAAACACGATCAGGTACGATGTCTCCTGCCAAACTGTGTAGATGTCGCCCGGAAGCAGGTAGCGCTCGATGGCATTGCGCGCGATCCGCTCGATGCGGCCCGAGAGTCGCTCCCAAGATGCGCCGAATTTCTCGCGCGCGCGGTCGAGACCGATGATGCTGATGCGCCCGGCCTGAAAAGGATCGGACGACGCGCCCTTTGCCAATTGCGTGAATTGTCTCTCGAAATCGGCGGACGAGTCGGGCTCAGCGACGGCACGCCGTTGCAGTTCCGCAAGCGGCTGCTCTGCCGCGGCCGTCTGAGGGCGCTTTCCTGCCATCGAGGTGGGCCCGGTCACGCCGCGGCCAGGCAGTTCTGAACGCGACCCATCAGCTCCTCCGGTAGGAACGGCTTGGCGAGAATTTCATTCGCTCCGAGCTTCTGGGCCATGCTCAGGAAGTCGGCATTGCCGACGCGCCCTCCGCCCGATATGGCGATAATTTTTGCGTCGCGCATCTCGAGCCGGATCTGCTTGATCGTCTGGATGCCTTCCTGCTCTGGCATAATGATATCGGTGATAACGACGTCGGGCCGCTCTTTACGGAACGCGGCCATGCCGCGTAGGCCGTCCTCTGCCATGACGACCTCGTGGCCGCCGCGGCGGAGAATCTTAAAGATGGTCTGGCGAACCATTGGGTCATCGTCGATCACGAGAATCTTGGCCATCTCACCGTCTCCTTTCGTGCATTACAGATCGTTCCTGGTTGGTCTCGCTCGGGGGATTGCTCAGGCAACCAGTTCGGCCGCCGGCGGGGGCGCGGCGGGTCTTGCGCGCACCGGCAAATGCACGGTGAATTCCGTGCCAGCATCGGGCTTGCTGCGCACCTCGATGCGACCGCCGTGACGGGTCACGATGCCGTGCGCAACCGACAGTCCGAGCCCTGAGCCACTGCCGACCGCCTTGGTGGTAAAAAACGGCTCGAACGCACGATCTATCGTCAGGGCGTCCATTCCGCAGCCCGTATCCGCAACCGAGAGGCAAAGTTCGGACGCGCCCTCGTCCGTCAGCCCTATAGTGATTGTGCCATTCTGGGGGCCGATCGCCTGGGCCGCATTGGTCATCAGGTTGACGGCAACCTGTTGCAGCAGCGCCCGGTCGCCGAGCATCGGCGGCACGTCTTCGATCTTCTCGACGATCTGAATGGTCGCGGGCAGGCTCCGGCGCATAAGGCTCGCGGTGTCACGTATCACGCTCGCCAGATCGACGACCTGTTCCACGACCTCCTGCTGACGGCTGAAGGCGACGATCTTCTGCACCAAGGCGCGGGCGTGCTCTCCGGCCCGATGAATCAATTCCAGATCGGTGTGCTGCTCGCTGTCGGGCGCGAACTCATCGATCAGCATCTTCGAGATGGCGACAACCGGGACCAGCGTATTATTGAGGTCGTGGGCGACGCCGCCGGCTAGCGTGCCGAGTGCCTCAAGCCGTTGCGAATGATGAAGCTGGCGCTCGAGCTCGCGTTGCCGGGCGGCAGCAGTACGCTCCTCGGTGACGTCCCGGATAGTGGTGATTTGGACCACCGGCCGCCCGGTCGCGTCGGACACGACTTCTGTCTCGTCGTGAACAACGCGCTCGCTGCCGTCGTTTCGGATCAGGCGAAATTCGGCAGCCGCGCGTGCAGCGCCCATTTTGACTGTGCGAAGGAGCGACGTCACGATGGGCAGGTCATCAGGGTGAACGAGCTTGAGGAAGGTATCAATCGAGCGCGGCGCGTCCGGGGAAAGGCCGAAAATGCGATAGGTCTCCTCCGACCATTCGGGGTGCCCGGTGACGAGATCGATGCGGATACTTCCGACGCGGGCAATCCTTTGAGCGCGGGCGAGATGATCCTCGCTTGCGCGAAGCCGCGCCGCCTCAATCGACGCGTGGCGGGCGAAGCGATCCTCAGCGAGCGAACAGCTCAAACCGAAAGAGAGAATGATCCCGCTCACCACGGCCACTGCAACAGCCATAATCTGTCTGTCGAAAACGCTGGCCGGTATCGTGAGGCTTGCGTCGGGCTCGAGCCAGACGGCTGCCATCCCCGTGAAATGCAAACCGAGTATCGCGCCCGCCAGAAGGAGAGTCGCGAGCACTTGGGCGGCGGGCAAAGCCCTGCGGTTAGCCACTTCCAGCGCGAGCGCGCTTAGCACGACGCTCACCGCGATCGAGGCGAGCACGTAGCTTCCGTTCCACACCAGATGAGCAGGGGCCCGCAACGCCGCCATCCCGACATAATGCATGGCGCCCACGGCCAGGCCGATGATGCCGCCGCCGATGAAGGCGGCGCCGGGCTGGAGGGCCACGAACATGCCGGCAAGAGCGAGAACGATTGCGATGACGAGCGACGCAGCGGTCGGCCCGATCGCATAATCGAGCGGCATCGCCGGGCGGTAGGCGAGGGCGGCGATGAAATGCGTCGCCCAGACGCCCGCGCCGAACACGCCGCCCGCCGCGGTGAGCCACTTGGCGCGGCGGAAGCCGGACATTTCGCGGGCGTGTCCGAAGAGGCCGAACGCTGTGAAGCAAGCCCAAAGGCAGATCACCGCGGCGACTGCGAGGAGGCGCGCATCATGCTGATCGACGATGCAGGTATAGACTACCCGTATCATGTGGCGAGGGCTCCGTCGCGAAGTCCGTAGATCGAAAGACGCACGTCTTGCGAGGGAATTTGCAGCGCACGTGCAGCGGACATTGACCACACCAAAGCTAGGCTGGAGCGTCAAAAATCCTAGGGGGCAGGTTTGAGTTTTCCTTTAATCAACAGGCGAAAACCCGCCGATCCGCCGTGCCCGCCGCAGGGTCGAGATGGTTAATGGTTCTTCGCTGACACAAGGCGCGGCGCATTAGGCCGATGTCCGCTTCCGGGAAGCGACCAACATTGCTTGGGCGGCCGGGATGGGCGCGAAGTGGCCGAAAGTGACGGTCTGCTCCTCGGAAGGCAAAGAACGGAACCGGACATCCACTTCGACATAGGCGCCGCCCCTTACGGCCCATGCCGCGTCCTCCGCCCGTTATCACCACTACCTTCCTTCACGTCGGCCCTTTCCATCGCTGCTCTCACTTTAATGCTCCGGCGAGCGCTTTGGCCTTGGCGGCCGCTCGCCCTTCATCATCAGTTCATCGACCTGCCCCATCCCCTCGAGAGCGTGAGGCTTGACCCGGAAGCCACTATTGCAGGAAGGTTTCAGTCGCAAGCAGGAATCGCCCGACAGAGGCAGCGCCAACAGAAGGCTCGAGGGAGGAGATCTGATGTCGATCACAAGAGGTCGCACATCGCGACGCGATGTGCTGGCGGGCGCGGCAGGACTGATGAGCCTCGGCATCGCCGGGAGTGTACGCGCCCAAGGGACGCAGCCGATCAAGATCGGCCAAACGCTGTCCCTCACAGGGCCACTCGCCCAGACCGGACTCATCCATCAGATGGTCAGCGAGATCTTCGTCGATCAGCTCAACAAGAATGGGGGGCTGTTGGGCCGGCCGGTGCAATATGTTCTGCTCGACGATCAATCGAAACCCGATGTGGCGCGCACGCTCTATGAGCGACTCATCACCTCGGACAAGGTCGACCTGATCCTCGGTCCCTACGGCACCGCCGCCATCCTCGCGGGCATGACAGTGGCACAGCGCTATAAGAAGCTCTACATCGAAAACACTATGGGTACGCCGCAGCTTGCGACGTACGAGTGGCATTTCGGCGCGACGGTGGGCGGCAGCTATCCGAACAAGACGGCGCCCAACATCGCGCTCGACGCCTATTCGAGTGCCGGCAATCCGCCGAAAAGCATATTCATCGCCGTTACCAAATTCCCCTCGGCACTATTCCAGGCCGAAGGCATGCGCGACGCGGCGACGGCCCGCGGCATCAAGGTGCTTGATTATCTGCAGTACGAATTCGGTACCCGCGATTTCGGGCCGATCGCGGCGCGGGTGAAGGATGCTGATCCCGACCTGATGTGGCTCGGCTGTCTCGGCGTCGACGGCAATCTCCTGCTCGAGGCGCTGGGCAAGCTCGATTACAAGCCGAAGCGCCACTTCTATCTTTATCCCTCCTCCGGCCCGCTGGCGACGCTGCCGGCGGCGGAGAATGCCATCTCGAGCACCAACTTCGAGGACGTGAAGCCCTATATCGACGACCCTGTCGGCGGCGAATTCGCCCGCCTGTTCGATGCCCGGGCAGTGAAGGCGGGACTGCCCTATCCCCATGCCGATTCCCAGGGCGCGCTCGAATATTCCGGCTGGCAGATCCTCACTGCCGCTGTCAACGCCACCAAGAGCCTCGACGACGAAACGCTCGCCAACTGGCTCGACAAGAACGAGGTCGATACGCTCGTCGGCCGGCGCGACTTCAAGGGGCAATGGCACCAGAATTCGAAGGACCTTACCGAGCTGCGGCAGATCCAGGTCGGCAGGTGGGTAGCGGTCTGGCCGGCCTCGATCGCTACGCCCGGTTACAAGCTGGTCGCATCCTGAGCGCGTAGCGTCCTGCACGAGGGTGACTGCGTGCCATCTCTGACGCTTCTCAGCCAAGCCGTCATCACGGGCGTTCTCGCGGGTGCGCTCTATGGGCTGCTCGCACTCGGGTTGAGTCTCAGTTGGGGATTGCTGCGGCTGGTCAATCTCGGCCATTTCGCGATGGCGCTCTTGAGCGCCTATCTCACCTGGTATCTAGGCACGCAGTTCGGCATCCCGCCTTATCTGTCCGGGCTACTGATTGTCGCCGTGTTCTTTCTTTATGGCGTAGGGCTGCATTGGGTGTTCATGCGATTCGGCGTCGCCGAGATGGCGTCGATGCTCATCACCTTCAGCATCGCGGTAATCGTCGAATCTGCTTTACAGTTCATCTGGACGGCGGATTTTCGGCGCTACGAGACGGCCTACGCTAGCTCGTCGATCGTGATCGGCTCACTCTTCGTGCCGACGCTCAATCTGCTGGGCTGCCTCATGGCGGCGCTGCTTGCCGGGCTGACCTGGTCGTGGCTGCGCTTTACCTACGTCGGCAAAGCATTGCGCGCCGGTGCCGAGGATGCGCCGATCGCCGCCGCCTTCGGCATCAATCATCGCGTGCTGTCCTTTTTGCTGTCGGGCATTTGCGCCGCCTATGCCGGTGTCGCCGGGGTGTTCATCGCCCTGATCGCAACCTTGGCGCCGTCAGAGATCTGGACTTGGATCGGAGTCGTTTTCGCCGTGGTCATCATCGGCCGGCTTGGCAATCCGATCGGCGCGCTTGCCGGCGGTATCCTGATTGGCACGTGCGAGGCGATCACCATGGCAGTGGTGAATCCGGCTTGGGCGCCGCTCGTGTCGTTCTCGGTCCTAATCGTGCTCTTACTCTTCCGCCCGCGATGGATCTGAGCCGTAAGCAAATTCTTGCCGCGTCTGGCCTCGCCGCGCTGGTGCTGGCGCTGGCTGTGGTGCCGACGCTCGCCATTCCCGCCTTCTACGTATCGTTCCTCTACATCATCTTTTTCTGGACCGCGCTGGCAACCAGTTGGACCATACTCAGTGGCTTCGCGGGCTATTGGAGTTTCGGCCACGCCGCGTTCATGGGCGTCGGTGCCTATGCCGCGGCGACGTTCGCGGTCAAGTTCGGCATGCCATATCTGTGGACGCTACCGACGGCGGCGCTGCTCGCCGCGGCGCTGGGCGCGTCTATTGGCTTTGTCGTGTTCCGCGTCCAACGCCTGCGTGGCGAGCTGTTTGCGCTCATGACCATCTCAGTCACCTTCATCATCGCCACCATCATCAATAACACGCCGATTGATGGAGGAAGCGGCGTGTATCTCATCAGCGTCGAGCTACCAGGGATCATGGGCTCGTCACAGACGACAACGATTTATCTGTTGGGTCTCGCCATGGCGGCAGTAGGCATCGGCTCGGCCTGGGGGGTGTCACGCTCACGGCTTGGGTTGGGCCTCTTCGCCATCCACGACGACGAGGACGTGGCAGAGGCCAAGGGCGTGCCGACCTTCCGCTACAAGCTCGCCGCATTTGCGCTGTCGGCCGCTATCGCCGGCGCGGTCGGCGCAATCTATGCGATCTATGTGAGCTATCTCACGACCGACGCAATCTTCGACGTAACTGTGACCATGTATCCGGTGGTGATGAGTATCTTCGGCGGTGCGCGGCACTGGCTCGGGCCGGCGCTTGGCGCCACCACTGTCACCGCCGCGCTTTATGCCAATGCGAGCGGACCGCAAGCTTCGCTCGGCCGCGCGGTCGTGGCGCTGATGCTGATCTTGGTGGTCCTGCTGATGCCGCAGGGAGTCATGCCGGCGATCCTGCGCCGCTGGCACCGGATCATGCCGCTTCGCATGCCAGCGCCGGTGACGCCGCGCGCATTTACGCAGCGCTCGACCGCCATAGTCCCCTTAGCGGCACCGCTGCTCGACTGCCGCAACGTGCGCAAGTCGTTCGGTGGCATCCAGGCGTTGAAGGGCGTGAGCCTGTCGGTGCAGGAGGGCGAGATTCTGGGCCTGGTCGGCCCCAACGGCTCGGGCAAATCGACTCTTATCAACGTCGTCACCGGGCATTTCTCGATCGATACCGGCGCCATTACGTTCGCGGGATCACGGATCGAGGCGCTCGCCGCCCACCGCGTCGCGCGGCTCGGGATCGCCCGTTCTTATCAGATTCCGCGGCCGTTCAATCATTTGAGCGCCCTCGACAATGTCGCTCTTGCAGTGCGCTTCGGCGCTGCCTTCGGCGAGCCGTGCGACGCCGCCGGCGAGGCGATGCACTGGCTCGGCTACACCGGGCTCGCCCGGCACGCCGCCGATCTGCCGCAGCAGCTCAACCTGCATGAGCGCAAGTTCCTCGAATTGGCCCGTGCGCTTGCGGCTCGCCCGCGGCTTCTGCTGCTCGACGAGGTGCTGTCGGGATTGAACCATACCGAGATCGACGGCGCGTTGCGCCTCATCCGCGATATTCGTGATCGGGGCACGTCGATTATCTTCGTCGAGCATCTGATGCGGGCGGTGGTGGCGCTGTCCGATCGGGTAGCTGTGATGAACGAAGGCGTTCTGATCGCCGTCGGCACACCCCAGGAGACCATGCGTGATGCCGAAGTCATCAGCGTCTATCTCGGCGCTGCTCATGCTACTTGAAGTGACAGAGCTTACCGTCGGCTATGGCGGCGCGCCGGCGATCGTCGGCGTTTCGATCGCCGTCGATACGGGCGAACTTGTCGCTGTCATCGGCCCGAACGGTGCCGGCAAGAGCACGCTCATGAACGCGATCGCGGGCGTGTTGCGCCTTCGCGAGGGGACGCTCACCTTCGATGGGGTCGATCTCTTGGCGGTGCCGGCGCATCAGGTCTGCCGTCATGGCGTGGCGCTTGTGCCGGAGGGGCGGCGCCTCTTCGCGAGCATGACCGTTGAGGAGAACCTCGACATCGGCTGCTATCGTCCCGAAGCGCGGCGCCGGCGCGAGGCGAACCTTGAGCGGGTGTTCGCACTCTTTCCGGTTCTCGCTGAGCGCCGCCGCCAGACCGCCGGCACGCTGTCGGGCGGACAGCAGCAGATGGTCGCGATCGGACGGGCACTTATGGCGGAGCCGCGGCTACTACTGCTCGACGAGCCGTCGCTCGGGCTGGCGCCATCTGTGGTTGCCGACGTGTTCCGCGTTTTGCGTACGATCCACAGTGAGGGCATGGCGATCTTGCTGGTCGAGCAGAATGTCGGCCAAGCGCTGGAAATCGCGGACCGCGCCTACGTGCTGGAGGAAGGCCGTATGGTCGCCGCCGGCCTCCCCTCGGAATTGCTGGCGCAATCTCGCATTCGCGAGGCCTATCTCGGGCTGTGACCCCAGCGAAGGGGCAAGGACACAAAGGTCGCGCGCCATCCACCTCGGTAGAGGCGTCGTCTTACTCCGACCTGTCCTTCCTTTTTTCTGAGGCGCAGGTTCCGATTTGGTGGACGCAGCATCCCGCAAAACATCCTGTGTGTGACCGGCTGGTTCGCCGGACCCAAGGCCGACGCCCGGGCCATCGGCGGAAAGCGCGTTGGTCGCAAGATGGGACTCGCTCCGCTTGCCGAGATTTTCGGCCCGCCATTGGATCGTCTGCGTTTGGAACTCGTTGCCGCGCGGGCAATCAACTGGGACGAGGATGTCCTCGCCCGCGGCACCTATTCCTAGGCGCCACCCAAGACACGCGAAACACAGTCTGTCCATACAAAACCGGGTAGCAGCGGCGTGTTCTTCTTGGCGAAGCGGTTTGCGCCGCCCCGGATATTGGTGCCGCCGAGGTGGGCGCAAAGCGGAATCCCGAAGCTCGCTGGCGATTCTCTGCATTGGGTCCTGAGTGGCGCTCGCTACTCATTGCGAAGGTTCCGCTTAGCATTCACTAACTGGAAATAATGGGCATCAAAGTGGCATCTTTTGCGACTTCGTCCTTCCAGGAAGCACGTAGGTCCCCATCACCCGAGGACATCGCGAACTCACACTCAAGTGCGGGATCTCCCGAATGACCTGCCTAATTTACTGTCGCTAGGTAGCGGCGCATGAAATCCCGCAAAAAACGTGAACGGTGCTCGCAATGCTCACGAAGCTCACGCAGCGCTCGAGGTATCAGGTAAAAAATTACCCATTCCAAGTGACTGGCCGGATCGGCTTCGAAATTCGGAACGACGGAATGTATCAGTCGATTGATGGTGGGCGATGGGACCGAGTCGCCGAAAAGTCCACGATTCTTGCATTGGCGTATCGCGGGGGACGATTGGCGATCAGCCTGATCCGCATGCCAAATTATGGCACTCTAAGTACGCGGCGTGAAATTGGCCCGGACGATAGTACGGATTTCGAGCTCACCGCCGCTGGCATCGCTAAGGTCAGTGACGCAGCCCTCGGTCAATTTCGGGACCAGTTGGGAGAGCTGAGCGGGATCGTCGACCTTACTGGCCGTCAATCCGCAAACCTTGATGCTGGCGACATCGAGCGAGCAAATGGCTTCTTGGTGAATGTGCCTGGGATCGGCCGTCTATTTGCGATTAGGCCTGAGGCGGTGCGCGGTTGGGTCACTGGCACGATCCCGATTGGGCGGCTGATCTCCATCATCGAGACGAAGGGGTGGCTGATTAGGGGAGCCGATGACAAGGCGACGCGGCAGGTGACGATCCCGACGCTCGGCGGGCATCGGTTCTACTGTTTCAAGCTGCAGGCAGCATCAAAGTTGCCACTGGTCGCGGCATCTGCGAGTGTGCCGAACACAAATGTCGAGTTTGCGCCCCATGCATTCTCGAGCCAAGGAATACCGCTGAGTCGGCCCCTCCCGAACAAGCCGCCGACGTGGGTGTAATCTGGTGTGCTTCGCGAAATGTCCCTCGACTTCTCAACCTCCGCCGCGAAAATCGCTCGGCCCACGCTTCGTGTTGCGATGAGACCGGCATAGCATTTACGCGATCGGCGCACACGGCTCGCCAATTTTCTATGTGCCATGGACCGATTGCATTTGCAACCCGCTTGAGTTTAGAAACACTTGTAGATTGCATCGTCATTTTGTCACGCGTTCTGGGGTCTATCGGCCACCGAAACCTTGTTCGAGCGTCATGTCCACAGTCGTTTCCCCGAGCACGTCGATGATGCCGTCACGTCAGACCTGCATCGGCGTCCGGTTCCCGAGCGCCTGATGCGGGCGCCAGGCGTTGTAACGCTGACGCGTTGCCCACATGCTCACCGCCGCAACAGCAGCAGAAGATTCTAATCGCTTAGGGATTCAATTGAGACGGAACGGCCCGAGCTTCCAACTAAGAAACCTGCCCAAGTGGCCCCAGGGATGCGGTCCACTTCAGTGGTCGAAGCCCGCTTCTATTGCCCTGAATGTCAAAAGGACCTAAAAGCAAGCGAATAAACCTCGCCCGCGTTCAGAAGGGGCATGCATCGGCCGTGGAATAGGGAGGAGGCATGAAAATAGCAAAGCAGCGCGACAAGAGGTTCTCTCCCACGATGACAAGGCGCGCGCTGATCGCCGGCGCAGGCGCCACAGGACTGAGTGTAGCTTCAATTTCGCGCGCGAGCGCGGCGCCGGTGAAAATCCGGCTCTCCTACGTCGTTCCGGGAAACTGGGCGAGCATGCTGTTTCAGCAGCCGGGCCTCGCGCGGCATCTCAACAAATCCTACACGTTCGAGGCGGTACGCTTCCAAGGAACGCCGCAACTCATTCAAGCGCAAGCGGCAGGCGAGCTCGAGATCGCGGCACACGCGTATTCATCGCTGGCACTCGCGATCGAGAACGCCGGTATGCACGACCTTCGAATCATCGCAGATGAGTTCCAAGATGGCGCGCCAGGCTACTATACCAATGAATTCTTCGTGGCGAAGGATGGGCCGATCAAATCGGTCGAGGATCTGAAGGGGAAGGTCATCGCAACCAATGTCGCGGGGAGCGCTGTCGACATCGCCATGCGGGCCATGCTCAAAAAACACGGTCTTCAAGACAAACGCGACGTCACGATTGTGGAGGCGCCCTTTCCGACCATGCCGGCGATGCTGCAGGATGGGAAGATCGTCATGTTCCCCGGCGTTACACCGTTTTCCCAGGACCCTAAGATCCGCGAGATGACGCGGACGCTATTCACGCAGAAGGACGCGATCGGGCGGACGCAAATGGTGGTCTGGGCGGCGCGCGAACCCTTCATCAAGACGCATCGCGAAGCGCTGGCCGACTTCATGGAGGACGCGCTACGCGACGAGCGGTCGTATCTCGACCCCAAGAACCACGCCGAGGTGGTCGCGATCGCCGCCCGCATCAGCAAATTGCCGGCCGCGAAATGGGACAGCTGGTTCCTCAAGAAGGACGGCGAACGAGGCGACTATTATCACGATCACGACGGAAAGCCCGATCTCCAGGCGCTCCAAGGGAACATCATGGCGCAGCACGAATTGGGCTTCATCAAGTCCGTGTTCCAAATCGCGCGCTACGCCGATTTGAGTCTCGTCGAGGAGGCGGCGAAACGATTAGGCTGATGCTTCAGAGCGGCAGCGGCGTTGGCGTGACAAGGAGCCGCGTTATGAGTCGCACGCGCCGATGGCGTAGCTTCCACACACCGGCAATCGCTTCAAATTCGTCCTCATAATGCCCAACACAATAGAGTTCGGATCGGCCCTTCTCATCGGTTCGGAAGACCGCGAAGGTCGACAGCGCAGTGGCTAGTGCATCGCCGCGGCCGAGGGTGATCTCTTCCAGAGTTGCGAGATGCGTCCGAACCGCCTCATCGCGCACATGCAGAGGCCATTCGCGAAATAGCTCGGCCAACTCGGCTCGGTTGAGCGACAGCCAAACCATGTCGCGGCCAATCTCCGCCGCGTGAGCCTCGAGCTGGTAGCTCCCGTCCTCCGCGTAGAGGTCGAGGTAGTCGGCAAAGCGCCCCTCGTCGAGAAAACGGCCGGAACGCGCCACGAGCGTCCGGATCGCCTGCTCGTCGTCACTCGGCATCGAGTGCTCCGGCCGGCAGGCGCGCGTCCTCACGCGACCGCTCGGCAAACGGATCGCTTGGCGCGCGTCCCATGCGGCGCCCCCATTCCTGATAGAAGCTCCGCATGTTGGCGTCGTCCTGCGGCTTCAGATCCTCCTCACGCGCGATGATGTTGAAGCGCGAGGCGCCACAGTCCATGTTTTTCCACTGCGATTCGACGGCAATCAGGTCCTCCGGGAGGTTTCGGCCCGCCGGCCCCCAAACTTGGTTGTGATGGCGGACACGCATCGCGCGCACCTCGGGAGTGTCACCTTTGACGCCGAGGCCGCGCCACTCGACGAGGGTCCGCCCCGGCGCGAGCGGTATTTGCGTGTCGATGCGGACCACGGTAGAACGGATGTTTACCATCACATCCGGAAAGAGCAGCATGACCACCATGCCGTCGGGACGCATGCCTTTAATCAGGTGATCACTGCGCCGCTCCAATCCGAACCCGCCATAGTCGATCTCGTTCTGCTCGATGACGCTATGCCCATTCGGATAGAGGAGCCAGCGCCGCTCGTGATAGGAAGGGTGGCGCATGCCCGTTGTCCGGTTTAGGACATGGAGGAATTCGTGATATTGCTCGGCGTCATTATCGACGAAGAGCTTCCAATTGGCGCGGATCTCCGCTGCGTGATAGTGGAAGACTTCCAACTCGTCGCCGATATGTTCCTTGAGGTGATCGGCCGCGCTGCCGAGGAACGTCTCGAGCGGCGGCGACGCATCGTCGAGCGTAACGAAGACCAGACCGCACAGGATTTCGGTCCGCACTGGCCGAAGCCCAAACTCCTCGCGCCGCAGGCCGCAGTTTCGATAGGCGTCGGGGCGGGTGATGCCGGTGCAGGCGCCATCGAGGCCGTATGTCCAAAGGTGATAGAGACATTCGATCCCGCCGCTTACGTTGCCGCGCAGCTTGCGTACAAGCCGGGCGCCGCGATGCGAGCACACGTTATAGAAGCTGCGCACAACGCCGTCCTCGCCGCGGAGCACGACGAGCGGAATTCCGGCCACATCGAGCGCGCGATAATCGCCGCAGGCGGGCAGCTCGCTCACGTGACAGACGAGCCGCCAACAACGTGCGAAGATCGCGCGTCGCTCTTCTTCGAAGAGTTGGGAGTCAGTATAAATCCGTGTGTCGAGATAATGGGTGTAGGGCAGGTTCGGCGGCTCGGCCCAACTGCGCGCCCTCTCATGAATCATCGGTGCCACCCGCGGATCTGATAGAAGACACCGGGGCTTATCAACCCGCTCCCCGGTACTGTCAAGCGCGGCGCCTTGCCAATCGTGGTCAAGCTGGCGATTCTGTCTTGACGCAAGAGGACCGATGCCGCTGTCGCTCGAAGAAGCCTTCAACCCAGCCACCGTCGCCGATCTCGGACCCGAGCTGTTGCGACGCGAGGCGCTGGCGCTCGCAGTGCCGCCGCCTGCCGTGCGCTGGCGGTACGGGGAGGGTCCGCGCCAGACGCTCGATCTCTACCAACCGACGATCTCCCGAAACCGGGCGGTTTTGCTCTATTTCCATGGCGGATATTGGCATTCCGGAGACGCGGCTGCATCGCGCTTCGTGGCCGGGCCTTATCTCGCAGCCGGCATCGCCGTCGCTATCGCGGGATACGATCTCTGTCCCGGAGTGAGCTTGGCGATGATCGTCGGCGAGGCGCGGGCTGCACGCAATCTGCTGCTCAGCCGAGCGGCGGAGCTCGATCTTGATCCCGGCAGGATGATCGTCAGCGGAAGCTCGGCGGGCGCACACCTCTCGGCCATGCTGTTACAGGACGGACCGGCCGCCTGGCCCACGCCGCCGCTCGCATCGCTCGTCACCGGAGTGTTCGATCTCGACCCGATCATGCGCATATCGATCAACGCGATTTTGCATCTCGTCGAAGAGGATATCGAACCACTGTCGCCGTTGCGGCGGCGGGCGCCACTCTACTGCCGGAAACTGCTGATCGCGGTGGGCGGTGATGAGCCCGCGCCGTGGCAGGCGATGTCGGCTTCGGTGGCGGAAAAAGCGCGCAGCGATGGGGTACAAACCGAATACCTCGTCTGTCCCGGAGAAAACCATTTTTCCGTGACCACGGCACTGGGCATCGAGTCGCACGCGCTGGCGCAGCGGACGATTGCGCTATTGGCGCAGTCGTGAACGTCATCCTCGACATGATCATCGGCGTGGCGGATGGGTTCGCCGCGATCGACGACACGGTGATCATGCTGCAGACGAATTCGTGGACACCGAGATAGGAGTTTTCTGGAACCGAAGGTGGGTTATTGAACGACGGCAATTTACGCGAGAGTTCAAGCTCGAGGCGGTGAAGCTGATCAAGGAGCGCGGGGTGTCGTACGCCCAGGTGTCTGCTGATCTAGGGTGCATACGTCGCAGTTGCGCGATTGGGTGAAGAAGTTTGCTGACGATCCGCAGCATTCCTTCCCAGGCCATGGTCAGATGAAGCCCGAGCAGGCCGAGATCGTGCGCTTGAAGCGCGAAGTGACGAAGCTGAAGGCCGAACGGGACATCCTAAAAAAACCGCGGCCTACTTCGCGAAGGAATCGACGTGAAGTTCGGGTTCATTGCGAAGCACCGGGGGATCTGGCCGGCGGAGTGGTTATGCGGGGCGCTCGGTGTCCCGCGGGTTCTACGCCTGGCTGACGCGACCGCGCAGCCGGCGCTCCCGAAGCAACGAAGGGCTGGTGGCCAAGGCGCGCGCGAGCTTCATCGGCAATGCCGACACGACGATCTGCGTCCAGCATTGGACATAGAACGCGTGCAGGTGCGCGAGTCCCCGAAAAACGAGACGTCCCATCGTTCGTCAGTGCGGAGCGGGAATCGCACACACGGCGCTTCGACTAGGTGCCCGCCGAAGCGACTGAGCACAAAAGCTGATTTTTGTGCTCAGTTCGATCGCACAGTTTCCAGCGCGCCTTAGTCGCATTGCCGGCGAAGACCGATTGACGGCGCGAGATCGTCGCGTCCGCTCGTTGAGGACAGCGTTCCCGAATGCCTTGCGAGCGAGAACCCTCCAGGCAAAGCTTGCCTCATCTCAGCCGCAATCCGGCCCCGGGACGGATCATTGCAGCTTCGCTGGATATGCAGGTCTAGGCCCCGTCGTGATCGATCAACTCGTAACCGCAGGCAAGAAAATGTCGCACCGACAGGTCGTTCCCTCGGAAGCCAAGGTAAAGGGACACTCCCAAAACTCCAAGGTTTAATATCCGCTCCAGCGTGCCGCTGTCCGTGAACTTTAAAGTGACGGCGAATTGCAGGAACCAGAGGACAAACATAAGCGCGCCCCAGAGCGCCAAGCCGCGGAAGAATAATGGCAGGCCGAAAAAGGCAGCCCCCAAGAAGATCGACCAACTCCAGCCGGTATCAATTAATTTGAGATTTCGCGTGCGCGGATGGCGAAGCGCGACCTGCATGATTTCGTCCCCGCTTCTAGGCGCGAGACCGTCCATGGCCTTCGGCCAGTATGATAGAACGACCTTAAGGCAGTGTGACTGGTTGTTCGCATCATACGCTTTCTTATCTCAAAGCCGCGAGCTCGTAGCCGCATTCCGCCAACACACACCTTCGCACGACATTCGCGTCGTGCAGCAGTCCTGAGATTTCCAGGCCCCATGCGGCGCGTGCCACCGCCACAACGAAGAGGGCGCCGACGACATGCCGGCACATATCCGAAGCGTTCTCATGCCCACCTCGCTCTCATTGCCCTGCGCCAATGGTGAGCTGTTGCTCGGCGTATGGCGGGGAGTGTTCGTGTTTTGAGCATCGGCAGCAGGTGTAACACCGCGGAAACGTGATTCACTTCGTAGACGACTGAGTTCACTCGGTACTGGGCGAATTCTCCACACCACTTCGCCCGTGTAAGTCAGATGCCCGGCCCGCAAATCATCCATGGGCGCGATAGCGCACGAGCTATCGCGCCCGCCGATGAGCCAAGGAAACGAACAGGTTGAATCTCGATTGGAACCGACGCCGAAGTAGTGCAAGAAATGTGGGAGCCCGTAGATCGAGGCTGCCCGCGGCTTGAGCTCCCTAGCGCATCAACTTTCGTGAGCGCCTCGCTCGATTTGGTAGCCTGCGTAGAACGCGCGGATGATCCCGAGGCGGCAGCGAAAGTGCGCGCGTTCGCGGCAGAGCATCGAGTTGCTGTTCCCCCGAAACCGGGAACGACGATGCAGAAGGCGCTCTATCGACAGCTCACCGCGGCAGAAATTCGCTCGTATAAAGTTTCGTCATGTCTGGCGGCGAGGAGACTGTCTTGAGATCGATGAACGATTGCCTGAGGTTCGCGAGCGATTGGCCATCAAACCGGCATGTGCTGCTGAACATCGATATGGTGTGGTTGAATTCCTCCGACTGCACGGCTGGGGCGAATCCTGTCACCTCGCTTTCGAGCTTTATCGCCTGCTCGTGGTGCGCGCGCATGTAGGTAATAGTCTCGAGCCAGCCCGCAATGAATTCGCGGATCGCCTGCGGATCGCGCGTGATAATCGAACGGGTGGCGAAAATAGCGCCGGCGGCAATATTGCCGACATAGTCCGAGACCGGGATCAAAAGCCGTCCCTCGTGCTTTGATTCCATCTCGAAAATATCCGCAGTGGTTAGCACGGCAGCTTGGATTTCATGAGTGTGAAAGGCCGCAACCATTGCTGCGAGGGCGTTGCCGACGGTCACCTTAGTGATTCCGCCGGGGCCCCACTCTTTGTGACGCGCGAGTTGCTGTGCGAGCCAATCGGTGAGCGAGCCGGCGCTCGAAATGCCGATCTTCGCACCTTTTAGCGCGTCAACGGAATAAACAGCGGAGTCCCATGGCACGGCTATGCCGATAAAAGGAATAGCCGGCGTGTCGTTGCAGACGGCGAGGACGGGCGCCCTTTTCCTCGAGCTTATAGCCGCCCTCCGTCGATCCCATCACGCCATCGATCTGGCCCGCTCGCATGGCCGCGAGACCCGGCGTCAGGCCGCCGAGCGCAGCCCACTTGATGCCATCCTTGCCCCAGCCTTGTGCGAGCGAGATCCGTTCGGTGAGCCATTGCGTCAGGGATCCGGTGGTGCTGATGCCGACGGTCTTGCCCTTCAGGTCCTTAACCGTCTTCAGCGGCGAATTTTCGTTGACGATGACGGATATGTTTCGCGGCGCGCCGAAATAAGCGGCCACCGCGATGGCCGGCGCCGCCTCGGCCGCGAACGCCATGCCGGGACCGCTTCCCAGTCCGAACGAAACACTATCCGCCGCAAGGCCCTGTTGGAGCTTCGCGTCCCCTTGGAACGTGACGATATTCAGATCGATCCCATAGCGCGCAAAGATGCCGTGCTGCTGCCCGATGTCGAGCGGCAGAAAGGTCCAGGCTTCGCCCACCGCTTTGCCGACCGAAACGGTCTGCGCCGCTTCAACGGGGAACGCGGAGCCCGTTACAAGGGCGAGCGCCACTGCAATCGCATAGCGCGCTTCTTGCATCTCCTACCTCCCGCTCAGCTGGCCGCCGCTCAAATACTCGTTGGTGAACATATCGGAATAGTTCTTTGCCTGTTCCGACGCATTCATAAATCCTGCCTCGATGTTGAGCCGCTCGGCGGCCGCGAACTCTTTGGCGTCGCTGAGTGGGGGTGATGGCGACGCTTCCGCAATGCTCTTATAAGCTTCGGCGAGCAATTGAGTATCAGATACGTTCAATCGTTTGCCAAGAATTGCCATCGACCGTTTCGGATGCTGATGCAGGAATGCGTTGGCCTCCGCAACCGAGCGGCCCATCCGCTCGCAAACCGAGGGGCGCTTCGCGCAGGTCTCGGGCCGAACCAGAACGACGTTCGCTGCGACACGGGTGAGCCAGGGTGGATCGACTGGAGCGTCGTTGCCGTCGGCCACGATCACGCCGAGGCCAGAATTGATCGCCTGCTGAACCTGAGGCGGCCCGGCGGAAAATCCGTCGATGGCGTCACGTTGCATGGCAGGCACCACGTCGGGCGGCGCGATTGCGGTGAGCGTCATGTCAGAAGGGTGGATTCCGCCGGCCTTGGCGATCACTCGGAGGTAGGCGTCCGGAATGGCGCGGAACGCGCCGATCGAGAAGCGAAGCCCCTTCATGATCTTCGCGCGCTCCCCCAAGGGAGCCTTGGGATCGAAGTGACGGCTGTCGGCGATTTTCTTGCTCACGATCACCCAAAATCCTGTGCGATCGTATGTGTTCGCGATGGCGATCAATTTTTGCCCATGTGCCGCGGCGCGGGTGATGGTCGGCCCCGACGATTGCGAGAAATCGACCGATCCGGAGATCACCGCATTGGCAGCGCCAATCCCGGAGATCAGTTCTTCCTTCACGTCGAGCCCGTTCTTCTTGTAGATGCCCGCATCCTGAGCGATGTATTCGGACGCGAAGATGCCGGCTATCGCTGGCAGCGCGATGGTCGTGTGTTCCAACTGAGCCTTGGCTCCAGGGACCAATGTTCCCGAGGCCGTGGCAGCAGCGAGCGCCATGCCAATTATTCTGCGCATTGAACCCTCCCTCATCCTTATGTCCGGCTTGGCCGGTCGTTTGCGTCCGAAATTTATTGGTCGGGCCTCATTTTGGTTGATAGGCCTCGGTATAGAGCTTTGACATGTCCGGCGGCTCGTCCAAGAGCTTGAGATCGATAAGCCGTGCTTCAGCTGGCGGCCATGCGTTTGTCCAGCTTTCCATCGAGTTCCTCGATGGTGCGGCCGCGGGTTTCAAGGCCGAGCCAGAGCAGCACGATCACGGCGAGCACAAACCAGCCTGCAAAGTAGTTGAAGGCGGGGACGAGCGCATCGAGCGTCGCCTTGGGCTTCACGTAGTTCGACGCGCCCGCGATAACGGCAAGGCCGGCCGGGCCGATGAACTTGCCCAGATTGGCGGTACCATAAGTGAGGCCGAAGCCGCTTGCCCGCAACCGGCTGGGCCACATCTCCGTCATGTAAGGGAATATGATTGCAAAGCCCGCGCCCGGGGCGAAGAAATTATAGAGCAGGAGCATGAGGTAATAGAGCGAGGCCCCGCCAAGAAAGATGTTATGAAGGTATCCCGCCAGCGAGAGGCAGAAGGCGCCTATGAGCAAGGTCAATGCGCCGCCGATGCGCCGCCCCAACACCTCCGAGAGCCAAGCGCCGGCGACCCGCCCGATCACCCCGGCAAAGCCGAGCCAGATTGCGAGAAAGGCTCCCTCGGCCGGCGCCACCTTCAGCACCATGACGAACAGGACAACGGTCCAGAGCGATAGGCCTGCGGCACCCGTCTGACTGAGCCCAATCAATGTGCCGGCGATGAGTGTCTTTGGATACTGAAAAAGCTCAAGCCACGAGGTCCTGATCTTGGCCGGAAGCTTTGCAGGAACAACGATCGACCCGGGATTGACCATGAGCGCCCAAGCGAGCGACCGCCGCGTCTCCTCGACGCGCCCTTGACCCAGCAGCCAGCGCGGCGATTCTGGAACCCATACACGAATCACGAAAGCCATGACTGCCGGTACGAGGCCACACAGGAAAAGGCCACGCCAGCCGATGACAGGACCAAGGAATGCGCTCAAAGCACCGGCCAGGATCACGCCGGCCGGGAGCATGGCGGTCGAGAGGCCGCTGACGAGACCGCGTTTCGACGCTGGCAAGAATTCGCCAATCAGCGGCAAATCCACGACCAGCATGCCGCCCACCCCCAACCCAACGACAAAGCGCATGCACACGAGATACATCCAAGCGCCGTGCGGCGTCAGGGCCATCGCGCCCGAACCGAGCGAGAACAGAAGCACCGTCGTCATGAACACGGTGCGGCGTCCGAGCTTGTCGCCGAGCCAACCGAAGAACCAGCCGCCCGGCACGGCGGCGATACCAGACGAAAACAGGATCGCGCCAGACTGGCCGTAGGTCAGGTGCCACTCGCCAATGAAGAACGGAAGCACGTAGCCGATGAGGAAGAAATCGAAGTACTCCAACATCGTCGACAGGAGGCAGGCGACGAAGATCTTCCATTGATTGATGGTGAGGGACTGCTGCCGTTCAAGCAGATCGAACATGGGTTTCCTCCCGTTCAATCGCCACTTCCACTTCAGGCGATGTTCTTTGCGTTTTTTTCCTTTCGCGCCCCGCTTACTTGGCCGCCTGCGCCGCCGAGGTTGCCTTGCCATAGGGATAAATCATGCCGCCGGTTCGGAGCTCGGCGGGCCACAAGATTGTGACGTGTTGCGGATCATTGAACTGTTCAAGCCCATGACCGGTGATGCCGTGATACTGGACCTGGAGCATCCGGTCCTCCTTGGCATTCCCGTCCTGATCGAACGAAATTGGGCCCACGACGGTATTAAACTTATGCGTGTGGATGTATTGAGCGAGCTTTCCTTGGTCGAGCGTTTTCGCACCCTCGACCGCCTCCCCCAAGACCTGAACATAGGCATAGGCGGCAGGCGCGAACGCGTAACCCAAGGGATCGACCTTCTCGGCCTTGGCCTCCGGCTGGTAGCGCTCGAGCAAGTGCTCGACCCCCGGAAACATCATTGGCTTCAGCGGCTCCCAAGCGGCGAAGGTGACAATGCCGTTAAGGCCCGGGCCGAGTTCCATCTCGATCGGGGTCGCGGTCAGTCCGACTGTCGCGCCCCCGAACATTTTCGGGTGATAGCCGAGCTCATTGATCGCGTGAACGATGCCGACCGAATCTGGGGCATAGGACGCGGCATAGACGATATCCGGATTGCGCGCGCGCACCGCCTGAAGGATGGGAGAAAAATCCGTCGTGGTCGGCGGGTATTTTTCGTTATAGATGACTTTGAACCCGTTCTCCTTGATGTTCTCGAGCGCGCCAGCGACGTTCTGGACGGCAAACTCCTGATCGGCGGCGATGATCGCGACGGTCTGGGGCTTTGGCGTCTGTTCTGCCGCGACTTTGAAGAAGCCCGCCGAAAAATTCTTGATCGGATTGTCCCCGAGCGGCGTCGGCGAGAAGTAGCGATCGTAGTGGAATCGCGAATTGACGTTGAGCGATACGAAGCTCGTCAACGCCATGTTGTGCGCTATGACAATCGGCAGCGCGGGCGCCGTCATGACCGTGCCGTAAGGCCCGACCACGAGCTCGACCTTGTCCACGTCCAGCAGCTTCGTGTAGATGCCGGGGACATTGGCCGGGCTGCTTTGGTCGTCGTAATAGACGAGCTTGACCGGGCGGTTCAGCAAGCCGCCTTTGGCATTCACGTCGTCTTGCCAAAGCTTCATGGCGATAAGGGCCTGCTTGCCAGCAACCGCAAAGGGCCCGGTGAGCGACATGCTGAAGCCTATGTGAATCGGCTCGGCGGCGCGCGGCGAGTTCACGCCCGCTACGAGGGCGGCGATGGAAATGGCGGCCAATCCGAACGCTGAGCGTGGCATGTCGTCCTCCCTTCGTTTCATTGCCCGGTTTTGGGCATCTTTTGACGTTCGACGAGATTAAGAACCCTTGTGGAGCCGACGGTCCGCCTCCTTGATCGGTCCGAGATCAACGTATTTCGGCGATATGGTGATTGCCTGCTTGATCAGATGGTATTGGAGCTCGACATCGAGCGCGCGCTGGGTTGCCTGCACGTCCGGCAGTCCGTCCGGCGAGTGATAGGTATCGTCCTTGGTGTAGACGTAAGCCACCTGGTCGGAAGCCTGTTTCGTCACTTCGGAGACGAGCGCCACTGTCTCCTCGTGATGCGCCGGATCGAGCAGCCAACGCACCGCGCGCACGTGGTCCTCGAGGAAATCGACAAGTGCCGGCCGATGAGCCGCGATGACGTCTGCACGCATCGCCCACAGCACCGCCTGAATACGTCCCTCGCTGTCGGCGCCGGTGAAGAGCACCCGATATTTTCCCTGCGTCAGCATGTAGCGGAATTTCGGTAGAAGGTTGATCATCTCCACCTTCCCCTCGTCGAGCATCGCAGGCATGGTTGGGAACTTCACTTCGACTGTTGTGAAATCCGCATCCGACAACCCATGCTTCCGCATCATGATGCGCATTGCTGAATCGCCGAACGAGCCAATGGCATTGCTTGCGACCGCCTTGCCGCGCAGGTCCTCTACTTTATGTATAGGGCTGTCCTTGCGTACGACGTACGTAACGCTTGTATAGCCGGGTACACCGTCCTGGAAAACGTCGGCGATCATGCGGACATCGAGATGTGCGTTGCCGACGGCGAGTGCCAACGCCTCCGGCCCGAAAGAGGCGATCTCCAGTTCGTTGATGGCGAGGGCTTGAATTTGCGGCGTCGTTCCCTGGAAATGCACGCTCTCAACAACATAACTTTTGCCAGCGTTGGGAAAGAGCTCAGGGCGACGCTTCTGGAGCGCGTCGATGATCGGCTGCATGTGCGTCGGCGCCGTGACCCAGCCGACGCGTATCTTCCAGGGTTCTGCCCGCGCCGGTCCGGCCGCCGACGCTGCAAGGAACATCGCGAATGCTGCGATAGCAATCACTTTTGTTTTAATCATTGTTCCTCTCGTGTAATGCGGCAGCGCGCTTCTCGTTGGCGGCCCACCGATCACTGGTTATCCTGATCTCTCCGCTCAAGTCGCCTTGCGATCTCCGCCCCTTTTCATGAATCATATCCATCGACCGCGCCCCTAGCGGTTAGTGTGCGGTACTAACCATGGGAAGGGCGGCCGAATAACGCGCATCGACGACCGTGCTCGCCAGCATTGTCGTCTTGATGGCACCGATGGAGTGGTACCAGTCGATCTGATCCTGAGTCGCGGCCATGTCCACTCGTGCGCCGCGGTCAAAGTACGGAAGACCAAGTTTCACGCGAGCAATCGGCTGGCCGACCCACTTCGCGATGATGTCCAGCGTCGCGGCAGCCGCCGGCTCGTCCACGCGTTTGCCGGCGGCGTCGGTGAACGCTTGGTAATAGTCGCCTACGGCTTTGCGGTATGCGGCGAGGAAGCGCTGTACCGTGTCGGCATGGTGGTCAAGCATGTCGCGCGATGCGAACACAAGAAACGCTGGTGTATAGCCGGTTAGATCTCCCACCCAGCCAAGGAGCTTCACCTCGTGCTTTTCGATGAGCGGTAACGCATTTGTCGAGTCGAAGACTGCGGCATCCGCACGTCCTCCGCTCAGCGCGGATGCAATGTTTGGATTGGACTGCAGCGGCAACAGCTTCACCGTATTGGCGTCGAAGCCTTCTCTTTTCGCAATGAGGCCGAGACTGTATTGCAGCCCGGTGCCCATCTGCGTGAGCGCGAAAGAATGTCCGGGTAGGTCGTGTGCGGATTTCAATCCTTCCGTGTAGGCCTTGTTCGAAGCGACCAGGGCAAGCGAGTGAAATGTTGGTGCTTCAGCAGCACCGCTGGCAATGATTCGGACGCGCCCGTCCTGGGCAAGATTGTAAAGCGCTGCCGTCTGGGCGGCGTCCCCGAAGTCGAGATCGCCGGACGCAACAGCCACGGCGACCGGCGCCTGGGCTTCGAAGATCGTCAGTTTTGGATCGAGCCCTTGAGCTTTGAAGTAGCCTTTCGCAAGCGCGATCGCGATTGGCGCGCAATTCGCGATTTTGCTGACGCCGAGCCGAATGTTCTGTGCGGAAGTCTGAGACCAACTACTCGATACCACCAACAGAAAGAACGCCCCGATGCAGACGGTTCGTTTTCCTTGCATTGTATCCTCCTCGGCGTTACCGCCCGCACAACGCCATTTGTGGCGCGTACTCGCGACTCAGGAGTACCCAGTCCGTCCTACGCGGTGGCTAAGATGCAATCGGCGACCGAGACACGGCAACGCGCGGATGACATAGGCCCAGCGCTACAGTCGCTATCGCGGCAATTGCAGCGAAAAAGCAGCCGCTCAAGAACACGTGAGTTGGCGGAAGGCCACGCGACAGCAGGAAGGCGCCTAGCGGTGCTGCGGCGATGCCGCCAAGGCGCCCAATGCCGAGCGCCGAGCCGATCGCGCTCGTACGCACGTGCGCTGGATATAGGGCACCGCACGTCGCGTTCGCTGCCGTCTGGCTGCCGATGATCGTGAGGCCAGACATGAACGCCACTGCGAGCAGTGCCAAGTAGGGCAGCGAAACGAGGGCAATCAGCGAGATGAACACAATGCCGAGGGCAAAATGCAGGGACAGCGCGCGCTCGGCGCCCCAGCGGTCGATCGCGAAGCCGAGATAGAACACCGCAACGACACCGCCCAATGCATGAAGGCTGGTTGCGAATACGGCCTGGGCGGGCGTCATACCGATGAGATGCAGCACTTCTGGTAGCCAGAACAGAAACAGGTAGAGATCGATGAGGCCGCAGAAAAAGATGATCCACAACAGCACGGTCTGCAGCGCATAACCCTCGGCGAACAGCGCCCTAATTGGATTGACGCGGACGGCGCCGATCGAAAGCGTATCGGCCGAGCCGGGTTCGAGGCCAAGACGAGTCAGGAGCGCCAGGTGGCGCCCCGTGAGCTTTGCTTTTGCCGCCAGATGGCGCGGCGACTCTGGCAATCCCACTGCCATAACCGCGAGCAGAACGAGCGGGAATCCGCCGCCGAGATAGAAGATACTTTGCCAGCCAAATCCCAAGTGCAGCAGAAGCGCCACTATCTGACCGCCGAGGAAGCTGCCAAGTGGTGCGCCGGTGAAGCTCACTAGGATCAGGGTCGCACGCAGGCGCTTTGGCGCGTAATCACCCGTCAATGCGGTCGACCCGGCAAATCCGCCCGCGAGCCCGAGTCCAGTGAAGAATCGCAAGCCAGCGAGTACGTCGAGCGACGGCGCGTATGCCGAGAGCAGCGAGGCCACGCCAAAGATCGCGACGCTGCCGAGCAGGAGCGGCTTACGCCCAAAGCGATCACCGATCGGACCGACGATCAACGCCCCGACCATTATCCCGATGTTCGAAAAGAGAAAGGCGAGCCCGAATGCGGGGGGTGCCACATGCCAAACGTGAGTCAATGACGGGACGGCCCAACCGATCGAGCCGACGTCGTAGCCATCGCACATCTGAATGAGCGTGCAGATAAGTGCGACGCGGAGCTGCAGGCCACCAACTGTCTGATTTTCCAGTCTGGCTTCCGCCGCGGACAGATGAATTTCCGCCACCGTTTCCTCCCGCCTGGCGTTGGCTTGCAGTGCACCACTTCTCTTTTTCGGATGGCTGACCTGCAATTCAATCATGGCGCCTGATGGCTCGGTGTGAAACTAAATTCCCTGTTAAAGTCCAATCTATTAAGTACGGGCTCCGTACGCTTAATCCGGACATGCGCCAAATGCACCAATGATCCCGTCGCTGCGCCTCCCTTGCGCCCCTCCCATTTGAGCTCACAGAGCTAAACGCGCTTAGGCTCGGCTGAACTGTGGCGTCAGTCCGACTTCGAGCGTAGCGGGATACGCTGCACCGAGAGCGCGGGCTCTACGCGGTCGGTCGAGGTCTTCATACTGGTTGCTTTACGTCGTTGGGCCACCGCGCCGACGGCGGTTTGGCGAGTTCGATGCCTTCTGCGACCTGTGAAGGGAGCGAGGGCCCCGTGTCTAAGGAACTGTCTCTCGAAAGATTTTCTCAAGTTGTCGAAGTCATCTACGATTGCTCGATCGATCCGCAGAGGTGGCGCGATGCCTTGCCGCTCATAGCCGAACTGACCAACAGTCCGGTGACCAGTTGGGCATCATGGACCATATGCAGCGGCGTATTTGCAAACGTGCTTTCGGCAGTTCAATCCACGCACAACAGATCACACTGAGCGCAAAATTTTGCTTTCGTGCTAATCCGGGTTTGCTCCTGCAGGTATCAGCTTCGCGACGGCCGCCGCCTTGTGTTCCGGCGCGAGATGAGCGTACCGGAGTGTCATCTTATAATCGGCATGGCCAAGGAGCTCACGGACGGTGTTAAGATCGACACCCGCCATTACGAGCCGCGACGCGAACGTGTGACGAAGGTCGTGCCACCGGAACCGCGATATCTCCGCATCGTCGAGGACGCCGAGCCACGATCGACGGACGTTGTTTAACTCTCGTCGAGACACTCGTCCAGGAAAGACGAACCCGGTTCGGTCGGTCCCCTGCCCTTTCCATTCGCGGAGCGCCCAAAGTGCTTCAGTGTTCAAAGGAATGTGACGCGTCTTTCCGCTTTTCGCCGTCGTCCCTTGGATGGTGAGATTTCGATGTTCGAGATCAACATCCCTCCACGTTAGCTGAAAGAGTTCGCCGAGCCGAACGCCGGTATTCAGCGAAATAACGACCATCGGCCGCAGCCGATCAGCGAATCGCGAGCTCGTGAGATCGGTCAGAAGCGGGTACCCGCGGTCCGCGCGCCAAGAGTTCGCGCTTTTCCGCGCATCTCGGATCCGCTTCTCACGGTCCTCGAGCGCTTGTTGCAGCCGGCCTTCCTCGTCACTCGAAAGGAAGCGAACTGACGCGTTCGAGTCGACCCCGCAGCCTCTTCACCGCTGCGATAGGATTGCCGGTCAGCAACCCCCACGTGACCGCCTTGCTTAGCGATGATCTGAGATCGTCGAAATCGCGGTTCACGGTGGTCGGCTTCGCGCCCGCGGCAAGTCGAGCGGCCCGCCACCGCTCGACTTGCCAGGCGGTCAAGCCCCCGAGCTTGGCGTCGAGAATACTCGCAAAACTGGATTTCAGGCGGGCAACAGTAGCCTCGGCCGTCCTGAGATTTGCTCGGGCCCATGGCGCGTAAACGTCATCAATGAAAGACCGCAGCGTTTTCGATTTGGCTTTCCTTAGGGCGGCAACCGGATCCTTTCCTTGGTAGACCTCCGCAATCACCAGCTTCGCTTGGTTGCGAGCCTCATCAAGGTCGGCAACACCAACGCGGCCGAGAGCGATCCTCCGTCCGCGGCCTGCCTCGACATAGAAGGTCATCGCACCGGTCGGCTGAACGCGAACGAGAAATCCCTTGAGCCGCGTGTCACGAACTTCGTACGGCTTCTCCTTCCGTCCGAGTCGCCCGAGGAGCTTGCTCGTGAGTTGGTCGCGCACCTGAATGGACCGTGAACGTCGTAAGTGCTCTGTAAGTGCAACAGCGCGAGTCTGGCCGGATCACCAGCGAACGCCCTTGCATGTCGATGGGACCATAACCTACTGACATCAAAAGGAAAATGGTTTACCACGGTTCGCCGTCGTTCGGCGATGTTCACCCTCTGATCGCACTCATAACGGTGTTGTCGCAGGTTCGAGTCCTGCCGGGCCCACTATCGCTGGAATGAACATTACAATCCGGATATTGCGGACCGAGGGCAATCGGTCAGAGTGCGAGGTTCGAGCGAAACGATGGCTCAAGAGCGCGTGTGGACTGTGGTAGCAGTTGGGATATGGCTCTACGACGGTAAGGTCCCACGTACGATTGAGTTGTTAGCTCGTCCGGCTGCGCTGGCATCTTCTCGCTGGATTGAAGATGAAGAAACGGGCGAATTCATTGTAGATGCCGATGCTCCGATCCCCGAGACGGCTGACGGCTTCGTCTACTATGTCGGGGCCACGAGCGGCGGCGAGTTCCTAAGTGTTGCAGATGCGGTCGCTTGGGCTGACCAACAACCGCGGGGGCCGGTACAATGGACTTTCGCGCCTAAACCCGCGTAGCGATTTCCGACGCCAACCGGAGTGCTTCGTCGACGAAGCGGAATGGTGATCGTCCAGTGCTCAGTTTGGTCCCGGTTGGTCCACCAACCACTCCGTGTCTCTTCCGGGGCCACTGCGGAAGGGCCCAAATGGACACCTTCTAGCTCTCCCTCGCGACGAGATGGCCGGTCGGTCGGACAGTCTCATTTCGGCAGGAAGGCCTCGGTGTAGAGCTTCGACATGTCAGGCGGACTCTCGACGAGCCTCAGATCGATGAAAGACCGTCCGAGATTCGCGAGCGACTCCGCGTCGAATTTGCAGTCCCTGCTGAACATGCCGATCGTCTGGTCGTACTCCTTGGACATCACGGCGGGGGAGTAGCCCGCGATACCACTCTCGATCGCGACCGTCTCGGCCTTGTTCTTGCGCATGTAGTCGAGCGTCTCGAGCCAGGCGGCGAGAAAGCTTCGCACCGCATCGGGCCGGTGCGCCATGATTTGATCGGTTGCGAAGAGCGTACCGCCGGAGATGTTGCCGACGTAGCTCGAAACGGGAATAAGCAGCCGCGCTTGCTGCTTTTCCTCCCACGCGAAGATGTTTGTGGTCGCAATGATATCGGCGTCGATTTCGTGACTGCGAAATGCCGTGATGACGGGAGTCGCGTCGTTGCCGATCGAGACCGCATTGATGCCCGCGGGGCCCCAGCCTTGCGTGCGCACAAGCTCCCGTGCCAGCCAGTCGGTCAGTGAGCCGCTACTGGAAAAGCCGACCCTCTTGCCCTTGAGCTGATCGACCGCGTGGATTGGGGAATCCCACGGAACGGCGATGCCGATGAAAGGAATCGGCGGCGCGCTGTTGCAGATGGCCAAGATCGGCGCCCCCTTGATGGTTAGCGCCATCAGCGGTCCGGCGCCAACACCGATATCGATGCTGCCGGCCGTCATTGCCTGCACCAGCTTGCTGCCGGCGCTGAAATCCGAGACCGTCACCGAAAGTCCGTGCTTGGCGTAAATGCCCAGCTTTTGCGCGATATCAGCCGGCAGCATGGTCGATGTATTGGCAGCCGCCTTGCCAACGGTCAAAGTCTCCGCCGCGAAAGTCGGTGACCCGCAGAAGACGGCAACAGCGAGCAGAGCCCCCGAAAGATAAATCCTTCTCATCCTTTCCCCCTTTACCTATCGCGAGAACGAGCCATCGCGAGTGCTCGTCGCTGACTTTCGTCATCGCCTGAGGCGCGTTTTGCGACCGCGCCAATGCAAATCCAGTTCAGGTCGTGACGATAACCGTAAGCAGGCGCAGTGCACAGTCCGATGTGCTGGATATGGCAGGGGCCGAAAATTGGTGGCCCCTTCCGTCTGCGCGCAAGCCTGCGGTAGCCTCTCCTTCGAGCCACCATCGGGACGTGCCGAAGCCCGATTGTTGCCACCGCGGCCAGTGCCACCGGCGAGCCTCCACCCCAGGGAACAGCGCCCATGCCCAAACTCTATGAGGCCCTTGCAGAAGCATTCCTTGCAGAAGGAGTTGATACGCAGTTCGTCCTGATGGGCGACGGCAACATGCACTGGTCCACCGCCTTTGCCAAATTGCCGGGCGTGCATACCGTCCACGTCAGGCACGAGCACTGCACTGTAGCGGCGGCCACGGCCTATCACGTCGCCACCGGCAAGCTCGCCGTTGCTTCGGTCACGTGCGGCCCTGGCGTCACCCAGTTGATGACGGCGCTTCCGGCTGCGGTTCGCGGCCGCCTGCCGCTCGTCGTGTTCGCAGGTGAATCGCCGATCAATGCCAAGTTCTACAATCAGTACATCGATCAGGCGCCTCTGGTGACGGCGACCGGGGCACGTTACATCGCCGCGCATAGCGTGCCGCGCATGATGGATTACGTGCGCGAGGCCTTCCACGTCGCCAAGTACGAGCGGCAGCCGGTGGTGCTGGGCATCCCCTACGACCTGCAGAAGGTCGAGCATATGGCCAACCAGCCCTACGAGACCTCGGCGATCTATCAGCCCAAGGTCGGACGCATGCATCCCGATCCCGAGGTCGTGGCCGAGGCCGTCGAGCGGCTCGCCGCGGCGAAGCGGCCGATCGTTCTCGGTGGCCGCGGCGTGCTGCAGTCCGGGGCGCGGAACGCGGTGATCAAGCTCGCCGATCGCTGCGGCGCCTTGCTCTCCAATACGCTGCCGGCACGCGGTCTTTTCCATGACCATCCGTTCGGGCTCGGCACCACCGGCAGCTACTTCACGTCGCTGGGCAGGGAAATGTACGAGTCCGCGGACGTCGTGCTCGCGGTTGGCACGAGCCTCTCTTATTACGTGGGTGGCGGGCACTTCTGGGCGAAGGCCTTCAAGATCCAGTTGGACGATTCCCCCCGCGGCCTGCGCGACGGACAGAAGGCGGCCGACATCTACGTCAGATCAGATGCGCTCATCGGGATCGAGGCTATCCTTGCCGGCCTCGACAAGAAGTTGGGCGTCGGCAAACCAACCGCGGCGGCGATACGCACGAAAGAGCTGGCGCATCGCATCGCGACCGAGCCGGCGGACTCGATGCCGTTCGACATCGCGCCGGGGGTGCTGGATCCGCGCGACGTGATCGACGCGATCGACGCGGTGGTACCAAAGGATTGGGACATCGTCGTCGGTGGCGGCCATCAGGCCTATTTCAACACCCAGATGCGCGGCCGGCCGGCAGAGCGCTACACCACGGTCCGTGAATTCGGCGCGGTCGGCAACGGCCTGTCCTATGCGCTTGGGGTTGCGGCGGCGCGCTGGCAGGGCCGCGAAGGCAAGATCGTGCTGTTCGAAGGCGACGGCGGGCTCTTATTCCATATTCAGGAACTCGAGACGCTGAAGCGTCAGGGATTTCGCATCCTGATCTGCGCGATGAATGACGGCGGGTACGGCTCGGAGTTTCACAAACTGCGCGCCGACGGTCTCGACGACAGCTTGGCTGTGTTCGGCCGGCCCCCGCTCGAGAACATCGCACGCGGCTTCGGCCTGCGCGGCCATGAGATACGCGATGTGTCGGTCATCCCGAAGCTGTTCGCCGACTTCGTTGCTCAGGGCGAAAGCGAAATTTGGAATATCCAAATCTCCGACCAGGTCACGGCGCCGGTGATCCGCCAGACCATCCAGCGCGGGCATGGCAATATGTGAGGATTCCCCGGGTTGGCCTTGCCGGCCGCGTAGGCGGCAACCGGAACTGCGCTAATCGACCGACGTCGGGCAACACCGCCACAAGGACTCGGCTGATCCGTCGCCACCCAATATTTGACACAACGACATTGATGTCCAATCGATAACCTTCAGTTCTGATTAAGTGACGTGGCTATCGGCATAAGCGAAGGGCGCAATTTAAGACATGCCGCGTAGGATCGGATGCGAGCGGCATCTCTTACTCCCCGCTCTTACCAACGTCGCTTCGATGGGGGAGCACTCCGGGTCGGGCTCTGATGGAGGCGTAGGCTTGAACTATGCTTCACAGATTCTCGTCGCGTGCACCTGATGCCGTGATCTCGCGCGCGTCAGCGCCGCCGAGAGCGAGAGGATTGGCTCGGGCGTGGCAGTACCGTCCGTCATTCTCAGCGAAGCTGGGATTGTTGGGGTTGCTCCTCCTCGTAATCCCCGTCATCGCATATATGCGTTTGCGCCGGGCAGACGAAATTCAAGATGCCTTGCTTCTGCGCGGCGTGCGCGAGCAAGGATATCTCGCTGCCGCAGCGCTCGCACCCTTACTCAGGTCGAGCGAAACGGCGGCCTTGCCGCAACTCAACCACCAACTCGAGCGGTTTTCGACCGAGGTCGGAAGTCTAAAACTACTGTTTGGCCCGGGCAACGGATCCGGTTTCTTCTATGTCGCCTCCTGGCCGACAGTACCCAATTCCCAACTTGAGACGGAGCGAGCGGCCCTCTCCAGCGCAGGTGTTCTCGACAGGTTGTCGTCGAGCTGCGAGGGAGACGAACCCCTGGGACTGCATTACCGAACGCCGGCGCAAGACGATGAAATCGTCAGCTCGGTGACGCCTTTGCGCACGGCCAGCGGTTGCTGGGTCGTCGTGACCACGCTTTCCGCGAGATCGCTCCCCGGCCCGAAGATCGGGCAGCCCTATTGGCAGAGCCGGGATGTGCGTATCGCTGCCGCGATCTATCTTATGATGATTGTCATCACCTTCACGACGTTTTGGAGCATTCATCGCGGCCTCAAGCGGTTCGTTGAACGTGCTCGCGCCATCAGCGAGCATCGCGACGGCGTCGGCTTCATTGAGCAGAACGACGTGCCCGACTTGGCGGAGGTCGCGGCATCTTTTGATCATATGGTCGAGGTGCTCACGAGTTCCGCGCGCGATCTTCGTCGCGCGGCGGAAGACAATGCGCATGCGTTCAAAACGCCGATTGCTGTCATCCGCCAATCGCTGGAGCCATTGAGACGCGGAATTGGGCAGGAGAACCAACGCAGCGCCCGTGCGCTCGGTCTCATCGAAAATTCGCTGGATAAGCTTGAGGGCCTGGTCGCATCGGCAAGACGGCTCGACGAAGAAGCGGCGCTCTCGATGGACCTGCCGCGCACAAAGCTGCACCTGTCGGGTCTGCTTGACCGGCTGCTCAACGGATATTCGGACGCGCTGGTGCAGCGTGGCATCGAATTGAGACGCCGTCTCCAGAAGGATGTGGTGGTACTTGGGCACGAGGAAATGATCGAAACGGTGCTTGATAACTTGTTCGATAACGCCGTTTCGTTCTCGCCACGAGGCGCCGGCATCGAGATTTCGTTGGCGGTCTGCGAAGAGGTCGCTGAGCTCCTCGTCTGCGATTTCGGGCCGGGTGTTCCGGAGACTCATCTTGAACATATCTTCGACCGGTACTTCTCGTATCGTCCACCTTCTTCCGATGCTCGCGAAGAGCCGTCCCATTTTGGGGTTGGACTGTGGATTGCAAAACGCAACGTCGAAGCCTTGGGCGGTACCATTACCGCGCATAATCGTACGCCGACGGGTCTCCAGGTTCGGATCACGTTCGCTCTTGCGGAACGAAGATCCCCAGCAAAGGTAAAATCAACGACGAGCGATAAGAAGCTGCCCCCCGCGCGCTTTAGCGCTTCTTCGACATCCCTCGTCACAACCACGGTTTCGCGAAAAGCACGCGGTCACCCCATCTCCGCTCGACGCTATCGTGTCCAAATGGCCGCGACGGCGGCCATCCTTTGCGCCTTCGCCGCCGAGGGTGCGGTGATTATGACCGGCGGGGCCCCGCGCTTAAATTCCTCGATCGGCGCCGCACCAAGCGCGACGGATCGCCGCGCCGCGCCGGCTCGTGTTGTTGCCACGCTTGCCGTCGCCGGCTCGCCGCCTGCGGACGCAAATATAACGAAGGCGCCGCAGCAACTGCCATCGTCAACAGCGCCGCGTGGACCGGGCGAAGTGCAAGCCCCGTCATCGGCGCTATCGGCGGCAGCTATCGACCCACCAGCTCAAACGGGGGTCACCGTTGCGACGTCTCCACGCGGGCCAGAAGTGGCAGGCTTGCGCCAAGCGACCAGCCCATCTCCAGCGACTCCCCAAGGTAGCGATGCCGCGGATCAACAGATCGCGGCGTTCTTGTCAGTACATCTGCCAGGGCTCGAGCAAACGAAAAATGTGCCGAGTTCAGAGATCCCGAGTGCGATCGTGGATACCGAAAGACCAGAGCCGCCGTCTTCAGCCGCCGTCGACCCGGCAACTGCTGCTCAGCGCAAAATTGCAGATTTCCTAGCAGATCGCTTTGCGGCCGACACGATCGCGAGCGGCAGTCCGAAAATGAGCGCGGTCAAACCTACGGCACCAGACACCAGCGGGCAGCAGAATCCGGCGCCTGAAGGAGCACAAACCTCGGTAGACGCTACAGAGCAGGCGAACGAGCGTTACGTAATCCAGGTCGGATCATTCCTGGACGAATCCTTGGCGCGTCGCCTGGCAGATACATTGACTTCCAAAGCAATCACTATCACGGTCACTCGGAACTTCGCTCGCGACGGTCGAGTTTGGATTGTCCTCCGGACTGAGGAGTATAAAACCCTCGAAGAGGTCGACAATGTTTTACGTGTGATCAGTTCTATCCCGAACTTGGCGCCGAAGGTGATACACAATCACCTGCGACCAAGCTGAGCGAAAAGAGAAGTTCGGCCCATCGCCCGCTCATTCGATGCCCTCTTAGCCGGCCGCCGCCCGCATCGGTTGAACGCTCACAGAACGGCGACTCGAAGGAAGGAAGCAGCGAGTAGGCGCCTACCTTTCTTCCTTTAGCAGATGTGGCTCCCGCCTCGGCGGAATTTTGTCGCGCAATCCCCGGCGATCCGAATGTCTCAAAGTTGTCCCTACGATGAACCGGCGGCTCGCTCTACTGCCTAATGGGTCCGGCACAAATCGCCGGGGTGGGGGAATCACTTGAAGGATTTTTTGTTATCGGCTGGGCTTTCTCAAGAAAGCGTCGCCAGTGGGCAGCGCTATCGCGATGTCACGCCTGGCCGTTTCGGTCCAACGAACACAGAATGGGTCGTTGGTGACTTGTACCTGGCGTCTGATGGACATCGATATGCGCGTCTCTATCGTGCGGACGATCCGACAGACCGAAGAACGCTGTCCGAAATGGCAGTCACCGACCGGCGACGTTTTGTGCGGGTGATCGAGTAGGGGCACGGCGTCATTTCCCGGCCGCGGCACAGAGCGACACTTCGCGGCTTACGCGGCATTCAAACGGTGTCCTGAACGGTCAACGCCGACCAGCGTTCCCTCCAATGCCATGGGGGAGGACGCCGCGTCACTGCGAAAACGAGCGCGCATATACCGCGATTGGGCGCGCGTCGCATCAGCCGGTGATGCGCGCTGGCGGCAGCGCTTGGCAGAGTATCTCGAGCGTCAGGCCGAACAGCTCGACCAGGAACCCGGGGAACGTTGGCCGGATCACGAATCTGCTTGAGCTTTCGACCAAAGGGTATGCTCGCGGTGTCCGGCTCACGTCACTCTTAATAGCGTTTCTTCGAAGATCGCCTTGACTCAATTTCCCCACCAAACAGGCGCTATGTCCTGACTAGCATCGTTTTGAAACGTGATGGGGGAACGATGCCGAGATCTATGCTGGTAAGAATGGCTCTCTTCCTATGCGGCGCAGCGGCATTTATGGCGTTGGCTCCGATCACGGAGTGGACCGTGCCGGTGAAGCTCTACGCAACAGCACTGGCACTGAGTGGCGCTTCGCTCTGCACATAGCCCGCGACCGCCCGAGCGTGGCGGCCCAATCGCCCTCGCTTAAGAGCACTACCCGCTATATCGCACAGGTTTTCAAGCCCTCACAGGATGAAAGCGATCTTTCCGTGAGGACGCAGCGTCTCGAGATCCAGAACTGCCTTCCGCTCACGGAACATGAGGCCTGACGAGCCGTGGATCAGAAGGTTCACATAGCGCCCGACATACACATCGGCATTCTGATTTTGCAAGTGCCAGACCGCGAAATTCGCCGTGACGCGCGCCGCATCATCTTCGAGACCCAGTAGCCGGACGTTCGTCACGAGACGCCGCGTCCGCGCGCGCGGGCTCTCGGCCCATGCCGCGTTGCCGAGGAGCTGCCGAACGCGCGAGTGGAGCATTTGCCGGCTGTCGGCGATCAAAAAAATAGACGTACGCCAATCGGCGTCGGGCGCATCGAGCGATGGCACAAGATAGCGCGCGTCCTCGGCCGCGAGCGTCATCCATTCCTCGAGTCGCCATTCGTCCAGAAGCGCAGCTTCATCGACGAAAAATCGCTCGAGCTCCCGCAACGGGAACCGATTCCGTTCTGTGTCAGCGATCTCCGTCATTCGGCCGCCGGGCGGACATCGAGCCGGTCGGAGCAGTTCGTAGCGCCCCGCTCGCCGCATGCGAGCGCGTGCCAACGTCGCCAGAAAGAACGCTGCTGCAGTTCGCCTGAGCCGGGCGGCACGGCCGTGAGCATGTGGCGGGAAAGGTCCGACCAGCCGTGCTCGCGCAATGTCGCATACCCGCGCTGACAGCCTTCGAGTCCCGCCACATCATCAGGCGTTCCAAAACCAGCCGGCCCAAGGAATGACATGAAGCTCCCGATACGTCGCTGCCTTAGCTCCATCGACTCGTTTCGGGGCATCAGGCCCCATTCAGTGATTTCGATGTAATCGGGCGCGACCGGATAGAAGGTGCGCACCGAACGCCAGATCGAGATGAGGACGAGATTCGGAAATATGAATATGTTGCGCATGAATCCGGTAATGAGGTGCGTCCGCTCCGCGCCGAATTTCGCGGTAAGCCGCCTGCGCAGGGCGTCGAGCTCGGCCTGCGCGCTTTCCGAAAGCGGGGTCGGAAGCACGGGACACTCGAACAGCGAATGGCCACCATCAAGCGCTATCCCGATGCCCGTGTCCCAATTCGCCCATTTCGAGCTGTCGATCCCCATGTCGGGCAAGAACTGCTGGAAGTAGCGTCGGTGCGTCGAGCGCAAATGGTAGGGGTCGATGCTGTTTTCGATCAGCAGCTTCCAGTTGGCGCGCATGCTGAAGGCCTGCGTGCCTTGGAGAATCTCGTCCTCGCCGTCGGTGAAATCGAGCATAAGGTCGAGGTAATCACGTACCGGCCCGAGATACGTTTTGAGGTCTACGACGTTGGCGTCGAAGCACACGAAGATCATGCCGCGATAGCTTTCGAAGCGCGGCACGGGTGTCAGGCCCATCTCCTTGCGATCGAACGCCGGCCCGTAACCGTCTTCCTCCGGCAGCCCGACCAGTTCGCCACGAAGGTTGTAGGTCCAGGCGTGGTAAAAGCAGGTGAAGGTCCGCGCCGATCCCGAGCCTTCTCGGCAGACAATGTTGCCGCGATGAGCGCAGCTGTTGAGCAGCACCTGCACGGCGCCGCGGTCGTCGCGCACAAGAAGCAGCGGACGCCCACCGACAGCCCTGGTCAGGAAATCGCCGGGCTTCGCGATTTCCGACTCGTGCGCGGCGTAGAGCCAACAGCGATCGAAGATCTCGCGTCGCTCTAACTCGAGAATCTCGGGGTCGGTAAAGACACTCCGGTGAACGCGGAAAAGACCTTTCTTCCGGTCATCCAGGATCAGTTCGTTGATCCGCGTTCGCTCCATGGTACGCGCTCCTTTCACGCATGAGCGACGAGTAACTTCCAAGCAGCGTAAATTGTAGGGTTGGTCCTTCCTGCCCGTCAATTTAGGTCATAAGCCGCCTTCAAAAGGACGGGCCGGCCCGATCGGGCGCCGTGCTGGTAGCCGAGCAAACCTCTTGGTGCTTCTGTGAGTATCGGTTCTGTCAAGAAAGCGTCACCCACCTCACATCGTTTCGCCATTCACGTTGGTTAAATTCGCCTTACTTCGCTGCGTCGTCGCGAAGCAACTTTCCGAACCATGTCAGGGGGCACCTTATGAAGCGAGTTCTAGTCGCCGGCATCATGGCGCTCGGCGCCGCCGGAAGCGCACACGCGCTCGAGGGACGGGTCCCAGACGGCATCCCTCAGCTCGATCATGTCTTTGTAGTCATGATGGAAAACCACGCCTACGGTCAGATCGCGGGCAACCCGCAAGCCCCGTTCATCAACTCCCTCATGACTTCGGCCAATCTCGCGACAAACTATTTCGCGATCGCGCATCCGAGCTCGACCAACTACCTCGAAGTGGTGGGCGGCTCGAATTTCAATAACCTGTCGGACCAATCGCCGAATTGGCACAACGCAACCTGCACTCCCAACCTGGTGCCTGGCCAGCCGACCAACACCGACAGTCCAAACACGGGTCCCGTCTGCCCAATTACCGGCACCGGAACGGAGGCCGCGATTCCGGTGATCGACACCTCGACCAACGAGACCTCGTCTCCTCCGCTCACCAACATCAATGGCATCCTCTCGATACCGGCGAGCAAGAACATCACCGGCATCACCATCGCCGACCAGCTCGTGGCCGCGGGCAAGAGCTGGAAAAGCTACCAGGAGGGTCTGCCGGCGATCGGGGCGGATGGCGTCAATTTCAGCGATGGCTACTACACGATCGGCGGCGAGAACGCGGCCGGGACCGATGTGACGTCGGATTTCGCAGCATTGTCGTCGCCCGGGAACACAGTGAGCTCGAGCGACGTAGTCGACCTCTACGCCGCCAAGCACAACCCATTCGTTTATTTCGCATCCGTACAGAAGGGGAAAAGACCCGAGCTTAGCCTCGATCAGGTGGCCTCATTTGATGGGTCGAATGGGCTCTTCGCCGACCTTCGGGCCGGCCGCGTGCCAAACTTCGCTTTCATAGCCCCCAATCAGTGCGACGACATGCACGGACGCAGCAACGGCACGGCCTTTTGCAATTTTGACGCCGACGACAACGGCACCCAAACCGGCCTCAACGCCTCGCTCATTCTGCAAGGCGATCTGGCGCTCGAGCAGATCGTGACCGCCATCAAGGCCTCGCCGGTGTGGTCGGACAGCCCGAGCGCGATCGTCATCCTGTGGGATGAAAACGACTACAGCACGAATACCTCAAACCAGGTTGTGCTCATCGTCGATACGAACTACGGGACGCACATGGTCAAGAGCAAGCGATTTTACGACCACTATTCGCTCACCAAGACCCTCGATTCGGCTTTTAGACTGCCGTGCCTCAATCATGCTTGCGATCCGACGGAGTCCGTGATGTCTGATCTGTTCGCCGGGCATCCGGAAAAAGACGCCGATAACGCGGCCTCGAGTTCGCACTGATCCGGATTGACATCCGGAGGGGGATCATCCTCCTCCGGACGTCGCTCAGCACATGGGTTTTCCTGTCCGTGCTTGCACTGTTGTTGCGGTGTGCCTGATCGTTTCTGCTATGACGGCGCCTGATGCAGTTGTGCCTGCTTTCGATCCGCACAGCTCGCCAGCTGCGCCCTGTGGCAGGGGCGTGCCGCCACCTGGCCACGCGCCGCCCGAGCTGCGCGCTTCGCCAAACGGCCTCACCCTGACGGTACGCCAAGACGGCAACCGCCTCTGTTATGTCGCCAACGGTAATGCCGATGCGCCCGTGATCCGCGTGCGGCAAGGCTCCGACCTCACGATCACGCTGAGAAACGAGATCACGGATGCAGGGGCGATCGACGCCCTCACTGCGCCCGGAACGCTTCAAACGCCAAATAAGCCGATACCAGAAACAGCTGGGTTTTATAAGGTCATTCCCGGCATGCGGCATCATGCGACGGGACGCACCAATCTCCATGTCCATGGTTTCGCGGTCTCGCCGGTCCGTCCGCAAGACGATGTTCTGACGGTTTGCACCGATCCAGCCGTGGGCCCAGCGACCTGCGGGCACCGCGCGTTCACTTACCATTACCACGTTCCGGCCGACATGCCTGCCGGCCTTTACTGGTATCACCCGCACGTGCATGGCGAGGTCCAGGCTCAGATGCTCATGGGACTGAGTGGCGCAATCGTCGTCGAAGGACCGAACGACGATGCGCGCCGCGGCGCCGGAATCGATGAGCGCGTGCTCATCGTGCGCCAGATGCAAGATGTCGATGCTGGCCGTACCCCGCAGGCTGCGATGACGGCGGCAGCCCCCGGGGCGCCCACCACCCAATCCCATCCCGGCTCTGCGCGTCTGGCTACCCAGATCGACACGGCCCACGAGCTGCTGTGCAGCACGAATTCTGGGATCGATGAGATCACCCTCAACGGCACGCCCCTTCCAATCGGCGACGCTCCCGATGCCACGCTCGCGCAATTCAAGATCGGCCAGGGTCGCCGACAGCTCTGGCGCATCTTGAACGCCGCAACAGACGCGTTCCTCGACCTTGTAATCCTGGACGAGCGCGGCAGGCCTCTGCCGTACCAGGTTGTCGGCCGCGACGGCAGCCCGGTCGCGGACGATACGGGATCGCCCCGCCCCTTGTCCGCGACGGTCGATGCGCAGTTCGTCCCGCCTTCGGGTCGGCTCGAAATCCTGGTAGGCGCGCCGCCGCCCGGGACGAAGGCGTATCTCGTGACCCGCGCCGTCGATACCGGCTGTGCCGGCGACCGCCTCCCCCAACGCCGCTTGGCGGAGATCGAGGCTGCGCCAGGCGATATATCGCCGGCGGCAGCGGCGCCAGTACCGCCGGTGCGCGCGCAGCACGATTTTTTCACCGGGCTCATATCCCGCAAGACCACGCGCGAGCGGATCATTGCGCTGGCGGAGTATCCCCGTCCTGGCTCCGCAGACGAGACCGATTTCTACATTTTTGAGCGCAGGCCAGGCGCGGTCTTAAAACCCTTCGAGATGGGCGATCCGCCCGCGATCACCGTCAAAGCCGGCACGACGGAAGAGTGGGTCATCGAGAACTGGACCCATGAGCTGCACGCGTTTCACATCCATCAGCTTCATTTCCGCGTGCTCGAGATCGACGGCAAGCAGGTTACCGACCCACCGCTTCTCGACGTGGTCAATGTTCCCTACGCGACGGCGACGGGCTACCACAGCAAGGAGGGGCCGGTGCGGCCTGGCCGTGTCCGGATCAAACTCACCTTTCCCTCGGCGCTTGCCGGCGACATCCCTTTCCACTGCCACCTTGTCGACCATGAGGACAACGGCATGATGGCCGTGTTGCGCGTGCTTGCTGCCGACAAGCCGCCTCAGAAGGCAGAACTTCCCGAGGTTCCGCCTGATAGTTTTCCGATTTGCCATCCTCTGGGACGAGCGGAAGTAAGGGCCGAAGAGTAGGCCCGAAAATCAACCGCTTTTACACGCGATGGAGTCAGACCCGCGCGTTTGCAGATCGATTGGCCAGTAGGAACCAATTCAAGCGTTGACGCCCATCGCATCCAGCTCTTCCTGCCTAAGCGCCTGAGGGTCCGGCGTGCCGAACTCGGTCAGGCCCTTTCCCGCGGCCAGCGATTTTAGCTCGCGCTGCCAAAGCTTGCGCAGCAGGATCACCGCCGCATCCGAGGTACCCAAGAACTCCCTCGAGCGGTCCACAATCTTGCCTTGCCCGCAAATCGCTACGCCATCCTGAATACGGATGATGTTGGGGTGCCTTGCGACATCTTGCCAACTCTTTCGGCCGGAAAGGATGGCCTGAATTTCCTCATGGATCGGAGTGCTCTCGGGCCGCTCCTGTCGCTTCGTGTGGTAGACCATGATGAGAAAGTGGAGATGCCTCTCGTCATCGATCGGCACGTACCAGAAAAGCGCCTTGAACCAGAACGGCTTGTTGTCTCGCGCCGAGCGTAGCGGGTGGGCCAGGAAGCACTGGTTCGGCATGATAAAGTGAATTTGATCGGTGTGCTCTCCACGCTCTTGGAATTGCGTTAGCCCGAACGGTGTCTCACGCGCCCACGTTTTGGTGGGAACGTACGGCCTCGCCGCCGTATTCACGAGGTGATCGCGATGGGAGAAATTCACATGGACATCGTCCATGATGTTTTCCGCGCTCTGAAAATAGTTGCACGGGATCATCTCGGCCGACGGGCAGACGGTCCAACCGTCACGAGCGCCGTCTTCGAGGCCGGGCAGTGCGCGGAAGTGAGGCGCATCGCCTTCGCCGAGATAGGCGAAGACGAGGCCGTGAGCTTCGTGCGTGGGATATGAAGCGAGTTTCGGCACCTTGTCGCAGAAAGGTCTTGCCTCGGCCGGTTGCTCGACACATCGTCCGGAGT
>Ga0335081_10000590_pt1 | contig 60740 bp, 55 predicted proteins | sample Lox_Sample_35_FD_206713 | JGI IMG/M metagenome (GOLD analysis project Ga0335081, IMG submission 206713) | Soil microbial communities from Loxahatchee National Wildlife Refuge, Florida, United States - Lox_Sample_3.5 | ecosystem: Environmental > Terrestrial > Soil > Wetlands | place: USA...
GCGCCGGGAGCGGAAGGCGAAGGCGGAATCGCCTTCCATGAGGCCTCCATCCGCCAAGTCTTATCGGAACTGGGCTACGAAGCTACGCCAATTGAGGAAGGTTTGGCGGTGGTTTTTGGCGAGTTGGGCGGTTCCAATTACACCGGCATCGGTATCTCGTGCGGGAGCGGACTGTGCAATGTCTGCCTGTCGGTGCTTTCGGTTCCAGTGATCAGCTTTAGCGTTCCCAAAGCGGGCGATTTCATCGACGCGCAGGCTGCCCTGGTCACGGGCGATGTGGCCACACGGATGCGCGTCCACAAAGAAGAATCCTTCCATCTCAACGGATTAGGCAGCGACCGGGTACAAAATGCCTTGACTGTCTATTACCAGGAAATGATTGAGGAGTTGGTCGAGGCCCTCCACGACCACATCTCGGCTGCGCGTCGTTTGCCGAAGCTGGATCAAGCCATTCCCCTGGTGGTGTGTGGCGGAACGGCCGCTCCCAAGGGTTTTCTCGAGCAATTCGGGCGCGCGTTGCGGGCACTGGACTTCCCCGTTCGATTGTCGGAGCTGCGCGTGTCCGCCGATCCCTTGAATTCCACGGCCCGCGGGTGTCTCATGGCGGCGCTTTGCTGAAGGTGACGCTGGCCGATTTTCCGCGCACTGCTTCTACAGGAACGGTACGCGGCTGCCGATCAACATCCGGGGACTGATGAATTCGTTAGTCATTCTGCTGGCGGTGCTCACCGGACTTGCCCTGGCGGCCGCGTTGCTCAGTTTTGCGTCTCTGTTCCATGCGCAACGCATGGCACGCGCCAGCCGGGCGCGGACGCAAGAGGTCGAAGACCGGATCGAAGCCACTCTCCGGATGACGGAGGCTGGAATCGAGGCGCTGACCACGGAACTGCGCGATCTCGAGCAGCAGCCTGCGTTTTCGGCGGGCCCGGCGGCTCCTCGATCCGGGTTTAACCTGGGAAAGCGCACCCAGGCTCTGCGCATGCACCGGCACGGAGATTCACCGGAAAAGATCGCTAGCACCCTGGAGCTGCCGCGCCAGGAGGTTGAGCTTCTGCTGAAAGTCCAGCGAATCGTCCTGAACAATATCTGACCAGCGGCCACATCCGGCGTGCCGCTCGACCGGACCGCGCCGGCTCACGGGCCAATTCCCGAGTACGCAGTTAACCGACGGCAACGCAATCGGTTATGAAAGTACTGGTACCATTGACCCGAAATAAACAGGAGCTCATGGTGCGTTTCCTTTTTCATAGCTTACTGATAGCGGTTTGCAGCGCGGCACTGGCTCCGGCCCAAGGCCCGCAGATCGGCAACTGCCCGGTTTTCCCCGCAGATCATATCTGGAACACACCGATTGATACCTTGCCCGTAGCTGCCAATTCATCCACGCTGATTAATACCATCGGCTCGGGCATTGGGCTTCATCCTGACTTTGGTTCCGGCACGTGGGATGGCGAACCGATTGGTATTCCGTTCATCACCGTGCCGGGAACCCAAACCAAGTTTCCGGCTACGTTCACATACTCAGATGAAAGCGACCCCGGCCCGTATGCCATTCCCATGAATGCCCCCATCGAAGGAGGCAGTAACAGCGGCGGTGACCGTCACGCGATCGCCGTAGACACGGACAATTGCATTCTCTACGAACTCTACTCGGCTTATCCACAGGGCGCTTCGTGGAGCGCGGGAAGCGGCGCCATTTTCGACCTCAAGGGATATACCCTGCGGCCCGCTACCTGGACTTCCGCCGACGCCGCGGGCTTGCCGATTTTTCCTGGACTGGCGCGCTACGACGAGGTCGCGGCCGGCGCGATCCACCATGCTTTGCGGTTCACGGTGCCGCAAACACAGAAGGCTTATGTGTGGCCGGCGCGGCATTATGCGTCGAGTTTGACCAGCACCCAGTATCCGCCCATGGGAACCCGCTCCCGGCTAAAAGCGAGCTTCGACGTTACGTCCTATCCGCCTGAAGTGCAGGTGATTCTGCGAGCCTTGCAGAAATACGGCATGATAGTCGCCGACAATGGCTCGGCCTGGTATATCTCGGGCGAGCCCGACGACCGGTGGAATAACGACAACCTCCACACCATCGGTAAGGTATTGGGCTCTTCGTTTGAAGTGGTCGATGTTTCGTCCCTGATGATCGGCCTGAACTCCGGTCAGGCCACCCAACCGGGCGCGCCGACTCCACCGAGTCCGACTCCACCGGCTCCGACGCCGCCCACTCCGACTCCGGTGGTTGTGACACCCTCGTCCGCCACCGTTCTGACTTCGGCGCACCGGCAATTCAGCGCGAACCAGACGGTGACCTGGGCCGTCAACGGTGTGGCCGGGGGCAACAGCCGGGTGGGTCTCCTTGATTCGACGGGGCTCTACACGGCGCCCGCCAGTGTGCCGAATCCGGCCACCGTTAGCGTCCAGGCGACCAGTCCGGGAACGTCGGGCACGATGGGTGCGGCACTGGTGACAATCACCGCTCCGCCGCCCGTTGTACCTCCTCCGCCGCCGACCGCTGGCGCCGCGCCCGCGATTACGTTGGTAACTCCCAATCCATCGCGGACGCAAAGTTTCACTTTGGTTGTGACGGGAGCCGGTTTCCAGTCCGGCGCCGTCGTCAAATTATCCGGCGCACGGCTTGCGACGACCTTTGTTTCCACAACGCAACTGACCGCCAAAGGCAGCACCACCAAGACCGGAGGATGGCCGGTTCAGGTGACGAACCCGGATGGACAGATTTCCAATTCCTACTTTGTTACGTTCGCAGCAGCACGGCGTCGCTGACGCCCGCCCGATCTGGCAGTGGTAGCCGTGATAGCCGGAACTTTTGGCGGGACCTGGAGAATACTAGGCAGGAGCCTCGATAGGGGGTAACCCCGGTCGATTCCGATGCATCCCTTGAACATACAGATCATGCCGTCTAACAGCCGAATTTCCCGGCGGAGCCTGCTTTGCGCTCTTCCGGCGGTGCGCCTAGCGGGCCTCGCCACCACGCCTTTCGCCCAAAGGGCGTTTGGGCAGACTCCGGGCACGTTTTCCGCGGATGTCAAAGTCGTCAACGTCCTCGCTACCGTGCGGAACAAGCAGGGACAGGTTGTCTCAAACCTGAACCAGGACGACTTCTCGTTGTCGGAAGACGGACATCCGCAGACGATCCGCTACTTTTCGCGCGAGACGGACCTGCCTTTAACTCTGGGGCTGCTCGTCGATACCAGCCAGAGCCAGCGGCGAGTGCTCAGCGAGGAGCGCGACGCCAGCCATCAGTTCTTCGAGGATGTGCTGCGCGAGGACAAGGACAAGGCCTTCGTGATCCACTTCGATCGCGAGGTCGAACTTTTGCAGGATCTCACGCCTTCACGCAAGAAGCTGGAAGACTCGCTGAACTTGTTGCAGATCAGGGAGCCGCGGCGCGAAGACGACGACGGTGGCAGCCAATCCGGCGGGCAATCTCCTCGAGGCGGCGGCTACCCGGGTGGCGGGTATCCGGGCGGTGGAGGCCGGTACCCGGGCGGTCAACGCGGCGGGTATCGCGGGGGCGGCACGCAGCTGTATGACGCGATTCTGCTGGCATCGGAGGAACTGATGGCCAAGCAGAAAGGCCGCAAGGCGGTGGCGGTGCTGACGGACGGCCGCGATCGGGGCAGCAAGACTTCGCAGGGGCAAGCCGTGGAGGCGGCGCAGCGCGCCGACACCATGGTCTACTCGATTTACTTCGCCGACGAGGAATCCTTTGGCAATGGGGGCGGGTTTGGAGGCGGATTGGGCGGTTACGGCCGGCGCCGGTATCCGACGCAACACCCGGAGTCCGGCCCCGACGGAAAAAAAGTCCTGCAGCAGATCTCCGCGCAAACGGGCGGCGGCTTCTTTGAGGTCTCGAAAAAACAAACCATCGGGAGCATCTACGGACGCATCCAGGAGGAGCTGCGCAACCAGTACAACCTGGGCTACACCTCGGATCAGGGCGATTCGGCCAACTATCGCAAGATCGCCGTGACGGTGCGGCCGAAGGGGCTCACGGTGCAGGCGCGCGACGGCTACTACGCCGACACGCGAGCGTCGCAAGCGCGGGAGTAATCTCTTCCGGCATCAGCGCGCGATGGCGCCGCGTTAGAATCACAGCTATGATGCGAGTCGCTCTGACTCTGCTGCTGGCGGTCGCGGCATTCGCGCAGAAAAAACCGATCACGCTCGAAACGCTTCGCGAAGTGGCAGGCCGGGAGCGCCCGGGCGCGCCGGTGTGGGCGCCGGACGGGAAAGCGTTTACGTTCGTGCGCGGCCGCGAATTGATGCTGTACACGGTGGCGTCCCGAAGCGCCAAGACCCTCATGTCAATCGAGGATATCGAGGCCGCGGCCGTGAAGCCGGATGCCGGCAGTGGCCCGTTCGATTGGACGAACCGCCGCGCACGCACCGGCGATTTGCAATGGTCGGCCGACGGCAAGGCGCTGCTCGCCGTCGCGGGCGGCGATGTCTTCCTGATTCACCGAGCCAACGGGAGATGGGAGCAGCTCACCAGGACTCCCGCGGTCGAGGTCGACCCTAAGTTGTCGCCGGACGGCAGCCGTGTTGCGTTCCGGCGCGGGTGGGATCTGTATGTCTTGGACGTTGCCAGCAAGAAGGAGACGCAGCTCACCACGGGTGGGTCTTCGACGCTGCGCAACGGAGGGCTCGACTGGGTTTACCCGGAAGAGATCGGGCTGGGCACGGCGTTCTGGTGGTCTCCCGACTCGCGGTGGCTGGCGTATCTGCAGTTCGACACCTCGAAGGAGCCGATGTTTCCGCACGAGGATCTGCGCGGCACGCGCGCGGTGTTCGAGCCGGAGCCGTACCCGCAGGCCGGGGAGAATAACGCCAGCGTGCGTTTGGGCGTCATTCCGGCGACCGGCGGCGAGACGCATTGGCTGGATGCCGGGGGTTCTCACGAAGGGTTAGTGGCGCGGGCCGGCTGGATGCCTAATGGACGCAGCGTCTACGTAGTGCGGACCAATCGCGAGCAGAAAGGGCTCGAAGCCTTGGCCATCGATATGGAATCGGGCAAGGCGGCCCGGATCTTCCGCGAGTCGGATCCGTTTTGGATCAACATCGCGGGCGATCTCCGATTCCTCAACGACGGCAAACACTTTCTCTGGACGAGCGAGCGGGACGGCCATCGCCACGTGTATCTCTATTCCAACGACGGTAAGGATACGAAGCAATTGACTCGCGGCGACTGGGAGGTGACTGGAATCGCGGGCGTGGACGAGAGCGGCGGACGAGTTTTCTACACGTCGAGCGAAGGGAGCCATCTGGAACGCCGCCTGTGGGTGGCCGGGTTCGACGGCGAAAACAAGCGCGTGGTGACGCCCGAGGCCGGCACGCATGCGATTTCGATGGCGCCGGGCGGCGCGGTTTTTCTGGATACCTATTCCAATCTGACGACGCCGCCGCGCACGGTACTACGGTCGGCCGATGGCAAGGAACTCAGCGTGTATCGCGACACGGATCGCAGCCGGGAGGAGTACGAGATTCTGCCCACCGAGATCGTCCACTTTCGTGGGCCGGACGGAACTTCGCTCGAAGGCCGTTTCATCAAGCCGGCCGGGTTTCAAGCGGGCGTGAAGTACCCGGTGATTGTCAGTGTTTACGGCGGGCCGGACGTGGCGTTGCCGGTGCGCAATGCGTGGTATGGCGTAAGCCTCGACCAGGTGCTGGCGCACCGCGGCTACGTGATCTGGGAAGCCGAGAACCGCGGCGGCATGGGGCGCGGGCACGCTTTCGAAACGCCGGTTTATCACCAGCTCGGAACAGTAGAGCTGGCCGATCAGGTGGCGGGTGTTCAGTATCTGCTCTCGCTCGGATTTGCCGACCCGCAACGCGTGGGAATCCGCGGGTGGAGTTACGGCGGATTCATGACGGTGAACGCGATGCTGAACGCGCCGGACGTGTTCCTTGCGGGATTTGCAGGCGCCCCGGTGACGAACTGGCTCAACTACGACAGCATCTACACCGAACGCTACATGGGGCTTCCCGACGAGAACCGCGATGGCTACGAATCGACGGCCCTTCCGCAGTACGCCTCCAAGCTGCGCGGCAAGCTGATGCTGGCGCACAACCTGGAAGACGATAACGTGCTGTTTCAAAACACGCTCCAAATCGCGAGCGCGCTGCAGTTGGCGGGCAGGCAGTTTGAAATGATGGTGTACCCCCAGAAGGCGCATGCGGTAACAGGCCTTGCGTCCGATCAATTGAATCAGATGATGATTGATTTCTTCGATCGCAGTTTGAAAAACGAGCATTGAATCGCAGCCGAGGCGGGAGTAAAGATTTCCGGCGCGTACCCGATAAGCCATTTGGGAGAACGCGAATTGCCCCAAGGCTCGGCACCACCACCGAAATCGACGCCACCAGCCAGCGAAAAGCCGAACCTCTTTCTACTGGAGCAGATCTGGCGCAACCAGCGCCTGCTCGATGCATTATGCGATCCGCGGCGGTTCGAGACCCATGCGGCAATGGCCGTGGCACGGCAGATGAAGGAGCGTTATCGCGACTTCGAAACGCGCCTGGTAACGGAGCTGATGGCGCTGCCGGAGGTGGCCGCGGGTAAGGATCGCAGAATTGAACGCTGCCTGCAAATCCTGGATGCGGTGTCATCGGGGCGGCGGATCATTATGCCGCTCATGCGGCTGATGAACTCCGAGAACCAGCGGATCCGCTCGAAGGTTGCGAGGATTCTGGGCCGGCTGGCGGATAACGCCTCCTGGACCCGCAAAGTACTGGCCGAAGTCGATCCCCGAACGCGCGCGAACATCATCGAGAGTCTGTGGGGAAATGACTCCCCGGAAATCCGCGAGGTATTGTGGCAAGCGACGGAGGACGGGAACAATCGGGTCCGCGGGAACGCCATCTTAGGCCTTTACCAGCTGGGCGTGGCCAGCGTTCTACCGGCGATCCGAGTGCTCGCGGAAAATGAGACGGCGAACTGCCGGGCAACGGCGGCCTGGCTAATGGGCGCAACCGGGGATCCGCGTTTTCGGGGTATGGTCAAGAAGCTGCGTGCAGATCCCGTGCCGAGCGTCCGCGCGGCGGCGCTCCGCGCTCTGGTTCAGCTCAACAAGACGGAAAGAACAGATTCGCCGAACCTCGAGCCGCTGGTACGATTTAGCGAGGCCGCGGAAGGGGTTCGGCGAGTCGGCTTCGAACTTCCGGAGGACGCTGCCGACTCTCGGGTTCTGCTCGCAACCGATGTGGTACTCGCACAGAACGGTGAACTGATCTGGGATTATTCGTTTGTGGAGCGCCGGCTGGGCCCGGTGTCAGCCTTATTTGTGCTCTTCGATGGACCCGAATCGGGAAGGCTGCCGGATCTGAAAGACGCGTTCCAGGTGTGCCTGGAGCAGAAAGAGAGTAATGATCGCTGGTCGGTAGTGCGGATGGCGGCCGGGCCGGACAGCGACTTCGACGAACTGGCCTCGGTTCCGCCGCCCTATCAGGGACCCGAATTGAAGAAAGCCATTACGCGCTTCGAACAGCTACGCCGAATTCCGACCGATCAATTACCCAAACTGGTGCGGCTGGTCGGCACCCACGGTCCGGGGCGCCACGTCGTTCTGTTCTTGTCGCCCTCTGCGCTTTCCGATGCCGACCTCGAGTCGCTCGAAGTGGCAGCCGTGGCGTTACAGTTCAACGTGGACGTGGTTAGCTTCTCCACCGGCCAGAATGAGCGGTTGCAGAAATTGGCGCGGAAGACGAACGGTATCTTTCTGGTGGCTCCGGAGGATGGGGTTTCTGCTCTCTGGATGGTTCAGATGTATACCAGCCTGGCCCACCGCTACGAAGTCAGCTATCCGTTGAGCGGCCCTTCGGAAATGCCTCTCGATATCACCATTCTGCCGCCGCGTAAAGCGGGGCCGATCCGCAACGCGGGCTAGCGGAGTGCGTCATACCGAATGCGGTTTAACTCTGTGGGGCAGACGATCGGTTTCCGTCGTCTGCCGGCGCCGCAAAGGCGCGCTTCGCACGCCCTGGCAGACCGCGAAAGACGACGGTCTGCCCCACGGAAGGCAGACCACTAGTTGTTCCAGTATCCGGGCAGGGTGGTTTTTGTCTGGCGGAGGATTTCCAAGGTCGCCCGCCGATCATCCGCCGACACGGCGGCATAGGTTTTGGCCTGATCTTTGCCGGTCAGGATGTCGTACAGGCGGCGGTAGATACGATCTCGGGCCATGTCCGGAAGGTTGTCGAACGCCGCGCTGTAGATCATGTACGACAGCGGATACCGGAATAACCGGTTGTGCAGATCGAACTCCCGGAGCGAGCGGCCTGACTTGTCGCGCGGGCCACGTTCGGAAAAAGTCTTGCGGAACGTCGAGATGCCCGTCACTGGAGCCTTCAGTGGTGCTTCGTCGGCGAACAGCATATAGCCAACCAGCTCTTCGATCTCGGAATTGAGTTCGGCCTGCCTGGCGTCATCGATTTTGCCGTCGTGGAGCGCGATGCGGGTATCCCATCCAATGCGGGTCAACAGATTCGTCATGCGGGTCTGGTGTTCGAGGGTCATCAACGCCACGATGTCGCTGGTGGGCGCCGGATAGCGGGACGTGTCGAAGAATTCCGACAGGCTCGTGACGTTCTGCGATTCCGGCCCGGCGGGCGGCCCCGGGTGAATCGGGTCGATCAGCCCAATGTTATTTCCGAAGTGCGTCTGGGCGCCGTGGGTTCCGGTCACGTACCAGCCGCCCCAGCGCTCGGCGAAGGGGATTCGGTGGTCGGTAACAAATGCGCTGCCGTGCGATTCCCGCTCATCGGTACGCGGGTGAACGGAACTCACAAAGATCCCGGGCACGCCCAGGGTGATCGGCCCCTGGTGACAGCGCAGGCAGTCATCGCGGCGGGTGAATTCCGGTTTGGCGGTTTTTTCCGCGTCGAGCGTGTAGAGGATGATGCCCAGCTTCGGATCGAGTGCCGAAAGCTCCAGCACGTCACCGGCCTGGACGAACCCCACCGCGGCGTCGTCATCGAAATAGATGGCGCGCGGCGTTCGAGGAGAGATGTGCGACGTTTGAATGCTGGTTTTCGAAAAGACCAGCACCTGTGAATCGGTATTGATGTCGAGCTGTTTGAGGACGGACGGAAGATAGCCCAGTCCATTGGGCGAGTAATCAAGCGCCGCTCGGCCGCTCTCCAGGCGCTTTTCGAGGCGCGCAATGGGATCGCTGGGAGTCTGCGCGTACTGAATGGCGGGATGATCGAGCGGGACGTAGATGGTGTCTTCCAGGCGGTCGGCCAGAGCCCACGTGGCCGCCGCCAAAACCACTGCACCGCAGAATGCCAATGACCGAAATGCCGGGCGCCCCATATCCTCACTATATGCGCCTCGGATCCGTTTGTGTTCGCCGCTGGATTGCAGTAATGTACGGAAACATGGAACGATTGCTGTCTGCCGTCTGTGTGGCCGCCGTTTTGTCGGTGGGAGCCGCGCCCGCGGAAGCGCGGATTACGCGCCTCGTGGCGCAAGGCGATTCGATCGGATCTCAAGGGCAGTCCTTCGGCACGGCTGGCCGTTACGAGCTGCTGGTGGGACGTGCGTACGGAGAGCTCGACCCGCGCGATCCGTTGAACGCCATCATTACGGACATTCAACTGGCGCCGCGCAACGCGCACGGGTTCGTGGAATACACGACGACCTTTCTGCTGGTGAAGCCGGTGGACCTCGCCAAGGCGAGCGGCGTCCTGCTGTATGAGGTGCCGAACCGCGGGAGGTCCACGCTGGTCCCGGCGGCGGCGAGTGCCGGCCCGATTGCGGCCGACTACATGAAGCGCGGCGATGTGCTGTTGACTAGCGGATGGCAAGGCGACCTGGCGGGCCGGGAGGGAATGGAGACGATCAGCGTCCCGGTGGCGAAGAATCCGGACGGGTCGAGTATCACGGGACCGGTGCTGGCGCGGTTCAGCGATATGCGGTCGGGCAGCAGCACGCTCGATTTGCCGGGGGCGCATCCGGCCAGCCTCGACACGGCCAAAGCCACGCTGACGCGGCGCGCCTTCGAAGGCGGGGCGGTCGTTCCCATACGCAGCACCGATTGGGCGTTCGCCGATTGCAGCAGCGGCGCGTTTCCGGGAACTCCATCTGCAGGAAAGATCTGTCTGAAGGGCGGGTTTGATCCGGCCTATCTCTATGAGCTGGTTTACACGGCGCAGGACCCGCTGGTGCTGGGGATCGGCTACGCAGCCACGCGCGATCTCATTTCCTATTTCAAGTCGGGGGAGTCCGAAGTACTCGGCAAGAAGATCTCGTTTGCGATCGCGTGGGGCAATTCCCAGTCGGGCAATTTCCTGCGCAGCCTGGTTCACCTTGGCTTCAATCAGGACGAAGCAGGCCGGCGAGTGCTGGATGGGATGAACCCAAATATCGCGGTGCGGCAGTTGGCGATGAATTTTCGATTTGCTGCTCCGGGCGGCGCCGCCAATTTATACGAGCCAGGCAGCGACGGCGTACTGTCGTGGAGCGACTATGCGGATGAAGCCCGCGGGCGTTCGGCGGGTGGGCTTCTCGACCGCTGCCGCGCTTCCGACACGTGTCCGAAGATTGTGGAGACGTTTGGTTCATCGGAATTCTGGGACCTGCGCGCTTCTCCCGACCTGGTGGGCACTCACGTCGACCGCGACATTCCGGTACCGTCGAATGTGCGCCGCTACTACTTTCCAGGCGTGACGCATGGGGGCGGTCCAGGCGGATTTAGCACGGTGGCACCGCGGCCGCCGAACCGGTGTGAATTGCCGGCGAATCCGAATCCATCGTCGGACACAATGCGCGCCGTGATGGTGGCGTTGATCGATTGGGTGGTGAAGGGCACGCCGCCTCCGCCCAGCCGGTATCCGCAGCTCGCCGAAAAACAGCTCGTGGGACCGACGCAGCGAGCGATGGGGTTTCCGTTGATCCCCGGCGTGCCGCTGCCGGACGGCATCATCAATCCGCTATACGACTACGACTTCGGACCGGACTTCAACTACAAGGACCTGAGCGGCTCCATTTCGATAGAACCGCCCGTGATCAAAGCCGTGCTTCCCAGCCTGGTTCCGAAAGTGGACTCCGATGGCAACGAGACATCCGGTGTGGCCAGCGTGCTGCACCAGGCGCCTCTGGGCACGTACACGGGATGGAATGTTTTTGCCCAGGGCTTCTTCAAAGGCCGGAATTGCGGCTTGGTGGGCGGTTACATTCCGTTTGCCAGGACAAAAACGGAACGGCTGGCGGCGGGCGATCCGCGGCCCTCGCTTGAGGAGCGATATGGCACGCACGAAGGCTACGTGGCAGCGGTGCGCGCGGCGTCGGCCAGGCAAGTGCGCGATCGGTTCCTGCTACAGGAAGACGCGGACAAGCTGATCGCGGAGGCGGAAGCTAGCGACGTGTTGCGGCCGGCGGGTTCGGCGAACGCTTCGGCTTCGGCTCGATGAAGGGCACCGCTCCCTCTGGTCGCGGCTCGGTAACGCCGCCCGATGGGAGTGGTGGTTATCCTTTCACGTGGCAAATCACGGCGTTGGTGAATTCATCGGTGGTGGCCTTGCCGCCCACGTCGCCGGTTAAATGCTTGCCTTCGGCGTAGACGGCCTCAATCGCGTTTTGCAAACGGGTTGCCGCCTCGCGCTCTCCCAGGTGGCCCAGCATCAGGACGGCGGATTGCATGAGCGCGGTGGGATTTGCCAGGCCCTTACCCGCGATATCCGGAGCGGTGCCGTGAACGGCTTCGAAGATGGCGTGGTCCTCGCCGATGTTGGCGCCGGGAACGATTCCCAAACCGCCCACTAGGCCGGCGGTTAAATCGGAAATGATGTCGCCATAGAGGTTGGGCAACACCAGGACGTCGAAGGTCTCCGGGCGCATCACCAGCTGCATGCAGGCGTTATCGACGATGAGTTCGTTGTACTGGATCTCGGGATACCGCGCGCTGACGTCGCGGCAGCACTTCAAAAACAACCCGTCGCTCAACTTCATGATGTTGGCCTTGTGGATAGCCGTGACTTTCGATCGATGCTCGCGGGTGGCATACTCAAACGCCGCGCGCGCGATGCGCGAGGATGCCCGCTCGGTGATGATCTTCAGGCTTTCGACGACGCCGGGGACGACTTCGTGCTCCAGGCCGGCGTATAAATCCTCGGTGTTCTCGCGGAAAATCGACAGGTTTATCGGCAGATCGTGAAACCGGGTTTTCAGGCCAGGCAGCATACGCACCGGCCGGAAGTTTATGTAAAGTCCGAGCTTTTTCCGCAGCGCCACATTGATGCTCTGGTGCCCGCCGGCGATGGGGGTTGCGGTGGGTCCCTTGAGTCCCACGCCGGTCGCAAACAGAGAGGCGATGACTTCGTCCGGCAGCAATTGTCCATATTCGGAAAGCGCGTTGATGCCGGCGTTGACGCACTCCCACTCGATTGCGACGCCCGTCGCTTCGAGCGCGCGTACAGTCGCCTGGGCCACTTCCGGCCCGATGCCATCTCCCGGGATCAGCGTTATCTGATGAGCCACGTAGCTATTATAAAGTCGGGGGTGAAACTGACTCCGGATTTTCTAGCGGCGCGCCATGAAATGGTGGAGGTGCAACTGCGCCGGCGCGGCATCGAAGATTCGCGCGTGCTCAACGCCATGCTGGAGATTCCGCGCGAGGAGTTCGTATCACCTGAGGTACACTCGGTGGCGTATCGGGATGACCCCATCCCGATCGGTTACGGCCAAACGATCTCGCAGCCCTACATGACGGCGTTGATGGCGGAATTGCTCGAGTTGACAGGCGGCGAAAGCGTGCTGGAGGTTGGCACCGGCTCAGGCTATGCGGCGGCAGTGTTGGGAGCGCTGGCTGCTCGGGTCGTCACCATCGAGCGGATTCCGGAACTCGCCGCGCTGGCAGAAGCGAACCTTGCACGCACTGGCCGCGGCGGCAATGTGAGGGTGGTATGCGGCGACGGGTCCTTTGGATATAAGGAATTGGGACCTTACGACGCGATCTCGGTGGCGGCGGCCGCTCCGGACATTCCCCACGCGTTGCTCGACCAGTTGAAAGACCCCGGACGCCTGGTCATCCCGGTTGGTGAGATTCACGACCAGGAGTTGCGCATTGTGTGGAAGCAGCGCGGCACAGTGAAATCGCATGTGGCTACGCTGTGCCGTTTTGTGCCGCTGCTGGGAGGCGAGGGGTGGGGCGGAAAACGCCAGTGATATCAGACGGGCGAGCGCCAGCGGAGCCCTTCAAACCGGGCAAAGTCGCGGTCTGTCGTAATCCATTCGCAGCCCGATTCGATCGCCAGTGCGGCGAACCACGCGTCCTGAACCAGATTGCCGGTCGCATGGGCCTGGCGGCACAAACCGCAGAAGATATCCCAGTGGCGCGGCCCGGGGTGCACGCTTTGGCAATGGGGTTGCGCCAACAGAAGAGATGCGAATGCCGTCACTTCCGTGAGACGGCTTGGCCGAACGTAGACTCGCGGGTGAGTGGCGATGCGGATGACCGCTGCTAAAACCTGCGGCGACATCCCGTAGGCCATGGAGCCGTTGACCACTCCTGCCAACCAGCGTCGATGGACTGCATGCTCCGGAGAATCGGCGCGGAACGCATAGAGTAAGACGTTAACGTCAGGAAGAATCACCGGCGCATTTCCATGGCATCCAGCAGGGTGGAACTGTCGTTCAGATCGATTCCTGGAAGCGTGCCTCCGCCCGCGCGGCAGACTGGCAACGCGATCCGTTTTCGCCGCCGTGGCGACCGCGACTGCGCCAGTACCAGCCGCAGGCCCTGCTCAATCAGAGCAGTCAAGGTCTCATGCCGGTCGGCAGCTTCGCGTTTGGCCTGATCGAGGAGTGCGGAATCCAGCCGCACGGTGGTTCTCATATGTCTAGACATATCGAATTGACATATCGATGTCAAGGCGTGCGCCGCCGGGCGGAAGCCCGGCGGCGGGTCGGAAGGCCCGACCCCACTGGGGCAACTCCATTGGCCAAGTGCTTTGACGGTAGACTGAGGCATGCGGCTGCGCACCGCCAAAGATCGGCTCAAGGTCGAGCACAGCATCATTGACGGTGTCCGCGAAATTCTGGAGACATTGCTTCGGTCGACGCCGGCGATCCGGTCGGTGATCCCAGGCGTGATTCGGCCGGTGCGCGATGCTAGAGGGCCTGTGAAGGTGCGGGTGACGGTGCCCGTTCAGAACGGCTGGAAGGCCATCGCGCTCAGTGCGGGCGCGCGCCAGGAGTTGTTCGTCAGCACCACGCTTACCGACAAGGAATTGGAGAAGGCGTTTCGCGCGGCTGGGGCACTGGTGGAGTAGTTCAGCTCGCTATGTGCAGCGCCACGATGCCTCCAGTCAAGTACTCGTAATCCGCGTTCGCGAAACCCGCACGCCTTAGATCTTCCGCGAGTTCGCCGGCGCTCGGGAACTTGCGGACCGACTCGGGCAGATAGCGGTAGGCATCCGGATTCCCTGATAGCGCTCCGCCGATCACGGGAAGAATGCGACGCGAATAGAAATTGTAGAGCGCCCGAAAAGCCGGGTTCGGAGGCTGCGAAAACTCCAGAATGGCAACCGTGCCTCCGGGGCGGACTACGCGGCGCATTTCCGCAATACCAGCGCTATAGTTGGCCAGATTGCGAAATCCGAACGCGACGGTGAGCAAATCGAGGCTGGCGTCGCGCAAGGGAAGTTGCAACGCATCGGCCTCAAAGAGTGCGGAGCCCGCATGACGCTCGCGGAACTTGGCGCCGGCGGCTACCAGCATCGGATGGCAGAAATCCGACCCAAGCACCGGAGCCCGCCGGGCGCGCTCGAGCGCCAGCACGAGGTCGCCGGTCCCGCAGCAGATATCGAGAACGCGTGCCGCGGGATTCTCCAGGATGCGACGCACGCGGCGGACGGTATGCGCGCGCCAGTAGCGGTCGATCTGGAAAGACAGCAGGTGATTGGCCAGATCGTACCTATGCGCTACGCGGCCGAACATGCCACGCACCCAGGCGGCGGCTTCCTGCTCGGTGCGCGCCCCTTCGGGTGTTGTGCCCCTCATGCCAGTGCGGACCGGATGGCTTCGCGCACCGTCCGTTCGGGGATGCCGGAAACCACCTTCACCTCGCCGATGCGCACCGGCAGCACGAAATGGATCTTGTTCTGGACGGTCTTCTTATCGTGCATCAGGCGTAGCAAGAGGTGTTCCGGGGAAATGCCATCGAGGGAAGGAATGGGACCGTACTCGCCAATCGTATCGAACATGTCGGCGCAATCCTCGGCCGATACATACCCGCTCATTTCGCCAAGGTAGATGGCCGCGCGCATCCCGAACGCGACCGCTTCTCCATGGAGGAACCGCGTGTACCCGGTTTCGGCTTCGAGCGCATGGCCGAAGGTGTGGCCGAAATTCAGGATGCGGCGCAGGTCGCTCTCGCGCTCGTCCGCAGTGACTACTTCCGCTTTGATGCGAACGGAATCGGCGATGACGCGGTCGACGGCCTCCGGCTGCCGCGCAAGCACGCCAGCCCGGTGCTCCGTGAGAAAACGAAACAGCGCGGCGTCGCGAATGATCCCGCACTTGATCACTTCATAAAGCCCGGCGCGGTATTCTCGCTCGGGCAAAGTATCAAGCAGAGCAGGATCCGTGAGCACGACCAAGGGCTGGTGAAAGCTACCGATCAGATTCTTGCCGCTCACCAGGTTGACGCCGGTCTTGCCGCCGACAGCAGCGTCCACCTGGGCCAACAGCGTTGTGGGAATCTGAATCACCGGAATTCCGCGCATGAAGATGGCCGCCAGGAAGCCGCCCATGTCGTTCACGATGCCGCCACCGAACGCGATCACGACGCTGGAACGATCGGCGCCCAGCGCGACCATCTGCTCCGCCAGCGCTTCCAGGGGAGCGAGCCGCTTGTTCTCTTCGCCGCCCGGAAGGTGCAGGATTTCGTGTGGCCTTCCCACAAGCGCCTGCTCGAGCGCGCCACCTTGGTGACGCCAGACGTCTTCGGTGGAAACCACAAACACCTTGCCCGCCTGGGATGGGATGTGTTCGGCAGCCCGCCCCACGATGCCGCGCTCCACGATGGCGGAGTAACAGCGTTGCGGCGTCTCCACGCGGTAGGAAGGCATACGCTTTTTGTACCACGGGTACGGCGAGCTATCATCGCTGTAGCGAATGGACCCCGATTTTCTAGTGATCGGCGCAGGGGTAGCCGGACTACGCGCCGCCATCGAACTGGCCGCAGCGGGCACGGTGCTGGTGGTGGCCAAGGAGAGCCTGCGGGAGTCTTCTTCGGAATACGCGCAGGGCGGCATCGCGGTGGCTCTGAGCGATGACGACGAGGTGGAATTGCACGAGCAGGACACGCTCTACGCCGGCGATGGCTTGTGCGATCGAGCCGCGGTCCGCACGCTGGTGGAAGAAGGGCCTGCTGCCATCCAGGAGTTGATCGGGTGGGGCGCCGAGTTCGATCGCGATGCCGGACAGCTCGCGTTCACGCGTGAAGCCGCGCACAGCCGCAGCCGAATCCTGCATGCTCACGGCGACTCCACCGGGCGTGAAATCGCCCGTACGCTCGAGCGCAAAGCGGCGTCGCTGGCCAACGTCACCTTCCGCAGTTACGCTGCGACCACCGGTCTTCTGCTGCGCGATGGCGTATCCGGTGCGGTCTTGTACGACGCTGCGGAGCACCGCAACGTTCCGGTCTACGCGCGTGCGGTACTACTGGCTACCGGAGGGCTGGGACGTGTTTTCCTGAACACGACCAATCCGGAAGTGGCCACAGGCGACGGCGTCGCGATGGCCTACCGCGCCGGAGCGGAGATCAGCGACATCGAGTTTGTGCAGTTCCACCCCACGGCGCTTTATGTCGAGGGTGCGCCGCGCTTCCTTCTCTCCGAAGCCCTGCGCGGGGAGGGCGGTTGGCTGCGCAATACCGCGGGTGATCGATTCATGGAGCGCTATCACCCGCTCCAGGAGTTGGCTCCCCGCGATGTGGTGGCTCGCGCCATTGTCACCGAAATGACCCGCACCCGAACACCGCACGTACTGCTCGACCTGACGCATCTCGATGGCGGCTTTGTTCGCCAGCGCTTCCCGCGTATTTTCGAGACGTGCCGCCACTACGGCGTGGACATCACACGCGATCCGGCGCCGGTTCGGCCGGCCGCGCATTACGCCATGGGCGGTGTGGGCACCGATCTCGAAGGCCGCGCCAGCATTCCGCGCTTGTTTGCGGCCGGAGAAGTGGCTTGCACGGGCGTGCACGGCGCCAACCGGCTGGCAAGCAATTCCCTGCTGGAGGGCGTGGTGTTTGGAGCACGTGCCGGGCGCGCCATGCGGGAGTGGATCGCCCGGCCGCCGGCCTCGGCCGGGGAGGGGGAGCCATTCGAAGCGCCTGAGCGCACTGCGGCGGAGTATCGCCGGATCGCTTGGGATCATTGCGGGATCGTGCGCTGCGGCGATGGCTTACGGCAGGCGCTCGCGCAGCTCGAAGCGGATCGGCTGCAACCGGCCGAATTCACGCTGGAGCGTGCCGAGGCCCGCAACATCCGCGAGGTTGCCCTATTGATTGCGCAGTGCGCTTTCGCCCGCGAAGAAAGCCGCGGCGCCCACTTCCGCACGGACTTTCCCGCCAAGCGCGTGGAATTCGAGAAGCATTCCCTCATCAGCAGGGACGCGGGAATCCGCTTTGCATAACGAGCCGGACACGCGCGGGTGTTGCGCTAGAATGAAGTTGCCCAAACATGCATGAGAGGATACGTTCGACGACGGTGATTTGTGTCCGTCGCGACGGCAAAGTGGTGATGGCCGGAGACGGCCAGGTGACACTGGGTCACGAGGTGATTAAGGGATCCGCCAAGAAACTGCGCCGCTTGTACAACGATAAAGTGCTCGCCGGTTTTGCGGGATCTACCGCGGATGCCTTCGCCCTCTTCTCGCGCTTCGAAACCAAGCTCGAGCAGTTCAACGGCAATCTCTCGCGCTCGGTGGTGGAACTGGCGAAGGACTGGCGGACGGATCGCGCCTTGCGTCACCTGGAAGCGCTGCTGCTCGTCGCGGATAAGGCCAGCATGTATCTGGTGAGCGGGAACGGGGATGTGATCGAGCCGGATGAGGGCATCGCCGCCATCGGCTCTGGTGGGCCTTTCGCGCTTTCTGCCGCCATCGCGCTCTTGCGCAACACCAAGTTCTCGGCCAAGCACATCGCCGAGCAGGCAATGGCCATCGCTGGCAAGATCTGCATCTACACGAACGACAGCGTGACCTATGAGGAGTTGGAATAGCCATGGTGATCTATCTTCCTGGGCAATCTGTGGATGAAGAGCCGCTGCTCGATGAGCTGACTCCTCGTGAAATCGTGCGCGAACTGGACAAGCATGTGGTGGGGCAGGCCGAGGCCAAGCGCGCCGTGGCCATCGCGCTGCGCAACCGCATCCGCCGGCAAAAGCTCGCGCCCGAAATGGCCGAAGAGGTGATGCCCAAAAACATCCTCATGATCGGCCCGACGGGCGTAGGAAAGACCGAGCTGGCGCGGAGATTGGCGCGTTTGGCGAACTCGCCGTTCCTCAAAGTGGAAGCCAGCAAGTTCACCGAAGTGGGATATGTAGGCCGTGACGTCGAGTCGATGATTCGCGACCTGGTGGATATCGCCATCGACATGGTGCGAGAGGAGCGGCTCGACGAAGTGGCGGACCGCGCGGAGACCAACGCCGAAGAGCGGCTGCTCGATCTGTTGATGCCCCCGCAACCGGAGCCCAGCGAAAGCGTGGAACGCACCCGCGAGAAACTGCGCGAGCGGCTGCGGGAAGGCAAGCTGGATGAGCGCCTCGTCGAGCTCGATGTGAAAGACCGTGGTCCCACTTTCGAAATCACCACCAACGCCGGCATCGAAGAGATGGGAATCAACCTGAAAGACATGCTGCCCAGCCTCTTCGGCCAGAAAACGCGCCGCCGCAAGATGCGCGTGGCCGAGGCGTTGGACTACCTGGTCCAGGAAGAGGAACAGAAACTGATCGACATGGACCAGGTAACCCGCATGGCATTGGAGCGCGTGGAATCGAGTGGCATCATTTTTCTGGACGAGATCGATAAGATAGCCGGACGCGAAACGGGCCATGGACCAGACGTGAGCCGCGAGGGCGTGCAGCGCGATATTCTGCCCATCGTCGAAGGAACCACCGTCAATACCCGTTACGGCTTCGTGCGCACGGATCATATCCTCTTCATTGCCGCCGGCGCTTTCCACGTCTCCAAGCCCAGCGATATGATCCCCGAACTGCAGGGCCGCTTTCCTATCCGCGTGGAATTGAAATCGCTCTCGGTAGAGGATTTCATTCGCATCCTCAAGGAGCCGAAGAACGCTTTGGCCAAGCAGTACACGGCGCTGCTCGAAACCGAAGGCATTAAGCTGGTTCTGACTGACGACGCACTGGAAGAGGTGGCCAAGTTTGCCGCGCAGGTGAATCAAAGCTCGGAAAACATCGGCGCGCGGCGGTTGCACACCATCATGGAGAAGCTGCTCGAAGAAATCTCCTTTGAAGGCCCGGACCTGAAAAAGAAAACCGTGCGCGTGGACGCAAACTATGTCCGCAAGCAACTGGTTGAGATTGTTAAGGATCAGGATCTAAGCCGGTATATCTTGTAACTGCCTGACTGAGCCGGTTTCGGTGCCCGCCCCGCACGCAATACTTGTAACGTTTCTAACGCTATTGGGTGCTATACTCGGAGCTACCCAATTTACCCAGTAACGGAGAACACTATGAAACTGACGTCGCTTGCAGCGGCATGTGCCGTTTGCGCTCCTCTGGTATTTGCTCAATCCTCACCGCAGAACGGGCCTCCGGCCGTACTGATGATCACACGGGAAATGGTGAAAGAAGGTAAGGGCGCCGCCCACCGGCGTGCTGAGCAGGAATACGCAAATGCCTATCGCAGGAACAAATTCCCCTACCACTACCTGGGTTTGAGTACCATGGCTGGCCCGAACGAAGCGCTATTCCTGGCGGCCTACCCATCGTTCGCCGCGGTCGAAGAAGCGGACAAACTGGGCGAGAAAGGGACTCTGAAGGCCGATGTCGAGGCAGCCGAAGCCCGCGATGGTGAACTCCGTGCCGAGTCAAGAACCTTGACGGCCGTTTTTCGGCCGGATCTCAGTTACTTTCCGGCGAACCCCCTTCCGGTTAGCAAGTTCCGCTACATGATGGTTGACAATTACCGCGTTCGGTTGGGCCAAAACGACGGCTTCATGGCTGGGGCAAAGATGATTCTGGATGGGTATAAGAAGGCCAGCATCAACGAATCCATCATTTGTTACCAGGTCATTGCCGGCGCGCCCAGCGGGGTCTATCTGTTCCTGATCCCCATGGATTCGCTGAAGCAGATGGATAACTACATGGCCAACCAGAAAGCCCTGGCAGACGCGGTCGGCGAAGACAGTCTGAAACGCGCCACCAAAGGTGAAGGAGATGTCTTTCAGAATATGGAGTCGAGCTTGTATGCAGTCAGCCCCGAAATGAGCTACATGTCCAAGGAAGACGAAGATGCGGATGCGTCGTACTGGCGGCCTAAGGTAACGGCTGCCCGTGCCGCGACCAAAGAGCCGGCTGCTAAAGAGCCCGCCAAGCAGTAGCAAGGGAATCTACGGGCGCCGGCGGCTACGTCGCTGCCGGCGCTGGATCCATCGGAAGCAACTTTTATCAAGAATTCCGGCTGGAAGCAGCCACCGTTCCATCATAAGTCGCCGTTCCGGGGCAGCGGATGCTATTAGGGCTTAGCTACGCTGCTCCCGCCATTCCGAACTCATCGACCCTCGCCTGATCCCCGCGCCTGCATCGTCTTCAAGACATCCGCCCAGCTTTCCGTTGCGCCGTGCACGGGAACGTCGCGATCCACCTGCAGCTTCCGCAAAGCGATATTGTGCACCACGTTGTCGGCCCAGGGATATTGGGTCCAGGTGGAGTCGTAGAGGTCGGCCTGCACCAGGATGTGATCGCGCGGCACATACGCGAACAGATTCGTGCCTTCTCTGGGGTTGTCTTTCAGATGGTACAGGCGCACTTCCATGGACCTATCCTTCAGCGTAAGGTCATCATCCACGGGAATGAGTTTCAGTTGCTTCGGATTTCGCGCCAGCTCATCCGGCACGATGGTGTGTTTGCGCGCCACCAGGTCCTGGAAGAACGCCACATTGCCGCGGTACGTGATGACTGTCAGCCCTTCGGCCACGGCGACGCGCAAACCGCCGGAATGATCGAAGTGATGGTGGGAGACAATGGCCTGTGTTAGCGGCTTCCCCGGCACCACGGTACGCGCTTTCTCGATCACGGCCTTGGAGCGCGCTTCGTTGAGCGGAACTTCAAACAGCGTCAGGTGGTCGTCAAACTCAAACAGGATACTGCGGTGGTTCCCGGAACCGGCCAGCCACCAGATCCCTTTGGCAACCGGCTCGGCGGTTACGGTAATCACGGGAGCGGGCGGAAGAGGCGCCGATTTCACAGCCTCCGGGGCGGCCAGATCGCCCACCACGCCATCCACGGTGTTCTTCGATACGCGCAGATCGAACTGCGCGTACCTGTCCACCTTGGTCACCAGGTGTCTCGGTAGTTTCACGCCGCCCACGTCTTCGTAATCCAGAAACGCCGTCTCCACCACTACATCACCCAAATTGGCGTTATCACTCATCGACAGGACCCGCGCCGGAAGCTTGGTCGAACTGTTCACCGCCAGAATCAACCGGTCCCCTTTCGCGGTAGTGATGTCGACCAATTGCTGATTTCCCTCGCGGCGGAGATTGCTGACCTTCGCGCCCGGATCGAGCGCGGCGCGCACAAGGGTGAGCGGGTGGTGGAGCATGTTGACGCGCCTATCACGAGCGGCCTCTGCCGATGCGCGCACGGCCATGCCATTCGGCCCCACGTTATAGGCAATCTCGCCATCCAGGCCTTGCTCCTGGCGCTGGTGTGTAGCCAGGGCGAACAGGAACTGGGCGTCGCGTGTTTCCCGCGTGCGCATTCGCCCGGCGCCCAGATCGATCGTTTGCCGAAATCCGGTGACCTTCCAGACGGGCAATTCGCCGTCCGGCGTCACGTTCTGGCCCAGGTTGGCGTCCGATCCCTCGCCTTCGATGGTTAAAGTCTTCACCGCCAGGATCCGAGCTCTGCCGCCCAGCGCTTCTGCAGAACCGTTGATGATTTGGGCTTCAGCCTGCGCGTGCGCGGTGGGTGCGATGGCCACAAGCGCAAGGATGGCCCATATTCTCTTTGTCATGGAGACCCTCCGGTAGCTGGCAGTATATCCTATGACCACATCCACGCCGGGTGCGGAGTACGTATCCTCATTGGATGGCCTTCGTTTTTGTCACCGGCGCCACCGGATTCATGGGCCGCAACCTGGCGGCGGAACTTCTGCGCCGTGGCCACCGGGTGCGAGGGTTGGCCCGGCGCGGTTCGGAAAGCCGTCTGCCGGCTGGTTGCGAGCCTGCCATCGGAGATCCGCTCGATGCCCCGAGCTACCGCGATCGGGTAGCGCCGGCCGACACGTTTGTGCAGTTAGTGGGAGTCAGCCATCCCAGCCCGGCGAAAGCGGCCGAGTTCCGCAGCGTCGATCTGGTCTCCGCAAAAGCCGGTGTCGAGGCTGCGGTGTCCGCCGGCGTTCGCCATTTTGTGTACGTTAGCGTGGCCCATCCGGCGCCTGTAATGCGGGAGTACATCGCGGCTCGGACCGAGGCCGAAGAAGCCATTGGCGCTTCCGGCCTGAATGCCACGATTCTCCGGCCGTGGTATGTGCTGGGTCCCGGGCGGCGCTGGCCGCTGCTGCTTCTGCCCGCGTATTGGGTTATGGAAGCACTTCCGGGCACGCGCGATTCGGCGCGGCAGCTCGGCCTGGTGACGCTACCGCAAATGGTTCAAACGCTGGCGCTAGCCGTGGAGCGGCCCGCTACCGGTGTGCGCATCGTGGAGGTACCGCAGATCCGCTCAATCCGCCTTGAGTAAATCGAGCAGGCCCTCTTCGTTGACCACTTTGACTCCCAGTTCCTGCGCCTTGTCATATTTCGAGCCGGGATCGGCGCCCGCCACCACGTAGTTCGTCTTCTTGCTGACGGCATTCGAGACCTTGCCACCATTTGTCTCGATGAGTCTCTTGGCGTCCTCGCGGCTAAGATTGGGCAGCGTACCGGTAATGACGAACGTCAGCCCCTTCAGCGGCCCGCCCTTCGGGCGCGTGGAACGGTATTCGAACTGAAGGCCGGCGCTGCGCAGGCGGCTCACCAACTCCTGGTTCCGCGGCTCGCGGAAAAACTGGAAAATGCTATCGGCCACTTTGGGACCGACCTCTTCGGCCTGCTGCAATTCCGGCGGTCCCGCCTCCGCGATCAAGTCGAGGTTCCCAAATGCCTCCGCCAGAAACACGGCCGTCCGTTCTCCCACAAAGCGAATGCCCAATGCAGTGAGCACGCGCGGCAGCGGGTTTTTCTTGGACTCTTCGATATTGCGGATGATGTTGGTGGCGGATTTCTTGCCCATCCGTTCGAGTTCCAACAGTTTCTCGACTGTCAGGCTGTACAGATCCGCCACGCTCGAGACGAGTTTGCGATCTACCAATTGATCCACCAGGGCGTCGCCCACCCCATCGATGTTCATCACGCCGCGGGAAGCGAAGTGCAGGATGGATTCTTTCAGCCGCGCCGGGCAGTTGATGTTGATGCAGCGGCTGGCGGCTTCGCCCTCTTCCCGCACAATCATGCCGCCGCACACGGGGCAATGCGCCGGCATGTGAAATTCCTTGCGGTACGAGCCCTGCGCATGCACGCGGACCACTTTGGGGATCACGTCGCCGCTGCGCTCGATGATCACGTCGTCGCCCACTTGTAAGCCCAGCCGCTCGATTTCATCTTCGTTGTGCAGGGTGGCGCGCGATACGGTCACGCCGCTCACTTCGACCGGCTTTAATTGCGCCACGGGAGTGAGCGCCCCCGTGCGGCCCACCTGCACTTCGATCCCCTCCACGGTAGTGACCGCCTGGCGCGCTGGATACTTGTAGGCGATGGCCCAGCGCGGGGCCTTGGCGGTGAAGCCTAGCCGCTGCTGCTGCGCCACGGAATCGACCTTCACTACCACGCCATCGATCTCGTACGGCAATTCCTCACGGCGCCCTTCCCAGTGTTCACAGAATTCCAGAACCTCAGCCAGATTTTGGCAGAGCTTGCGGTGCGGGTTCACCTTGAAACCCATGGCCGCCAGCTCTTCGAGCGCCTGCCAATGCGTGTCGAACGCGGGCTGGCCGCCGGCCAGCAGGAAGTAGGTGTAGTAATCCAGACGCCGCGAGGCTGTGACCTGCGGCTCCAAAAGGCGCAGTGACCCGGCCGCAGCATTGCGCGGGTTGGCGAAACGCAGCAGGCCGCGCTGCTCCCGCTCCGCATTGAGGCGCTCGAACGCCGGGCGATTCATCACGGCTTCGCCGCGCACCTCGAATTCCGCAAGCGCACCTTTCACGCGCAGCGGCAGCGAGCGAATCGTGCGCGCGTTTTCTGTCACATCTTCGCCTACGCTCCCGTCACCGCGGGTCACCGCTTCGACGAACTGGCTCTCGCGGTAGCGGGCAACCATCGACAGGCCGTCCATCTTCAGCTCCACCACGTACCGGTAACTCTCGTCGTTGAGCAGGTCGTGCACGCGCCGGTCGAAATCGCGTAACTCGGCGTTGTTCAGAGCGTTATCCAAGCTCAGCATGGGCGAGCTGTGGCGGACCTTGATGAAGCCTTCCCGCGGACTGCCGCCCACTCGCTGCGTCGGCGAATCGGGCGTCACCAATTCGGGGTGCGCCTGCTCGAGCGCCAACAGCTTATGCATCAGCGCGTCGTATTCGGCGTCGCTGATCTCAGGGGTATCCAGGACGTAGTACAAATGTTCATGGCGGCGCAGTTCTTCTCGAAGTTCTTGGGCATCGCGCGCGAAATCCTTCATCGGGTCTCAATTATAATTTAACGAGGACTCCGGAGCCTTCACCATCTCAACCTACAGGAACACTGTCCTCATCTACAATCCCCGTGCGGGCAGATTCTTACGAAGTGCCGAAAAGATTCTGGAGCGCGCGGTCGCGGTTTTAACGCGGGATGGTCACAATGTTACAGTCGCTCCCACGACAGGCCCGCGCACGGCCGCCGCGATGGCGCAGGAATACGCCAGCCGTGGCGCGGATCTGATTGTGGCGGCGGGCGGTGATGGAACGATCAATGAAGTAGCCGAGGGCTTGGTGCATACGCAGGTGCCGCTGGCCATTCTTCCCGCGGGAACCGCGAATGTGCTCGCCACCGAGATGAAGCTGTCTTCCCGATTGGAACGGGCCGCCGCGCGTGTTCGCGACAGCCTGCCGCACCGCATCTCCGTTGGCCACGTAACTTGTGAAAACGGCTCCGTCTCCCGCCACTTTCTGATGATGGCTGGTGTCGGGCTGGACGCGCATATCGTGTACAACGTGAGCGCGCCGCTTAAAGCCTGGGCCGGCAAGGCGGCATATTGGGTGGCGGGGTGGGCATTCCTGGGGCGCAGGCTGGCCGAATTTCAGGTGGAAGTGAACGGCCACAAGCAAAAGTGTTCCTTCGCCCTGGCCAGCAAAGTACGCAATTACGGCGGCGATTTTGAAATCGCGCGCAAGGTCAGCCTCTTCGATGACTGCTTCGAGGTCGTGCTATTCGAAGGCCATTCCTCTGTGCGATATGTAAAATACTTCACCGGACTGGTGCTCAACCGCGTCGAGAACATGCGCGGAGTCACCGTGCTGCGCGAGAAGTGCCTGAAACTCACCAGTCCGGAGGACCAGCGGGTTTACGTGCAGATCGACGGCGAGTTTGCCGGGCACCTGCCGGCCCACGTACGGATCGTCCCGGACGCGTTAACGCTGCTGGTGCCGCCGGAGTACAAGCCATGATTCCGTATCGAGAGCACGCGCCGCCCCCGGCCATGGCCCGCTGGATCGAGTGTTCCTGGAGCGTGACGACGGCGGAACCGCTAGACGGTTACGCGGTCCGTCCCGATGGATGTTTGGACATCGTCTTCGATCGCGAGCATGGGCTGCGCGTAGTTGGTGCGATGACCACGGAGAAGCGTTACAACCTGGCTGCCGGATCGCAGTTAGCCGGAATCCGGTTTCGCCCGGGGATGGCGGGACTGTTTCTGCAAGCCGAGATTCCGGCGCTAACCGATGGCCTGGTGGCGCTCGAAGATTTGTGGGGACGCGCCGGGCGGGAGCTCGAGAACCGCATCGTGGAAGCCGACTCGTCCGAAGAATGCGCCCGGGAATTAATGGCGGCCCTCACGCGGCCAGGTCAGCCACTCACGCCAACGCAGCGCGCGATCGAAGCGATCTACGCGGCACACGGCATCGTGGATCTGGATGAGATCGCCAGCCAGGCGAGTCTCAGCTCCCGCCAGTTCCGGCGCCGCTGTCTGGAAGAGAGCGGCCTGACACCGAAGCATCTGTGCCGCGTTCTCCGATTCCGCCGCGCTCTCGGGCTGGCGGCGAGTAGCGCCCGGCTGGGTTGGCCTGCGATTGCGGCCGAAACCGGATACTTCGACCAGGCCCACCTGATCCGCGACTTCCGGGAATTTACGGGGGCCACGCCTGTGGCCGTTTTTTCCAATACAGGGGGAACCTGACCCGGCTAACATGGCCACATGAAGCTAACGCCTGTGCTGATTGTGGAAGAAATCGAGAAATCGCTACCGTTCTGGGTGGGCCGAATGGGGTTTGAGAAGACGGTCGATGTGCCCGAAGGCGACCGTTTGGGGTTTGTCATCCTCGTGCGCGAAGGTGCAGAAGTCATGCTCCAAACTGTGGAGAGCGTCGGTAAAGATGCGCCCCAGTTCGTTCCCAAAGGCCAATTGAACATCTCATCGTTGTTCATCGAAGTGGACGATTTCGACGATGTGCGCCGCCGCCTGGACGGCTACCCGATCGCTCTTGCGGAGCGCAAGACGTTCTACGGCATGCTGGAAGTGGGAGTGGTCGAGCCCAGCGGCAACATCGTGGTGTTTGCCGCGCGGGTTTAGAACCAGTGGCGCAGACGATCGCACTTTGTCGTCTGCGTTCCGCGGGCGGAAAGGCAGGCCACGAAAAAACGATGGCCTGCCCTCCATTCAAATAGCTACGCTTGCCGCGCCAGTTCCAGTTTGCGCTCCCGGAGCCAGCGCAGGCGGCCCTGGTGTTCCTGGTAGAGCGTGGCGAACGCCGCCCACCAATAGCCGAACACGAACAGCAGCAAGAAAGGAATCGCGAAGTAATTGTAGGTCTCTATGGCGAAGACGATCATCGTCACGAAATAGAAACCCACGAGGATTTCCGCGTAAGGCAGCCAGCCGCTGCGCGAACGGTATTTCCTCACTTCCAAATTCACGGGCCGGTCGCCGATCGCGAACTTCGCCGTTCGGGCGAAGGCCGTCTGCACGCCAAAGATTGCCTCCAACACCGCACGCGTGTTGATGATCGTCAGCCCCACTCCCACTGCGATGAGCAGGGGCAGCAGCAGGATCGACCGCTTCCACGTCTTCGGATATAGCTCCCGCTGCGCCACCACATAGAACAGCGAAATCGACCAGAAGGAAGCGACGATCAGCGGCAGATCGAGAAACACCATCTGGAACGGTCCCATGTAAAAGCGCACGATCATTACCGGCAGCATCAGCGCCGAGAGGACGATCATGAGCGGGTAGGAAATATTGGGCGTCAGGTGGAGGAATGCCTCAACCTTCTTGCGCTTCGGCAAGTCAGCCTGCAGAACGGCGGGCAAAAGTTTCTTGGCAACCTGCGTGAGCCCCTTGGCCCAGCGCGACTGCTGCACCTGGAACCCGTGCATCTCTACGGGGAGTTCCGACGGGCAGTCCAGGCCCGGCAGATAGACGAAGCGCCAGCCCTTCAGTTGGGCGCGGTAGCTGAGGTCGGTATCTTCCGTCAGCGTGTCGTGCTGCCAGCCTCCGGCATCGGCGATCATCGTTTTGCGGAGGATTCCGGCCGTGCCGTTGAAGTTGAAGAAGTATCCGGCGCGCGACCGGGCGCCGTGCTCCAGGATGAAATGCCCGTCCAGAAGCATGGCTTCCACTTCTGTGAGAAAGCTGTAGTCGCGGTTCAGATAGCTCCAGCGCGTCTGCACGACACCGACAGTGGAATCGGCAAACTGGTGGATGGTGCGCTGGAGAAAGTCGGCAGGCGGGCAGAAATCCGCATCGAATACAGCCACAAATTCGCCGGTAGCTGTTGCGAGTCCCGCTTGCAGCGCTCCGGCCTTGTAGCCCTCGCGGTTGGCGCGGTGGTGGTATTCGATCGGATAACCCAGAGCCTGATAGCGCTCCACCAACGCTTGCGCAAAGGGCGCGGTATCGTCGGTGGAATCATCGAGCACCTGAATCTGAAGCAGATGCTTTGGGTATTCGATCTTGACCGTTTCGTCGATCAGCCGCTCCACCACATAACGCTCGTTGTAGATCGGAAGCTGAACCGTGACCGGCGGCAGTTCCGCAAAGCGTTGTGGCGCATCCGTCAGGACGTTCTTGCGATGCTTAAAATAAGTGCGAATGGTTTCGTACCGGTGAATACCGTAGACCGACAGAATGATTAAAATGCCGAAGTATGGAATGAGCATCGCCCAATCGAACCAGCCAAGCTGGTGCACGCCGGCGAAGGTGTCGTCAAACAAGCCGTTGATGAAACGGGTGGTCGGAGACACGACCAACATGAACAGGGCCAACGACATAGGACTCAACTGGAAACGAATCGGGCGAGAACCATTCTAGCAGGAATATGGTTGAAATCCGGCACACGGGACGTACGGAATCGTCCCATCATCAGACTTTCTCCGTCGTTGAACTTACACCGCATCGTCCAAGCCCGGCGGCGGTAGCGTTGCTTTCCAGAAGGGAGACGGCGTTCGTAACACTGGCGCCCGGGCTCAGCCAGAGCAGCGAAATATCATCCTCAGTCGATCCGATCTGATTGATCTCGGAATCGGGTAGGAAAGCCGGTCCAAGTATGGAGGAAGGCGGCATCCCATTGCTTCCGCTGGGTCCGGGGATCGGGAAGAAACGGTTCGTGTCGATCGGAGATTGCCCGTGTTTGGCGGTAATGATGATGGTGGTCTGGCTGAAGAGACCCGCGGCCTTGAGGGCGCTGACCATCTGGCCGATCGCGGCATCCACATATTTAAATTCATTGAGCATGTCGGTTGTGGGAGTGCCGGCCGCGTCCATGTAGCCGCCTTTCCGCGTGCCGATGACCAACTTCTCGCCTACGCTCACCGCCTGGAAATCCATTCCGAATACGATGGGAACCTGGCCACCCAGGTTGCCGAGGTGGGTTCTGCCGTTAATCCAGTTCAAGACGGCGTTGACCTTCAGTTGGTCGTTACACTTCACCGAGTCAAAATCCGTGGTCCAGTCGTTGCCGTTGTTGCTAAGAGTCGAGCAATCGAAGCCGTTCGCGGCCAGGACCCCCGGAAGCGGGACGATGTTGGAATTGATGTCTGGGGCGTAATAGTCGTCCACGTTGCTCGGCTTGTTCGTGCCGGTCGTGCCAGAAACCACCGAATACGCGGCGTGCTTATCCGCCCAGGCCGTATAACCGCCTTCGTAGTGAATTACGCCGAAGATCGTATTGGCGCGGATAAAGTTCCACGGATAAACCGGGGCACAGTTGGCGAATGGATCGCGCGGGAGCCGGGTAGGATCGATGGACAGATACCCGCCGTCGATGGGACTCGTGTACAGCGGGCTGCCCCCGTTGATTTGTGTCTGATCGATATCGATTCCCTCTTCGTATTCCGTGCGCGTACCGTTAGCGATTCCCGGTGTGCAGGCGCCCCCGGACAGCCGCCGAGCTACTCCTCGTCGTGCTGCGCGGAAAGCCGGGTTACGACGGAGAGATCCTCGAGCGTGGTGACATCGCCCGTGACGGCATTGGTCGTGACGATCTCGCGCAACAGGCGGCGCATGATTTTGCCGCTGCGCGTCTTGGGAAGCGCATCGGTAAATCGGATCTGCTCGGGTTTCGCGAAGCTGCCAATTTCCTTGGCCACCCACTTGCGCAGATCTTCCGCCAGGTCGTGGTGATTCCAATCGCCTTTCTTCAAGGTGACGAAGCAGGCGACGGCTTGCCCGGTGATTTCGTGCGGTTTGCCCACAACGGCTGCTTCCGCTACGGCCGGATGGCGAACCAGCGCGGATTCCAGTTCCATCGTGCTCAAGCGGTGGCCGCTCACGTTCATAACGTCATCCACACGGCCCAGCACCCAGTAATAACCATCTTCGTCGCGGCGCGCGGCGTCGCCCGTCATGTAGACGCCCGGAATGCGCTCCCAGTATTGCTCGCGGTAACGCTCGGGATCGCGCCATAGCGTGCGCGCCATGCTAGGCCACGGCCGGCGGATGATCAAAAAGCCTTCGCGGTTCGCCGCCACCGGTTTGCCGTCCAAATCCACTACGTCGGCGATCACACCCGGTAGCGGTAACGTGCCGGATCCTGGCTTAAGCGGCACCGCGCCTGGCATGGGCGCGATCATGTGCGCGCCTGTTTCCGTTTGCCACCATGTGTCCGCGATGGGGCAGCGCTCTTTGCCGATGGTTTTGTAATACCACTCCCAGGCCGCGGGGTTGATCGGCTCCCCTACCGAGCCCAGCAACCGCAGGCTGGAGAGATCGTGCGAGTTCGGCCACTGATCGCCCTGCCGGATGAAGGCGCGGATTGCCGTCGGAGACGTATACAGGGTGCAAATGCGGTACTTTTCGATGAGATTCCACCAGCGGTCGGGCTGCGGAAAATCAGGCGCTCCTTCGTAGATGACGGTGGTGGCGCCCGCCGAGAGCGGCCCATAGACGATATAGCTATGCCCGGTCACCCAGCCGATATCCGCGGCGCACCAATAGACATCTTCCTCGCGCAGGTCGAAGATCCATTTCATGGTCATGTGCACTTGAAGCAGGTAGCCTGCGCTGGTGTGCACGATGCCTTTCGGCTTGCCCGTGGTGCCGGAAGTGTAGAGAACATACAGGGGATGCTCGCTCGAGAGCGGCTCGGCGGGGCAGGCATCATTCACACTTTGCTCGAGTTCGTGCCACCAGTGGTCGCGGCCGGGCGTCATCGTGGTCGCGCCGCCGGTCCGCCGGAGCACCACGACGTCGCGCACGCTAGGGCACTCCAGGAGCGCCTCGTCCACCGCTTCTTTGAGGCGCACCTCTTTTCCGCGGCGCCACGCGCCATCGGCGGTGATGACTGCTTGCGCTTCCAGATCCTGGATGCGCGTCTTCAGCGCCTCGGCCGAAAACCCTCCGAAGACTACGCTGTGGATGACGCCTAGCCGCGCGCACGCCAGCAACGCGATGGGAAGCTCCGGCACCATGCCCATGTAGATGATGGCGCGATCCCCCTGCTTAAGCCCGCGCCCCTTGAGAACATTAGCGAAGCGGGAGACCAGCCGGTGCAGCTCCTCGTATGAAATCTGGCGCTGATCGCCGGGTTCGCCCTCCCACAGGATTGCCGTCTTGTTCTTACGCGTCGTCAGATGCCGATCGACGCAGTTGAAACAGACGTTGGTCTTTCCGCCGACAAACCATTTCGCCACCGGCGGCTCCCACTCGAACACATGCGACCACTTCTCGAACCAGAACAATTCGTTGCCGGCCAGTTCGCCCCAGAATTCCTCGGGCTTCTCGGCAGCCTTCTGATAGAGGGCCCGGTAGCCCTCCATGCCACGCACATGCGCGCGCTCAACGAACGCCGGGCTGGGCGGGTAAACGTTTTGCTCGGACATGAGGAGAATCTTATCAGAGGCCCTGCAGGAAGTAATTGTGCTGTTTCTCGCGGCCGATCGTAGTGTTTGCGCCGTGGCCTGGAATTACCACGGTCTCAGGCGGCAGCGGCAGCAGCTTGTCGTGGATCGAGTGCAGGATCTGGCGGCCATCGCCGCCGGGCAGGTCGGTGCGGCCGATGCTATCGCGGAACAGCGTGTCGCCGGCTACCAGCTTATTCTCCGACGGAATCCACAGGCTGATGCTCCCTTGCGTGTGGCCGGGCGTGTGCAGTACGTGGAACTCGGCCGCGCCCACCAGGAGCCGGTCGCCATCCTTCGCGGGCAGGTCGATGGCGACCGGCTCCGGCGGCTTCATCCCCAACCAGCCCGCCTGCACGTCCAGCATCTTCTGCAGCTCGGTGTCGTTGAGATTCATGTAGACCGGGGCGTGCGTGATCTCCTTCAGCTTCGCGGCGCCGCCGATGTGGTCGATGTGCGCGTGGGTGATGACGATGGCTTTGACCGTCAGACCGTGCTTCTCAATGATGTCGAGGATCTGCGAAATCTCGTCGCCGGGATCGACTACGAGCGCCTCCCGGCTCTGCTCATCGCCGAAGATCGAACAGTTGCATTGCAGCACGCCGACGGGAAGGATCTCGTGAATCATCACCAGATTGTATACTCAACCTTATGACTGACGCCCTCTCGACCATCATGCGGTGGCTGCATATTGCGTCGATCACGATTCTGATCGGGGGCATGCTGTTTGGTGGGATGAATTTGCAGGCGCGGGCGGGAATGCTCACGCCGGAGTTGGAACAGGCAGTCTCAGAACGCGTAGCCGCGCGTTTTCGGATTCGCGTATACCTGACGATCGCCGCGCTCATAATCTCGGGGACCTACAACTTACTGATCACGCCCGGGCATTCTACGCGCTACTTGATTTTGTTCGGGGTCAAACTACTGCTGGTCCTCCACGTTTTCGCGGTTGCGATTTTGGCCGTGCGCCCGAATGTGGTGCGCCGCGCCCGCATGATGTATGGCGCGGGTATTTCCGGATTGATCGTCATTCTGATTTCCGCCTACCTGCGCCGCATTTTCTAAACTGGAAGAGATGAACGAAGGCTACCAAGCACTGCGCCACGGCGCCGCCTGGCTGGATCTCTCAAGCCGAGGGCGTCTCCTGGTGCGCGGCCGCGACCGCGCGCGCCTGCTGCATAACGTCACCAGCAATGACATCAAGAAAATGACGCCGGGTTCCGGGTGCTACGCATTCCTGCTTTCGCCGCAAGGACGCATCCAGGCGGATTGCTCGCTGTTCTGCTTGCCCGATTACTTCCTGGTCGATACCGAGCCGGAACTGCGCGAAAAGGTCCCGCAATTAATCCTGAAATACAAGGTTGCCGACCAAGTGGAAGTTGAGGACATCAGCGCAACCACCGCCGCGGTTGGTCTGGAGGGCCCGGCCGCCGCTGCCGCTTTGGCCGCACTAAACGCTCCGGTACCGGGCGAACCATATGCGCACCTGGCGTGGGGCGAGTTGACGGTAGCCAACCTCAGCGTGACGGGGCAACCGGGCTTCCGCATTCTTGGACCGCCCGATCGGATGCCGTCGTGGGAAGCATCTGGCGCCAAGCCCGCCACGGATGCCGATGTCCGGCAGGTCCGCATCGAAAACGGCCGGCCGCGCTACGGCGAGGATATCCGCGACACCAACTTGCCGCAGGAGACCCAGCAGATGCACGCGGTGAGCTTCACCAAAGGTTGTTATCTGGGCCAGGAGATCGTCGAGCGCATCCGCGCGCAGGGCCACGTCAATAAGAAGCTGGTACGAGTGGCCATCGAAGCGCCCGCGGCGCTCCCCCACGGAGCCAAGCTGACAGCGGAGGGCAAGGAAGCCGGAGAAATTACCGAGTCCGTCTTCTCACCGGAGACACATTCGGTGGCCGCGCTCGCCTATGTGCGAACGGCTTATTCGGACTCAGGAAGCCGCCTGGAAGCGGGCGAGTTTAGCGCGCGTATTCCCTGAGCCGGTCCACCAGATCAGCGGGAATCTGCAGATTGTTCTGGTAGCCCGTACCCAGGCGAACGCCAGGCTTCACGCTTCCGTGGAAATCGGAGCCGCCGGTCACCAAGAGGCCGTAGCGCATGGCCAGCGACAGGTAGAGGCGCGTATCTTCGGGTTCATGATCGCTGTGGAAGGCCTCGATGGCGTTCATGCCGGCGTCGCAAAGTTCCGGCAAGAGCGCCGGCACATCGCCGCGCACGCGCACCGGATGCGCCAACGAGGCGATGCCGCCAGCCTTGCGGATCTTGGCGACTCCTTCCGCAAACGCCGGCTCGTGGCGATAGACATAGCCTTTGGCCGATTCATCGAGGTATTCGTCAAATGCCTCGCGAATGCTGGAGACGTAGCCTTTTTCCACCAGCAACTGCGCGAAGTGCGGGCGGCCGGTCATACCGCGCCCGCGCGCTTCGGCTTCTTCGAGCGTAACGTGAAAGCCGAGCTCCTGCAGCCGCGCTACCAGGCGCACGTTGCGGTCGCGCCGCGAGGCTTGCATTTCCAGAATCCAGGTGCGGAATTCCGTCAGGCCGTCTTCCCCGAAAAAGTACCCCAGCAGGTGCACGGATTGTCCACGCAGCTTGGTAGAGAGCTCGATTCCGCAAACTGGTTCGATGCCCGCCTGGCGCGCCAGGGACGCTGCCTGGTCGTAGCCCCGGAAGGTGTCGTGATCGGTAATTCCGAGCACGCGGACGCCGGCCCGGACAGCTTCGTCCACCAGTTGGGCAGGTGAGCAACTGCCATCGGACTCATTGGTATGTGAATGCAGATCGATCAAGCGAAAACGAGACCCGAGTGTTCCAGTGTAGCCCAAAGACAGGTCCGCGCAATGTTACCCTTGGCGACCAGTGAATATATAACCGCCGAGGCGCAGGGACCCTGAGTTTCGTAACGGGGCAGCGTGTCTTCCCCGGGTTGGCGCGCAGAGTTGGCAGAGGGAATAAGTGCTCGGACTAAACTTCCGGTGAGGATCGCGAAAAGAAGGCCCGGCCTGACACGAAGGCGGCTCCAGCACTTGTTCCCTCTGCCCCCTCCGCGCGCCAACCTCATGGAGCAACGCACGCCCGCAAACGTCACAGATCCGCTGCCAAACTTGCGTTGCTCAGCGTCTCCGCGTCTCGGCTTAATTATTAGGTTTTCTTCTCCGCCAGCACATCCCGCCGCACGGAGCCGTCCTCGGCGAAGTGGATGCCGCACTCTTTCTGGCCCTGTTCCCACCACCAGCGGCCGGCGCGCTCGTCTTCGCCCGGTTGGATCGCGCGCGTACACGGTGCGCAGCCAATGGATGCATATCCGAGGGCATAGAGGGGATGCACCGGCAGGTTGCAGTCCCGTGTATACTCCGCCACCTGCGCGGCGGTCCAATCGGCGAGGGGATTCAGCTTGATGAGCCCCTCGGCTTCTTCCACCCGCGGAACGTGAGAACGGGTCGGCGACTGCTCCCGGCGCAGCCCGGTAGCCCAGGCGCGCAGTTCCCGCAGTTTGCGTCCCAGCGGGCGGGTCTTGCGGGCATCGCAGCACATGTGGCGGGCCTCCGGACTGCTATAGAAGAGATTCGGCCCATGCGCCGCCACCATGCGCTCGATCTCCTCGCGATCCGGGAAGACCGGTTCCACCTGCACCGCATAACGTTCCCGCACCTGTTCTATGATCCGGTAGGTCTCCTCATGGAGCCGGCCGGTATCCAGGGTAAAGACGCGGAACCGCGGGGTGATGCGCGCGGCCAGATCGATCACGATCATGTCCTCTTTTTGAAAACTGCTGGCGATGGCGAACGAATCGCCATAAGTCTTCAACGCCCAGGAAAGCAGATCGGCAGCGGAGAGTCCTTCGAGTTGGTGGAGGTCAGTCAACTTCTCAGTCTAGGGAGAGCGCCGCGGGGCTGTCAAATGCGGGGCACACAACACCGCCGGGTCGCGGGTCGACCGAGTCCCGCGGCCCACAACCGTGTAATGACCGGCGGTCAGCGAAGGCGGTACGTGAATTCGGCCCGTTCCTCGCGGAGTCTCTCCAGATCGAGATCCTCTGCGACGGAAAGGTCAACCACAGCCACTCGCTGCCCTTCGCGCAGTTCCTGCAGCCGTACTTCACGGCCATTGGGGAAGCGGACGGCATCGCGGTAGCTATTGGCGGCAGCGGTGATCTGGGTGAAGGTCACCTCTTCTTCAGGACCCACGCACAATTCATGCTGCAGCCGCACGGGGATATCCTGCAAGCGGAGCCGGGCGCCGGGCGGAATACAAACCGCCGCTACCGGTACCAGCCGGGGCGGATTGAAGAACTCCTTGACGGCCCGCCAAAAGCTCTGGCGTGCCGGTGCGGGAGCAGCCGCCCGTTTCAGATCGGCAGGACATGCCAGTCCCAGCGATCCCGTTGGGAACCGGTGTGTTACCAGTTCCTCGCCCTCCTGTGCCAACCGATTGGGCACGGTCATGAGCGAATAGTCACACATGATCAATTCCTCCTTTGGTTTCCTCTTCGTGCCAGACTACGCTTCATCGTTGATACTCAAATTTTACCGCCGCCGTCAACTGCCGGATCGGAACGGCTCTTCTGACAGGCGTTTTATTTAACAAACCGGTGCGAGGGGTTGCACCGCTGCCTGTGGCGGACGACGGGGTTTGCATCTCGAGGCGGCTGTTAAGATGTGAGGAGTGAGTTCCGAAGAAAAGTCCACGCCGGCAGCGGCTGCGGAAGCCGTGGCCGAGCAACATCCCGCGTGGCGGCGAGTGCAGTTGGCCCGCCATCCCAAGCGTCCCCATTCTCTCGACTACATCGAACGCCTGTTCACGGACTTCCAAGAGCTCCACGGAGACCGCTACTTTGGTGATGACCCAGCCATCGTGGCCGGCCTGGCCCGATTTGACGACCAACCGGTAGCCATCGTGGCCGAGCAAAAGGGCCGCGACACCAAGCAGAAGCTGTTTCGCAATTTCGGCATGCCCAAGCCGGAAGGCTACCGAAAGGCTCTGCGCGTGATGCAACTGGCAGGGAAGTTCCGGCGGCCGATCATCACCTTTCTCGATACGCCCGGCGCGTACCCAGGAATTGACGCTGAGGAGCGCGGGCAGGCCGAAGCCATCGCCCGCAATCTCCGCGAGATGTCGCGGCTCGCAGTGCCCGTCATTGCCGTGTGCATTGGTGAAGGCGGCAGCGGCGGGGCGCTGGCGTTGGGCATCGGAAACATAGTCCTGATGCTCGAGAATGCGGTTTATAGCGTCATTTCCCCGGAAAGCTGCGCCTCCATCATTTACCGCGACTCGAAAAAAGCCGAACTGGCCGCGGCCGCCCTGCGCTTGACCGCGGAAGATCTTAAGAGCTTCGGCCTGATCGATGGCATTGTGCCCGAGCCCGCCGGCGGCGCTCAGGAAAATCCGCAACTGGCGGCAGAAAACCTGCGAGAGGCGCTGCGTGGCTCCCTCGCGGACCTGAAGCCGATTGGTCCCGAGCGTCTGGTATCCAATCGGTACGCTAAGTTCCGGCAGATGGGGAACTTCTTCGCATGAAGACCACCACTTGGCTGGCGGTTGCGTTTGTCGCCGTGGTGATCGGCTTTCTGGTCTATTCGACCTTCCACCAGGATCGGGTTCGCTGTCAGGTCTGCGTCACCTTCGACGGGCAGCGCGATTGCCGCACGGCTTCCGCCACCACGCGTCCCGAGGCGATCCGAACAGCCGTGACCAATGCGTGCGCCCAATTGGCTTCGGGAGTCACTGCGACCACCCGCTGCGAGAACACAACCCCCGATTCCATCGATTGGCTCCGCTAACATCCGGCCGGTTTCGTCGTCGAGAAGGAGTAGGTAGCTCGGCCGGTCCGCCGGTACCAGGGTGTAAAATACAGATTGAACTCCAGCCCTGGTCTCGGCGTCTAAGTATTTGAAGCCAATCCAACGGAGCGTCTGCGTCTTGTGAAGCCCAGAACAAAGGTACTGATTTTTCTCGTAGCCCTGGTACTGGCCGGTGCCGGCATCTACGGCAGCACGGTCTATGGCAAGCGAGGGCTTGTCACCGTCCAAACCGCTAAGGTGGGGCGGCAGGATCTCACCAGCCTCGTCACCGCATCGGGCGAGATTAAGCCGAAAAACTACATCAATCTGGGCGCCAACGCCATGGGCCAGTTGAGCGAAATTCTGGTCAAGGAAGGCGACCGGGTTAGGTCGGGGCAATTGCTGGCGCGTATTGAAGATGTCCAACCCGCCGCGGATGTGCAGGCCCAGCAGGCTGCGTTGAGTTCCGCGGAAGCCGATTCCTCCGCCTCCGAAGCGGGATTGCAAGCCTCCGACGAGAACCTGCGAAGCCTGGCGGCCGATCTCGACCGGACCAAGGCCGACCTGGAACGGATGAAGGCCGAATATGAGCGCGCCCAGACGCTGTTCAAAGAGCAGTTACTCGCCCGCCAGGATTACGATTTGAAGAAAGCCACGTATGAAGGACAGCTGGCTTCGGTGGCCGAAGCGGAGGCCCGCCTGGTGCAGGCCCGGGCGCAACGCGCGCAGACCGCTGCGCAGCTCAGTTCGCAGCAGCGGAGAGTCACTCAGGCCAGGGCCAGCCTGGCCCGTTATACGGACGTGCTGCACAAGTTCACGGTGTATTCGCCCCTCGATGGCGTGGTCACCGATCTGCCGGTGCGGGTAGGCGAAACGGTGGTGATGGGCGTGCAGAATTCGGCCGCCAGCACCATCATGACGATTGCCGATATGTCCCTGATCACCGCGGAGATCAAGGTAGACGAGAGCGACATTGTCAACGTTAAGGTGAATCAGATGGCCGATATTTCCATTGATGCGATTCCCAATCGCACGTTCAAAGGGCACGTCACGGAGATTGGCAATACGGCCATTCTGCGGTCCACCGGGCTCGCGGCTTCGCAAAGTGCGACCGCCAATCAGGAGGCTAAGGATTTTAAAGTCGTGGTCGCATTGGATGACCCGCCGCGCGAGATACGCCCCGGACTTTCGTGCACCGCGAAAATCACTACCGCCACTCGACAGAACATCGTCACCATTCCGATCCAGGCGCTCACCGTCCGCGAAAAGGGCGATCTGATCAAGAAGCCGGATCAGAATACCGCCCAGGCCGCATCCGTCGATCCGGCCACCGAGAAAGCGAACAAGGAAGAGATCCAGGGCGTTTTTGTTGTAAAGAATGGCCGGGCCGGGTTTCACAAGGTGGAAACTGGCATCACCGGTGTTACCGATATCGAAGTGCTGAGCGGCCTCCAGGCCGGCGATGAGATCGTTACGGGTACCTACCAGGTGATCCGCACGCTCAAAAACGACGGCCAGGTGAAAGTGGATAACCGGGCCGCGCAGCAGAAAACCTGACGACATGGCGGCGGTAGCAGAGAAGGAACTCATTCAGCGCGGCGAGGACCTGAAGCGTGCCGGTATCGTCATCCGCACCTACAACCTGTGGAAGACATACGTCATGGGCGATCAGGAGATCCACGCGGTTTCCGGCGTCGATATCGAGATCAAGCGCGGCGAGTACGTGGCCATCATGGGACCTTCGGGTTCCGGTAAATCGACGCTGATGAACCTGATCGGCTGCCTGGACTCGCCCACCAGCGGGCAGTATTACATCAACGGCAACCTGGTCAGCGAGATGAGCGACGATGCGCTGGCGCGGATTCGCAATAAAGAAGTTGGGTTCGTTTTTCAGACTTTCAACCTGTTGGCGCGAGCCACCTCGCTCCACAACGTCGAGCTGCCCCTGATCTATGCGGGTCTTCCGGCCAGCCAACGGATAGAAAAGGCGAAGGCGGCTCTCAAGGCCGTGGACCTGGAACCACGCATGCACCACCGGCCGAACGAGCTTTCCGGTGGCCAGCGGCAGCGCGTGGCCATTGCCCGGGCGCTCGTCAACAACCCCTCGATCCTGCTGGCGGACGAGCCCACGGGCGCGCTCGATACGGCTACGGGCAACGAAATCATGGCGCTTTTCGAACGGCTCTACCAGGAAGGCAACACCATCCTGCTGGTGACCCACGAACACGATATCGCCATGCATGCCCACCGCATCATCCACATCCGCGATGGCAAAGTAGAGCGCGACGAACAGGTCAAATAGCCTTCCTAGAACTACAGGGCCACCAGTCTTCCTCCAGGAACACCAGAAGCATTGATTTCCAGTTGAAATATGGCCGCGACGGTGTTTTACTACTGAATCGAGGTAACCTCCCCCATGCCTCTAGCATTAGGTCACGCCGGTACTCGGGTACCTGATTCGAGCTGGGCCGCGGCGTTTGCCGACGGAGCTGAGCGCCGGAACGGCCACGGGCGTCCCGCGTTCACGTTGCGCGTTGCCAATCAGGCTGCGCTTGATAAGATTCTCGCTACCGACGCTTATTCCGCCGCCATGGCGTACGTACGCGGCGAGTTTGAAGTGGATGGCGACCTGTGCGCCGCCATTCGGTGGAAAGGCCAGCAACGCGAGAGTACGCTGCGCGGCGGCCTGTTCGCGGTGATGGCGCGGTGTGCCACGGCTTTGGAATCGTTGTTTCAGAGCAAGAGCCAGACGGCTCGCCACATTCGTTTCCATTACGATCGATCGAACGAGTTTTACCGGCTGTTCCTCGATCCGCGCATGGTCTATTCGTGCGCCTACTTCCGCACCCCCGGAACGGATTTGGCGGAAGCGCAGATCGCCAAGCTCGACCACATCTGCCGCAAGCTGGATCTACAGCCCGGCGAGCGCTTCCTGGATATCGGCTGCGGGTGGGGCGCGCTCATCGCGCACGCGGCCGATCGCTACGGGGCTGATGCCACCGGCTGCACCTTGAGTCTGGAGCAGTTCGAGCACGCCTCCCGCCGCGGGAAAGGCCGCGTGCGCGTCTTGGAACGGGACTACCGCGACCTGTCGGGCCGCTTCGACAAGATCGCTTCGGTCGGAATGTTTGAGCACGTCGGCCGCCGCCGGGCTCCCCAGTATTTCCGTAAAATGGCGGAGCTGCTGGAACCCGGCGGTTTGTTCCTGAACCACGCGATCGCGCGCCCGCAGATGGTGGGCGATGACGCTGCCAGCCTGTTCGTGCGCCGCCGTATCTTTCCCGGCGGTGAACTGATCCATCTGGGCGAGACCATTCGGCTGGCCGAGAAAGCCGGCTTCGAAGTACTGGACGTCGAGAACCTTCGCCCTCATTACGCACGCACGTGCAGGCTCTGGGAACAGCGCCTGATGGCGCGCCGTGAGGAAGCCCTCCAGTTGGTGGACGAGCAGACCTTCCGAGCCTGGCGCATCTGGCTGGCCGCTTCGTCGCTCAGCTTCGAAGACGGATTCAGCAGTATTTACCAGGTGTTGATGGCCCGGCTGGGGGCAGCCCGGCGCAAGTGGACGCGCGAGTATATGTACCGGTGATGGACGGGTTCTATCCCGCGGCGCGCTGCGGCATCGACGCCATGCGCTTTTTCAATTCTTCCGGCGAAACATCTTCTTTGTGCGTCGCAATCCACCACTGGTTGCCGAAAGCGTCGCGCACACCGGCATTGCGATCGCCATAGAACTGATCCGTGGGTTCGCGGAGGGAAGTGGCGCCAGCCTGGATAGCCCGCTTGTAGACGGCATCGGCATCGGGAACGTACAAATACAGGGTCGCCGTCGTGGGACTGAACTCGCGCCCTGCATCGGACAGCATGACTCGCGAATCGCCGAGTTTCACCTCGGCGTGGGCTATCATGCCCCCAGGACCCTCCATACGCTCGAGCTCGTGGGCGCCGAAGGCCTGCTTGACGAAATCGATCAGTTTGGCCGCTCCGGTCACTACCAGAAACGGCGTAACAGAATGGTAACCTTCCGGAATTGGTTTCACTGCTGCCATGATTATTCCTCGCGCTAAGCAGCATAGCACCGCGGGATGAGAAAGGAGATGTGTCTGCGCGCCGCTATGTCCGCAGCGAACAATCCTGCGGTACGTGATGGCACACACGGTGCGGTAGGCGTTCCGTTTCCGAGCCGCGACCCAAAGGGAGCGGTGGTCTGTCCAGCACAGGTCTCCGGCCTGGAAAAACCCCTTGTTAAGGCCCCAACAGCAGCAGCTTTTCCGGTTCCAACTGCACCTGCCATGGCTGCGGCTGGCGCGCGAGTTCCATCCATTGTTCGCGCGATACCTCCGCTTCCACGTGAGCAGGATCACCTTCGGCGGGTGACGCATGGAGCCGCAGATACACCGTCACCTCGAACGGCGACTCGACTGATCCGGCCAGCCAGCACGGGAAGACGTTGTCACCTTCTGCCATCTGCCGCGATCGCAACTGCAAGTGATGGGCGCGTATCCCGACATATGCCGTTCCGACGGGAACCTGGCCCGTCACCCGCAAGGTGCAGTTCCAGTCCTCGGCGCGAATCTCGTTCAACCCGGTTTGCGTCAGGCGCGAGAAGTTCTTGCAGCCGGTGAGACGCGCTACGGCGAGCGATCGCGGCCGCTCGAAGATCTCGCGTTTCGATCCCGTCACCGCCACCTCGCCCGCCGCCAGGACTACTAACTCCTGGCAGAAGCGGTACGCCTCATCGCGGTCGTGCGTCACAAAGATGGTCACGCCGCGGTAGTGCCGGAGAATCTCCTTGAGCTGTTCTTCCAAATGGCGGCGAAGGTGCGGATCGAGCGCCGAAAACGGCTCATCGAGAAGCAGCGCTTCCGGTTCGAGAACCAGTGCGCGAGCCAGCGCCACGCGCTGCCGCTGGCCGCCCGAGAGCTGGCTCGGATAGCGATCGAGCAGCGGCTCGATCTGGAGCACTTTCGCCCATTGCGCCACCAGGCGCTGCCGCTCTTCTGCGGGCCGGCGGCTCAGACCGAAGGCGATATTGTCCCTCGCCGTCAGGTGCGGGAACAGCGCATAATCCTGGAACACCATGCCGATGCGGCGATCGGCCGGGCGCAGGCTGACGCGCTTCCAGGAATCGAACAGCACACGGCCGTTTAGCACGATGCTGCCCTCCCCGGGCGTATCGAGTCCCGCGATCAGCCGCAGGGTCATCGTCTTGCCCGAGCCGGAAGCTCCCAGCAGGCCGAGCACCGCGCCTTTGATTGCGAATGAGACGCTCAGCGGAAACGAGGTGCGCGCGGTTCTCACATCGACGATGAGCTCCCCACCGTTCCCAGATTCGGGTAAGGGCGCCATGCGCGTGACGGCCATGGTGTCCGGCACAATCGGTCCCGCCCCCAGGCGAAAGCGCAGCCGTGGGCGGCTCCAATGGTTCATAGCGGCGATCGCCGCCAGTGACAAGGCCACGATGAGAATGACCCATGCCGCGGCCCGTCCCGTATCTCCGCCTTCGGCTGCGAAGAAGATTGCCACGGGCATGGTTTGCGTCCGCCCCGGGATATTGCCCGCCAGCATCAGGGTCGCACCGAACTCCCCTAGAGCCCGCGCAAAGGCCAGCACGGTTCCGGCGATCACGCCAGGCCACGCCAGGGGAAGCAGCACGCGGCGGAACGTTCGCCACTCGCTCGCGCCCAAAGTACGGGCAGCGCCCAGGAGATTCGGGTTGACCTGTTCGAACGCGCCGAGCGTCGTCCGGTACATCAACGGGAAAGCAATCACGGTCGCGGTGATGACCGTGGCCGGCCAGGAGAAGGCGATAGTGAGCCCGATCTGCTCGAGCGCATGGCCGATGGCGCTGCGGCGGCCGAACATCAGCAGGAGGAAGAAGCCCACCACCGTCGGCGGCAGCACCAGGGGAAGCAGGAACACGCCATCGATCACGCCCTTTCCGCGGCCATGATAACGGCTCATGAGGTACGCCGCCGCAATTCCCAAAACAAAAGCCGCCACCGTGGCGCAGGCAGAGGTGCGCAGCGAGATCCACAGCGGCGATAGATCGGAAGGAATCACGGGAAGGCGGGTGTGAAGCCGCGGCGCACATAAATGGCGCGCGCCTCCGGCCCGGCCAGGAACGCCGTAAAGAGGCGGGCGGCGGCGGCATTCCGGCTATCGTGCAACACGGCAACCGGGTAGATCACGGGCGCATGGCTCGCCGCTGGCGCGGTCTCGACCACGCGCACCTTGTGCGATTGGCGGGCGTCGGTGGCATAAACAAGTCCGGCGTCGGCTTCTCCCGTTTCGACGTACGTCAGAACTTGCTCCACATCTTTGGCCAACACCAGTTTTCTTTGTACCGCGTCCCAGAGATGGAGCGCGGTGAGCGCCTGGCGGCCGTAGTCGCCTGCTGGAACGCTTCCCGGATCGCCCAGCGCAATCAACCGGATGGCCGGAGCGCGCAGGCCGTCAAATGACGTGAGGGAAGAGTTGTCTTGGGGCGCGATGAGAACGACCTCGTTCCGCAGCAAGTCCCGCCGGGTACCGGCCATCAGAAGGCCCTTGGCCGCGAGTTGGTCCATCGGCTTGGGCGCGGCTGCGAGAAAGATGTCGGCGGGCGCGCCGTGTTCGATTTGTTGGGCCAGCGTGCCCGAGCCGCCGAAGTTGAAAGTGACGTTTGTATTCGGGTGGGACCGTTGGAAAGCCGGTGCCAACTCGACCATCGTGTTTTGCAGGCTGGCCGCTACCGAGGCCGTCAGTTCCGTTGTCTCGGTGCGGGTCCGCCCGGCACAGCCGCAGAGCAAGAGCAGCAGGGCAAAACCCGGCACCACGCTGCGGCGCCGCATCGACTGTTATTGTCGCACGACACTGTCGTGTGTAATTGGCCGCGGGGCACCACCGGTGGGGCAGACGATCGGTTTGTGTCGTCTGCCACCTTCGCACAACCGGCAGACCACGAAAAGCGATGGTCTGCCCCACAGCCGCATTATCGTTTCAGAGTGATTTCCATGCCGATCAAGTCTTCCCGGATCTCAAACTTGCCGAAAGGCGTCTGCGAGATCATGCGCTCGAAGCCGCTTCTTGTATATGCCCGCTTGAGCAGCATGAAGCGAAAGGCCAGCTTTACGTTGAGAGCGCTCGCCCAGCCGAGCTTGAGGTCATCGACATACTGGTTGATGGCTTCCTGGGGGGCGTCACGGCGCAAGTCAATGATCAGCGCCTTTCCACCAGGCCGCAAAACGCGGTGCATTTCCTGGAGCGCCTTTACCGGTTCCGAGAAATTCTTGAAAGCCGCGCGGCATAAGAGAAAATCGAACGACTCACTGGCAAACGGCATATTGGATGCATTGCCTTGCTCGAAATCCACCTTCACCCCGGCCTCGGCGGCGTTGCGCCGGGCCATCTCCACGAAGGTGTGGCTGATATCCAGAGCCGTAACATCGCGGCCCAGCCTGGCCAGTTCGACGGCGAAGTATCCCGGTCCCGGCGCCACCTCCAGCACTTGGGCCCCGGCCGGAAGCTCATCCGCCACGCGCCTCGCCAGAATCTGATGTTCTTTCAGGTCTTTCCGCGTGGTGGTGGCGTACCATCGCGCCACGAATCCTTCCATGCCGAGACCTTTATAGGCTTTGACAGATGCGTGTCCCATTGATTTACCTCAACAGGAAGTTACGGCGGTCCGGCCCCAGAAGTTCCCTTCACCCCACCGCAACCCGCGCCGGCGCCTGCCGCAATTCCGGGAACAGCCACGTCCACAGCGCCACCACGACGATCGTCCCGATGCCGCCCAGTACGACCGCCGGAACCGCCCCGAACCACTGCGCCGTGATCCCCGATTCGAACTGGCCCACTTCGTTGGAAGCCCCGATGAACACCATGTTGACGGCGCTCACGCGGCCGCGCATGTGATCGGGCGTACTCAGTTGCACCATGGTGGATCGCACCACCACGCTCACCATGTCGCAAGCGCCCGTCAGCGCCAAGGCTACCAGCGAGAGCGCAACGCTGCGCGACAGCCCGAACAGCACCGTGAACAGTCCGAATCCGCACACGCAGCACAGCATGAAGGTCCCTTGGCGCTTGCCGAGAGGTCTGTGCGCGAGAACCAAAGCCGTCAGTATCGCACCCACTCCCGGCGCGCTGCGCAAGATGCCCAGCCCCGTCGCGCCCACCGCCAAAATCTCGCGCGCATAAACCGGAAGCAGCGCTACGGCCCCGCCCAGCAAGACGGCAAACAGATCGAGGGAAATGGCGCCCAAGACAAACTTGTTCCTTCGGATGTAGTGGAGGCCTTCCCACACCATCTCCGGCGCCGCCGCCTTGCGCGGCCGGATCCGCGTTACGTCCAGGCGCGAGTACAGGAAAAACGCCGCCACGTATAACATTGCCGCCAACGCGTAAACGGGCATCGGGCTCGCAGCCAGGCCGTAGATGAGGCCGCCCACCACTGGCCCGAGAATGGTGGCCGCCTGGAACCACGACGAACCCCAGGCGATGGCATTGGCGAAGTGCTCTTCGGCGACGAGAGAGGGAAGCAGGGATTGACTGGCCGGCATGCTGAACGCGCGCGCCGTGCCGTTGAGCAGCAGCACGATGTAGAAAGGATAGACCGCCGTGATCCCGTGAACCGTAAAGGTGAACAGCAATACCGAGACCAGCGCGTAGCCGCCCGCGCAAGCCTCGAGGATCCGTTTGCGCTCGAAGCGATCGGCCGCATGCCCGGCGACCAAGAAGAGCAGTATGCCCGGAAGAAACTGCGCCAGGCCTACCAGGCCCAGGTCGAGCGGGCGATGCGTCAGCCCGTAAATCTGCCAGCCGACGGCCACGGCTTGCATCTCCGAAGCCAGCACGGACAGCACTCGGGAACCGGCGTGGCGGAGGAAATTGGGGTAGCGGAGCGCGACCCGCGCGTCGGAGGGTTTGGACATTCGGTTAAACTGCCAGTTTCCCATGAACGTAAACTGTAGAAATGGACTGGCAGCTCGATGCGGCTGAGGCGCGTGTGGTAGGGGCGCTTCTCGAAAAGGAAATCGCTACTCCGGAATACTACCCTCTGTCGCTCAACGCGCTGGTGAATGCGTGCAATCAGAAATCGAACCGCGAGCCCGTGGTCTCCTACGATGAAGAAACGGTTGAGACGGCGTTGGAGCGCTTGCGTCTCAAGGGTCTCGCCGTGCGGATCACCGGCCGTGACAGCCGCGTCCCCAAACACGGCCAGCGTTTCACCGAGACGCAGAACCTGGGCCGGCGCGAGGCGGCGATTGTTTGCGTCCTGCTGCTGCGCGGGCCGCAAACGATAGGTGAGTTGCGCAGCCGCAGCGAGCGCCTGCATTCGTTCGACGATCTGGAGGCTGTGGAGCACACCTTGAACCACCTGGCCGAGCTGGGGATGGTGAAGCGCCTGGCACGCCAGGCGGGCTCGCGAGAGGCTCGCTATATGCATCTGCTCTCGGGCGACGTGGAGGGTGCCGAAGAGACTGCGCCTGCCGCGGTGGCGCCGGTATCTTCGCGCGGGCCCGGCCCGGACGAACGCATCGCCGTGCTCGAACGGGAGCTGGCCGCGCTGCGCAGCGAGTTCGACGATTTCCGCAGGAGATTCGAATGAGAAGTTGCTTGAGGGCTCCGCTCCCTCACGGTCGCGGTTCTGTGACAAGTGGGGTCAGCCCTTCCGGGCTGCCGCCGGGCTTCTGCCCGGCGTGTGCGTGCGTGGCGGACTCGCGCCGCCCAGAAGGGCGTCTGCTATCGAAATCAAAAGAACCGCGCGCGTTAGCAAGCGGGATCGCCACATTAGCGTTCCTGCTGCTGGGAGCCGTGGCCCCGACTGCGTTACAGGCGGCGACTTTCCACTATTGGGTCGAACCGTGCACCGACCGTGAAACCGGTTGCCACGCCGGCGATCCGGAGCTGGCCCAATGGGCGCTCGAAGCCTGGCAGGCCGCGACCTCCGGCAAGCTCACTTTTGCGAAGGCGGCAGATCTGGAACACGCCGAGATCCGCGTCTACTGGGCTAATGGCAACCAGGGGCTGTACGGCGAAGCGCGGCCGATCATGGTGAATGGCGTTCGCGGAGCGGCGGTGTACGTCTTGCCGCCCGCCGACAACCCGCAGGACGTTCTGCTGCGCGAGACCATCGTTTATCTCACCTGCCTGCACGAAACCGGCCATGCCTTGGGTTTGCAGCACACGGCCGCCTTCGCCGACATCATGTACAGCTTCCAATACGGCGGCGATATCCCTGAGTATTTCGGCCGCTACCGGCGGCTGCTCTCCGTACGCGCAGACATTCGCAAGCACCCCGGCATGTCGGCCGATGACCGCCGCCGGATCACGCAGATCTACCCGTAGCAGTATCATATCCCCATGCCACTTCATCCCCAATCGAAAGCGCTTCTGGATCAGATGGCCGCCGCGGGCGGAAAACCCATGGAAGAGATGACCCCCGTGGAGCTCCGCGCCAATCGCGCTGAGAGTGCGGCTGCATTTCAAGTGCTGGCGGGACCTCCGCAGACCGTTGCGCGCGTCGAGGACCGGACCATCCCCGGCCCCGCGCAGCCCATCCCGATCCGCGTCTATCGGCCCGAGACCGGGCGCAAGCTCCCGGCGCTGATCTATTTTCATGGCGGCGGATGGGTGATTGGCGATCTCGATCAGGTGGATGTGCAGTGCCGCGCGCTGGCGAATGGCGCCCAATGCGTCGTGGTCAACGTGGACTATCGTCTCGCGCCCGAACACAAATTCCCGGCTGCCGTGGAGGATGCCTACGCCGCCGTGCGCTACGTGGCCGAGCACGCGGCGGAGTTCGATGTGGATGCCACGCGCATCGCAGTGGGCGGCGATAGCGCCGGAGGCAATCTGGCGGCCGTGGTCTGCCTCATGGACCGCGACGGCAACGGCCCCAAGATCAGCTTTCAACTTCTGGTGTATCCCGTCACCGACTATGACGACACGCGGCCTTCCATGGAAGAGTTCGCTGAGGGACATTTCCTGACACGTGCGATGATGACCTACTTTTGGGGCCACTATGTGTCCAGTCCCGAAGAAGGCCGTCACCCTCACGCCTCGCCCATCAATGCCACGCACCTGGAAGGGTTGCCGCCCGCAATGGTCATCACCGCCGAGTGTGACCCCATCCGCGACCAGGGTGAAGCCTACGGGCGGCGCCTGCAGGCGGCCGGCGTGCCCGTCACCATGAAGCGGTATGCCGGTGCGATCCACGTCTTCTTCAATTTGGGTGGCGTGCTCGATTCGGGCCGGGAAGCCGTGGCCGATTCCGCCGCGGCTTTGCGAAAGGCGTTCACGGCAGGGGCCGGGGCGAGCGCATAGCCCGACGACGCTTGGAAAGTCACTTGACTCTTGCGCTAGTGTAGGGCGTTATACAGGATGCAGTTAATCTGTGGGGCAGACGATCGGTTTCCGTCGTCTGCCGGCCGTACAGCGGCGCACAGGCGCGCTTCGCACAACCTGGCAGACCGCGAAAGACGACGGTCTGCCCCACAGAAGGCAGCGAAATACGCCTCGTTATTTGTGACGCAGACCGCTAGCGAACGCCGAGGTTTCGTAACAAGCGTCTCGCGTCGGGCATCGAACGTGCCGCGATTTTCAATTCGGTGAGCCCTTCTTGGCGCGTCTCCTCCTGTACGACCAAGAGTTCGCCTAGCAGGAGATGGACACGCGGGTTCTGACTCGAATACAGCAGTGCCCGGCGAGTGCTCTCGCGGGCTCCGGCCAGATCTCCCCTACCGAACAGAGTTATGGCCAGATTGTAGTTTGCACTCCACGACGACGGCTCCAGCTCGAGTGAACGGCGAAAGGCGGCTTCCGCCTCCTGCGATCTCCTCAGATGGGCGTATTCGACTCCGAGCAGATTGGCGGCCTGGAAGAATTCCGGCTCGCGTTGCACAATGCTCTCCAACTCGGCGGTTGCTTTCAGGTGTTCACCTCGACGCGAGAGTTTGAGTGCGTGATGGTACGCCCGTGCCACCTCTTTGGGGATTTTGTGTTGCAGTTGACGGACCGAAACCGACTGAGCCGTGGGCTTATCCGTCGGCATCTCCCCCGATGGTGTTTCGAGTGGCGACCTTTCGTAAGGAACGGGTATGAGAATCCGCCAGTCATAGTATGGCGGTTTCGGCGCTGTCATCTGCGCCCAACAATTCGAGCCCACTAACACTGCCAAGAGAAACCTGTTCACCGTCGCCTCCGGTTGCAACAAAGGTTGTGGCCGCGTCTCAACCGGGAGAGGGCGTTCGTCTTGAGCACCGCGCAGTAGGGCCATCCGGCAACCCTGCGGATGCGTACCGGAACTCCAACGGAGAGCTCTATGGAAAGTGTGAGGCGCCGAGCAAATCCTTGGCGACTTCGGACATCCGGGTGCGGCGTTGCCGGCTCAGCTTGCGCAAGTGTTCGTAAGCTTGCTGTTCGTCCAGACCGTGCTCCGCCTGGAGCAGTCCTTTGGCCCGCTCGATCAGCTTCCTCTTGCCCAACCTCTCGTTCACTATTGCGAGTTCGTCCTGCACGCGCAAGACCTCATGAACGGACCACGCCGCAACGACAGCGAGCCTGGCTGTAACCGGAACGTCACGAGCGATCCTGCCTTTCGCCGCGGGCGGGGCGCGAAAGCCGAATGCGACCGTAGCGCGGAGGCGATGGTCTCCGCACGACAACAGCAGAAAGGAGGTGCCTCCCGGTCGAAAGTTCTCGTCCAGGAACCGGGCCATCGGACTCCTTTCCGAAGCGGAGCCGGCGTGGTCCCGCAGAGCTTCGTCGAGCGCCTCGTCCAGTTGCCTTTCCGTGTTTGGTTCGCCGGTCTCCGGCCACATATACAAATTCCGGATGGTCCGGCCGTTTTGGATCAGAAACATTGAGACGCTCTTGGCGCCGAGATCCTCGGCCGCTGATCGGAGTGCGGGCAGTCCGTCTCCGAGACATAACTCCAGTTCGGTCGCTAATCGCGATCGATGCTGTACCATTTGGGCGCTCAATGCTTTCCACTGATTCAGACCCGCGACGGCATTGTCGCTGGAGATAGGCGTCAGGAGGGCCGAACCGGGCAGACGAGCCGTGACACAATCTGCGACGCCAGCCTCCGAAGCTTGCTTACACCCGCAGCCGTCTTACGGCCGCCAGGGCGTATTGCATGTTAAGACGGCAGTCGCCGCAAAAAGTTCCGTGGAAAACTCGATGGGGCTATCCGTCCAAGATTTCCCGGTAATACTGCTCATATTTCGGAATGATCTTGTCCGGGCAGTAGCGCTCCGCTGCGTTCCATCGGCCGGTCTTGGCCATGCGGTAGTGCAGGTCGTCATTCTGGAGTAGCGTCACCACGCGCTCGGCCTGGGTTTCGATATCTCCCACTTGTTCCAAGAAGCCATCTTCGCCATCCGTGATCAGCTCCGGCACGCCGCCCACTCGCGTCGCCACCGGAACCACACCGCATGCCATAGCTTCCAACGCAGCCAGCCCAAACGATTCCAGATCGCTCGGCATCAGCAGAACGTGTGCCAGCGGAATCAGCCGCTCCACGTGGTTCTGCTTGCCCATGAACCATACGTATGGGTCCACCTTCAATTGGCGCGCCAGGTGCTCGGCCGGGCCGCGCTCGGGCCCGTCGCCCACCATCAACAGATACGCGGGGACGCTCTTGCGCACCTCCGCGAGAATGCGGATGCAATCCATCACGCGCTTTACCGGTCGAAAGTTAGATAGGTGTATCAGCAGCTTCTCACCGTGTGGCGCATACTGGGCGGCGCCGGCCTTTTCGTTGTCCGGATGGTACAGCTCGCAATTGACAAAGTTCTTGATGGTCCGGATCTCGTTGTCCACCGAGAAAACCTTTTGCGTCTCCGCTCGCAGGTAGTCGCTCACGGCCGTCACGCCGTCCGATTTCTCGATCGAGAATTTCGTAATCGAAAAGAACGACGGGTCGGAGCCTACCAAGGTGATGTCGGTTCCGTGCAGCGTGGTGATGAACGGCAGCCGCCGCTTGGCGGCCATCATCTGTTGCGCCAGCATGGCCGCAATGGAGTGAGGAATGGCGTAATGAACATGCATTACATCCAGCTTGTAGGCGTCGGCCACGTCGGCCATGCGTGAGGCGAGCGCCAGACAATAGGGCGGGTACTGAAACAGCGGATACGTTGAGACTTCGACTTCGTGATAGTGAATCCGCGGCGTTCCGGGATCGAGCCGGATCGGGTTGGAATAGGTGATGAAATGCACCTCGTGGCCGCGGGCGGCCAGTTCCATGCCCAACTCTGTCGCAACAATACCGCTGCCGCCGTACGTGGGATAGCAGGTGATGCCAACGTTCACTTGGTCAGCGTAACATTGACTGGCCGGACGATGGAGTCACTTACCTGTAACGAAGCCCAATCCCGCAACGATCGCGCCCAGCTCTCGGAGTTCGGCTCCGCTGGGCGGAAGAGCGCGGTTCAGGCGAATCGACACCTTGCTCGTGGGAAAGGTTGCGATGCCGGATGGCACCATCGCGCTCAAATGATAACCGCCAGAGGCCTGGTAGGTCTGCCTGGTTAGCAGCTTGTCGTTCACCCTCACGGATATCGTGACGGGACCGCCGGCGCGCCGCATGTAGTCGGCCGGGAAAAACAGATCCATGTCGAAGCTGACCCGCGCGCCGGCCGGAGTTTCGAGCACCACCTCAGCCTGCTTCGCCATCCAGCGCCACGCGCCATCTTCGATCGGATACCAGCCGGAAACCAGTTGCGGCTTGCTCCGCAGGTCGGCCACTCTGAGGTATGCCGCCGCGGTTGGTTCTCCCGCAACCCCGCCTTGCGCGCCCGGCTCGGTCACCAACTCGCCCCAACCGGTCTGAACCCCGGGCGGTGCTTCCACGGACAGGCTCAATTCGCGCGTTTCCGGCAATGGCAGCGCATGCTCCTCCCACAAGCTTCCATTTATGAAAACAGGCTGCTCGAAGACCGCTGCACCCGACGCGTCGTGTATCGAGAACCGAGCCTGCCCTTTCCCACGCCCGAAGAGAGCGAAATGCAATTTCGTGACGCGATCGTCGAGCGGCAGGCGGACGGGCTGTCCCGAACTGGCAAGGAAAACCAAGTGTCCCGAGAACTCCGTCGGCGTCCATGCGCCCGGAACATCCAAGAACGGCGACGTGCGCGAGTAGGTGATGCGGTCGAGCGGACGGTTAGAAAACGAAAACGAGAGCAGGCCGGTTGACACACTGGAGAATCCGGAATGCGCGTGCCGATCTACCAGCCGCAGCGGCGTGCGCACCGGCAGATCCAGGGTGCGCAGCGGCATGGCTGTATCCTCGGCCAGGCTGTCGTAGTTGGCGCCCAGCGAAAGCTCCGAGGAAACGATCCATTCACCAGGCGCCGGCACGCTACGCTCTTCCAGCATCCGCCCGCCCTGCTCGAGCAGGTAGTACCGGAATCCCCATTCGCCGTTCACCAGAAACGTTTTGCCGGGCGGCGGAGGTACGTGCGCGTACACCCGCGCGAACTCATACGCGGCGAAGGAAAGATTCAGACCGAGCAGCAGATTCACTCCGAGCCCCAGCGCCAGCCAGCGCCTCCGGCTCTGGAACTGAAGCACGTACAGAATGGCCGCCGGAGCGGCCAGCGGCAACAGATACCGCGACGCGCCCGCGAAGAAGGCCACCGCCGCGAATGCGAAGTAGAGAAGACACCAGTCCGCGAGCAGCGGACTCAGCCGTCGTGACTGCCACAACCACACGAGCGCGTTGACACCCAGCGTCACAAAGATCAGGAGCAGTCCGCGCTCCCACCATGGGTAGCCGTGGACCAGACCCGCAGCCACAAGACCCAATGCCGCGCCCCACATACGCCGGAGCGCGAGCGGCACCAGCGTCACCAGCACGCCGAGATGTTCCACGAGCGCCAGGGCGCTCGATGCCTTCAGGCTGAGCCGTCCGAGCGCCGGGCTCTCCACGTATCCCAGTAAGACTGTGCCGGGCAGCCGGCCGGCTACCGCCCATTGCAGCCCTTGCCAAGCCCCCAACCCAACATAAGGCGCTGTCAGCGCGAGCCAGGCGGCGCGCGGCGGGCGCTCGCGGCGCAGGGCATAGTCCAGCAATAAGATGGGAGGCAACGCCAGCGCCTGCAATTCGGTGCCGCCGGCCAGGGTCAGCGCGATCCCGGCGATCCAGAAGCGGCGCCACAAGAAGGCCGCAGCCCCGGCGAGCAGGAATGCAAGAGCCGGCGCCTCGGGTCCGGCCAGCGTGTTGGTGTTCACTTCGACTAGCGGGGATGCCGCCACCAACAGCGCCGCCCACAACGGCTGCGCGGTGAATCGCGCCGACAAAGCATATGCGGCCAGGCTGATGCCGAGGGCAAACACCAGGTAGCACGCGTGAAAGAAGACTACCGAGAAGTGGCCGCGCAAGATCCAGATCAGCGCTAGCAAATAGGCGTTCAGCGGCGGATGCGGGTGCCCGGCGGCATCCACCATCCGCCCTTGAAACACGTAGCTGAAGTTGAGCGGCGTGAGCGGCTGCTGAAACACCTGCTGGGCGATATCCAGGTAATTGACTTCGTCGCCTTGTACGGGCTGATCCAGGAATGGGACATGAACGAGCAGCGTAAACAGCGCCAGCAGCAGCAACTGCTGCGTACGGCTCATTGCAGTGGCACCCGGAATTTGAGGCCGGTGCCGCGCCCTGGCCGGGATTCGAGCACGAGGTCGGCGTTCAGCGAACGGGCCCGCCGCTTCAGGCTGGCCGGACCGAGCCGCAGCAGCTCGAGCTCCTCCAGGTTGTAGGTCCCCGCGAAGTTGAAGCCGTGACCGTTGTCGTCGATCGCAATCTCCAACCCGCGGTCGGTCTTCTCCATCGATACAGCTACGCGCGAAGCGCCAGCATGCTTTTGCACGTTGTGCAGAGCTTCCTTGAGCACTTGCAAGACTTCGGTGCTCATCTCTTGCGGCAGCCCCACGGGACTATGTGCTCCGAGGAAGGTGACCGGGATGCCGCTCTCTTTCTGAAACGATTCCGCCGTGCGCCGCGCCGACGCCATCAGGTTTGCTCCGTCCACATCTACCGGCCGCATGCTGTGCAGGAAGGCCCGCAGGTCGCGGATTTGTGTCAAGGCCAGGGTTTGGAGCTGCTTCAAGTCCTCCATGCCGGCGTTGCGGTCGCGATCGAGCAGCTTGCGCACAATTTCCAGTCTCATCTGCAGGCTGATGAAGCTCTGCAACGGCCCGTCGTGGAAATCGGAAGCGATCCGCTGGCGCTCTGCTTCCACCGCCTTTTCGCTGGCGGTTAGCGTCTCTTCGAGCGCCTTGCTGAGCTCCTTCTCGCGCGCCCGGAACCGCTGTCTGCCCAGTGCGAAGGCGAATGCGAGCGCGCCGCCCACCACGATGGGTGGCCCGAGATGCCGTATGGCGGCGTAGGGGAGCGCCACGCAAAAGACGGCCGATACCGCTCCCACTACCGCCACTTCGACCGGGCCGTAGAAGACCAAGGCTTCGGCCAGCAGATACAAGAAGAATACGGACGACACCCACAGGAGTGTCTCGCCGCCGAAGCCCGCCAGGATCAGGAAGAAGACGGTGTCCGAGAATAGCGCCAGCAGACCGAAGGTGCCGCTCTGCCACTGGCTGCGAATGGCAAGCGTGGCGGCATAGGCGAGAAAGATTCCCAACCCGAAGTACAGCAGGCGTGTGGAATCAGGCGGTGGCTTCCAGTACACCAGGCCCAGGGCCACTGCCGCCAGCGCGGTCCGCGCCCAGCAAATGAATTTTGGCCAAGCGAAGTCGGAGGCGAACGACACGGCTATTTTCGGTAGAGATATAGGGTGTGACTGCGGCCCTCGCCGTCGTCGGCAATGGGTTCCACTTTTTCCGGCTTCCAGTTCTTCATCTCGAAGTCGTGGGATACCACCCGTGCTCCCTTTTTCAATTCCCGGTCGAGCAGGGGTTCGACCTTGTCGTTCGAGGCGGGCAGCAGGTAAACGGTCACCAGGTCAGCGGAACCGTAGTTCTGTTTCAGGAGGTCGCCATTGATGATGCGCGCGCTTTTTTCCAGTCCGAGTTTGCGAATCCGTTCCATGCTTTGCTTCCACAGATCGTTGTTGAGTTCCACGCCAATTGCCTGCGCGTGAAACTTCTCGGCCGCCATGATGACGATCCGGCCATCGCCCGAGCCCAGGTCATATACCTTTTCGCCGGCTCTCAATTCGCCCAGTTGTAGCATCTTATCGACGATGGTCTCGGGCGTCGGGTAGTAAGGGGCCAGCTTCTGCGCATCATCATCCGCCGCCTCGAGTAGTGCACACCCGAGAAGCCCGAGAAACAGCAGTTTTCTCATGACCGTCCTCAACTGTAACACCGGACCGTGTTTCGCCGAAACCGCTCCCACCTGCGTAAGGCCTTGCCGAGGCGCGGCCAAAGGGGCGGTGCTTGTCCTACTCCACCACCGTCTTCCAACCTCGTCTGCTGAGGTCGCGGAAAATATAGAATCCGGCGGCGAGCGCTACCAGCAGAAACGCCGCCCCCGTGCCGTATGCCTTCAAAATCACTTTGCCTGCGCCGAATAGCGTCCCGTAGATCATCGCACAGCCCGCGATCCAGTCCAGGAAGTTGTAGCGCAAATCGCGCGCGGGCGGCACGTCCGGCGCGAGGCGCGCAATCGGCTTCCAGAGCGCTGCCGAAGGCCTGACCCGGCGGTAGAACTTCACCAGCTGTTCTTCCGGCTCAGGAGGAGTCAGAAACGTAACCGCGAGCCAAACGGCCGTCGTGATCGCAACGGTGATGAGCATGGTGTGGGCGAAGCCGATGGGATCGTCAATCGAAATGCCCACCACCTGTTTCAGGATCACCGAAGTGACAAAGGCCGCGGTCATGGCCGCGACCTCGCTCCACGCGTTGATCCGCCACCAGTACCAGCGCAGGATCAGAACGGTGCCCGTGCCCGCGCCGGTAACGATGAGCCATTGCCAGGCCCCCTGGATCGAATCCAGGTTTCGCGTAACCAGGGCCGACAGAATGGTCAGCCCGATCGTGGCGATCCGGGATGCCCACAAGTAATGCCACTCTGAGGCGGAGACGCGCACGAAACGCCGGTAGAAATCGTTGATCAGATAGCTCGCGCCCCAATTGAGTTGCGTGCCAACCGTCGACATGAAAGCCGCTGCGAACGCGGCCACCATCGCTCCACGCAGCCAGGCCGGCAGGTAATCGATCATCACGCGGATGTAGCCGGTTTCCGGGTCCCGTATAAAACCGGGGTCGTGCTGGTACAGCACTACCGCCGCCAGACCCACCAGCACCCACGGCCACGGCCGCACGGCGTAGTGCGCAATGTTAAACCAGAGCGTCGCGAGCAGGGAATGCTTTTCGTCCTTCGCTGAAAACATGCGCTGCGCAATATAGCCGCCGCCGCCCGGCTCCGCGCCCGGATACCACGTCGCCCACCAGTTCACCGAGATGTACACCAGAAACGTGATCATGGGCATCCAGGCCGAGTTCAGATCGGGAACAAAGCTCAGGGCCGAGCCGGCTGTGCCAGTGGCCAGACCCTTGGCCTGGTCGATGACGGCGAGTTGGTGCTTCATTCCGTCGATGCCGCCGACGGCGCGCACGGCGACCACCGCGAGCACGATCACCATCGTCATTTTGATGACGAACTGGAACAGGTCGGTGACCAGCACCCCCCACAAGCCGGAAAGCGTCGAGATGAACGAGGTCAGCGCGATGATCCCCACCACGATCACCAGAGCAGTGTCGCGATCGACGCCCAGGATGAGCGACAGGATCTTCACCATCGCCAGGTTCACCCAGCCGAGAATGATGCAGTTGATCGGGATGCCCAGGTAGAGCGCGCGGAAACCGCGCAGAAACGCGGCAGGCCGCCCGGCGTAACGGATCTCGGCGAACTCCACGTCGGTCATCACACCGGACCGCCGCCACAGACGCGCGTACAGAAAAACCGTCAGCATGCCGCTGGCGACGGAATTCCACCACAGCCAATTTCCCGCGATCCCGTTGCGCGCCACCATGCCGGTGACGGCTAATGGAGTATCGGCGGCGAAGGTAGTGGCCACCATAGAGGTGCCGGCCAGCCACCAGGGAGCGTTTCGGCCCGACAGAAAAAACTCGCTGGTATTCTTGCCGGCGCGGCCTTTGTAATAGAAGCCGATCGCCAGGTTGAACAGGAAGTAGGCGCCGACAATCGCCCAATCAATCGCAGTCAGCTTCATCGCGTTGCCACTTTTCCACGTGGCTGTGGAAATGCCTGTGGAATTCCGGTCTCAAGAAGAGCCAAGCCGCGACCATTAACGCTTTTGTGACAGTATGCACAAAATTTGAGCAAGGCCGCTTGCCTCAGGATAAGTCACTGAAAATCCGATGGTTCTCGCAATAGCACCCACATTTTCTCCGTACGAAACCCCACCTTTGCGCAAATGGGCTCGTTATATCCACACCTTCTCCAACGGCCGGCCCTGTTTGCACAGCTCGCAGTGGGCGCCATCGGTGTAGTAACTGGCTTCCAGCTTGGCCAGGTAGTAGAGCGGCAGAGATCCGAAGTCGTGGGTGTTCGGCGTCGGCTGATAAATGATCACCGCCAGCCCGACCACCTGGGCGCCGCTGGCCTCCAGCATTCGCTTCAATTCCGAAAGGTTGTTGCCCGTCCGAAGGATGTCGTCAACCAGGACCACTGCCTCACCGGGCTGCGGTTCTACGAATTGCCGGAAGCGCAACCCTTCGAAGCCCTGGCGACTTTCCGCCCAATACACCTGCTTGGCTCGAATCGCTTCGCAAACACCGTACGCCACCGGAAGACCGCCGGTAGCGGGGGCTACGATCGAAAGCTGGGGGACAATGGCGCGGATCTCGGGATTCGCACGAAGCAGGCGGCTCAGACCGACGCTGAGCATCCGTTGGTGCGGATAGTCGCGCATCGCCAACGGCACCTGAAGGTACTCGTTGGAGTGCAGGCCGGTCGGATATTCGAAGTGCCCATCGCGCAGCGCGCCCGTCTCGCGGAGCACGGACACAACTTCTTGGGGAGTAGGAATGAGATGCACGCGGTTCCTTTAATTGGCCCCGCGGCCCGTCAACACGCGGGGAATGGTCCGGAGCAGGATTTTCCAATCGAGTGCGAGCGACCAGTTGTCGATGTAATGCATGTCAAGCTTCATCCAAGTGTCAAAGTCGACGCTGTCGCGTCCGGAAACGGCCCAGAGGCAGGTCAACCCCGGCCGCATGCGCAGGCGGCGGCGTTGCCAGCGCTGGTATTGCTCCACCTCGGTAGGAACTGCAGGGCGTGGACCGACCAGGGACATATCGCCGCGCAGCACGTTCCACAATTGCGGCCATTCGTCGATCGAGAATTTGCGCAAGAAGCGCCCGAGAGGTGTCAGGCGCGGGTCGCGCGGGATCTTAAAGGCGGTCTGGCGCGTGCTGAGATGGGCCACCGAGGCCTTTAATGCCTCGGCATTCTGACACATCGAGCGGAATTTGTAGAACCGGAAGCGGCGGCCGTTCAACCCGCACCGCTCTTGCTGGAACACAACTGGGCCGGCCGATGTCAGCTTGATGGCCAACGCGGTCAGAAGCATGAACGGCGACAGCACCAGCAGGCCGGCCGCTGCGAGCACGATATCGACCGTGCGCTTGGCCAGCAACCGGATTTCATCATACGGCGCGGCCGAGAACGTCAGCAGCGGGGTCGCGCCAAAACGTTCCAGCGATACGGTGCTGTTCACATGCGGGAAAAAATCCACGGCTACCCGCGTGCGGACGCCTTCTTCGTCGCACAACAAGAAGTACTCTTCCAGGTCTGCCAAACTCTCGCTGCCGACCGCGAAAACAATTTCGTCAATCACATGCTGGCGCAGCAGCACCGGCAGTTCCGCAATGGAATGGACGTGGTAGGCGCGCCGCAATTGGATCTGGTTCTCGGTGGGAACGCCGCGTTCACTGAGAAAGCCGTGCAAACGAATTCCGTATTCGGTGGACCGCTCCAACGCCGCGGCCAGGGTCCTTGCCCGTTCACTGGTTCCCACCACCATGACATAATGCGGCGCGGCGAATTCGCGCCGGATCACCCCGATCACGCGGCCCGCCGTGAGCCGGAAGATCAGCAGCGCGATCCAGGCGTAAGCGGCGAATAACGCCAGAAAGAAGCGGCTCAATTCCAGGCGCAGAAGATACTCGAATACCACCAGGCTGAGAGCGCCCCACGCGCACTGCTTGGCGCTGTCGCGCAGGATCACGCGAGGATGCCCGGAGTCGAGCTTTTCATAAACCTCGAGCCAGAGGCCGATGGCCACCCAGGCCACCAGGGAAAACCCCAGGACCAGGGCTTTGCGCTCGACCGTCAGAAAGAAATCATGCTCGAGGTGCAGCAGAACGCGCGTTTGATAGGCGCCTTCAAAGGCCAGTGCGGCCACGATGACATCCGACAGTCCGAACAAAACACGGGCTTTGCGCTGTCGGCTGAACATCCGGACTCAGGATATCATGCGGCACGTCCAGCCGTTCCCACGGAAAAAGATAGCGTCGGTCTCTAATGCATCGGACCAAAACGACGATAAGAGCTCTGAAGGAGCTTGCCTCGAGCAAGCAACCAAGCATGATGGAACAACCAAGGCGGGCAGACGGTTCCACAATCCGCTTTCGTCCGCGTTCCGATTTCCACGGAATGCGAATCTCGTCAATATCATCAATCAGTTACCTCCCGATTTCTCCGCTGTTTCGCGCCCGATTCGGACCGTTCTGCCCGCCGGCATCCACGCCAGATCGAGCTCTAGGACCGCAGTTCTTCCGTCGCCCCTAAAGTTTCCGGCCGTTCATCCGATATAGCAGCCATGAAGATGTGCGTCAGAATGGCGACCGTCGCTGCCGCGGTGTTGACCTCCGGGTGGGCGGCCACCTCGACCGGGATTACCGTCAAGCCGACCAGTCTTGCCAATTTTACATTCTTGGTGGACAGCACCAGCAATGTCACCACTCCAGCGTCTCAGACGCTTACGATTACCCTACCTTCAACCGCATCGTCTTCGACGGTGATCTATGCGTCCGTACCTTGTCCGGCGTCTACGCCGCTGTGCCAAACATGGTTGGCATTGGCGCCAGCGCAAGGTCTTTCGCCGCTGACATTGACAGTCACCGCGAACCCTACGGGGTTGCCACCCGGGAGCTACCCGCAGAACATCCTGATCACCACGGTTCCTAATGTTGGCTCTCTTACTAT
>Ga0335081_10000591_pt1 | contig 60737 bp, 61 predicted proteins | sample Lox_Sample_35_FD_206713 | JGI IMG/M metagenome (GOLD analysis project Ga0335081, IMG submission 206713) | Soil microbial communities from Loxahatchee National Wildlife Refuge, Florida, United States - Lox_Sample_3.5 | ecosystem: Environmental > Terrestrial > Soil > Wetlands | place: USA...
GGTGCTAATCTCCAAGCTCACCGTTTGGTGAGCGCCGTTGTCAATCAAGGGTCGGGTTGTTTTCACTGCAAAAACCACCAAACCCCACGGCCTCACCAAACGTCAACTGAATCGTTCCGGCTAAGAAACTGGCCAATGGCGCAGTCGCGTGATAGTCTCCAAGCCAGTGATCAAATCGTTTGCCAACTGGGTCAACTCGCTGCGCCGCCATTACCTCACACGCCTCTTGTTACTGAGCGGGATGGTGGGCATTGCGGCCGCGCTGGGCGCGGTAGTGTTCATGTACGTGATTGATCTGGCGACCCGTGTTTTCATGGAGCAGATGGTGGGGTTCGCCATGCCAGTGCCCGGGGGCGAAGGGTTGACTGTGATGCCGGAGAGTACGGGGCTGCGGTGGTTGTTCTTTGTGGTCCCTGCGCTGGGCGGTTTGCTGACCGGTCTCACGATTTACTGGTTGGCACCCGACGCGGGCGGCCACGGTACCGACGCCGTGGTCAAATCGTTCCATTATGAAGGCGGCAATATCCGAAGCCGGATTCCTTTCGTCAAAACGATTGCCACTGCGTTCACGCTCGGCACCGGCGGCTCGGCCGGGCGTGAGGGTCCGATTACGCAAATCGGCGCCGGGTTTGGCGCCATGCTGGGCAAGTTGTTCAAGTCAAGTGACCAAGAGCGCCGGACGTTGGTGCTGGCGGGCGCGGGCGCCGGGCTGGGCGCCATTTTCCGTTCGCCACTGGGCGCCGCTTTGTTTGCGACCGAAGTGGTGTACCGCGACATGGATTTCGAGACGGGGGCGTTGGTGCCTTCGTTCGTGGCGTCGATCGTGGCTTACTCCGTGTATTGCGGCATCACCGGAAGATGGGGATCGGTCTTTACGGTGCCGAGCCTGACGTTTCGGCACGTGCTGGAGCTACCGGTGTACCTGTTGTTAGGCGTTTTGTGCGCGCTGCTGGGAATCGTTTATGTCCAGATGCTCCAGGGTGTGGAGAAAAAGGTGTTTCACAGACTGGCCGTGCCTGTCTACATCAAGCCGGCCATTGGAGGGCTGGTTGTGGGCGCGATTGGATTTTTCCTGCCGCAAGTGTTCGGGCAAGGATACGGCTGGGTGCAGTTGGCGATGGCCGGCAGCCTTTCGCTGGGGTTGGTTCTGGCGGTCATCGCCGCCAAAATTGTGGCGACGTCGTTCACGATCGGGTCGGGCGGCAGCGGTGGCACGTTTGCGCCTTCGGTGGTAATCGGCGGTTTACTTGGCACGGCGCTTGGGATGGTGTTGCATCATTGGCTGCCGACACTGGCGCCCAGCCTGCCGGCGTTCGCCTTGGTGGGCATGGCGGGCTTTCTCGCGGGTGTGGCCAAGACGCCGCTGTCAGGCTTAATCATGGTTTCGGAAATGACCATGGGTTACGGGCTGCTCGTGCCGCTAATGTTGACCACGGCTGTGGCCTACGCGGTGTGTCCTCGAAAGTTTTCCATGTACGTCGATCAGGTAAAAGCACGCATCGACTCCCCGGCGCACGAAGGTGAGTATGTGAGTGCGGCGCTGGAACACATCCATGTCAGCGAGGCGTTACCGAAGGGCCAAAAGACGACCACGTTTCACCGGAACACGTCGTTACCAGAGATTCTCGAAGCGGTTTCCATTTCGAAACAACTCATGTTTCCCGTGCTCGACAGTGACAACAAACTGCACGGTATCATTGAATTTCACAGCATCCGCATTTTTTACTCGAAGGAACTGGACGCCTCTCCGGCGATTGTGGCGCAGGACTTGTTGTCTCCCACGTTGACGGTCGTGAGTCTCGATGAGGATCTGGCTTCCGCCCTGCGCAAGTTTCGGACGGCACGCCTGGAAGAACTGCCGGTGGTGGAACGTCCGGGTTCGTTCCAACTTGCAGGCGTGCTCAATCGTCGCGACATTCTGGCAGCTTATCATGATCGCATGGTGTAATCGCCGAACCAGCATATGGACCGATTGACTGAAAAGCTTTTGGACGCGCCTGAAATCCGCCGTCCTCGCGCGTTTGGTGTTGCTCAGCATCCTGGCGGGTATGGTCTCGGTCTGGGCGCCATTGTCTTCAACTTTCTGCTGGATCGAGCCAAGCGGTTACTGATGCGACAGGCGGTCGCCTGGGATATTCTGGCGCCAGCCGTGACGACGGTCAGCTTGGACGAAGATCTGGCCTGGGCGCTGGAGAATTTACGGCTGGCCATGCGCGGCGAACGGCCCGTGGTTGACTCCAAAGATTTCGGGCGGTTTGTCGGCGTACTGAGGCGGCGAACCTGACTGTAGCCCAGTCCGATCAAGGCCACGCAATGAGGTTGGCCGCTTGAGCCGGCGTCGATCAGGCAGAGAAAAGCAGGAAATTTCGAACGCTGGATGGCCGAATTGTTTCCAAGTGAGAAGGCTGACACCCAGGGGCCCGTTCCAAAGCAATTAGGAAGCTAAATCAACACCTGACAGAGGTGCCTGAGGAGTTTCGCGGCCGTCGAAACATGGTGGTAAAGGACCAGTCGCGATAGGCATGAAATGCAGAGACTATTGCAGGGGATGAAGCTGCTCTGATGACCGAAAACATCCAGCATATCCAAAGAAAGGATGTGGTTATCGCCGGCTCCGTCGGCTTGGTAAGCGGAAGTACGGGGGTTTTGATCGTCCGCGGATTGGGTTTTGCGCTTAATTACAGATTGTCATTCGCGATGCCGGCAGTTTCTGCGCCACTTTTTGTCCTGGTCATTTATCTGGGCCAGGTTTTCTCGCGCCGCTGGAGATTTCTCAACTCTTTTACACGCTTTGGAGTAATCGGTTTCTGCAATGCTTCCGTAGATTTTGGCATCTTGAATATCCTGGTGAGCAGCACAGGCGTCACCCGAGGTGTCTATTTCTCCCTTTACAAAACGATCGCCTTCGTAGCGGCCTTGATCAATAGCTATTTCTGGAATCGCGCCTGGACATTCAAGGTGAAGCAGGAGAAAAGCGCGGGCGAAGCTGTTCGTTTTGTGCTCGTCATACTCGGCAGTTTGTTGATTAACGTCGGAGTCTCTTCATTAATCGTGAATCTTGTGCCGCCGCCATTTGGCCTAACGAACCGGCTATGGTTGAATATTGCTTCCGTCATCGCTGTTTGTTTCGGACTATTCTGGAACTTTATCGGTATGAAAATATTCGTTTTTAATCAAGAAGAGCGGGCCATGCTCGAAGAGGCTTTGTGAGCGAGATGGGCCCAAAGCGCTGCGATTACGCAGCCTTCCTGCTCAGCCAATGCCGTGGTTGAAGCAGATTCCCGGCGGGCTGTCGGCGTACTGAGCCAGCAGGGCGTGATTGTGGCCTCTCACTCTCGTCCGCCGGTCACGCGCACCACTTTATTCCGACTCGTTGCGCCACGAATGATCTCCACCTGCCGGCGTTTGACACCGAGCCATTCCGCGATGTGCTCCACGACGGCTTCGTTGGCCCGACCGTCTTCCGGTGGAGCGGCGACATAAACCTTGAGGCTTCCGTCAGCCATTTTGACCACGGCATTCCGCCTGGCGCGCGGTATGACGCGGACTTGATACGTGAAGCATTCCATGCCACAGGTTAGGTTAGCGTTGCGATTGCACAAGGATTCATTGGTGGACGGATCGGAAGATTAGATTTCTTTGTAAAACACGATTCGATCTTCTCCGGGACCCGAGTAATTTTCGACAATAGGAACGCTTCCGCCATTGGATTCTCCCACGGCTTTCATTCCGAGAGATGCGTGGAATGCAATAGAGTCCTTATTGGAGACAGTCGTGATTGTCTTGAGTTTGGTACAGCCTCGCTGGCGTCCCAAATCAAGGAAATGGTCGTACAATTTCCGGGCGATTCCTTGCCTGCGGGCACTTGGATCGGTGGCGACAAGGTGGACATAGGCTGCGGGTTCTGTTTGAGAGATAAAGCCGAAGAGATATCCAACAATCTTCGTTTGGTCACGCACCACAAAAGCTGTGTCTCCAAACTCACGCAGAAAGATCGGATGATGAAACGTGCGGGTAAAATGGCTGCCCCAAAATTCCTCGCCTCGAGACAATATCTCCAGAAAGTCTGACTCGGAACACCGCTGAATTTGAAGGTCTTTGATTTTTGGAAAGGAACTCACGAAGTCACATCATACAAAGCCGGACCGGATCCCCGCAAGGTACAATGACTGTACCCGCGGCACACGTTTTCAATGCGAGCCGGGGGCAGCACGCGAAACTCTCAGTTTTCAATGACGTCGGTAAGGATATCGGCACCGAGTTGTTTGGTAACCGGATCCTTGCTGCCGCAACCCCGATCGGTGCCGCTGGGCCCGCGCGGGCAATGATCGTTGGCGGGATTGGCGTCAGAATGACCATCGAGGTCCGTATGGTCGAGCGACACCGTATAACGGAAATCTTCATGGCCGAAGCCACGAAGAGTGTCGTTGGCGCAATTGAAGGTGAGGTGATAAACAATCATAAGCCTCTTCTTCGGCGCGAGCTTGATCGGAAAACCCTTCCTCGGCGGAACAATCTCTGCCGCAGGCGCCGAGCAGGCGCCGAGCGACTCGATTGTCAGCGCTACGAAATTGGTTAGCTTTCCGATATCGTCAATGGTCGTGGCCTCACTCCCAAGGTTCCGTAGGACGATTTTGACAGACTTGACCCGGCTAGGTCTGGCATTGCTGAGCCTGATTCTCCTCGGCACTTTAACCCTCCGAACTGTCACGTCGTCGGGCGAAGCTGATATCGACTCTACGACGATCTTGAAACTACAGGTATTGGTGTTGCCGGACGAATCCAGGGCGCTGCAAGTGACGGAATTGGTGCCGAGTGCGAAGGTCGAACCGGAACCAGGAGAGCAGTAGTTGGTGGCGACGCCGCAATTGTCGCTGACTGTGGGAGCAACGAAATTAACGACGGCCTTGGTCTGCCCAAACGGGATGTTGGTCACGATATCACCAGGGCAGACGAGCGATGGCGATTCGTCGTCAGTGACGCTAACGTTAAAAGTACATTGGTCAGTTCCGTAAGTGTTCGAAGCGATTGCGGTCACGAGGGTGGAGCCTGGAGGGAAACTCGTGCCGCTCGGCAGGTCGAACATTACCGCGGGCGACGGAATCCCGCTGGCGGAAACGCTGTACATGACCGTTTGGTCGCAGGATCCGGGTGCGGTATTGGTGACGATGTCACTCGGACAAGAGGTGATCTGCGGGGGAACGCCCGTCCATACTTTCGTCGCAGTGCCAGTGCAGGAATTGACGCCGATTGTCGCAATCGCTTGGATCGTGTCGGAACCGATACCGCCGTTGCCCACATAAAGGAAGGTGGTTTGCCCGGCCGAATCGGTCGTGCTGTTGGTGGTCTGTCCGGCATTCGGACCGCTGATCACGCTGAAGGTCACGGACGAGCCCACCGCGGGATTCCCGTTCGTCGTGACCGTGGCAACAACAGTGTCCGCCAGACCCACGACATTGGTGACGACCGCGGGCTGCAGAGAACAACCCACCACGACAGGCGGACAGTAGGTAGGCGTATACGTGACTCGTCCGAGAACGTTGGAATCGAGCTGATCGATGATACTGTCGTCGGGGTTCGCAGTCGTCCAGCAATTGGACAAGGCATGAATGTTGCCGGGAGAACTGATCAGTTCCACATCCCGCGCACCGGGATTGGAAAAGACGTTTTGTCCTGACGACTGGGCGACACCGCCGCCGAGATCGATACCCTCGTACGGCATGGTGAGTTCGAGCACGCCGTTGCTGAGGCAATTGCCAATGTGGCTGTGCTCGATCTTGACACGATTGCTGTCGGGCAACGAACCGAAGACCCGCACCCCGGTCGGCACGTTGTCAATCCAATTGTCCACGATGGTCACGGTGTTGGAATAACCGTTCACGCCGATGGCCTGGTTGCCGATGCTGGGCGGGTCTCCACCCGGCGCACGATAGAGGTCGCAATTACTGATCACCACTGCACTTACCGAGTAGGTGCGGACGCACTCCCCATAATCCAGGTGCGATGCCTGAATCGTAGAGTTCTCGATATGGACATCCGAGAAGTTCGCCGGCGGATCATTGATGTTAACGGTATGGTCGATTTGGCCAGATTCCTGGGTGAGTTGATAGATGCGGGCGAAGCAGCCTTTCAACTGAAATCCCAAATCCCATTGTTGCAGTGCATCGCGGGTATAAAGCGCCACGTTCGTGGCAAAGAGCGAGCCGTCGATCACCGTGACGGCGGCATTGCGAGTTGTGTTCAGCGTAACATCGTTCAGGGTCACGGTTGTATTGGAGGCCACGATCCCCATGGGGACCGACGGCGAAAAGCTTCCATCAACCGCCAAATCGCCCCCGCAGATCTCCAAGCCCGCCAATTCGACGCTGCCAGCCGAGGTGATTGTGACGAGCACGTCGTTGGTGTAGTGCACAAGGCAGTTGGTGGATCCCGATCCGATGATGTGCAACGGCTTGGTAATCGTTAGAAACTCACGATAGAGGCCGGCTTGCACTTGAATCGTATCATTCGAGTCGGCGGCATCGATCGCCGCCTGAATGGTGGGATAATCGTTGGTGACCAGAATGACGGCGCCAAAAGTCGTCGACACCAAGCCGAGCCCCATCGCCAACGCGACAACGCCCCAGATTGTATTCCCCCACAACCCCACTCTCACACGCTTATTTTCGCTGAACTATTTGCGTCTGTCGATAGGGATCTTTCAGCCTCGCTACCGAGGGGGGCGTATTCAGATATTACCGCAATGAGGATGGACGGTTTCGCACGTCCACGGAACAAAAACCAACTCGTGGGAAGATTATGAACGCTGGCGGTCAACTGTCTCGGCCGTTTCGCGACAAGCTTTGAGATAAGCACGCGTTGCAAGGGATGAGGCGTTTGGCGCGCGATAAGGACACTTTATTCGGTTGTTAGATGAAGACAGTGGGTGTATGCTCTCTGCAGAGAGAGGAGCGGCTCATGGCCGATATTACTTTCACCTGTCCGCGATGCAACCAGCGTTTGGTGGTTGATGCAGCAGGTGCAGGGATGATGGTGAGTTGTCCAACCTGCCACGGACGGCTGGTGGTTCCCGAACCAAAGGCTGTTTCCACGCCTGAAAAGACGCAGCGCATCCTGCCCTTCGAGTATCCCAAGGCATCTGCCGGCGCTGAAAAAACCTGAGCCAACACGTCTGGCGCCAATCCGCACGAACGCCGCTTACCGTGCGGCTGCAAGTATTTGGTGTCATGACACCACCAGCCGTATAAAGCTTTAGAGCGGACGAGTGACTCAGAAGATGACGGGCTGGACAGGTGCCTCTTTCCGTGCTTCTTTTGGAGTCGGCGAGATTCTTGGTTCTGCAACTTTGAGGCATTGCGGATTTCATTATGAATACGAGAGGCACCGGATCAACTCTCTGGCTTTTGGCAGCAATGGTCGCAACTTGGGGCGCGATCGCCTCAGCACAAACCAATAGTTTTGTCGGCACGGCCGATGCCTTTTGGGACGAAGCGCGGTTCTGGTCGTTAGCCACACCGCCTTCGATTTCGCAGTCGGCAATCCTGATCACGAACGAGGTCTCGAAAACCGTCACAATCGATTCCATCACGGCGAACAATTTTCCCGAGACACTGACGATCAGCAATCTGACCATCTCGGCCAACTCCGGTTACACGAACGTGCTCGCGCTCACAAATACGGGCACTACGACGCCGTTGTATGTTGTTACCGGACTCGCTATTGAGGGAGGGGGTGGAATCGCCATCAGCGAAGCAGCTTTGGTAGTCGATGGAACTTTCGGCACCTTTGGGCAAGTGATCGCATCGAATTCATTCATTCAGGCGGGAGCAATCGCCATCGGTGATAATTATTCCGAAGGGGCAATGACAGTGGACGGCGGCACTATGACCACGACATCTGGCGGTCTTCTGATTGCAGCGTGCCAACAGTGTTCGCAAGGTTATCTAATTGTTTCAGGCGAAGGAGTACTGAACATTACCAATGGAGATACCTATCTTGGCAATGTGGGCGCCTATAACCACGGGACGCTTACGATTTCAAACTCCACGTTCTTCGCGGCACAAGTGCTACTCGGTCAAGGGTTCAGGTGTGTCGGAAACTTTAACATCGTTGGCGGCACCGTCACATTGAACGGCGCTTTGATAACCAGCGAAGAGTATGGTGGACAATCCGCTGGATACGTATTTCTTAACGGCGGCAAACTCATCGTCACGAATGCTGATACATGGATACCAGCAGGTGACCATGGCTCTAGCAGCATGACGGTTGCCGATGGGCTTTTTGAGACACGCAATCTCTATCTTTCGACACCGACACTAGGCGGCGGCCGGTTGATCATTCACGGCGGCACGGTTCAGGTGGACGATGCGATTCAAATCGGAGATGGTTATTTGGGCTCCATCTCGATTGACAACGGGCATTTGATTGCCACCAACGGCACTACATCGGCAAGCACTTTTCCAGATGTTCCGGACTGCAGTGGTTTGCCGGTCATCCCTTGCATTTATCCGGCGTTGATTTCAATTTCGGGGGGAGACGTAATCATGAATCGAATCGAACTTGCCCGATTTGGCTTCGTAAACACGGGTGGCATGCTCATGATCACTGGCGGATCGGTAAAGGTTTCCGATGGCATCGTCCTCGGCGACTGCAATGCAGAGGCTAATGGTTACCCCGTCGATCGAGTCGGTTACATCTGGATGGATGGGGGCGAATTGGACGTGACCAATGACACCGGCTCGGCATTTATCGACATTCAACGTGGCGAACTGATTCTCAGCAATGGCACGCTGCGCGTGGACAAGCTGGTGATGACGAATGGCTGCGGGACGTTCGTTCACGCCGGCGGGACGCTCTCTGTTGGCCAGCTTGTGCTCGATCCGAATGATTTTCGGATAATATCGGTCGCACGGGAAGGCAATGACGTACGGGTGACGTGGCTCTTGGGTCCCGGCATCACCAATGCGTTGCAGGCCACCACCGGCGCGGCCGATGGCAGTTTTAACACGAATGGATTTAGCGACATTTTCATCGTGACCAACGTCACCACGATTGGGACCGTCACCAATTATCTGGATGTAGGCGCGGCAACCAATGCGGCCTCGCGGTTTTATCGGGCGCGGCTGGCGTTGTAGCCCTGAGCACATCTCTGACGTGTGGCTCTAGCGGTCGTCTCATAAATGGTCTTCACGAACTCGGCGCGGTGAGGGCACCGCGCCCTACCAAGCCATTCGGTAGGGCGGGCTGGGGGCAGCCCGCCGCTTCTGGGATTTATGAGAGACCTTCTAGGATTTTTTGGGGGACAAGAACCAATCATCGAGCCGATTGCCGACCGCGCGAATGGGATGGAGATTGTTGTGAGTCGAGGGTGGTCGAAGAACACAACTTTTGAGAGGAGAATAAACAATGCGAACAACTACCAGAAATCGGATGGGAAGTAAAACCAACAAGATGCGCGGAGATCATCACGCCGCGGAAAAAGTCAGATTGTTTCCCGCGCCCGAGCAGTTAGCGACTCCGACGGATTTGAAGCAGGCGGAAGTCCGCGCGGTGGTGGAAGCGATTAATCCACTGGTCGCGGATGCGTTTGCGTTGTACGTGAAGACGAAGAATTTCCATTGGCATCTCGCTGGTTCGCATTTCCGGGATTATCACCTGCTGTTGGACGAACAAGCCGAGTCAATTCTCGAATCGATCGATCCGTTGGCAGAACGTGCGCGGCGGGTCGGCGGCACGACCCTTCGCAGCATCAGCCATATTGCCGAGCTTCAGACCATCGATGATGACAACCGAGAGTTCGTGCCGGCCGAGGAAATGATTCGAGAATTGCTGGACGACAATCGCCATATTGCAAAGCGGCAGCGGGCCGCGATTGATGTCTGCGACGAAAATCACGACAAACCGACGGGCAATTTGCTGCAGGACATTCTCGACCAGACAGAGAGACGCATCTGGTTTCTGTACGAAATCAGCACCGGCGGCAGAAATGAACGATAACTGCGACCCAAGGCGGTAACTGCTTCACTCGCCGAACTTGACTGTTCTGAAGCTTGTGTTTTCTTGGAGCTTCGATTACAACCCTTCCATGGTCAGCGCTGACTTTCGGATCGGTGTGCTCGGTTCCGGTAGTGGGTCGAATTGCGAAGCGATTTTGAAAGCCTGTGCCAGTGGCCGGATTCCGGGACAAGTGGCGATTGTGTTAAGTGACGTGGCGGATGCATTGATTCTGGAGCGTGCCCGGCATTACGGAATCAAGTCGCAATTCATCGGTGCCAGCCGCTTCAAGACGAAGCTGGACCCGGAGCTGGAAGAAACGGCAGTAAGAATGTTGATCGATGCGGGCGTGCGATTTGTGGCGCTGGCGGGATTCATGCGGGTAATCAAGTCACCGTTGCTGAAAGCATTTGGCGGTCGCATGATGAATATCCATCCGTCGTTGCTGCCGGCGTTCCCCGGATTGCGGGCATGGGAGCAAGCGCTGGCTTATGGTGCCAAGGTAACGGGATGTACCGTGCATTTTGTGGACGAGAGTGTGGATGGCGGGCCCATCATCCTGCAGCAAGCCGTGCCGGTGCTGCCGAACGACACGCCGTCGGCTTTGCTGCAGCGGATTCAAGTGGTCGAGCATCAGATTTATCCCGAGGCGATACGGCTGTATGCGCATGGGAAACTGGAGGTCGCAGGACGCGTGGCGAGAATATTGGAATGAGCGGTGATCCGCGGAACAGCAAGAATTGATACATGAGCGAAAAGAAAACTAAACAAGTATTACGGTTTGGATTGCCGAAGGGCAGTCTGCAGGAATCGACTTTTTCCCTGATGGCCAAAGCGGGCTGGAAAATATCGACCAGCAGTCGCAGTTACGTGCCGCGGACGGACGACGGCGAACTGGAGCTGCGTCTGATTCGCGCGCAGGAGATCAGTCGCTACGTCGAGCACGGGTTCCTCGATGCAGGATTGACCGGTGCCGACTGGATCGCCGAGAACGACAGCGATGTGCAAGTTGTTTGCGAAATCGCCTACAACAAGCAGACCACCAATCCGGCGCGGTGGGTATTGGCCGTTCCGAACGATTCGCCGGTGCGTACGGTCAAAGATTTGCAGGGAAAACGGGTCGCAACCGAATTGGTGGCGATGACGCGGCGCTGGTTGAAGAGCAACGGCGTGACCGCCGAGGTCGAGTTCTCCTGGGGCGCGACGGAAGTCAAGGCGCCGGAGTTGGTCGATGCCATTGTCGAACTCACGGAAACCGGTTCCTCGCTGAGAGCCAACAACTTGCGGATTGTGGATACGTTGGTTTCGAGTTTTCCGCAGTTGATTGCGAATCGGCAGGCGTGGGAGGACAAATGGAAACGCAAGAAGATCGAAACGATGGCTTTGATGTTGCGCGGGGCGTTGACGGCAGAAGAGAAGGTTGGGTTGAAAATGAACGTGCCGCGGCCCAAGTTGGCCGCCTTGCTGAAGCAATTACCGGCTTTGCGAAATCCGACTATATCCACGCTGTCGCGTGAAGACTGGGTGGCGGTGGAAACGATTATTGATGAGAAGGTGGTGCGCGAAATCATCCCGCAGTTGAAAGATGCAGGCGCTGAAGGTATCATCGAGTATCCGTTGAACAAGGTGATTTACTGATGGGCCACGATTGCTGGAACTAACAAGGAGACCTGCATGGGCTCACTAAAGAAACGACGCAAACAGAAGATCAATCGGCACAAGCGCCGCAAACGCTTGAAGGCCATGCGTCACAAGAAGAGAAATCGGTAGGAGCCGTAACAAAACATGCCGCATCGAAGAGCAGGTGGGCGCAGCTATAAGGCGGCGCTGGCAGGGGTAGTCTGTTGTGCCGCGTTGTCCGCTTGCTCGGACTTCACGCGCACCCGACCGGTCGTGGAACCGGTCAACGGACGTGCGGCTGACTCCATTCTTTCACCCGCCGAACAACGCCGCGCCGACGCGCTGGCGGAGTATGCCGTTGGAGTTTCCGACGAGATTCGCGGCGATTTGGATGCCGCGCTCAAACGGTATCAGGATGCGTTGGAGCTTGATCCAAAGAACACCCAACTCGCCGTCCGTCTCGGACAGATCTACATCAGCCGACATAATCTGACGAACGCGGTGGATGTGCTGGAAACCTCCATTCAATCTGTTCCCGATAATCCCGCCGCCTTGTACTGGTTGGGGTTTGCTTATCGCGCGGATAACGACGACGGCAAAGCCGTGACGGCGTTTCACGAGGCCCTGAAGATCGATCCGGATGATCTCAATCCGCTGGGTGAGTTGTTGGACCTCGACATGCAGAAGGACGCTCTACCCGAAGCCAGCAGGCTGCTTGACCACGCGTTTCACCACAAATCTGACTCGAGCTTTTATTGGATGCGTCTCGGCGACATGTATGCATTGATTTTGAAACAGAAACCCACCTGGGCGGCCAAGATCAACCAGCCACGCATCCAGAGCTGCTATCAAAAGGCGTTGGCGCTGGCCCCGGACGATGCCAACGTGGTGATCCGCGTTGCCGATGCGTATGCCGACAACGGTGATTTCGCCGACGCGGCGAAGGCTTACGCCAAGTTGTTGGCCGAGCAACCGGACGCACCACAAATTCGCGAACGGCTGGCATTGAATTATATCCGCGCCAACCAGAAGGAAAAAGCGGCAGCCGTTCTGGAGGAAATCATCAAGCGCGAGCCGCTGCACTATGGCATCTACAATTATCTCGGCGAGGTTTACGAAGACCTTAATCAGGATGAAAAGGCCATTTCCGATTATCAGCAGTCGCTAGTCATCAACCCGAATCAACTCATGCCGTATTTGCGGCTCGCGCTGCTTGAGATCCAATCCAAGCAATATGACTCCGCTACCAAGAGCCTGAATGCCGCCAAAGAAAAGTTTCCCACCACCTACTTTGTTCCGTATTATTTCGGGCTGCTCCACAGCCAACAAAAGGACTACAGCAAAGCCGTTGTCTCCTTTGCGGACGCCGAGGCGCTGGCGGCGGCCTCTCCAGATGAAATGAAGCTCGATAGCCGCTTCTATTTCTACTATGCCGCCGCTTGCGAACGCCTGGGCGATTTCGACAAGGCGGTCTCCCTGTTTCACAAATGCCTGCAACTGGATCCCGAGAATGACGGCGCCTGCAATTACCTCGGTTTCATGTGGGCTGACAAAGGTGTTCATCTGGAAGAAGCGCTGGAACTCATCCAAAAGGCTGTCAAGTTGGATCCCAACAACGGCGCCTACATCGACAGCCTCGGTTGGGTGTTGTTCAAACTCGGGCGGACCGATGAAGCCCTGATTCAAATGCGCCGGGCTGTCGAGTTGACCAAGGACGATGCGACCGTGTTGGATCATCTGGCGGACGTGTTGCTCAAACTCGGGAAGACGGACGAGGCCCTCTTGGCGTTGCGCCGGGCGAAGGGACTCGATCCCGAGAACAAGGAGATCTCCGAAAAGCTCCAGAAGTTGAACGGCAATCAATCTGCCGCGCATTAATTCGACGGCGGCAAGACCCGAACCTCTACCAGGACCGGCTGGCTATTCTTCCCGAGCGGTGGAGCCGCATTGGTAACCGATTGGACCGCACCAAGCAGCTTGTCGGCCTGTAATCGCGATTGAAACGCCTGCTGATTCTCCCGCGGCAATTCGACAAATAAGACATGGGCCAACGCCTGCCCTCGGGGCGGCGGCGCGATGCGTCCATTTAACGCCGCGGCCAAGAGTTGAACTTGGTTCTGTACGTCATCAAAGTCCTTGGCGTGGACCATCACCACATCGGCAACCACCAGGTTCTGTGTTTCGCTCGGCGATTCTGGTGTGGCGCTGCCGATCAGCCGGTTGGGCGCCAATTTGTTGATTGGGGCCGGGGCGGTCCTCGCCAACGCCGTTGCGGGCTTCGCTGCAGAAACGATGCTGTGAGCCTTCGGAAAACGTTCATTGACCGAATGACCGAGTCGCATCACCAGCAAGGCGAGCGCCATGACCGCCATTGCTTCCAAGGGCACTTTGAGCCATGCGGGACGGAGCCAACGGTCCGGCCCGGCCTTTCTCTGACGTTCCGGTCGCGGTGCAATTTTGCGGCGTACAGCGGCAAGAAAACCCGGAGCTGGATGCAGTCGTGGCAACGCCATCACACCCACTGATAATGCTCTCAACTCGGCCAGTCGTTGCTGGCAGACCCCGCACCCCCGCACATGCTCCTCGACGGAGATCCGCGCTGATGGGGAAAGCTCTTGATCGATGTAGGCGGACAACTCCTTTTGTATTTTCGGGCAGGTGTTCATCGTTCAACTCTCGTTCTTCATGCTTTTTCGCAACGCTTCGCGGCCACGGGCCAGTCGGGATTTGACCGTGCCAACCGAACAATTCAACGTGGTGGCAATCTCTTCATAACTGAGGTTCTCGACGTTGCGCAGCACGAGCACTTCACGGAATTTGCATGGCAACTCAGTCATCTTTTGATGCAACAACTCGATAAACTCTGCTTTGACGGCCTGTGCGTCCGGCGCGTCGGTTGCGGCGACAACGGAGTGCGATATTTCACTAGCGACGTTTTCGGCGACGGAGTCCAGGGAAACGCTCGATTGCTTCCCCCGGCGTTTCCACCAGCGGTGTTTGTTGTGAGCGAGATTCACGACAATGCGGTGCAACCACGTCGTGAATTCGCATTCACCGTGAAAACTATCCAAATGCCGATAAGCTCTCACAAACGCGTCTTGGGCCACTTCCGTGGCGTCCTCGGGATCGCGGAGCAACTGGTAGGCGACGTTGAACGCGCGCTGCTGGTGCCGTAACACCAGATCATCGAACGCCAATTCATCGCCGGCCCGGAACCGCTTCAGCAACTCCTGGTCGCTTACTCTGGTATCCGCGTCCGAGTTTAAGACACGCTCCATGGTGAAAAGTTCCACGGATTGATAGGGGCTTCAATCCGGGGCGCCCTACGGTCCAAATTCTGGTTTGGCATCTCGCATCATCAAATCGCGCACCGTTTGGCGTGGCGACTTGCCTTCGTAAAGCAGAGCATAGACCTCTCGGGTAATCGGCACATCCACCCCATGGCGTTGCGCCAAAAACCAGGCCGCTCGCGCCGTCTTCACCCCCTCGGCGACCATTTGCGTGCTGGCCGTGATCTGCTCTGGCGTTTCTCCCTTGCCGAGCCGCTCGCCAAAACGACGATTGCGACTAAGCTTGCTGAAGGCCGTCACGATGAGATCTCCGACGCCGCTCAATCCGAACAGCGTTTCTCGGCGTGCGCCCAAAGCGGCGGCCAGCCGCCCCATTTCGGCCAGCCCACGCGTACACAATGCTGCCTTCGTATTGTCGCCAAACCCGATTCCGTCACAAACGCCGGCGGCAATCGCAATGACGTTTTTCAACGCGCCGCCCAATTCCACGCCGATCACGTCGTCGTGCGTGTAAACTCGAAAACGCTCATTCATAAACGCTCGTTGCACGAGGGTAGCGTGGCGCGTTTCTTTTGAGGCCACGACCACCGCCGTGGGAATTCCGCGTCCGACTTCCTCGGCGTGGCTGGGACCGGAAAGAACAATGACCCGACCGGTTCGCAGCACATCGGCAATCACCTCGCTCATCCGCGCGCCCGACTCGTTTTCGATCCCTTTGGCGACACTGACCAGCAGCACGTCTGCTGGAAGAAAAGGCTGCAAGTCTCTGCAAATCGAACGCATTCCATGAGAGGGCACTGCCAGCACCACCAATTCGGCTTTCCGGAGGGCGGCTTTGGCATCCAGCGTGACGACGATTTCTCGTGGAATTTTCACACCGGGCAGGAAAGCTTGATTCTCACGTGCCGCCAGTATCGGTTCCACTTCGTCTTGCAGTCGGCCCCACAAGATGACTTGATTTCCGTTGCTTTGCAGCAACAGCGCCAGAGCGGTTCCCCATCCGCCGGTTCCAATGACTGCGACGTTCATGACCGTCCCACCCGATTCTCGGTTCCACTCAACAATCGTTGGATATTCGATTTGTGTTTGTAGATGGCAACGGCGCCAATGAAGGCGGTGAAAACGAGGAGCGTGACGTTTCTCTCGATCCACCACGTTGCAATCGGAATCGTCAAAGCCGCGCAGATCGACGCCAGCGAGACGTAACGCCAGATCGCGAACACCACCAGCCAAACGCCCAGAGTGCAGAGCAGCGGCAGGGGCAGAAAGGCCAGCAAAGCGCCCGCACTCGTGGCGATCCCTTTGCCACCTTTGAATTTCAGCCAGCAGGTCCAATTGTGACCGGCGATCACGCACAGACAGCAGACGATCTGTAACGCGTGGCGATCGGAATTTGGAAACAATCGCGGCGCAAGAAAAACCGGCAGGAACCCCTTCGCGGCATCCAACACCAGCACAGCAACGCCAGGACCCTTCCCGAGCGCGCGCATGACATTGGTCGCGCCAATATTACCGCTGCCCACCTTGCGGATGTCGATTCCCCGGGCCCGGCCCCAAAGAAAACCGGTGGGAATCGACCCGAGCAAATAGGAGATGACGGCCGAGCCGATGAAGATGACCACTATCATTTCGCAGGCGTGTGAGATCTCAAAACTCGGGTTTGCTCCTCGTGATCGAAAATCCTGCCTTGTTGCGTCACATACGTAATCCGGCTTACTTGAAACTCTTTGACGGTACCCACGTTCTTTGCGTACCAAATGGTGTCCTGTACGTTTCCCCCTTCCAACCGCGCTTTGCCATTCAGGCTTTCGACGGTACTCGAATACAAAACCTTCAGGCAATTGGTAAACGTTCCCGCGGGAACCGTGACGGTTTCCGGCGCTTGCATGGTGGCGATTGTTGAAAGGCCGATGCCCATGTTCTTTTGGTTTCCTACCGTCCAGGTTTCGCCAGGGTGGGCGGCGCTCTTAAGCAACGGCAATGGAGGGTCGTACAGATTCATCGCTTCGCTGTACGATCCATCAACCCAGACGCGAATCCCGTGCGAATAAAGATCGCCGTGGCGCCATTCCAGAATCTGTATCGACCCGCCCGATACCTCGATCGAGTGGCCGTCCACGTCGTGTTGCTCTTTGGACGTTGACTGGGAAAGCACTGTATCGCCGTTCTTCTTGTAGTGAGCGGGCGCTGGGAAAATTTCTTCGTTAACCGTGCCGGTTACATGCGTCACATTTGTGTATAAATCCACAATCTCCACGAGGTCCTTCGTTTCGTCATAGCTCCACTTGGTGCCGGGTGCCAACGAGTACAGGGGCGTTGTGGATGATGAATCCGCCGCGCAGGCGGCCGCCGCGAAAACGCAGCACAGTAGGATGATCCATTGAGTTGATTGTTTCATGACAATACCAAACATGCTAACCGCATCGCGGAACGCCGACAAGAATCAACTTTTTCGGGCCCATTGTTTCTTGCGCCACCAACCGAGGCCGATCGCCAATCCAGTCATCAACGCGCAAACAGCAACAGCCCAATCCCCATGCGTCGTGTAGAATGTCAAATTGGCCGCCTCCAGGACAGTTAGTTCGCACAGCAAACTGCCCCGGGTAAACGGGGCCAGCCGCGTCTGGGGATTGACGAAGCCAAACTGGTCAACCAGACACGTGATGCCGTTATTCGTGCAACGCACCAGCGGGCGATGTGTCTCCGCGCAACGGAACACCGCATTGGCCAAATGCATGTCCGCGGCCGGCGAGGTCTTGAACCAGGCGTCGTTGGTCAGATTCACCATGAAATCGGCTCCGCGCTTGATAAAGCGTCGATAAACCTCCGGTACGGTATCCTCAAAGCAAATCACCGCGCCAAACCGGAGTTCACCGAGATGGAATAACGTGAACTCGCGCCCGCGCTCAAAGCTGTCGGTGATTGGCGTCAGCCATTTGAAGATTGGGATGATCTTATGCAACGGCACATATTCACCGAATGGCACCAAGTGAATCTTATGATAAATCTCCGCCAGCGATCCGTCGGGGCGCACCAGAATCGCACCATTGAAAACCTCGGCGGGAGAAGAATAAGGGGTAACGTCAATGGTGCCGGTCAAAAGATAAGCCTTTGCTTTTACAGCGCAATTGGTCACCAAGGCAAATGATTCGGGATCGTACCGAAGCGGGTCAGGTGTCGCTGTCTCCGGCCAAACAATCATGTCAACTCGCGACACCGTGGCCGTCTCCGTCAGAGTTCGGTATCGCTCCAGAATCATCGGCTTTTGGGCCGGCTCGAACTTCAATGTTTGCGGAATATTGCCTTGCACGAGAGCCAACCGCAGCGTGCGAGTGAACGATGGTTTCTGCAGAAACATCGTCCGAAATCCATACCACAATGCGAATCCGATCAGTGCCATCGCCACATAGAATTCCCAACTCAGACCGCGCCTCTGTCCCGTCTGCCGCATCTGCGTGACGAATCGGCGAATTGTGAAGTAGAAGGCCAGATTGATGAAGCAGACCAGCGCCGAAACGCCGTACACTCCGGCTACGCTCGCAAATTGAATCAACGGTACAGCGCGCCACTGGGTCACGCCCAGAAAGTTCCACGGAAAACCTCCGAACAGCAGTTTGCCGCGCAACCATTCCAGCGTGATCCACCCCGCCGTGCCCAGCATCGTCACCAACAGGTTGCGGAATGCAATAGCTGCCTGTCTTCCCGCCGCGAAGGGCATAATCCAGGTGAACCACACCGCCGCCGCTCCGAAATAGAGCGCCAGAAATGCGATCAGAGCCACCGTCCCCGGCAGCGTGACGTGCACAATCCACCAGATGGTGAGCGCAAAAAAGACCACGCCGGCGAGATAACCGCGACGGAACGCTTCGCCGAGCGCGCAGCCTTCCAGCGCGAAGAGTAACGGAATCAAGGCAATCCAACCGAGTTGGCCGAAATCAAACGGCGGGTAAGCCAAGGCCATCAAAACGCCGGTGGCGACCGGCAATAGCCAGCCATTTGCCAGAACCCTCAGCTTCGAACCGCCCGTCCCCACGCTGGAACCGGCGGCACTGATGGTCTTGTTCAAATTCGCAATTTCAGGATGGGGCGTTTGAGTTTACGCGTTTCTTCCGCAACAGTTCTTGTACTTCTTGCCGCTGCCGCAAGGGCACGGCTGGTTGCGGCCGACCTTGGGAATGTCCCGGCGAACCGGCGCCGTCGTCTTTTCAATGGCTTCTTCGACCATGTCGCCGCCCTGGGCCTTGCCGGTGGTAGCCATTGTGCCCGTCGTGGGGTGCGGGGCCCCGCCACCCTGGCCGTAGGCCGTGCCACTGGCGAGTTCGGGTGCGCTAAACTGTATCGGCAACGCGCGGAGGAAGTTCTCAAAGGCGGCGAGGGAACTCGCCGAGCGGAAGACATTGGCGGCGATTTCATTCTTCACGTTGTTCATCATGTCCTCGAACATGCCGAAGGCTTCGGTCTTGTATTCGACCAGCGGGTCTCGCTGTCCATAGGCGCGCAAACCGATGCCGTTGCGAAGTTGGTCCATGTTATACAAGTGTTCCTGCCAGAGCCGATCCAGGGCGTTTAAGACAATCAACCGTTCAATCGCTTTCAGCGCTTCCGGATTTTCGTTGGCCGCCTTGGCTTCATAGGCGCGGCTGACCTTGTCGAAAATGGTTTCGCGCACCTGTTCGGCAGCCTTGTTCTCGAGGTGTTCTCTTCGCAGGCCAATGGGAAACGCGTGATTGGCCCACCGCAGGAGCGCCTCCCATTCCCATTCCTCCGGCATTTTTTCGGCCGGGCAATATTCGGCGACACGGGACTCGACGGCCTCCTCGATGATATCAAAAATCGCGTCTCGCGGATTTTCCCCATGGATGATATCATTACGGAACAGGTACAAGACTTCCCGCTGCTTGTTCATCACATCGTCAAAATCGAGCGTGCGTTTGCGAATGGAGAAATTGTGTTCCTCCACCCGTCGCTGGGCGGTTTCGATCGAGCGATTCAACAGCGGATGCTGCAGCTCTTCGCCTTCCTTCATGCCGAGCTTTTCCATGATGTTGGCAATGCGACCGCTACCGAACAGGCGCATGAGGTCGTCCTCGAGCGAAACAAAAAACCGCGAACCGCCTGGATCGCCCTGACGGGCGCAACGTCCGCGCAACTGTCGGTCAATACGTCGGGCTTCATGTCGTTCGCTACCGATGACGTGTAGGCCGCCCACCTCGGGTACACCCGGTCCGAGTTTGATGTCCGTGCCGCGACCCGCCATATTGGTGGCAATGGTGACCGCGCTACGTTGACCGGCCCGAGCGATGATCTCGGCCTCCCGCTGATGGTATTTGGCGTTGAGAACGTTGTGCGGAATCTTTTGGCGTCCCAACATGCGCGACAACACTTCGCTGGCCTCGACACTGACCGTGCCAACCAGAAGCGGCTGGCCTTTGCGGTGACGCTCGACGATCTCGTTGATGATCGCGTTGTATTTTTCCCGACGCGTCTTATACACGACATCATTTTCATCCTTGCGGATGCACGGTTTGTTGGTCGGGACGACAATGACGCCGAGCTTGTAGATGTTTTCAAATTCCGTGGCCTCGGTTTCGGCCGTGCCGGTCATACCAGCGAGCTTCTTGTACAGACGGAAGTAATTCTGGATCGTGATCGTGGCTAAGGTCTGGGTTTCGCGCTCGATGGCTACGCCTTCCTTGGCTTCCACGGCCTGATGCAAGCCGTCGCTCCAGCGTCGGCCCGGCATGAGCCGGCCCGTAAATTCATCCACGATGAGGACCTTGTTTTCCTGAACGACGTACTCGACGTCCTTCTCAAACAGACAATATGCTCGGAGCAACTGCGAAATATTATGGATCTTCTCGCTGCGTTCGTCGAAGGCCTGTTGGATCTGTTGCTTCTTTTTCTCCTTCTCAATGTCCGGAACTTCCTGGGAATCGATCTCCTGCAGCGCGGTCACCAAATCGGGGATCACGAATGCATCCGGGTCGTTCGGGTTGAGGAACTTGCGGCCTTTCTCGGTTAAATCGGAATCGTGCTGTTTTTCATCGATGGTGAAAAACAGTTCCTCTTTCACATCCATCATCTGCTTCTTGCTGGAATCCTTCAGGATTTCCAGTTCCGCCTGGTCGACGAGGCGGCGCAGTTCGGGTTCCTCCATCATCTTCTGCAACTGCTTGTTCTTCGGCATGCCAATCTTGACCTCGTACATCAACTGCCCGGCTTGATCTTCGCGGTCGAGATCATCGTTGGAACTCTTGGCGCCATCGCAACCGTCCAAAAGCTGCTTGGCGTCGTTGATCAGCCGATTGCAGAGCATTGTCTGCGCGCGCACCAACTCCGCCACCTGCGGTTTATATTTGTCGTATGCATGGGTAGCGACCGTCGAAGGGCCGCTGATGATCAGCGGCGTTCGCGCTTCGTCAATGAGAATCGAATCCACCTCATCGACGATGGCGAAGTGATGGCCGCGTTGGACCTGGGTTTCCTTGCTGGTGGCCATGCCGTTGTCGCGGAGGTAATCGAAGCCGAACTCCGCGTTGGTCCCATAGGTAATGTCGCATTCGTATTGCGCACGGCGCACCGGTGGCGGCTGGTCATGTTGGATGCAGCCCACCGTCAGGCCCAGGAACTTGTACACCTCGCCCATCCATTCCGCGTCGCGAGATGCGAGGTAATCGTTCACGGTAACGAGGTGGGCATTACCAGCGAGGGCATTCAAATAGAGCGGCATGGTTGCCACGAGCGTTTTGCCTTCGCCCGTGGCCATCTCTGCGATTCTCCCCTGATGCAACACGATACCGCCAAGCACCTGCACGTCGAATGGCACCATGTCCCATTTGTACGGCTGGCCGCGAACGACCCATTCTTTGCCCAAAAGGCGCCGGCAGGCGTTTTTCACTGCCGCAAACGCTTCGGGCATGATGTCGTCGAGCGAGGCTCCTCCCGCGAGGCGTTTCCGAAATTCTTCGGTCTTGGCGCGTAATTCTTCGTCGCTGAGCTTTTGATACCCCGCCTCGATTTCATTGATGCGACGCACCAGTGGCCAAAGACGTTTCAGCTCGCGCTGGTTCTTCGAGCCCACCATTTTCTTTATTATCCAACTGACCATAAACTCTTTCTGTCGCTTCTCGTGGGAGCGAAATGTGTTCGCGATCGGTCGCGATGAAGAATCGCTCCTACGAACCGGGCTTTACCAAAGGTATGCCCGCCTGACAAAGTGGACAAACTGCCGGGTCAAATGTTTCAATCTGAAATTGTAGCAGACTTTCCAGCGGTACGCCAAGACTCACGTTGCCACCGGATCGATCCACCAGCGCACCGATGCCGACCACCTCGCCTCCCAAGGCGCGCACGATGTCGACGGTTTCACGTACCCGTCCGCCCTTTGTGATCACGTCCTCCACCACGACCATTTTCTCGCGCGGGGCGACTTGAAAACTGCGGCGTAGCTCCAGTTTTCCGGAGGCGTTCTTCTCGACGAAGATATGCCTGGTATTCAACGCCCGCGCGACTTCATGGCCAATGAACAATCCACCCATGGCTGGAGAAATCACTGTTTGCGGGGCCGTGGGCTTCAGTTTGTCCGCCAATTCTCCACACAATCGCTCGGCGATCAGCGGATGCTGCAAGACCAAGGCACATTGAAAATACTGGCGGCTGTGCAATCCAGACCGCAACAGGAAATGTCCGTCAAGCAGGGCCTGTGTGTCCCGAAAGATTTGTAAAACCTCACGTTCCGTCATCGCAGACGCTCACCCCCAGGCAATTGGGCAATTCGGTCACTTACGTGCTGACAACCCATCTGGCGTTTGGCTTACTGGCTTGCTCGACTTCCTTGCGCTTGCCCTCGTACCCTTTGCGCCCCAGGAGTCCGTATGTGAAATTCTTGCCCAGTTCGACGCCCGGCTGATCGAACGCATTGATGCCGTACAATTCGCCTGCGTACGCGGTCTGCATCTCCAGCAGAAATAGCAGAGCGCCTACCGTTTCTTCGTCCACGCGTTTCACACGAATCGCGCAATTCGGCTTGCCGCTTTGCGTCAGGGCCAATTCCGTCGCGCGTTGTTCGGCATTGATCAGCTCGTTCATCGTGTGCCCGCCGAGATACTTCACAGCTTCAAAATCAGGGAACGCCGACGGAATGGACACCGTCGTCCGAAACTCATCCACAGTGAGGAACGTGACAACCTTGTCAAACGGGCCCTCGATGTAAAGCTGCATAACGGAGTGCTGATCGGTGACGCCGATTGCTTTTTCAGGCGTTTGGCCCGTGTGCACCTTCTTGCCGGTGCGATCGACGCGTTTCCCAAGGCTCTCGGCCCAGAGTTGCCGGAACCAATCTGCCACGTCGCGCAAGGCGTGCGAATACGGCATCATGATCTGAATGTTTTTTCCTTTGGCCTTGTCCATCAAATAGTGCAGGGCCGCCCCGGTCAACGCCGGGTTTCCCCAAAGTTTCTTGGATTTCTTGCAGACTTCGTCCATCTCGGCAGCGCCTTTGAGAAGCTGGTGTATATCGATGCCGGTGACCGCGGCGCTGAGCAAGCCGACCGCACTCATTACCGAGAACCGGCCTCCCACATCAGGGGGAATCGGCAGCGACACGTACCCGAATCGTTTCACGATTTCGCGCAACTCGCCTTTTTCAGGATCGGTGGTGATGACAAGATGCTCGACGTGCCGATCCGGGCCGAGCTTTTTGACCAGCGCGTCGCGAAACACCAGGAACTCGCTCATCGTTTCCGCCGTGCCGCCGGACTTGGTGATGACGTTGAAAACGGTATCGTCGAGATCGACAGCATCCAGCAACCCGGCGATCCGATCGGGATCGACGTTGTCCGGAACAAACAGCCGCGGCCCGCGCCGTGGCGGGCGAATGAGATGGTTGTATTCGGGATGGTTCAGCGCGCTGTGGAGCGCGATATTGCCCAACGCCGAACCGCCAATACCGACCACCACAAAATTGTCGCATCGCTCCTGAATGCCACTGGCCAACGCAACAATTTCGTCAGCGAGCTTCGTGTTGTAAGGCAGCTTCCGAAAACCCAGCGTCGCCTTCTCTACGGCGGTTGCCGCAGCCTCGAGCTTGGGTCCCAGAGCGTTCAGTTCGGTATCGGCAATGCCGTGTTCGCCGACTCGTTCCGCCATCAAATTGTTAAAATCGTAACGTAAGTTGACCGCCATTATTCCTCCAGATAAAGCTGGTTTATCGCAAATTCAAGTGTCGCGCGGCAACTCTTTTGGTCCACAAAATGGGCCTGGCTAGGTCTGAGCCGCCCAGCAACGATTTCGCAGCAGCAATCCAATTGATTATTCAACCTCGACCGCGTCGCCAATCTTCAGGCCGAATTGACTTGCAGCGCTGCCTCTGTTGACGGCGATTTCGAGGAAGCCACTGGAGCTGATCATGGCCAACGGCTGGCCGGGAGGAACGTCTTGATAGAACCTCTTGATGCCGCATTTCAGTTTACCCGGCACGCGTGCTTTGGCGAATGTACGTGACAATCCCTTGGTAGGAGCAACGCTTTTGCGGCGACCGGGAGCCTTACCGCTGGGGACAGCGGTCTCTACACCGGTCGCGGCGAATTCAATGTTGGTGATTGCGTTGCCGAAGTGATCGATATAGATAATCTCACCAAGTACCTCTCCATTCGCGGCTCTTGCTTGCGGGAAATCCAACCGCACACAATCGGCCAGCTTTTCTCCGAGTGAATCGAAGCGAATCTCTTGCGTCAGGTGAGCCGCCACGGGCGCGAACACGTCACGCCCGTGAAACGTCGCGCTCACCGGTTTTCGGAGATAATTCTCGTTATCAAGGCGGCGGATCTCCATGACTTTCTCGCGAGCCAGCGCAAACGACAACACGCCATTGTCTGGTCCGACAAATATGTAATCCGCGGTCTTGGCCGCGATGGCCGAGCGGCTACTGCCCACTCCGGGGTCAACAATAGCGACGTGAATGGTCTTCGAGGGGAAACAACGATAAGACGCGACCAACGCAAATGCCCCCGCCCGAATATCTCCCGCTGGAATCTCGTGTGTGATGTCTACAATGGTTGCTCGCGGATTAAGGCCCAGGATCACGCCCTTCATGCTGCCCACAAACCAGTCGCGCGTCCCGAAGTCGGTGATGAGCGTTACCAAGGGCATGGTCTACTCACATTCAGTGAACGACGGAGGACGCCGTACACAATTCAGATTCTTGTGTGTTCGATCCGCAGCAAACGCTTCTTCATTGGCAGTCCGCCCCCAAAGCCGCCGAGCGCGCCATTACTGGCGACGACACGATGACACGGGATGATGACGGGGACCGGATTCGCGCCACAGGCCGCGCCCACGGCACGCGCGGCTTTCGGTTTCCCGAGCTTTTGCGCAACCCAGGCATAAGAGCGCGTTTGACCGCAAGGAATTTTGGCCAGCACGCGCCAGACCCTCTGTTGGAAATCAGTACCGGAGGACAAATCCACGGGAACCTCCCAGCGAACCGATTTACCCGCGGCGTACTGCTTGAGTTGACGCCCGAGTGTGCGGACAAATGCCGGCGGCTTCTTGTCCTTCGCCGCAGGCGCGCGCGAGTTTCGGCTTTCGGGGAAATCCAGTGAAGTGATGCCGTGCGGCGAGTAATGGGCGTGAAATGTGCCGAGTTTGGTTTGAATGCTTACCGTATTACGAACCAGATTATCCATAACGCGGCAAAAGATAACCCAAGCCACATGAAAAAGCGATTCCGCATCTGACGTTGGACGTGTTTGAGCGGCTTATAGCTCTTGATACTGCCCGCCCCCAGGTAATGAGCCAGTTTTTTGTCCGACGGCACGACTTCCGCCGTCTCCAGGGCCGTTGAAGCGCCCGCGATTGCGGCAGGCGGGCCAGTAAACAAATCCGGTTCTGGTTTGTTGGCGAAGGTGATCGGCTCGGCTTCGAGGTCCTTGAGCGGCTCGGCTGTTACCTCGAACAAATCCTCGCGCATGGAATGGGATGGGTCCGGTACACGTCTTTTGGGCCGAAGCATGTTTCCCACGAATCTCGACAGGCCCTGCGCGGATACTGTGGAAAAACGCCTTGTGGGAGCTTGATCGAGGCCCTGGCCCGGTTCGATCTCCAGCTCTCGCAACTGACGCTGCAAGGCAGCAATTTTCTCATCCAAATCACCAATTGCCCGATCGATCGGGTCGGCCGGCTTTCGGCGGAATTGCATAACCAGTTGATCCGGTTAGTGTTTCGTTGCCAATAACGCCACCAGCCAAATCGTTCCAGCTATAATGAGCGGAGCCGAAGCAGCGGCGCCAATGTACGCATAACGAAGGAGCTCACTCCAGCTCAGCGGCTTGTTCGGTGTGTCTTGGGCTGGGAGAGAAAGCGGCTGGCCGGACGCCGGATTGAGGCAATCCAGCTTGGCTCGGGCGCGGTTGTACTCCAGGCGCGCGTTTTCGATCACGCCCAGCGCCTTGCTCAATTCTTCACGAACGTTGCTGCTGTTCCAATCCTCGTCGCTGACGTCCTGAATCCGTTCGAGGTAATCCCGAAAGGCATCGATCGTCTTGCTGCAAAGCTCCGCAAGACGCTGGGATTCAATTTGCTGGCGTTCGAGCGTGACGAGAGAACGACCTAATTGGTCAATCATCTCCGCCCGCCCGCGACTGTATTCTTCCTGTTTGCGGCGGAGTTCTTCGAGATCGCTCTTCTGTCGCTCGAGTTCTTCCTGCTGACGGTGTAGAGTCAGCAAGTACTCCCGGGTTTGTTCGAGCTTGGAATCGACCTCTTCGCGATGAGCCGGCAATTCAACGACAGAAAGTTTTGGTGCATCTTTGGGCGCGGACAAAGCAGTAGCGCCGCTACCACCCCCTTGTTTCATACAAAAAACCTCCTTGTTGACACGGAGAATAGCACGCGCCGTTGAAAAGTAAAGAAAGTTGTGCGACTCGGAGGTCTAAATTTCCAGCGACTCCACTCTCGTGAGCGCCAGAGACATGGGAATACACGTTGCCGCCAGGCTGAAGAGCGATACAAAGATCCACGAGAACACCAGATTCCACGGCTGTCCGCGGCTCGTAAACCCGCTGGCAGCAAAGCTCGAATACATGGGCCAAACTTCGGCGCCAATGACCAGCGTGATATACATCAAGCTCAGGATAAAACAGAAAGTTCCGCCAAAGCCAGAGACGATCTTGGCGGGATTGTCATCACGACGACTAGTGCCGGAGCCAAAACTGGGGAACAACGCCCCGATTCCAACCGCAATACCGCAAAGCGCAAAGCTCATGACGACGACCGTGGAGGAAAACAGCAGCGTCAACCAATGCGGAATCCGCAACATCCAACTGGAGGTGAGGATCAGCGCGAGGGTGATCGCAGCGGAGCAAACGCTGCTCAGCCAGAATTTCTCCAACAGCACCCGTTTCAGTCCGTAGGGCACCATACCCACCATCCAGAGCCGTTTGCCTTCGAGACTGAATTGGGGAAAGACGAAGCGGGTCGTCAAGGTGGCGAGGGTCATGCTGGACGCGCCCAGGTTGAGAAAGGAGATGAAGCAGGCCCAGTCGCTTTTCCACTCGTGCGCGACGCTGCGGAGGTTCAAAACGTACAGGCCGAGCAAGCCAAAGAAGATGGCAAACTGGCTCCACTGCGATGTGTCCCTCCAGAACACGCGAACGTCCTTGATAACCAGAGCGCGCGTGGCTTCGTCAAGGCCCGGCCAGAGATTTACCACCCGCTCCAGCAATCCGGTGCGCGGCAACACAATCGGTGTATCTAATACCGGCACGCCGGACTGGAAGCGGCCCTGACTGTGGTTGTGCGACCAGCCTTCATAAAAAAGACGGCGGCTGACCGTGGTGCACACCAAGGTCGCCATCATCGCGTTGCTCAGCAACACCAGGAAAAAAAACAAACCGCGGCCCGTACCGCCTTCGCCCCATGCGATCATACTGGAAGCCACCCAATAGCTGGGTAGAATGGGTTGCGCTGTTACGCGGCTGTTATGCAACAAATCCTGCAGCGCCGCCACCATTTGCGCTTGGTCGAGATCCTCGGCTTGCATCGGTTTGAGGAACACCAAGGCGCAGGCAAGGCCCACGGCACTGCAACCGAACAGCGCCCATTTGAACATGCGGCGGTGCAAGTAACGAGCGACGATGAGGATCACCAACGATCCCAACGCTGCCGGAATCGCCATGAACGGCACAAACAGCAGGAAAACCTTCAGGTAAAACCATCCTGTCACATGGCGCGTCACCCCGTAGGCCAACATCAGAGGCGCCGATAAAAAGAGAAAGGCCCAGCTTGCCAAGAGCGTGGTCTCTAATAACTTCCACCGAAAAACATCCAGACTGCGCACGGGCAATGTCAACATCCACTGGGTTTCCTGGCTTTTGAAAATCGTCGAGTAGCCGATGATCATGTTCGAGAACACGAGCATCACGAACAGGAACGCGAAGAACAGAAACAACATCCGGTCCAGGAGAATTGCCTGCAGTCCGGGCACGGTTTCCAACGTGCTAAATCCGACGCGGAACACGGCGTACCCGGCCACCCAGTAACCGACGATAAACAAGGTGATGACCGACACCATCAAATACGATTTTTCACGCAAGGCCAGCACATGCCGACGAATAATCCGCGCATTGACTTCGCTTAATAAACGAAAGAAAACGAACCCGCTCATGCTGGCTCCGTCACCTCCCGTTGCTCCTCGCGGGTCAACGCCAGAAAGGCGTCCTCCAGCGCGCCCACTTGACCGCTCATTTGGCGCAGTTCGTCAATGTTTCCGATCGCGATGAGTTTTCCATGATTCAGGATGCCAATCTGGTCTGCCAGCTCTTCGGCGATGGAGAGAATATGAGTCGAAAGAAAGATCGTGACGCCGGCTTGGGACCGCTTCTTGAGCACGTTCTTTACCACCCGGGCACTGCGCGGGTCCAGCCCGATCATCGGCTCGTCAATGATGATGACCTTGGGTTCATGCAACAGCGCCGAGGCGATCACCAGGCGCTGGCGCGTGCCGTGGGAGAGGTTCTCAATCAGTTGATTGCGTGTATTGTCCAGGTCAAACAGATCGAACAACTCGTCGCTTGCCCGTACCACTTCGCTCCGCTGCATTCCATAAAGCTGGCCGACAAAGAGCATGAATTCCATCGGTTCCAATTTGTCGTACAGAAAAGGGGTGTCTGGCACAAAACTCAGAACTCTGCGGGCGGCAATGGGGTCCTTCTGGATATCGTATCCGCCCACGAAGGCGCGGCCAGAAGTCGGTTTGAGCAAGCCGGCCAGCAACTTGATCGTGGTTGTTTTCCCGGCCGCGTTGGGACCAAGAAAGGCGAAGAACCGCCCTTGCGGCAGATCCAAGTTGAGGTCCCTAACCGCAACGAGTTCGCCGTATCTCTTCGTCAGGTTCTCTGTGCGAATCATTCGCTGGTCCCCATTTTTACCAATTCGCTCACCATTTCAAATCCGAGAGACGTGGAAACCTTGAGGACTTCCCCATCGGCTTCGCTCACCCAGAGCTTTAACCAAAACTGGTCGCCGATTTTGGAATCAATCAAATACACACGTTGGGGACTGCCAGCAATCTCCAGACGGTCGAAATAAGAACAAGTGACCACTGTCGGACGCAGGCCACTCTGTAACGTTGATGGCTGCTCCCTATGGCCGTTGGACAACCCTAGAGCTAGGCCGGGTAAGCCCAAACCGCTGGCCAGACCCAGGCCCTGAATTTCGTTGTAATCGAATGTGCGTTCATCAGTAAAATCTCCCAGATCAAGCTTGACCGTAACTTTTTTCTTCGCGTCATCACCGACGATACGGAAGCTGTCGCCACCCCGTCTCGTCTGCATCGTGACATCAAAGGTTTCGAGTTCCAACTGGCGATTAAAAGTGCTTTTGCCACTGAGGAACCAGAAAACAACACCGTAAAGAGGTAACCTCATCCTCAGGTCGCTGGTGATTTCGTAGCTGTCCGGCTCTTGCCCCGGCCCCAAATCCATCCCCCGCAGCTTGGGATGAATCGCGATCGTACAGGTGCCGATGGACTCACCGATCGGCTTGCCTCGATAAATCTTGAGCCGATTGGGATTGGGATTGGCAAGAATTTTCCGCAGGACCTGTTCGGTCGGACATCTGCCGAGAACAGTCGGCTTGGGAAAAATCTCGACCCGAACCAGCGCTGCCATCATGGCAACCCAGAACGCAACCACAAACCCCGCAAATACCCTAGTCCACATACAAGTCCCGCAACGATAATGCTTGATCCACCCACCTAAGGAATCACCAACTGCTGTCCAACTCTCAATTGATCCCGGTTGGACAGATCACTCCGATTCGCCTGGTAAATTCTATCCCACGCTGCGCCCGTCCCATAGTACCGCAAAGCCAGGGCGAACAATGTATCACCCTTTTGCACCACATGCACCCGCGGGCGCGACGATTCTGCTGTTTCCGCCGTGGTGTTGGTCGGCAACTCCGTCGTCATCGTCGGCGTGACGGTCGCAGAAGAATCGGTCGTGACCGGGGCGGATACTGAAATAATCGCCGAATCTGTGCCCATCGTTGATGCCGCCGCGGCTGATTTCGTCGCATGGGCCGCCTTTTCCAGTTCTGTGAGTTGTGATCGCAGGTGCGCATTTTCCTGCAGCAACGCTGCATTCTCATTCTGGAGGCGGGTCAGGTCGCGTGGGTCAACGATGGGCGATTGCGGCAGCTTCGAGGCCAGCGACAGCTTTGCGCGTTCAATAAAATCCAACACCAACTGTTTCTTCTCCGAATCAGGCTGTAGTTCCAAATAACGCCGGTAATGATAAATTGCCGAGATCGGATCACCCAACTTGCCATCGCAGAGCAGTCCCAAATCCAAGTGCGCATCGGCGAAATCCGGGTCGATTTCCAGCGCCTTGCTATAGAACTCCGCCGCAGTTTGAAAGTCGTGATCTTCCGATAATTTCTTGGCTCGCAGATAATCGGCTTGCCCTTCCGCTCTCGAATTGGAAATCGGCCCCGACTGCCCGCAACCCAAAGAAAATGCTGCCATCAAAGCCAGGACGGCGGAAACAAATACTCGCCATGGGGCGCGCTCACGGGCCAATCGTTTGGTCAAAACGCTGTGCATTTGCTGCGTTGGTCTGGCTCCGACTAACGGACGAGCAATCTATCACGCGCCGACGAAAAACTCAAACCATTGCCACGCCTTAATTTGAGGCTTTTTGTCGCAGTTTTGCACCTTGACGGTTACCATCTCCTGACACTAAGATGATTTTGGAAGTTACCACTGAACAAGAACGCGCCGCTGTTCAAAGGGGGAGGAAGCCCCGATGCGGTGCGAAATGCTTCCGCGTCAGGGGAGGAGAAAGATAAAAGTATCGTTTGCCAAACATTGTTTGACTGAACTCCCTCGTTGGCTGACATGCTTGCGAGGGCGGTTTGTCTTGACTAATATCGGCGTGGAACATCAACTTTGAGCAATCGCCCATGAGCGCCGCCAAGGAAGAACTGGCATACGTACTGATCAATCCGTACACAGTGTACAAATCACGGACGGGCGGAGTGATCGTCCGCCTGTTCACCCGCACCGCGCTCGAATTTGTGGCGGCGCGCATGTTCGCTCCGAGCCGCGAATTGGTCGAGAGATATGCGGAAATCATTCTTTCGACCAGTGATCCGCAGGATCGGAAAATTCAGGAACTGATTCGGCAGTACATCCTTAACAACTACTCACCCGACCCGAAGACGGGACAGCATCGCCGCGTCATGATGCTGTTGTTCCGTGGCGAGGACGCCGTGCGCAAAGTGCGGCAGGTGGTGGGCAGTTTTCGCACGGATAAACCCGCCGGCGAGAGCATCCGCGACACGTACGGCGATTACATTATCGGCCCCGACGGAAAGGTGAAATACTTCGAACCAGCCGTTCTGGCCGCGCCCACGGCCGAGGAAGCCGAAGTAAAACTGAAACTTTGGGCAAAATACTCCGACAGCGACGGCGGTTTTCTCGAAAATGTTGTGGTTTATCCCCAGGAAATGAAAGTCGAACAAACGCTGGTACTGCTCAAGCCCGACAATTTTCGCTTCCCCAGCGCGCGTCCCGGCAACATCGTGGATATGCTTTCGCGAACCGGTCTCTACATCATTGCGATCAAGACCCATCACATGACCGTTGCCGAGGCCGAGGAATTCTATGGACCTGTTCGCAAGGTCCTGCGGGAAAAGCTCCGCGATATCTCCGGGCAGCGCGGGCGATTGGCCTTGGAGAAGGAATTTGGGTTTGGGCTGACGCCGGCGACGGAAAAGCAATTGGGCGACCTCATGGGACCACTGTTTGCGGAGCAACAATTCAATCAGATCGTTCAATTCATGACCGGGCGCAAACCCCAGGACTGTTCGACCGCTGCCAAGTCTCAGCCCGGTGTGGAAAAAATCGTGGCCGTAGTCTACGAAGGACCGGATGCGGTCAGCAAAATCCGCAACGTGCTCGGTCCGACCGATCCGCGCAAAGCTCCCCCGGGCACGATCCGTCGCGAACTGGGTCAGGACATCATGGTCAACGCCGCCCACGCCAGCGATTCCACGGAGAACGCGCGGCGGGAGATGAAAATCATCAAGATTCGCGAAAACAATTTGAAACCGCTGGTCGAGGAATTCTATAACTGTAAACTGTAAATCTCTGAAATTCATAACTTCAACGGAAAAAACGTCATCATGCAACAACTCGCGCAACGCGCCACCACCCTCACCCCATCGCTGACCCTGGCCATCAGTGCCAAAGCCAAAAAAATGAAGGCTGAGGGCGTTGATGTTTGCGGATTCGGCGCCGGTGAACCAGACTTCGACACGCCACAACATATCAAGGATGCTGCCGCCAAAGCCTTGGCTGACGGTTTCACCAAGTACACGCCTTCCGCAGGCATACCCGAACTGCGCGCGGCCATTTCCGAAAAACTCAAGAATGATAACGGTCTCGACTACAAGCCTTCTCAGATCATCGTCAATTGTGGCGCGAAACACTCTTGCTTTAACGCCGTTCTCGCCACCTGCCAGGCCGGCGACGAGGTCATCATTCCCGCGCCGTATTGGCTGAGCTATCCTGAAATGGTCAAACTGGCCGACGCCACGCCCGTAATCGTCGCGACGAAGGAGGAAGCTGGCTTCAAGATCACGCCGGATCAATTCCGCGAGGCGATGACGCCAGCCACCAAACTCATCATCCTGAATTCGCCGGGCAATCCGACCGGTTCTCTTTACAGCCGTGAAGAACTCCGAACGCTCGCTGAAGTGGCTCTGGAAGAGGAAATTCTCATGTTGTCGGATGAGATTTACGAAAAGATTACCTACGATAATGCTGAGTTTGTGAGCCTCGGTTCGTTGAGCAAGGAAATCTTCGATTTGACGATCACCGTCAATGGCTTCAGCAAAGCGTACGCCATGACCGGATGGCGTCTCGGCTATACCGCCGCACCCGAACCCATCGCCGCAGCGATCGATTCCATGCAGTCGCATTCCACTTCGAATCCGACGAGTTTCGCGCAGAAGGGCGCGGTGGCCGCATTGAAAGGCGATCAGGCATCTATCGGCGAGATGGTCAAGGCGTTCGCGGAACGTCGGAGTTATATGCATGACAAGTTGACCAGCATTGCTGGCGTGACCTGCGTCAAACCGATGGGCGCATTCTACATGCTGCCGAATATTTTCAGTTTCGGCCTGAAATCATCCGAGTTCTGCGAGAAATTGCTCGACCAGCAAAAGGTCGCCGCTGTCCCCGGCATCGCTTTTGGCTCGGACGCCCACATTCGTCTCAGCTACGCCTGCTCAATGGAGAACATTCAAAAAGGTCTCGACCGGCTCGAAGCGTTTTGCAGCAGCCTCACCAAGTGAATCCGAAACTCGAATCTCGAAACAATTTCGAATGAGAAAATGTTCGAAACAGCCGGTTTTTCGATTTGCTGATTTGGATTTCAGATTTGTTTTGAATTTCGGATTTCGGATTTGACGCGATGAAAATCGCGCTCATCGGCCTGCCGCAGGTCGGAAAAAAAACTGTTTTCTCTCTACTCACGGGAGTGGCGCTCGATCACCTTCTCGGCCGCGCTGCTGAATACCACGTTGGCGCCGTCAGGGTCGCTGATCCGCGCGTGGACAAGCTCTCGGCGATGTACCAGCCGAAAAAGACCAAGTACGCTGAGATTGAGTGCACGCTGGCCCCAGCGCCACCTCACGAACCGAAGCCCCGCGAACAGTGGCTCAATAAACTCAAAGATGTGGACGCGCTTTGCCATGTGGTTCGAGCATTCGAGGATCCTGCGGTTTTTCACGCCGCCGGTTCCGTCGATCCGCTTCGGGACATCGACGCGATGAACCTCGAATTGACCGTCAGCGATCTCAGTCTCATTGAGACGCGCCTCAACCGCATTGCGCAGGACCAAAAACGAAAGTTCGAACAAGAACGTGCCGACGAAACCGCTTTGCTGGAGAAACTAAAGCCACATCTGGAATCCGGCAAATCGCTGCGCGCCTATCCCTGGCACGAGGGCGAGGAGAAACGTGTTCGTTCCCTGCAGTTTCTCACGCTGAAGGGATTGGTTACTGCGCTGAATTGTGGTGAGTCCAATTATCCGAATCCGGGTCTCGTTCAGAAGGTTAGCGGACTCGCTTGCGACCTCTGTGCCAAACTCGAACTCGAAGTCGCTCAAATCGACGATTCCAAAGAACGCGCCGAATTTCTCTCTGCACTCGGAATACAGGAACCAGCGATCCACGTCTTGACGCGCCTGCTTTACAAGGCGTTGGGTTATATCTCGTTCTTCACCACCGGCGAAGACGAAGTCCGCGCCTGGACCATCCGCCACGGCGCGACCGCCGTCGATGCCGCCCACGCGATTCATTCCGATCTGGCTCGCGGGTTCATCCGCGCCGAGGTAATGAAGTATCCCGATCTCGCTAGCGCGGGCGATACCGGCCACCATGCTGAAGTTCACCTCAAAGAAACGGGCAAACTTCTTCTCAAGGGCAAAGACTACATCGTTGAGGATGGCGACATCGTCCACATCCGCCACAGCGGGTAGGGGTGCGATTAAAACTGAGGGGCAGAGAAAGGCCATAACCCTCACCGTGACCCCCCTCTCCCTTGGACAACAAGGGAGAGGGGATCGCCTCGCCGCCATTGTGGGGGAGAGGCCGGCAGCGTCGCCCACTGTGTGCGGTCGGGGAGGAAATCTGACTGGCGGCGGCAAAGTCCCGCTGGCCAAGGGCGGATGATCGGCGTTCATCGGCGTTCATTGGAGCTTGCGGTGCGGCTGCTTTTCGAAGACGATGTCGAGGCGATTTTGGAGTGGCTAAACAAGCCGTGAAAGGTGAGGTACTGCGATGCAGATTGTATCAGTCATCATTCTTGCATTTTTGCCGATCGCGTGTGGGGCCGCGGGGCTCGATTGGACGATCCATGATCTCCGTTGGGTCTATGGAGATGAGGTTGGCACCAATTCGGATGGGAGTGTAGCTTTCGAGTTGAAAGATCGGCTCTACGTGAAGGCGTGGTTTGACGAAAGTGCAACGGTTCGAAGGATCGAGTTCACCGCTGCCGGGGGCCATGATTTCGGAGCAGTGGAAATAATGCGAACATTGGATTCGATTGATCACAGCGGCTGGCGCGCGGGCAGCCCTCTTTCCGATGATAGTACAGACTGGATATCGAATGACGGGGCTTACTCTGGCGTGAGCCGGTTAGGGGTTTTGATTGTGACGAAGCAGGGGAAAGCGGCTTCATCGGCGATTAAAAAGACTTCTTCTGATGGATTGGACCGGACTGCACCCGTGAATCATGCAGAGGACGGAGGACTTGGCAGGACAAAGGATATCACCCTGAGTTCTGGTCGAGTGCTCCACAACGCGAACGTCATTCGGCATGATGCTGCGACATTGACGATTCGCCATGACACAGGAATCGAAAGGATCGACTTCTCGCAACTTCCTGAGAGTTTGCAGAAAGAGTATGGCTACAATGAGTTCGCGGCGGCGCAGTTTCGAGTTGAAGAGCAATCGCGAGAGAACGCCGAGCAGTACCGGCGCGAACAAACGTCCGCGGGGGAGGCTTCAGCCGCGGCGGCAGCAAGCAGTGCGTCAGGGAAGGTGCGGACGGCAAGCAATAGCGATTGCATCTTGGTGAAGGATAGTTCCTGGAAGCAGGTTGAGCAGAATGATGCTTACGCGAGCTATTCGGTGATGATGGCGGTCCAAAATAGTTGCAGTTCAGCGATAAAGGTACGCATTGAGCTTCAGGGTGTCGATAAGGAGGGATTTGAGGTCGATGGCGAGACCGTCCGTGATCTCATACCGGGTTCATCAGTGCGATCAGTCTCCGATAAGTTCATGGTGGGAAATCAGGTTGCCGGCCAATTGGTGCAGTGGAAGATCAAATCGATCGAAGTTATGGAGTAATTCGTTCGCCCTGGCTGCCGCGGAAACTTCCCAAAGAGGGATGGTCGGCGCCCAAACTCGGGACGCTGATATTTCACCCGTCCACATTTGGCCGGATTGTGATCTGGCGCAAGGCACGGTTAGTGAGCTGCGCCGCTGATGTTCGAGAAAACCCTTGCGCTCGAGAATTCAGCCGGCGTATGAATTTGTCCGTTCACCCCGTTAGGGTCATTCTGTGGCCGTGCAATCGGTTTGTCTGCGCAATTGGAGGGCGAGTGAATATGGAAGAGTCGATTGAGTTCACACTCAATGGCAAATCCACCAAGCTAACCGTCGATCCCGAACGGAAACTGCTGTGGGTTCTGCGCACGAACTTGGGATTAACCGGCACCAAGTACGGCTGCGGCGAGAGTTTCTGTGGCGCCTGTACCGTCCTTGTGGACAACGAGGCGGTCCGCTCCTGTCAGACCACCATCAAATCGGTTCGAGGCAAGGAGGTGGTCACCATCGAAGGGCTGTCGAAAAAGGGCGCGCTGCATCCGTTGCAGAAGGCCTTTGCGGAACACGACGCGCTTCAGTGCGGCTACTGCACACCAGGCATGATCCTGAACGCTTATGCTTTCTTGCGGAAGAATCCCCGGCCTTCTACCTCCCAGATTATCGATGCGATGGACGACAACCTTTGCCGTTGCGGGGCGCACGCCCGAATCCTGCAAGCCATCGCGGCGGCGGCAAACGAAATGCATGGAGCAATCTGACATGAGTACCGATTCGTATCTCGAACTCGATTTTCAGGACGAAAGCTCCAGGTTCAATATGGACCGGCGCGATTTCATCAAGATTGCCGGCAGTGGAATCATCCTCTTGTTTTCCATCGGCGATCTTTCTCTGTTGGCGCAAGAAGTTCGCACGCGCGGACCGCGCCACAGTCTCCCCACAGATTTCAACGCCTTCCTGCGAATCGGCGAAGACGGACGCATCGCGTGTTACACCGGCAAGATTGAAATGGGGCAGGGAGTCATCACTTCGCTGGCGCAGGAATTGGCAGACGAACTGGATGCTCCGCTGGACTCCGTGGATATGGTCATGGGAGACACAGAGCTCTGCCCATGGGACGCGGGGACATTTGGATCCTTAACTACGCGGGCCTTTGGGCCAGCACTCCGAGCGGCCGGCGCGGAAGCGCGCCAGGTGCTCTTGGAACTCGCGTCAGAAAAGCTCAAGGCGCCGACGGACAAACTGGTCACCGAGAACGGCTTCGTGTGCATTACCGGCAAACGCGCTCAACGGATTTCCTACGCAGAATTGACCAAAGGAAAACGCATCGAGCGGCACGCCACCGGCAAAGCAGCAGTCAAGAAGCCCGCCGAATTCAAGATCATGACGAAACCACTGACGCACCGCGATGCTGCTGAGAAAGTGTCCGGAAAGGCGAAATACGCTGGGGACATTCAGCTTCCCGATATGCTGTACGCGAGAATCCTGCGACCACCGTCGCACGATGCCAAGCTGATTGATGTCGATCTCTCGGAGGCCAGGCAAATGAAGGATGTTCAGGTCATCAAAGAAGGGGATTTCATCGCTGTCCTGCATCGCCATCCAGATGTGGCAGAAGCTGCTCTCTCGAAAATCAAAGCCAGATTTGACAAGCCGCAGTCGGATCTCAACGACACGAATATCTTCGATTACCTACTGAAAAATGCCCCCGAAGGCCGGACGGTGGCGCAGGATGGTGATCTCCAAAAGGGCGAAAGCGAATCGAAGATCATTGTCGAGGAGACTTACTTGGATGGTTATAAAGCCCACGCGCCTATGGAGCCGCACACCGCTGTGGTCAAGATCGACGGCGATAAAGCTACCGTTTGGGCTTCCACGCAAACACCGTTCAATGCTCAGCAGGAGGTCGCGAGGGAACTCGGGTTGCCGTCCGCCAACGTGCGGGTTATGCCAGTCTTCGTTGGCGGCGGCTTTGGTGGGAAGACTCGAAACTTGCAGATTGTGGAAGCCGCGCGCCTCGCGAAGCTGGCCGGAAAACCGGTGCAGATGGCTTGGACGCGGGCGGAGGAATTCTTTTACGATTCGTTTCGACCGGCGGCCGTGGTCAAGATCAAATCCGGCGTTACGGACAAGGCTCGTATCGGCTTCTGGGATTACCGGGTTTACTTTGCCGGCGAGCGCGGTGCTAAGGAGTTTTATGACGTTCCCAATCACAGCACTGTGGCCTACGGGGCCGGCTTTGGTGGTGGTCCCAGTCCGCACCCGTTTGCGACCGGGGCTTGGCGTGCGCCGGGGAACAACACCAATACTTTTGCCCGGGAATCTCACATCGACATTATGGCCGCGAAGGCTGGACTCGACCCGTTGGCGTTTCGGCTGCAGAACCTGACCGATCCAAAAATGCGTCGGGTTTTGAAGGCCGCTGCCGAACAATTCGATTGGCAGCCCGCCCGGTCGCCGAGCGGCAAAGGCCGTGGGATTGCCTGCGGAATCGACGCGGGTACTTATGTGGCAGCGATCGCCGCCGCCGAAGTGGACAAGGAGACCGGCGAGGTCAAGGTGAAACACGTCGCTTGCGCCCAAGACATGGGGCTGGCGATTAATCCCGAGGGAGCCAGGATTCAGATGGAAGGTTGCATTACCATGGGGCTGGGTTATGCGTTGAAGGAAAATATCCGTTTCAAAGGCAAAGAGATTTTCGATCTCAATTTCGACACTTACGAGATTCCGCGGTTTTCCTGGGTGCCGAAGATTGAGACCATCCTCATCGACGACAAGGAAGCAGATTCACAAGGCGGCGGAGAGCCGGCCATCATTACGATGGGGGGCGCAGTTGCCAACGCGATCTTCGATGCGGTGGGAGTCAGATTATTTCAACTGCCGCTGACTTCGGAAGCAATCAGAAATGCTTTGAATAAAGACGGCCATAGTTGAGAGGTGTCGAGTACCGCACTTTGGAACTCAACTCGGGTTGCGCTTCGGAAATAGCATCATGGCCAACAGGATTCCCGCCAAAAATCCGCCCACGTGGGCGACATTGTCGATGCGTGGTTCCAGCCACCCGATGGAAAGATCCACCGACACCATCAATAGGAGAAAAAGTAACAAGCGTCGTCGCAGCGTATGATAGATGGGCGACTGTAATCGCCAGACGGCCACGGCGAACGCGCCGATCACGCTGAAAATTCCGCCGCTGGCGCCGACAGCGATGTCGTAGCGCGCCATGGACGCGCTGGCTAGGTTGCCGAGAGCCCCTCCGAGTAGAAATATCAATAGAAAGCGCCAACGGCCGACCGTCTTTTCCACGACCGAGCCAAAAAGCCACAAACCGGTTCCATTCATTGCGAGATGCAGCAGGTTCGCGTGCAGAAACAGCGCAGTGAACGCCCGCCACCATTCGTGCTGTTTGATTGTTGCGGCACTGTTGCCCGCCCATAGCCAGAATTTTTCCTGCAAACTGCCGTGCAGAGACAAATTGCCGGCCAGATACACTGCGGCAAAAAGCACCAGTAGCGTGAGAGTGGCAACCTCGGGCTTCCCGAAGTGCATCAAGGCACGCCAGTCCGCCGTTTCGTCTTCTGCCAGCCGCAATAATTCCTGGCCGTGTGCATAGCCCGGCTGCTGCGCAGCGTACGATGACGGCAATTCTCCCGACTCCGCGCGCTGCAAATGTTCTGCGATGGCTTCGCGCCAGATCACGTCGCGGAAAGACGTCATTTCGAGTGCCTGCTTCAGTCGGCGGACCGCTTCCGCCCGCGCCGCGCGCGCCATGGCGCAACGTCCTTGCCAATAGGCGGCAAAGCGTTTGAAACGGCGCGACCGTCGGACGTATTCACGCCGTTGCAACAATTGTTCGAGACCGTCGGTGTCGCCGGCCAGAGCTGTCACCGCCACACGCGTACCCCACAATGAATTCTGTTTGGCACCCACCATCCGCGGCGAGAGCGCCACCAATTGCAGGCTGCGCAACGCCCGTTCGACCTGCCCCAGTTCGGCTGTGGCCCGTGCTGCGAACAGCCGCGCCTGTGCGGCCTGGCCCAGCGTGCCCCATTCGAGCACCCCTGTGTAGAACCATAAGGCGCGTTCCCATTCTCGGAGTTGGATCAATAACGACAGTTCCCAGATCCGCAGCATCCCGTACACCGTCACAGGCAGTGGCTGTTTGGCCAAATCCTCCAGCAACGCCAATCCCTTCTCAGCCTGCGTCTGCCCGACGAAATTGAGAGCGTCGCCGTAACGTCGGTAAAGCCGTCCGAGCCTTCCCCAAGCAAGTCTTCCGGCCATTTTGCTGAATCGCGCAGCCCGGTGCCATCGGCCCCGCAATTCGGCTGAGGAAGCCAACGAGAGCATGAGCGGCGGACCGACAATGAAAACTCCAAATAACGTCCATGCAATTACCACCCATGCAGGATCGTCGCTGAAATATAGTGCCCCACAGCAGGCAAGAAGCGTCACGAAGAGTTGGGAGATTTGCGCGGCATACCAACTCCAGCCGCGCCGCAGCAACGGCACAAGCTGCAGAAGAACGATAAACAGAATCGGATAAACAAAGAATCGTTGGGTCATGGGGCAAGGGTTAAAACCGAAAAATCGCTGACGAAGTTAAAAGCAGAGTTGAGGCTAGAATCATCTTTCCACGGTTCTATCGGTTATAACGGTTCTTACGGCACGATCAGCGCCTCATCACCGATCTCCAATAAATCGTACAACCGCTCGATTTGTTCCAAGCTCATGGCAACGCAACCATGCGTCCAGCTCACGTTTGGGCATGGCCCGTGCAAACCGATCTCTCCGCCCAGCGCGGTTTTCCACGGCGGACACATTTTTTGATTCACCGCCTCAACAATCTCATCGTGCTCGGCCTGCGTAATCAGTTTATCCCGTAAGCCGCGCTCAGCATCTTCGATATTCGGGTAACTCAATCCGAGAAAGCGATGATACTGGCTGTCCGGGTTCTTGTGGCAGATGTAAAATTCGCCTTCTGGGGTCGCCAGGTCTCCCTCGCGCTGTTTGTCGCCGGAATTTCTGCCGAGCACCACCGGGAACCGGAGCACTTCTTCCTCGCCATCGAAAAGAATGAGGGTCTTGATGTGTTTGGTAATGACCACCCGGAGCGGGCCCATATTTATCCCGGCTCCATTTGCGGCGCCAACCTGTCGATCTTCGCGGCGAGAGAGAAATCGTTTTCAGTGATGCCACCCGCACTGTGCGTCGTCAGCTTGATTTTGACACGCTTGTACCTGTAAATCTCAACGTCAGGATGGTGATCCATTGCATTCGCTATCGGCGCAATCTGCGAAACGAAGCGGGTCGCACCGGTAAAGCTGTTGAGAACGAATTCTCTCATGATCGCATTACCCGTGTGCCGCCACCCCTTCAACTTCGCGAGTCGTTGCGCAATCTGCTTGTCCGAGAGTTTTACCACTTTCGCCATTATGCGGCCTCCTGGGTAACTGTAGCAGAGTTTATCGAGGTTTCCGTAATAATTCCAAGCTCGCAGGCGTTGACTTTCATGGAGGCGGTCCCTATATTGAGCCGAAAGAAGACAAAGTCACTCCGATTTAACCATGCAGATCACACGAGCAGGCGAGTACGCGATTATTGGGCTTTCCTATTTGGCCAAACAGCCCGAGAACCGTATCGTCATGATCGACGAGATCAGCGAGACCGAAGGCATTCCCAAGAGCTTCCTGGCAAAGATCTTCCAGTCCCTAGCCAAGACCGGCATCGTACGCTCCAATCGGGGAGCAGGTGGCGGCTTTAGTCTCGCGAGATCCGCCAAGGAGATCACGCTGTTACAGGTTCTGCAATGTGTCGAGGGCGTTTTCGCGCTGCAGAAATGTGTGTCCGAGGATCCGGAGTGCGTGGTGTCCACAACGCGTATCAGCAATTGCACGTTATGCGCCGTGTTCGGCGAAGCGCAAAACCGCGTCAACGAAGTGTTTGCTCGTACCACTTTGGCCGACCTCCTCAATCCAAAATCGGCAGCGGAGCAAAGCGTGAAGACGCCCGCTCCTGTGAACTGAAGCGTCATGGCTCGCAAAGTGGAACATGCTCTGACGGAAGAACAAGTGCGTGAAGCGCTGAAAGCTGTAAAATTCCCCGGTTTCAGTCGCGACATCGTGAGCTTCGGGATCGTCAAATCCATCAGTATCACGGAGAATAACGATGTCAGCTTGGCGCTACACGTGACGACGCGCGATCCGGCTGTTCCCAACCAAATCCGGCAGGACGTCGAATCTGCAGTCAAAAAATGCGACGGCATTGGACGTGTCAACGTCGAAATGACTTCGCAACCGGCGCCGCAGCAAGGCCCGATGCCCATGGCCGGATCAGGGATTGCCTCTGCACAACCGCAGATTGACGGCGTCAAACACATTGTTGCGGTCGGCAGTGGCAAAGGAGGCGTCGGCAAATCCACCGTGGCGGTCAACCTTGCTTGTGCGCTCACCAAGTTGGGCCGGAAGATCGGCGTGATGGATGCGGATATTTACGGGCCCAGCGTGCCGAAAATGATGGGCGCGGTCGGGCGGCCGACGATTTCCGATGACAAGCTGGACCCGGTGGAGAATTTCGGACTCAAGATGATGAGCATGGCCTTACTGCTGGAGGGCAATTCTCCGGTCATCTGGCGCGGTCCGATGATCATGAAGGCCATCCAGCAGTTTAGCCTTGCCGTGAATTGGGGCGAACTTGACGTTTTGATTGTGGACCTGCCGCCGGGTACGGGCGACGCCCAGCTTTCCCTGGCGCAAACCATCGCGCTCGACGGCGGAATCATCGTCACTACTCCGCAGGACGTGGCGCTGGAAGTCGCGCGCCGCGGTATCGCCATGTTTGAGAAGGTCAACGTGAAAATCCTCGGGATTATCGAAAACATGAGCTATTACGTCTGTCCTCATTGCGGGGAGCGCGACGATGTTTTTGGCCACGGCGGCGGCAAGCAGGAAGCCGAACGGATGGAAGTTCCGTTTCTCGGTGAGATCCCGTTGTTCGCGGAAATCCGGATTTGCGGCGATAAAGGCTTGCCCATCGTTGTGGCCGAACCAAACAGCGAACCGACCAGGGCATTTCTGCATTGTGGCGAAACGATTTTGCGCCAGCTTGAAAAATAGCGATTCGCCGTGACTCTCACTGACCAACAGGTCCTCGCCAAACTGCGGGAATGCTGCGACCCCGAAATTCCCTGCAATATCGTGGATCTCGGTCTTGTTTACGATTTGCGGCTGCAACCCTCCGAAGGCTCAAGCGATACGCGAATCGACGTAAAAATGACGCTTACCTTGCCGGGGTGTCCACTCGCGGGGCAAATCTCGTCGCAAGTGCAACGCAAACTCCTCGAACTGCCGGGTGTGGGGGAAGCCAACGTCGAGATCGTCTTTGATCCGCCGTGGAACCTCGCCCGTGTCTCGGCGGATGGAAAGCGAATTCTAGGGCTTCCGTAAGCTGAATCTGCACTTTTTTATCGCGTACGCGGCATCTCGTCCCTACGCTATGGAAATCTCATGAAACTGACCTTTTTCGGCGCGACGCGGACGGTAACGGGTTCAAAGTATCTCCTGCAGGCCAACGGCAAAAACATCCTGATCGAATGCGGTATGTACCAGGGGCATCGGGCGGACTGGTTGGAACGCAACAGCCACTTGCCGTTCGACTCCGCCAGTATCGACGCGTTGCTTCTCAGTCACGCACATATTGACCACAGCGGCATCATCCCTGTGCTTGGGAGAAGCGGATTCCGGGGCCCGATTCATTGCACGAATGCCACTGCGGACCTTTGTAGCGTGATGCTGATGGACAGCGCCCACATACAAGAACAGGACGCCTTGTTCATCACCAAGAAGCACGTGAAGAAAGGTCTCCCGCCCGCCGAACCATTGTATACGCAAGCCGATACAGAGGCTGTTCTCGGACAATTCCGGCAGGTTGGCTCCTACAACCAGGCAACTGTGATCGCGGATGGCGTGACCGCCACGTGGCTCGACGCCGGTCACATGCTCGGTTCGGCGATGATCGTCATCGACATCGAGGAGGGCGGGCGCAAGGTCCGCCTCGCCTTCAGCGGCGATCTGGGCCGCGGCAACAACGACATTCTGCGCAACCCCGATCATCCGCGCGACGCCGATTATCTCCTAGTCGAGAGCACGTACGGCAACCGCGTGCATGAGCCGCTGACTGACGTCAACGACCGCGTCTGCAGCATCATCAACCGCGCCGTCGAGCGCAACGGCAAGATCATCATCCCGGCGTTTTCTGTCGGGCGCACTCAGCAACTGCTGTACACCCTTTACGAACTTACGCAGAACCGTTGCATTCCAACGTTGCCGGTGTACGTAGACAGTCCGTTGTCCTTGCAGGCGACGGAGGTGTTCAAGCGGCACCCTGAGTCCTTCAACAAGAAATTCCACGATATCATGCTGAACGGTCACAACCCGTTCAGCATGTCCAACATCAACTTCGTCGGCAGCGTCGAGGAATCGAAGGCGATCAACGAGTTCAAGAAGCCGTGCATCATCATCAGCGCCTCCGGCATGGCGGAGGCGGGCCGCGTTCGCCATCACATCAAGAACAACATTGAAGATGACCGCAACACGATCCTCATCGTCGGCTGGTGCGCACCACACACGCTCGGTGCCCATCTGGCCACGGGCCACAAAGAAGTGAACATCTTCGGCGAGCCCTACCGTGTGCGGGCCAATGTCGAGACCATCAACGCCTTCTCGGGTCACGCGGATAAAAACGAACTGCGCAACTGGGCGGAGCAAGTGACCGGCCCGTTGCGCAGCATCTTCGTGATTCACGGTGAAGAAGAAGCCGCGCTTCCGTTCGCCGACACCTTGCGCAGCATTCATCCACAAGCCAATGTGCTGGTGCCCGAGTTTTCAACGGCTGCGGATTTGTAGGCCAACCATCCCGGCTGGCGGCTTGGTCACGTTCCCTGCAAAAAGAAAAACCCCGCCTATCAAGCGGGGCTCTTCTGAATCTATGGTCGGTAGAGCTTACAGGCTCTCTTTGAGACCCTGACCGGCGCTGAAGCGCACGGTCTTGGAGGCCTTGATCTGAATGGCTTCGCCGGTCTTGGGGTTACGCCCCATACGGGCCGCGCGCTTGCTCACGCGAAACGTGCCGAAGCCGACGATTTGCACCTGCCCCCCGGTTTGCACGCCACGACGGATCGAACGCAGCACCGCATCCAGCGCCCGTTCCGCCGCCGCTTTACTCGTTTCTTTCCCCATCTCCTTCTGCACAACGTCAACCAACTGCGCTTTATTCATATCTCCTCCTGAAATGAATCGGCCTTATGGCCATTGTTTTCCTGCATCTGCGACCACCCATCTTCAATTTTGTGCCACAGTCAGCAGCCTGCGTCAATCAAATTCAGCCGTGCACCACGACTGACGCGACCACCTCGCACGAAAGAAGGACGGTAAATCCTCTGTTGAAATGCCAACGTCCTGTGCGTATAAGTGGCAACGACGAGCATGAAGCCGACTGATCTACGTGGCATTTTGCACTACATCCCGCAGTTTAGGGATCGGGTATTCCTGATCGCGGTCGACGGAGCAATCGTCGCCGACGATAATTTCGGGAATCTGTTGCTCGATTTGGCAGTGTTGCGCAGCCTGAACATCCACATCGTTTTGGTGCACGGCGCGGGCCACCAGATCAAGCTGTTATCAGAACGTCTGCAGGAACCGATCTCCAATCACGACGGCACCGGCGTGACGGATGCCGCCACCTTGAGCATCGCCATCACCGCCGCCACAAACGTCACCCATGAGATTCTCGAAGGTTTGAAGCTTAATGATATCCGCGCCGCGCAGACCAACGCCATTGAAGCCGTACCTCTCGGCATTTTGAAGAGCGTCGATTACCAGCATACCGGCAGGGTCCATCAAGTGGATGTCGAGTTGTTGCAGACCTTGCTCGACAAAGGCATCGTGCCCGTCGTCCCGCCGTTGGGATTCGATGGCAACGGGCATACCTACCGCTTGAACTCCGATGCTGTCGCCGTTGAGGTCGCACGAGCACTCGGGGCGGTAAAACTCATGTTCATTGGCACGGTTAATGGCTTGGAATTCGACGGAAAATTCCTCAACCAGATTTCTGTGATGGAACTGGAAACGGCGCTGAAGAACTCCGGTGACAAGATGCCGTCCGCGGTCCTCTCCAAAGCGCAGCATGCCTTGCGCGCCTGCCAGGGCGGGGTCGCTCGCGTCCACATCATCAACGGCCAGGTCGATGAAGGCTTGCTGGCGGAAGTGTTTTCCAACGAAGGCATTGGCACGCTGATCTATGCCAACGAATACCAGGCCATTCGCAAGGCGATGCGCAAGGACATCCGCCATATCATGGCGCTCATCAAGCCGTCCATTCAGGGTGACCAAATTGTCAAACGTACGCGCAGCAACATCGAGAAACACATCAACGAGTATTATGTCTTCGAGATCGACAACAACATCGTCGGGCTGGTTGCCTTGCATCCATATGTCGAACAGAAGAAAGCGGAGCTTGCGAGTTTGGCAATCAGTCCTGCTCACGAACGCCGAGGCATAGGCACCAAACTGGCGTTGTTTGTCGAAAACCTCGCGCGGGAACAAGGCTTTGAGAGGATTTTCTGTCTTTCGACGCAGGCATTCACGTTTTTCCAGCACAAACTTGGTTACGCGGAAGGCACGCCCGAAGACCTGCCGTCTGCGCGGCGTGAGAAGTACGAACAAAGCGGTCGCAACTCGAAAGTGCTAATTAAGGAGCTAACCTCTGTGCCCGCGTCCTCCACCGTTTCCGCTCGCGAGCCGGTGTTCTCACCGTCGGCAAGCTAAGCGTCAGGGACGGAACGATACGCGGGTGCGTCCGGCGGTGCCCACGCTGGAGCCGACGACCACGGGTGGTTTAGAACCCGATTCGGCAGATAATCCCTTCACTTGTTCAACAGTGACTTTCTCCACGAGCTGATTCCATTCACTGAGAATCTGCTGTTGGGACGTCTCCAGCCGCGCCAGCAGTACCAGGTCACGGTTGACTTCGTTAAGGCGGGATGCGATGCGGTTACTGATTTCGGTACGCTGCGTCTGAATCTCTTTAAGCTGGCCCGACAGGACCGCGAGACGTTTTTGCGGCGGAGGTTCGGCGCTTCGCGGTTCAGAGGCGCCGGGTTTCTCTTCCCGCGGTGGATGCACTTGCGCCATTGGCGGAGGCGGTGCTTCTTTACCCTGCTTGGGGGGCACGATTACGCTCGTTTGGCACTGCGGACAAGCGATAATCAGGCCTTCCGCTCCTTCATCCACAACTAGGCTTTTACCGCACGATGGACACTCGAAGAAAATATCGCTGGAGGAAAGCACAATCTCTTGAGTTTTCTCTTTCTGACGGTCTGCACTCATGACTGCTTCATTTGTTATCATTGCCCCGCAAGCGGAGCTTTGCAAGCCCGAACATCTTTGTTAACGTTGATAGCTGTGCCTCCGAAGCGCCCGCATGTGAGGGTCGGCTGCTGTGGTTTCGCGACAGCACAGGAGAAGTATTTCCAGGTTTTCTCTTGCGTCGAGATCGACTCCAGCTTTTACCAACTCCCGCGGCTGGAAACGGCGGAACGCTGGCGGGCTGCGGCCCCGGCAGAATTCGAATTTACGATGAAAGCCTGGCAGGTCATCACCCATCGGGCCACCAGCCCCACCTACAAACGTACGCGCCTCGACCCCCGGGATCGCGAATACTGCGGCCATTTCGGGTTCAATCCGACGATCCGTTGGGCCTGGGACGAAACATTCGCTGTGGCCAAAGCGCTCGACGCGAAACTGGTTCTGTTCCAGTGTCCAGCCAGCTTCCGGCCGACGAAGGAGAACGTTGCCAACCTGCGTCGATTTTTCGAGCGGGCCAAGCGTGGCAGGTTCAACATGGGTTGGGAACCGCGCGGGGAATGGGATGCGGAGTTGATCATTTCGCTGTGCAAAGAATTGGATCTTGTTCCGGTGGTCAATCCGTTGAACAGCACACCAATTCCCGTAGGCAAGATTCGCTATTTCCGACTGCACGGAACCACTGGACCACATCACCACTTTCGGGACGACGAATTCCGCCAGCTAAAGCAGGCATGTAATGAACGGTTGCCGACCTACTGCATGTTTAATAACGTAGCCATGGTCATGGACGGCCTGCGGTTCAAGAAACTGCTGGAATAAGGGGCCCCCGTGGGTTGCTGGAGCGATGGAGCAGGGGATTCCATTCCTTCAACATCCGATCCTCCCTCAGCTCGTTTTCTCCTCCCCAAAATCAAACGCCGTGAATACTCGAAGATGCGTGGTCGGGTCGCGCCATGCATCCGGCGGCAGCCCGGCCTTCCAGCAAACGGCCTCGAACGTCTTCGCGGCGTCCCAACCTTCTTCTTGGGCCACCTTTGGCAAGAGCAGCGCGTGACGCAATCCGCGCTGCACGATGATGCCTTGCTGTAACGGATCGAACAATTCGGGACGAGGCAAATCCACCGGCGGATTGAGGATGGAAATCTCAATCGTGATCTCCGGCAGTTCTTCCGGGACCACCGGTGGAAACCGTGGGTCCTCCAACGCGGACGCAACGGCTGCCTCCAGCGCGTTGGTCCACAAAGGTTGCCCGAAATCCATTTTGCCGATGCAACCGCGAAGTGCGCCTTTCTTCTTCAGCGTCACAAAGACGCCGTTCGGCGCGCGCAGGCGGACCGTGAGATCGGATTCCGGGATTTCGGCCGGCGACTGCCCGCCCACAGCGGCTTCGATTGTCGCCCGCACCCAGCGCAACAAGGTGCGCTGCTCTTCCAAATTGACCGGTGGCTCGCCCATCTGAAACGCGTCCATCATACGCCGAAACGTGCCAAAGGCAATTCTGCGAACGGGTTAAGGCCCTAAGTCCTCAAAAAGCTGCAGACCTTGCTGCGTCGCCGCATCCGGCAGGAAATCGACGGCCGCATCCTTCATTTCTTCAAGCGTCATCGGAATCTGTTTGCAGGTGGCGCGGGCGCAAACGGTACCCGTTTCATTGCGCAACTCCGCAGACGACTCCCAAAGTCGGCCCCGATCCAGTTTCAGACGCGCGACGACCGTCAGTTTCTGGCCCACGCTGATTTTGCTCACGAAACGCACGTTGAGTTCGGCCGCCAAACAAAAACGTTTGGTGGTCGAAGCGGCCGCCCAGAACATCGCTTCGTCCAACACTGTGGCCAGGATTCCACCGTGGACGATCCCTCGGAATCCCGCGTGTTGTGGCTGCGGTGTGAAATCGGCCCGAACCTCGTCGCCTTCACGGCAGAATCGCAGGCGAAGCCCGTGTGGGTTATACGCGCCGCAGACGAAACAGTCCCGGGTATAAGGAAGCTGGAGTTTACTCATTTTATAACGACCCTCAAAAGACGGCCCGTCAGATAAATGAACAGCCAGGCCGGCAATGCAAAAATCAGTACCGATGCCAGCGAGGGCCAGTTCCACCGAATCATTCCCACCTGCATCGGGTAGAGCGTAATCAGGAAGTACCCGGAAAAGCGTGTGTGGCCTAGTGCCTGGCACAAAGTGCGGTCCTTTTTGCGCAGGCCGAGCACGATGGTGAAAATGCCGAGCCCAACCGCCGCTGCGGCTACAACCCACGCCAATGCGGTGCGCTGCTTTGTATCCCCCAGATAGGCAAAAAAGCCAAGGTTTGACAGATGCATCGCCCAAGTTACGCCAGCCCACAACGTTACGAATCCGTTGGCGACGGCGTGTCCGAAAGAGATTTTGCTCTTGTAGAACTCGCCGAGCAACAGCGACACGTATAAAGGCACCAAGCCCAACCATACCGCACCGAAATCACGAAATGGCGCAGCGAGCAAATCGACGAGCTTCACCAAATAAAACCCCAGTGGCACGAACGGCACCTCCTTGCGCAGTTCATATCAAATTTCGTCCGGCTTGGCTACTGATTGCTTCTTCGCTATACTGCTGATGTGATCTTGGAAATCGTCAAATACGGACACGCGGCCCTGCGCGAAAAGGGCGCAAGAATCAAACAGGTCACGCCCGAGATTCGTCAGTTCGCCGCCGACATGATCGAAACCATGTACGCTGCCGATGGTGTCGGACTCGCTGCCCAGCAGGTGGCCCGTCCCCTCATGCTTACTGTTATCGATATTTCCTCCAGCGAACATCCCGGCGAGATGTTCATCGAGCGACACCCGCAAGAGATCAAGAAGCGCATGCCGCTCGTTCTCGTCAACCCTCAAATCAGCCAGGCCGAAGGCGAGCAGGTGGGGCCGGAAGGTTGTCTGAGCATCCCCGAGGTCAATGCTGACATCCGGCGCGCGGCACGGATTCACGTGCGAGCCCAAACGCTTGACGGCACCGAAATCGCTTTTGATTGCACGGGCCTGCTGGCGCGCGCCGCACAACATGAGGTGGACCATCTCAATGGCATCCTGTTCACGGACCGCATGGACACGGCAACCCGTGCCAGTTTCGCGGGCAAGCTCAAGAAACTACAGAAAGAAACTCTGAGCCAGCTTGCGAAGAGAACGAAGCCGGGACGCAGTTTGGTGAGCATGTGAACCCGCCGCCGCCGCCGATCTTGGCGAGGCCCGAAACCCCCCTGAGCTTCCCGCGCATGGTCGTTGCCCTTTGTTCCAGTTTCCGGAGTTACCGGCAGGTTCGAGATTTGGCCGTCAGCACCTCCCTGAAACATCTGATTGTGCTCCTGTCGCTGCTCTCCCTGATCTTGCTGATCAGCTTTGTCCCATGGGTTCTGGGCCGCAGCGACGCGTTTGCCCATTGGGTGGATCAACATTTGCCCCGGTTTTCCATCCACGAAGGCAAGGTGACAAGCAGCGCGCCGCAACCGTACTATGCGAGCGATGGCGATTTCCTGTTCATCCTCGATACCACCGGGAAGATCACCGGGCCGGATCCAAAAGCAGTCCAGGGAATCCTGTTTACGGCTGACAGCTTCGTCGTCTGGCTCAAAACAACCAACGCGCCGGAGGGGATCGTTCAAAGCCAGCGTCAGAGTTTGCGCGGCTTTCCGGATGGCGTGGTCAACGGCGATTATTTCCGCAAACTGGTTCGGACTTTCCTGTGGGTGGGGCTGCCGCTGGCGTTGGTGGTGCTGATCCTCTTGGCGCTGCTCAGCACCCTCCTACAGGCGTACCTGTTTTCGATCGTTGCTTCTTTCATGGAACGCTCGATGCCGTCGCCATTGCGCTTGCAGCAATTGCTCAACATCTCCATCCACGCCGTGACCCCCGCCGCCATCATTGTGACGGCGTACATGGCCATGCGGCTGCACGATCTTAACCTCTGGCTGATCTACCTCGTCGCCTACGGAATATTTCTCATCGGCGCCACGAACGCTTGCCGAGACAAACAACAGTTCGACATCGAACACTGAACACTGAACGTCGAAGTGCAGGAGTTTCAGAGCTCGGCGTCTGAAATTCAACGTTCAAAGTTCGATTCGTTTACACCGAGAAGCTTTCGCCACACGAACACGTGGCTGTGGCATTCGGGTTATGAATCTTGAACCCGCCGCCAATCATTGCGTCCTTGAAATCGATTTCCGACCCGCTCACGTACAACACGCTTTTCACATCCACCAGCACCCGCACGCCGGCCGAATCGATCAGAATATCCTTGGCGGTGGGCGGATTCTTCTCAAAGTCCATCTTGTACTCCAACCCCGCGCAACCGCCCCCGACGATCTTCACGCGTAACGCGCCATCGGCGACGCCATCGCGCTGCATGAGCTGCTTCACTTTCCGTCCGGCCGCCTCGGTCAGCTTGATCAGCTTCTCCGAGCCAGTTCGTGGACCTGTTTGCGAAGGAGTGGGTGTCGTCACGTTGGTATATTAACCGCGAATGAAGGCGAATTCACGTGAATCATTCGTGTAGATCGGAAGCCGGCTTTTGCGGTCCTCCATCGCACGACCCGTTTGGAAACCCGACGATTGAACGTTCTATTGTGCGGCTGCTAGAGTAGGAGCGTGACCGTTCGGAAATACTTCCAGTTCGTTCGTTTCGAGCACACCGTATTTGCCCTGCCGTTTGCATTGGCCGCGATGGCGGTGGCGGCGCGGGAGACGCACGGCTGGCCGGGAGCGCGGACGTTTCTGCTGATTCTGGCGGCGATGGTGTGCGCGCGAACGGCAGCGATGGGATTCAACCGGATTGTGGATCGGAAACTCGACGCACTGAATCCGCGAACGGCGGGAAGGCATTTGCCGAAGGGGCACATTTCGGTGATCGGTGCTGGGTGGTTGGTGATTGGGGCGGCAGTCGGACTCGTGGTCGTGACGTGGTTCATCAATTGGATCTGTTTTGTGCTCTCGCCGGTGGCACTCGCAGTCATCTTCTTCTACTCATTCACGAAACGCTTCACGGATTTCTCGCATTTCTTCCTCGGATTGTCGTTGGGGCTGGCGCCGATCGGCGCTTGGCTGGCAGTGCGCGGGCAGTTTGATTGGCCGCCGGTGGTGCTGGCGGTGGCGGTGGTTTTCTGGTTGGTCGGGTTCGACATTATCTACGCCACACAGGATTTTGAGTCGGACAGGATCCACGGATTACGTTCGCTGCCGGTGCGGTGGGGTATCCCAGCAGCCTTGCATGCGGCACAAGCAGCGCACGGCGTGATGGTATTGGATCTTCTGGGATTCGGGTTGATTTCGCGCATGTGGGTGCCATACTATTTCGGGCTGTCGATTATTGCCGCGTGTCTGATCGTGCAGCATGTGGTGGCGAGAAAACGCGATCCCGTGAGCTTGAACCTGGCGTTTTTTCGGATGAATGCCATCATCAGCGTGGTGTTTTTGGTGGCGGTCGTGGCGGATGTGATAACGGCGAATTGAACCACAGAGAACACAGAGGATGCCGAACAAACTCTTAGCTCGATCTGCACTACGTGACATATTTGAGAAGGTGGAAGCGGGACAGCGCATCAACGAAGAGGACTGCCTGCGGTTGTTCCGGTGCCACGATCTCGCGGCCATTGGCGCGCTGGCAAACCTCGTCCGGGAGCGCAAGCACGGCAACGTCGCCTACTACATCCTGAATCGCCACATCAACTACTCGAACATCTGCATTCTCGACTGTGATTTCTGTTCGTTTTATCGGCGGCGGCGCGATACGGGTGCGTACGAATACAATCTCCCGCAGATGATTGAGAAAGCGCAGGAAGCACTCAAACTCGGTATCACCGAGATTCATATCGTCGGTGGACTGCATCCGTCGTTCAAGTGGGACTACTATGTCGCGATGCTGCGGGAGTTGAAGAAGCTGGATCCGCATCTCCATTTGAAAGCCTTTACAGCGATTGAGATCCTGCATTTGTCGTGGGTGGGCAAACGCAGCGTGCCGGAAACATTGGCGGCGTTGCGCGAAGCCGGGCTTGGTTCGCTCACGGGTGGTGGCGCGGAAATTTTTGACCCCGAAGTCCGCGATGTGATTTGCCACGCGAAAGAGACGGCCGAAGAATGGCTCGACGTGCATCGTACCTGGCACAAGATGGGTGGGCGTTCCACTTGCACGATGCTGATTGGCCACGTCGAGAAGGACCATCACCGGGTCGATCACCTCCGCCGATTGCGCGAATTGCAGGACGAGACCGGTGGATTCATCGCATTTTTGCCGCTGGCCTTTCATCCTGAGAACAACAAGCTTTCGCATCTAAGTGGCCCGAGCGGGTACGATTTGCTGAAGACGTTGGCGATTTCGCGCATCTACCTTGACAACATTGAACATATCAAGGCGTACTGGATATTAATGGGTATGAAGTTGGCCCAAGTGTCTTTAAGCTATGGTGTGGATGATCTTGATGGTACGGTGATCGAGGAGAAAATTTACCACATGGCCGGTGCCAGGACCCCTCAGCAGATGGCCCGCGAAGAATTGGTGCGGGCGATTCGCGAAGCGGGACGCGAGCCGGTGCAGCGGGACAGTTTGTACAGGGCGGTGACTGGGAGCGAAGAGCCAGGAGGGCGGCGCCCAACGACCGCAACCGAGACGGTCGCGCCACCAAACATTGCCCGGACACCAATCACCGACCACGAGTTCGCCGGCGCGAGCAGCGAAGGAGGCGTGGCATGAGCGGCGCGGCGGCTTGGCGCATCGGGAGCGTCCCTTACCTGAACGCGCGGCCGCTGATTTATGGAATGGAGGATCAGGTGACGCTTTGCACGCCGGCGCGGTTGGCCGACCTGATGTACCGCAATCAATTCGACGTCGGCCTGATGCCGGTGGCCGAAGTGTTGTTGCACGATCAATATGACATTCTCGACGGCATCGCCATCGCCGCCCGCGGACCGGTCGCCAGCGTGTTTCTGGCGCATCGGGAGCCGATTGAAAAACTGAAGCGGATTGCGGTGGATCCGGCGTCGCGGACGTCGGTGCTGTTATTACGCGTCCTGTTGAAAATCGGCTACCACATCGAGCCGGAGTTTTATCCGCGACCGAGCGGCGCGAAATTGAGCGAGCACGAGGCGATGATGTTGATCGGCGACGACGCGATTTGGTACGTCACCCGAAATGGCACACCGCGCGTTTGGGACTTGGGCGAGGCGTGGATGGATCTAACCGGGTTGCCCTTTGTGTTTGCGGTGTGGGCGCTGCAGCGGAAGTCAGTGGCGAGGACCTCGCTTCCCCAAATGTTGAGGAAAGCCAAAGCCGACGGGCTTGCGCACATTGAGCAGATTGTGCAAGATGCAACGGAAGCCACCCCAGAATTCCTGCGGGACTATTACTCGAAGCACGTCTGGTACGATTTGGGAGAACCAGAGAAGCGGGGGCTCGCGAGATTTCAGCAGTACGTCAAGGAATTGGGATTGGTCGGGAAAACGCATGATTTGCGATACGTCAGTTGAAACAGCGCGGACACAGGCAGGGACGCCTGTGCCACCAGCAGTCGAAGTAATTGAGGAGAAGGTGCTCAGTGGCGAGCGGATTGCTTCCGAGGAGGCCTTGCGGCTGGGAAGGGCTCTGAGCTTGCCGGAGTTGGGGGCGCTGGCGGATGCCGTCCGCGAACGTAAACACCCCGAGCGCGGGGTTACCTACATCATCGACCGCAATATCAACTACACAAACATCTGCAATGTCTACTGCACATTTTGCGCCTTCATGCGCGAAGAGCGTGATGACGACTCCTACGTGCTCACACCTGAGCAGGTGGGCGAGAAAATCAGGGAACTTGTCGCGATCGGCGGCGTGCAGATCCTGATGCAGGGTGGTCACCACCCGAAGTTGGGCATCGACTATTACCTGAATTTACTCCACTACATTCGCGCAAATTTCCCACAGGTGAACATCCATGGTTTTTCGCCTCCCGAGTTCAATCATTTTTCGGAAGTGTTCAAGATGCCGGTCGAAGAGGTGATCCGGCGGTTCAAGGAAGCCGGCTTGGGCTCGATTCCCGGCGGCGGCGGAGAGATCCTGGTGGACCGCGTGCGCAAACGAATCGCACCCTTGAAGTGCACGAGTGACGAATGGCTGCGGGTCATGGAGATTGCGCACGGCCTGGGATTGAGATCGTCGGCGACGATGATGTTCGGGCATGTCGAGACGCTGGAGGACCGGATCGAACATCTGGCACGGCTGCGCGAATTGCAGGATCGTACTCACGGGTTCACAGCCTTCATTTGCTGGACGTTTCAAGCGGAGCACACGCGGTTGAAGGTTCCACCGGTTGGTTCCCATGAGTACCTGCGAATGCAAGCGCTGGCGCGGATCTTTTTGGATAATTTTGAGAACGTGCAGTCCAGTTGGGTGACCCAAGGGCCGCAAATCGGGCAGATCGCGCTCAAATTCGGGGCGAACGATTTTGGCAGCGTGATGATGGAAGAAAACGTCGTATCGCAAGCCGGGGCTACGTTTCGCATCAACGAGGAAACGATACGGCGCCTGATCTGCGAACTCGGTTATGAGCCGCACCGGCGCAACAACTGGTATCAATTGCTGAATTAGAAGGAGACAGCCACATCATGGAAAGGATCAACGCCCTTCTGCTGTTCGGTGCCCCTGGCAGTGGCAAGGGAACGCAGGGAAAGATGTTAGGGACGTTGCCGGGTTACGTACACATTTCTTCGGGCGACATGTTTCGCGCGCTCGACCGCAACAGCGAATTGGGCAAGATTTTCACGGAGTACTCCACCAAGGGTTTGCTCGTGCCAGACGACTTCACAGTCCGCTTGTGGAGCGATCACATGGCCAAACTGGTGGCCTCGGGTAAGGTGCATCCCGGTTCCGATATCGTGATACTGGATGGGATTCCACGGAACGTGAATCAAGCGAAGATGCTCGATCCGCATATTACCGTGAGAAAACTGATATGTCTTCGAGCGGTTCACAACCGCGAGGAGATGGTTCGTCGCCTCAAAGCCCGCGCGTTGAAGGATAATCGACGCGATGATGCCGATGAAACCACCATCCGTCGCCGATTGGACGTATACGACAAGGAATCGCGGCCGGTGTTGGCCTATTATCCGAAGGAGGTTCGTGTCGATATCGATGGCCTGCAAACGCCCGTCGAAGTAGCGCACGATATTCTGGCTGCGCTCTTGGGCCGCTTTCAGGAAATACGTCCGGTTCCCACGCCTCCCCCGGCGGCCGTCGCGAAGAGCTGAATTTCATTCTGGGAGCCGACCAACACTCGGCGCGGGGTCAGGGAGACAGCTTACCAGCGTGCAGCAGCGCCAGGAGCAAGGCGCCCATGCCCAGGCGGTAGATGATGAAGATCCAGGTGGTGTGCTTCCTGAGATAACCCAGCAAAAACGCCACGGCCGCATAACCGACAACCAACGCGACCAGCCCGGCGACGAGCACGTTGAGCACCTCGGCACTGGATGTAAAATGCACTTTGCGGAGTTCAAACACGCCCGCCGCAAACACGGCCGGTATCGATATCAAGAACGAAAACCGCGCAGCAGTGTCTCGTTTCATGCCGAGAAACAACCCACCGGTAATGGTGGAGCCAGACCGTGACGCACCCGGCACCAGCGCCAGCGCCTGCCAAAAGCCGACCACGATCGCATCGCGCCAGCCAAGTTCGAGAAGCTCGCGTAGCGGCTGGTTGCGTTGTTTGCGGCAGCGTTCGGTCCATTCGGCGACCGCCAAGACGACGCCGAGGGCGATGAGGGCCCAAGCGATGATCGGCATTGTGCGCCAGTGCTGTTCGATCCGTTTGTGAAACAGCACGCCGAACACGCCAATGGGAATCGTGGCGACAATGAGCATCCAGCCAAGTCTGCCCTCTGGTGTGCGCGCTCCCTGCAAGGCCCCACGGGTGATGGGCACGAAATCCTTCCAGAAGTAGACGACCACCGAGACATACGCGATGAGTTGCACGACCGCGGAGAATGCGGCGCCCGGATCTTCCCAACCGCAAAACGCGGAAACCAACCGCATGTGCGCGATGCTGCTGATCGGAAGAAATTCAGTCAGTCCCTGAACGATGCCCAGAACGATGGCGTGCCAAAGCGTCATGCGGGATTATGATGCCGCAATCAACTGAATCGGGCGAATGTTTTCTGCAGCAGTTCGAGCGGCGGGGCGTTGCCAGCGCGCTTCTGGGAAGCTTCAATCAATCCGGCCTCCAACGCGTTCTTGGTCGGCCGCTGGACCTGATAAAACACGCCGAAGTAACCTGGGAAGGGCGCCATGGCCAGCTTGTAGGCCGCCAATTCATCGGTTACATCGTGGTCGGCGGGAACCAAATTGAAGACACCGCCTTTGCGCGGGTTGGCCGCGTCGAACGCGCCGGGATAAAATTCAGTACACTCGCTCAGGCATTCAATAACCGAAAACCCGTCGTGCGCCATGGCTTTCTCCATCATTTCCATCACGTGGTTCGGCAGATGCGAGTGCGAACGGGCCACGAATGTCGCCCCATTCGCAATGAGTTTCTTCATCGGGTTGACTGGCTGGTCAATCGCACCGGTCGTGTCGGTCTTCGATTTGAATCCGACTGGCGAAGTGGGCGAAGTCTGTTTCTTGGTCAAGCCATACACGTAGTTGTCCATGACGACGTAGGTCATCTTGATGTTCTTGCGGGCGGCATGATCGAGATGGTTGCCGCCGATGGAATACGCGTCGCCGTCACCGCCGAACACGAATACGTGCAGGTCGGGCCGCGCGAGTGACACGCCCGAGCCGAACGCCGCCGCGCGTCCGTGGAGGAAATGCACACCGTAAGCATTGACGAAATACGGGAACCGCGAGGAACAGCCGATACCGGCAATGCTGGTGATCTTCTCGTGCGGCACCTGTAGTTTCTCCATCATCTTGAAATAGATGGAAAGAACGCTGAAATCCCCGCAGCCGGGGCACCACGTCGGGTGGTCAGCCACCAATTCCTTCTTCGAGTACTTCTTGCGATCGGTCAGTTTGATTTCGTTTGATTCAACTTTCTTTGCTTCAGCAATCATAAATGTTTCCTTCGAAGTCAGGCGGAAGCCAACGCCGGCTCGGCCGGCACGTTTTGCAGTTTTTGCTTCATTCCGTTCAAAATCTCACGCACTTTGAAGGGCAGTCCGTCGGTCTTGTTGATCCCGCGAATCTTGTCATTGCAGAACCGCGCCCGCAGCAGACCGGCAAGCTGGCCAAAACCGTAAAGTCCTTCGTCATTCAGCTCGACGACGAAAATGTGGTTGAACCCGTCCAAAATTTCACCGATGCCCGGCTGGAGTGGCTGAATGTAGCGGATGTTCAACGCGCTCACGCTTTCGCCGTCCGCCCGCGCCCGGTCCACGGCCTCGCGAATCGGGCCTTGGGAAGACCCCCAGCCAATCAGCAAGACGTTGCCTTCTCTGGCGCCGTACGTTTCCGCCTTCGGCAAACGCGAAGCCAACACCTGGAGTTTGCGGCGACGCTTGGCAGTCATCATGACGTGATTGGCCGGACGACTGGCGGGATGTCCCGCTTCGTCGTGTTCCAAACCGGTGACAACGGGATACTTGCCATCCACCATGGGCGTTCCGGGGGAGGCATGGTGCGCAATGCCGTCCGCTGTGTTTTCATACGGTTTATAGTCTGGACCGCGCGGCGAAAAGTCCACGCTGAGATTCTGAGTTATCTTCGCGAGATCCGGCATCTCCCAGGTCTCAAACCGGGTCCCCAGCGCTTGGTCGGTCAAAACAATCGCTGGACAGCTATATTCACGTGCCAATTTTGCTGCTTCAATCGTCGTGTAAAAACAGTCCTCAACCGAGCCAGGCGCCAGCACAATGCGCGGCGCATCGCCGTGGCCGCCGAAACAGGCGATATTCAGGTCGCTCTGCTCGACTTTCGTCGGCAGTCCGGTGCTGGGGCCGCCTCGTTGCACGTCGATGATTACCAGCGGCATCTCGGCCATCACCGCCCAACCGAGCGCTTCGGTTTTCAAGGAGAGACCGGGCCCGGAGGTTCCGGTCAGTGAAAGATGACCGGCATAAGAGGCGCCGCAAGCCATGGCGATGGCTGCCAACTCATCCTCGGCTTGCACGAAAATGCCGCCGTACTTCGGCAATTCCGCCCGCAGGATTTCCATGACACTGGACCACGGTGTAATTGGATAACCTGCGCCGAAACGAACGCCGGCCACCAACGCGCCGTAGGCAACCGCTTGATTGCCATCGGTGACGACTTGTTTGCGGGCCGCCTTGTTGGCCGGTGCTTCAAATTGAAATGTGTCCGTCAGCTTGCCGATGTCGTAGCCGTAGCCGGCGTTGAAAGCGCCGAGCACGTTGCGAACGACGTCTTCGCCTTTGCCCTTGTAATAACCCTGCAACATCGTCTCAAGCTTCGGCACATCTAGGTCGAACATGCGAGCCAGCAAACCGAGCACAAACATGTTCTTGCCTTTGTCCTTGGCTGTGCCGCCGATCGCCTCGACCGTTTGACCGGTGATGGGCACGCCAACAGAACGATACCGTTTTTGATTCAGGTCGGGTTGCACATTGTCGGTGTCGTAGATCAGAATGCCGCCATCGCGCAAAGTGTTGATGTGGTCGTTGTAGGAATGCTGGTAAAATGCGACGAGAATGTCGACATCGTCTCCCGCGCTCAACACTTCGCCCGTGCCGAGACGAACCTGGTAAATGCTGGGGCCGCCGGAAATGGTGGCGGGGATGGTCATGTACGTCATCACGTCCTTGTCTGTGCGTCCGGCCAGACGGGCCAGAAAACCGCCAATTGCTTGAATACCGTCCTGTGAGTTTCCTGCCAGCCGAATAACTGCGTCCTGAATCCTGCGGGCACGTTGCGGTTGTTGGCCGTCTGACGGCGCAGACGAACCAGCCACTTTTTGATCAATCATTTTCTTGTCCTTAACTGCACCTGAGGGGTTGTTCCCGAGTATGCGACACTTCCCTAGAATATTAACAGAGCATCCCCGACTGTCAATCACGAGGCTTGTTGCATCAAGTCAAAATGACACCGTAGGTGGGGGTGGTTTTAGCGATTCGTTGCATCACATTAAATGACACCG